>Ga0302283_1000980_pt1 | contig 24074 bp, 19 predicted proteins | sample III_Fen_E1_4_FD_198770 | JGI IMG/M metagenome (GOLD analysis project Ga0302283, IMG submission 198770) | Peat permafrost microbial communities from Stordalen Mire near Abisko, Sweden - III_Fen_E1_4 | ecosystem: Environmental > Terrestrial > Soil > Wetlands > Permafrost | place: Sweden: Abisko... | reverse complement strand
TCGCGAGTCAGCAACTCGAGCGAACGGGCTCGCTAGCAGCCGAGCGCCCGGTCTCACCCGATGAGCGTCTGCAGCCACTCCGCGAACCGCTCCCCCGCCACGAACGCCGCAACCCTCCGCCGGACGATCTCCCTCGCCTTCTCGGACACCACGTCTTCGAGCCCCAGGTCCCGGAGCACGTCCCCCAGTGTCCGACCGACATCCTTGGCGAGCAGTGCCGTCGCGAGCGCCTCCACCTCGGCCTCGAAGGTCTCCTCCGCCGCCCACGCCGCGAGCGTCTTCCGCGCTACCGCGACTCGCGCGGCCGTGGGCCCGCGCCCGAGCGTTGCGACCTCCGCCCCGGTGAGCTCGAGGAAGCCGTCGAGAAGCGCGAGGCGCAGCGCAGCTTGCTCCTTCGCCCGCGCGGGATCCGACAGCTGCGCGGAGATCCCGTCGAGGATCCCCGCGACGGCGATGTCGGCGAAGTCGGTCGCGCGCTTCTCGACCTGCCGCTCCACCTCGCCCGACACGGCGTTTGCGATCGCGCCGAACGCGCTCGGCTTGCCCCCCTGCCCGAGCGCGAGCTTCGACAGACCGCCGAGCCCCCGCGCGATCGGGTTGTCGGCGACCGGAGAGGCCGCCTTACGCCCGAAGGCGATGAGCGTGTCGATCACCTGCGCGCGGAGGAGCTTCTTCACGGGCTCGCGGTCCAGGAGCTTCTCGATGACGTCCCCGGGCGGCGTGAGCGCCAGAGCGGCGAAGTCGTGCGCGCCCGTCTTGAGTGACGCCGGGAGGAGCGCGCCGATCGTGCGCTTCTCCGCGGCCAGGGTCTTCTCCCCCTCCTCGACGATCGCAGCCATCCGCGCCGCCGCCGCGTCGCTCGACGCGAACGCGCGAATCCCCTCACGTAGCGCCGCCGCGAAGAAGCGCACGTCGAGCAGGTCGCTCAGCGTGCGACCGAGCGCATCGTCGACGAGCAGCCAGGCGAGACGGCCCGCGGCCCCCTCCGCGGAAGGATCACGGAGTCTCTCGAGAACCGCGTTTACATCGACCATGCGCCAACCTTTCCTGGAGCGTTCCGCTGGACCCCTCGAGATTCCGCGACCGCTCCTCTGTCCCGAGCCCGAGTCCCCCGCTATCCCTCGACGCGCTCGAGCACTGCCGCGGCGCCGAGCCCGCCGGCGGCGCAGATCCCGAGGAGCGCCGATCGCTTCCCGGTACGCGCGAGCTCGTTCGCCATCGTCGTGACCATCCGCGCGCCGGTCGCGCCGAACGGGTGCCCGAGCGCGAGCGAGCCGCCGTGCACGTTGAAGCGCTCCGGGTCGATCTCCCCGACGGCCTCTTCCCGCCCGAGCCGCGCGCGTGCGAACGGCGCGCTCTTCAGCATCTTGAGCACGCTCAGCACCTGCGCGGCAAACGCTTCGTGCATGTCGACGAGGTCCACGTCCCTGAGCGCGAGCCCCGCACGCTCGAGCGCCTTCGGCATCGCCAGCGCCGGCCCCATGAGGAGCTGGTCCGAAGGGTCCACCCCTACGTACGACCACGACGAGATAGTCGCGAGTGGCTTCCGTCCGAGCGAGCGCGCTTTCTCCTCGCTCATGAGAAGAACCGCGGCGCCGCCGTCGGTGAGGGCGCTCGAGTTCCCAGCCGTGAGCGTACCGTCCTTCGCGAAGACAGGGCGGAGCTTGGCGAGCTTCTCGGCCGAGCTGTCCGCGCGCACGAGGCCGTCGCCGTGCACCCAGCGCCCGTCGGGGGTCTTCAGCGCGACCACCTCGTCGTCGAAGCGCCCGGACGCGATCGCCGCGGCGGCGCGCTGGTGCGACCGCACGGCGAGCGCGTCCTGCGCCTCGCGCGTGATCTCGTTCCGCTTCGCCATCCGCTCGGCGGCCTCGCCCATCACCTCGCCCGTCGAGCGTTCGGCGATCCGGGGCTTCTCGGGGAGGAGATCGGTGAACGGAGCGAGCTTCGAGAGGACAGTGAGGTAGTCGGACGGCGTCGGCTTCCCCAGGGCCAGAGGCGCCATTGCGTGCACGACCTTCTGCGGCAGCTTCACCTCGGCGTTGCTGGTGGAGTCACTGCCGCCGGCGACCATGATGTCCGCCTCTCCGCGCTCGATCGCAGCGGCCGCGAGCGTGATCGCCTGGAGCCCCGAGGCGCACGCTCGCGTGACGGTCATCCCTTCGCATGCCGCGTCCAGGCGGAGGTCGAGCGCGATCTCGCGCGCCACGTTGGGTGACGCGCTCGGCAGGATGACCCCTCCCCAGACGATCGCCTCCACGTCCTTGTACGGGAGCCCCGTCCGCTCGAGGAGACCGCGGACGGCGGCCACACCGAGGTCGATCGTGCTCAGCTCGACGAAGTCGGTGAACGCCTTCACGAACGGGGTGCGCACCCCGCCGACGATGACCGCGCGACGCTTCTTCTGGCCTGCGTTTCCCATAATCTTCTCCTGCTTCTTCTGCCGTGCGGTCACGCACCTACGAGCGACCCGCCGCACACGCGCAGCGTCCGCCCCGTGATCCCCTGCGCGCCAGGCGTCGCCAGGAAGAGGATCGCCTGGGCAACGTCCTCCGGGAGCCCTCCCTGTCCGAGCGCGCTCATTCGCCGCGCGACCTCGCGGATGGCGATCGGGATCGCCGCCGTCAGGCGCGTCTCGATGAACCCAGGGGCGATCGCGTTCACGGTGATCCCGCGGTCGGCCAGACGTTCGGACATCGCTCGGACGTAGCCGATGATCCCGGCCTTCGACGCGCCGTAGTTCGTCTGCCCGACGTTGCCGGCGATCCCCGCGATAGACGAGAGGCAGATGATGCGCCCGCCGTCCTTGAGCGACCCGTTCACGAGCTCCTCCGTCGTGCGGATCACGGCGCCGAGGTTCACGTCGAGGACCTGATCCCAGAGCTCCGCCGACATCCGCGCGAGCGTCTTGTCACGGGTGATCCCCGCGTTGTGGACGAGGACGTCGATGCCGCCGCGCGCGCGCGCCGCTTCCACGAGGAGCGTCGGAGCGTCGGCTGCCGACATGTCGACGAGGAGTGGCGTCCCGCCGATCTCGCGCGCGAGCTGGCTCGTCGCCGCCTCGTCAGCGGGGCGGTCGAGGCAGAGGACGTGCGCCCCCTCTTGAGCGAGGAGGCGCGCCGTCGCGTTCCCGATGCCGCGCGCGGCGCCGGTCACGAGCGCGGTCTTCTTCTCGAGCGACCGGACGAGCACCGGCTCTGTGGCACCACGCGCCCGCTTGCTCACGACGATGGGCTGCGCGGTGACGAATGCCGACCGCGGGGAGAGAACGAAGCGCAACACGGCCGGGACGCGCGCCTCCGCGCCCGGCTCGACGAGAACCAGGTTCGCGGTCGCGCCGATCCGTCCGATCTCCTTGGCGAAGCTCCGTATGAACCCCTCCAGCGCGGCCGTCGCGGCGGCGTGCGCAGGGGTCGCGTCGCTCGCAGCGCGCCCCAGGACGACGACGCGCCCCGAGCGCGCGAGCTTCCCCGCGTTCTCGTGGAAGAAGTCGTAGAGACCACGGAGCTCCGCGGGGGAATCGACCCCGCTGGCGTCGAAGACGAGCCCGTGGACCTTTGCGCGCTCGCCGAGCGCGGAGGCCGCTCGCGCGGGACGCCCGAACGTCTCTCCAGGCGCGACGAACGGCGCAAGGAGCTCCGCGGGCCCATCCACGAACGGATCCGCCCCGGCCGGCCCGAGACACTCGGCGAGGACCCCCACGAGAGTGGCGCCGCGCGTCGCCCCGACGAGCACCGTTCGGTCGTGAAGGGGCGACGCCGTCCACGGCCCCGGCTCGCGCGCGAGGCGCTCGGGGAGCGGGATGGGGAGGCCCAGAGACTTGATGAACGCCCGCGCTTGCGGGCTCGCTGCGACGTCGAGGAGCAAATCACCCATGATGCGAGACTCCACTTTCGTTTGGCCCGTTTGGTTCGCCGTGCGCCTCGAACCGACCTTCGAGATAGGCGCCTCCTCCCGGTGCGTCGCCGACGAACGCCTCGCCACTGCGCGTGATGTAAACCCCGACGCTCGCGGGGAGCACGAGCGGGCGCACGAAGCGGACGTCGATCGAGGAGAGTGACCGCGGATCGCCGGCGAAGACGCGGCGATTGAGCGCTTCGACGGTGCGGGCGAGCGTGCTGAATCCGTGCAGGATGCAGCCGCGAAAGCCCGCGGCGCGCGCAGCAGGGGGGAACCAGTGGATCGGGTTCACGTCCCCGGTGAGAGCGGCAAAATCGCGGCCCGCCGAGCCTCGCAGGCGTAGAAACGCGATCTCCTTCGCGTCGAGAGGGACGCGGTGGTGCGCGGACGCGGGCCTCGCAGCGCCCGGCTTCCGCGCGGCGAGCGGCACGATCGCGCGTAACTCGGCCGTCATCGCTTCGGGTTGCTCAGCCGTACCGGTCACGACCCGCTGGACGATGAGGGCCCTCCGCCCGTCATCGTGTATCGACTCGAGCCGCACCTTCACGTGAAGCGGCTCGCCCGCCGGCAGCGGGGCGCGTACCTCGATCCAGCACCCCGCGTTCACGATGCGGGTCGTCGGATACGGCAAGCCGGCGACGGCGCGCGCCAGGAGCGGGAAGCTCCACTGGGGAAACATGTGCAGCGGGAGGACGCCCCGGTACCACCCCGGATCGCCTCCCACATGGCGAATGTAGTCGCGGACGAGCGACTCGGGCCTCGGCGGAAGGACGGCCTCGATCCACCCGCTCGGGACCGCCGGCGCCACCCTCGACGACTGTGCCGATGACGAGGGAAGCGACGAGAAGAGGATCCCGCCCAGCGCACGCAGCACCGGACCCTGGTGAACGAGATGAGAGAGGGGCGAAGACATCGGCGTCACTCTGCAGCCGAGGCGGCGAGCTCCTTCTCCTTGGCGGGAGAGAGGCTCTCGAGGATGCGATCGCCGGTGGTCGTGATCTCCTCGTGGAGCGCGCGCGCGCGCAGCTCGGCGCGGTCCAGGTAGCGCTCGAGGAGCTCGCGCCGCTCGGGGTTCGCCTTCGCCTGATCGAGCAGGATCTCGACGATCTGCTCGTCCGCCATGAGGCGCGTGAGCCGCTCCGCGTGAAGCATCGCGAGCGCGAAGTCCCGCTTTGGGTCCCAGCTGCCGGTCAGCGTGCGACGCCACTCGGTCACGGGGACGTCGCCGAGCGCTCGAAGCTTCCCGGTCGCCGTTCGTGTGGCCAGGTACTGCTGCGCGCCGAGCGAGAGCGACTGGAGCTTCGCGACGCGCCGCTCGAGCGGATCCCGCGCGGTCGCGGCCTTCCAGCGCGCCTGCGCGACGCGCGCTAGGAACGCGCGGGGGCGCTTGATGAGCCCGAGGAGCGCGTCCTTCATCGCCATGAGCGACTGGATCTGGCTCGTCCCCTCGTAGATGGGCATCACCAGCGCGTCGCGGAGGAGCTTCTCGGCGCCGTAGTCCTTCGTGTACCCGACGCCACCGTGAATCTGGATGCAGCGCCTCGCCATCTCGACGGCCTTCTCGGCGGCCAAGTACTTGAGGAGCGGCGTCGCCCGTCGTGCCTTGGCGCGATGCGAAGGGAGCGCCTGCTCGAGACGTTCGACCTCTCCCGGCTTCGCGACGGCGGAGAAACGCTGCAGGATGCCGATCTTCTGCGACATCTCCTCGTGGAACGCGGCCGTCACGGCGAGCGCGCGCAGTCCCTGAATGTCCGTCTGCATCTCGTCGAGGTAGTCGGCGATCATCTCGTGGCGCGCGATCACCTTCCCCATCGAGCGGCGCTCCTCGGCGTACGCCTTCGCCATCCGCAACGAGGCCTCGCAGAGCCCGAGGCTCTCGAACCCCACCCCGAGGCGGGCGTTGTTCATGAGGACGAGCATGTACTTGAACCCCTCGCCCCGCTTTCCGATGAGCTTCGCTGGCGCACGGTCGAACGAGAGCGCCGCGGTCACCGAGCCGTGGTGACCGAGCTTCTCCTCGACGCGGTCGATCGTGACGTAGCGCTGCCGCGTGCCGTCGGGCAGGTCGTCGTAGGTCTTCACGAGAAACATCGACAGGCCGCCGAGACCGGCGAACGCATCGCTCTCGTCGTCGCCAGGCTTCGCAGCCTCGGTCCGCGCGACGACGAAGTGGTACTTGCCGTGCCCCGACGTGATGAAGATCTTCTGCCCGGTCACGAACCAGTCGCCATGCTCGTCCATCTCGCCGACCGTGCGGAGAGCGGCCATGTCGCTCCCGGCGTTGGGCTCGGTGATGTCCATGCAGCCCCACGCTTCGCCGCGGGCGATCTCGTCCATCTCGGCCGCGAAGCGGGTCTTCGAGATGGCGGCGTTCGCGAGGTCGAGCTCCGTCGTCCCTTCGTTCAGGGAGTAGACGAGCATCGCCATGGCCATTCCGCCGTGGAACGAGTGGTGCGTCATCACCGAGACGTCGCCGCGAGCGAGCATTTCGGCGACGAGGAAGTAGAGCAGGATGGGTGCGTTCAGCCCGCCGAGCTCGCGCGGAATGCATAGGCGGTGGACGTCGGCCGCCTTGATGCGCTCGAAGATCTCGGTCATCGCAGTGCCGGGAACCGCTTCGCCGCCCGCGAGATGCGTCTCCTCGCGGTCGATCTTCGCCGCCCGCGGACCGACCTCCTCCGCCGCGAGCTCGCCGACCATCTCGGCGACCTGCGTGTAGAACTCCAGCGCCTCGGGTACGGCCTTGAAACCGTCCTTCGTGCGGAACCCGTACTCCGTGATCTCGACGAGCTGCGCCCATTCGGCGCCGCGCTCGGTCATGTAGAAGCGGAGATCGTCGTTGTCGGTGAAATAGCTGGCCATGGCAATTACCTCGGCTTCTCGGCTTTCGTTCGGGTCTCTCGGCGCTCTTGCCGCCGCGCCCCTTCCGGCGACGCCGGTTTGAACAAGCTCGCGCGCGCGATGCGGGCGAGCTCCTTGTCGTAGCGATCGCGCGTCTCGCGCGAGCCGCCGGCCGCGTCGACGGCGACGCGGCACACGTCGGCCGCCGCCGTCGCACAGACGACGAGCTGCATGATGTGGACGACGTACGCCTCGGGATCGACGTCTTCCCAGTGACGCCCGTGCGCTTGCCCCTCCTTGATGTAGGCCGCGATCGCCGAGAGCCACGGGCGCACCGCGCCGCGGAGCATCTTCTTGACGTCGCCCGGGCGGTCGAACAGCTCGCGCGCGACGAGGCGGGCGCGATCGGGCTCCGACGCGAAGAACCGGTGGAGCTCGCCGAAGACCGCGTCGAAGCGGTCCTCGCTCGCGGAGGCCGCGAGGAGTAGGCGCGGGAGGACCCTCTGCCAGTGCTGGAGGATCGCGTCCAGGACGGCACGGCGGAGGTCTTCCTTCGACGGGAAGTGATGCAGGACGGCGGGCTTCGATACGCCGACCTCGTCTGCGATCAGCTGGAGGGTCGTTCCGTCGAAGCCCTGCGCGGCGAACAGGCGGGTGGCGGCGGCCAGCGCGCGGGTCCGCACGTCGTTCGGTTCGGCATCGGCGCGCGCTACCATCCGGTCTCGAGTTGCTTACCACATGGTAAGGCGCGCGCCACCGCCCAATTCACTCGAGTGTCACGTGGCGATGAAGCTTGCCGCGCTCCCCTCTCGGAGCCGTCGAGGGGAGCGCTTGCATGGCCGCGGTCACGCGTGCGGCGCGCTGTTCACCGCGTTGACGGCCGACGGCGTGGCGACCGAGACCGGCGCGGGCGACGGAGCGGCCGGCAAAGCGGCGGCAGGAGCCGACCCGGCCGGCGTTGCGCTCGCGGTCGACGCTGCCGCCAGCGCTTCCTTCGCCGCCTTGCGCTGCCGCTTCTTCCCCACGACACCGTGGATGGGCGGCATCCCCTCGGCCATCGCCTGCTTGTTCAGGCGCCGCGTCGACGCCCCCTTTTGCGCAATCGCCTTCTTCGCGCCAAGCAACGCCGTCAGCCCCGGGAAGCGCGATACGAGCTTCGGGTTCGCCCGGATCGCAACGGCGAAGACGGGCCCCAGCCGCGCGATCAGGAGACGGATCGTCTTCCACGAATACCCCTCCTGAAGGACGCAGTAACCGTCCCACGTCTCGGTGGTCGCACGCATCGTCGACCACTGACTTCCGAGGGTGAAGCCCTCGAGGACTTCCGCCAGCGACGGGGCAGCCCCGCCGAAGACCTGCGCATAGTCGGTGAACTTGTTCAGCTCGATCAGCGCCTGCGGCAGCGCCGTCAGCTCCGCCGCCCGGGGAACGATGTTCCTGAACTCCCCCGGGGGCGCCGGCACATAGCCCTCCGGCGGCTTTGGGATGTTTGCGTCCGCAGGCGGCGAGCCGACGAACACGGTCGCCGTCCCCGACGCGGTGGTCCCCGTTGCGGGTGGCGTCGCGACAGCCGGTGCGAGAGGCTGCGTTGCGACAGGAACGTCGTGAGCGCTTGCGTGGGACGTGGCGTCGATGACGTGACCGACGGACTTGGTGGCGTGGACTTTCGTGGACATGACGGGCCTTCTTTCCTTGGATGACTGTTTTCGTGACGATCGAAGCGAAACGAGAAAGCGTGAATCAGGTGGCGGGGCTCTCGACGTGCGGGACCTCGCGCGCTTCTTCGGGCCTCGCGGCCGACTCATGAGAGACAAATCCCACGAGCCGAGCGAACCTGAGCGAACGGGCGAGCGAACGGCGAGCGAACGCCGAGAGAATGTCGGGAGTTGCCACAGTTTCCGCAGGTTACGGACGCGCACGCGGGCGCCTTTTCGCTCGCCGTTCGCTCGCCGTTCGCTCGCTGTTCGCTCAGGCACACCGGACGAGAGGCGCGGGTCATGCCGGATGACACCTTCCTCATGACCGATGACGCCGCCCGTCACTGCGATGAGGACTTCCTCATCTCCGACGAGGAGGGCCCTCATCCCGATGAGGATCATCCTCATCGGGCATGAGGACGCCCTCGTACTCCGTGAGGGCTTGCTCATCGCGGATGAGGATCGAGTCCACCGCAGCGAGCCAACGCTCATCGGCGATGAGCAGCTGCTCACCCCGAATGAGGATTGCTCGATTCCGATGGAGAGCTTCGTCATCGCCGTGTGGATGTTCCTCATCGGACATGAGGACTTGCTCATCGGAGGTGACGATCGCTCCCCGCGCGGCGAGCCGATGCTCATCGACGGCGAGCGAGTCCTCACGTCCGATGACGACGGTCGTCATCCTGGCGAGGACGCACGCGCCCTCCGCCACCCGCACCACGCCTTCAGTCACGACTCGCGCCCGGTTCGCTTGAGCGGAGCGTCGGGCGCCGGATCCCGCTGCGATCCCGGCGCACGCGACGCCGCCCCTCCACCGACGCCGCGAATGATCCGTTTTGACGAGCGCCCGCGACAGGCTAGAACCCCCTTCCCCTCTTGGCTCCCCGTCGATCTTCGATTCACGCAACGGTCGATCGGCTTGCTCATGACCTGACCGAGGCGGTCCTGCGCGCCATAGGGAGCGCCGTCTCGGCCGCGCTCACCCACGGCCACGAATCCCCGGGCTCCCGCGGCTCGCCTCGCTCATCGAACACCGCAAAGGGGGGCAAGCGCACGGCTCCGCTCTCACCCGCTCTGCCCGCCCGGCGATCCTTTCCCAAGCCGGCGCACCGCCAGGCGCCTGTACGGGCCGAGCAGCTCCTCGAGCACGTCGAGGTGTGCCCGGATGTCGAGATCGTCGATCCAGCTGCCCTTCTCGGGAGGTCCGAGCCGCCCCAAGACGCGCCGATCGCCGCAGTGGCCCGTGCGGAACCCGCACCCGTCGCCGAGTCGCCCTGGACTCCTGCAGCGCGCCCCGTGTCGCGCGCTCTGACGGCGGGACCGGGAGAAGAGGTCCTCCACGCACTCGGTGGTGGAGCCGTGCTCCGGCGACGGCGCTCGTCGCGCGCTCCAAAGGACGCGGCCGAATGAGCGTTGGACCTCGCTCGGCTGGCCACGGGAAGGCGCGCCTCCCGCCCGATCGTCGCGCGCGATTGCGCGGCCACGTCGCCGCCCTCGGGCTCCAGGGCGCCGCACGCTCGCTCGGCACCAGCGTCGTCACTCTCGAGCGTGCCGCCGATCCGTATGCGCTCCTGCCCGAGATTACGATCCGTCGGCTCGACGCCGCGATCGATCGCCTCTGTGCGGCGGCTCTTCCAGTCGCCGGATGGAGTCGGGCACTTGATGACGTGACGCCAACGTAGGCGGCGAACCTTCGGTTCGGCGCGACGCGCCCGGGTCACAGCACGGAGCGTGGCCGTGCACGACCCTGTGCCCGTCCGGCGTGCGCCGACGGCGCGCGCGTCGAGGGGTCGAGCGGGCTGGCGCCCATCGCCGCGAGAGAGTCGGCATCGGGCGTCAGCACCGTCACCTCCGATCCCTCCGACCGGAGCCGCGCCACCGCGTCGCGCAACGGATACGCAGTCGGGAGCACGGCGGCGAGGCCCATCGGGGATACGACGACCACGCGCGCGAATCCAGAGGCCAGGTCGGCGTTGTCGGCCGACCGCGCGCCTCCATCGATGTAGCGCGCCCCATCGATCGTCGTGGGAGGCCACACCCCAGGCACCGCACAGCTCGCCGTCACGGCGTCCACCAGCGGCACGCCCGACGTGCGATCGAACACACGGTGCGCGCCAGTCACGGCATCCACCGCGACGAAGTGCATTCGCCGCGCGGGCCATTCGTGCGACGGGAGTCGCGAGGCGACGGCCCCTCGTCGCGCGGCCTCGGGCACGGTCTTCGCGGCGAGCACGAACGCACCGATCCGGCGCCCCCCGTCTTCAATCGACGTGGCCTCTTCCAGCGCGGCCCGCAGCGATGCGCCGAACGTAGCGAGGTCGATGCTGGCCGGGATCTCACGCGCTTGGAGCGCTGGATCCGTCTGCCTCGCGAAGAGAACTTCGAGCGAGAGACCGCTGCCGCTCTGTGCGGCGACGGAGGATCCGGCCGACGTGCCGTTCACCAGGTCCGCATCGGTCTCGTCGCACCCTACATCGGCAAGCCCGGCGAGCAGCCCGGTCATCCAGGCGATCCCAGCAACGCCACCGCCACCCAGTACCAAGCACGTCTCGTTCACCATCCGTCGCCTCCTCTCGACCGTCGCGAGAGCCCATCTTCTTGGGACGAGCGCGAGCCTAGCCGAACGGAGTGATACGAGCCGGGCGTCTCCGCGTGCGTCAGTCCAGAGCAGCGTCGATCGCGGGGGCACTCGCGTCAGTCCCGGCATCGTCGCTCGAGCCGCAGCCCACGCAATCCGGGTTCGGTCCGTCGTGGATCGATCCGCGGGCCGACATCGTGGTCTCCTCAGCCCACGCATGTTCCGCCGGGCCATCCTCGCAGCGCTCGCCTTCGCAGCGGAGGGGGGCGACGACCACCTTGCGCGCCGCGCGCTCTCGCGCGTGGATCCGCTCGTCGCGCTCTGGTGCCGACCGCGCGTCGCCAAGGCCATCATCACGGCTTCGTCCCTCGTCGCCGACAGGAGCGATCGCTCGCACGTGTTGCGCCTCGCGTACCTCCACGCGGCCGGCGCGCTGAGCGACATCGACTACGAGGATCGCGCCGCCGTCAGCCGTGCGTTCGAAGCGCATGCCGCGGGCGGTGGACCGCTTCGACGGTATCGCTACGTCTCCGTCCTCGCGCTCGCCGCCGCAGTCGCAACCCTCGGCGGGATCGCCGTCCACCACTGGCGCGCCAAGCCATGGGATCCGCGCGAGATCGAGCTCGGCCACGCGCTCGCCGACGACCTTCCCAGTTACGTGGCGTCCGTCGCGAACGCCTCGCGCTCCAGCGACAGGGCCCCCGACGCGGGCCGTGCTCCAGCTCGCCCGATCGACGAGGACAGCCGCGACAGAGTGGTTCACGCGGTCGCCGCCGATCTCGGCGCAGTGGGCGGCGACGCTGCGCGCGCACTCCTCCTCGACTATCAGGCTGCAGCGCTTTCAACCACGGACGACCGCGCCCTCGACGATCTGATGTACGGCGCCCTTCAGAGGACGAACGGGGCTCTTCACGACGCGCACCGCCTCTACTGGCTCGACATCATCGGCGACGGGCGAAGCGGTCCACTGGTCGTCAGCTACTACGTCTCTCGCTCCAGCGCGGTGCACGTGGACGGCGTCACGATTCCGCTGCTGCACCTCCAACGCCTGGACTCCCTCAACCGGAGCCTCGCCGCGCTGGGCTACACGAGCCCCCGCGTCGGGGCCGCGGTGGTCACCCTCGATACGCTCGAGGACGAGGCTGTGTCGCTTCTCCTGCCTGCGCTCGGCGACGACGCTGTCGCGCACACCGTCGATGCAGAGACCGAGAAACACGCCCCCGACTGGGTGCTCCCTCTCGAGCGGAGAGTCGGCGCCGTGCTCCGCGCGGAGGTCCCCGTCGCTCGGCGCGCCGCGCTGGCGGAGATCGCCGGTCTGCTCGCGGGGCGCGCAGACCTGCTCGCTACGCTGAGACGCGCCGCCGCCTGGTCAGACGAATCGATCTCCGCTCCGAAACGACTCGTCGACAGCGCGCGCTTCGAGGAGCTCGAAGGGCGTGTCGCTCGTGGTCTCCTCGACGACTGGCGGAGCACGAACGACACGCTCGCCGAGCCACGCCTGCGCGAGGCGACCGACGCCTACCTGTCGGCTCTCGCGTCGATCGTGGGCCGACACGAGATTCAGCACCAGATCGATTTCCGTTCCGGCATCATCCCCGTCCCCGCGGACTTGCGCGAGACGCTCGGCGCGCGGGGCGGTACGGACCTCGCCCCAACGTCGCTCGAGGCGCGCTGCAGGGACGAGCTCTCCGCGGAGCTCGCCGCCATCGCATCCACGCGGGAGCTCGCCAGCACGGCCCTCTCGATGGCCGTCATCCCCGTGTTCGATCAGCGCGACTGGGGCTCGCCCTACGCCTACGTGGCCGCCTCGCTCCTCACCGCGCTCGGTCGCGAGCTCGGTGGCTCCGGCGAGATCTACGCCGACGGAGGCGCCTTTCGCCGTGACGACGCCGCGGCCGCGTACCTCGCCATCGCATCCAAGTCGGGGCCGGAGATTGCTGCTGGCGCCGGCCGTGCCTACGCACGATTGTTCGGCCATGAGCTGCCCACCGTCGAAGTCGGCGCGTGGCAGATCTCCCCGCGCTGGTCGCGCTAGATCCCCAGCTCCAGCCCCTGCTCTTCCAGCCTCCTGCGCGCGTCCGACGTGGCGACGCACGCCTTTCGCCCCGCGATCACGAACGGGATCGCGAGAAACGCGAAGAGCGGCACGAGCATGCCGAACAGCGTGAAGAGGCCGTTCCACAGCGCGAACAGGAACCAGAACGAGGTCGTGAAAAAGAGAAGGATCATGGCCGCGAGCGCCGGCCAGGGGCCCCAGCGCCGTGCACGCCCGATCGCGATGCCCGACACGAGCCCAGCGAGCGCGAGCACGCCCATCATGGGCGGCAGGACGTTGAACGGCGCGCGAATGGCCTGCACCGTGAGGAAGATCTGCAAGGCATGGAGCACGCCGAATGCCCCCGCCGTGATCGCAGTCGCCGCGGCCGTCTTCGCGGGCATGGGGAGGACGGCGAGGGTGAGGTCGTCGGGGATGGCGGGCGAGCTCATGGGACGCATGGCGTATCACGCACCCGCGGCGTCGTGAGGTGGATCGAGCGTGACCAGCCGTTGTACGAATCCAGCTCGAACGTCCGCGAAGCGGCGCCCCGCCCCCCGTCTCCCGCGCGCTAAGCTCCGCTCGTGCAGCCGTCCGTGCCGCTCGCCCCCGGCGATGTCTTCGATCGCTACGAGATCCAGGCCATCGTCGGGGAAGGCGGCATGGGGCGCGTGTACCAAGCGCTCGACCGGCGCCTCGAGCGCGTGGTTGCGCTCAAGGTGCTGCGCGCGGAGAAGGGCGATACGAACGGCGCTGTTCGAATGGTGCGCGAGGCTCGCGCCGCAGCGGCGCTGAATCATCCGAACGCCGTCGGCGTCTTCGACGCGGGCGAGCACGATGGGGTCGCGTTCATCGCCATGGAGCTGGTCCCCGGCCGCTCTCTCCGACGGATCCTGGACGAGAGCACCGAACAGGAGGTGACGCTCCCGCTGCGCACGCGCTGGCTCGGCGATGTCGCTCGCGCGCTCGCAGCAGCGCACGCACGCGGGCTCATCCACCGTGACGTGAAACCGGAGAACGTCGTCGTGCGCGAGGACGGCGTGGTCAAGGTGCTCGACTTCGGAATCGCGCGGCGCGTCGCGGTCGCAGGAGGGGGGACGACCTCCGGCCAGAACGACACGATTACCCAGGAGGGGACGCTCGTCGGGACGCCGATTTACATGGCACCCGAGCAGCTCTCGGGTGAAGCGATCGACCAGCGCGTCGACCAGTTCGCATGGGGCGTGCTCGCGTACGAGCTCCTCACGGGCGCGAGACCGTGGACGGCGACCGACGTGCGTGTGATCGCGGCGATCCTCCAGCAGGCAGCGCCCCCACCCAGCGCACGGACAGCGGGTATCCCGCCGCACGTGGAGGCCACGATCCTCCGCGCGCTCGAGAAGAAGCCGTCCGATCGCTTCGCGTCGATGGACGCGTTGCTCGCCTCGTTCGAAGGGCACGCGCACGCATCGACGACGCTGCCCGCACCGAGAGCCACGGACGCGGACGCGGCGGAGGAGAACGTGTCGCCGAAGGCGGAGACGGTGACTCTGCGCGAGCCGGTCGTGCAGTCGCGGTTCGCCGTGGGCGCAGGGGCGCTTGCCGTCGCGGTGACGGCCGCCGCGCTCGCGTGGGGAGGTTTTGGGCCGCGGTCGCGGCTACAGGCGCCGGTTCTCGCGCAGCCTACGGCTTCATCCTCCGCGTCTGCAGAGCCGCCGGTCGACGTCCGCAGGTCCGTCGCCATCCTGGGACTGCGCGATCACGGCACGCGAGGCCGCGCCGGCGCGTGGCGCTCGACGGCGATAGCCGAGCTGCTCGCCGCGCAGCTCGCGGCCGGCGAGCATCTGCGCGTCGTCTCGGGTGAGCGCGTGGCGCGTGGACGAATCGAGCTCGGCGTCGCGGACGACGCCGCTGTGACCCCCGAGAACGTCTCCGCGCTCGCAAAGAACCTCGACGCCGATCTCGTCGTCACCGGTGAGATTCTCACGGCCGGCGTCGATTCGGCTTCCAGCGCGCGTCGCTCCGCGATGGACGGGTCGGCGTCACCCGCGCTGAATCTTCAACTGACGCTGGTCGACGCGCGGTCGGGTGCCACGCTCGCGAGCGTCGCCGACGAGGGGAGCGAGGGGGAGCTGTTCGCGATCGTCGCGCGCATCGCGACCGCGTTGCGCGAGAAGATCGGCGTCGGCGAGCCGACGGCGGAAGAGCACACGAACATCGGAGCATCGCTGCCGGAGGACGCTCAGGCTGCGCGGCTCTACGCCGAGGCGCTCGACCAGCAGCACCACTTCCACGAGGCGCGCGCGCTCCAGCTCTTCACCGAAGCGACGCGGCTGGCGCCCAATTTCGCACTCGGGCACGCACACGCCGCGGCGACCCTCGCGTTCCTCGGGCGCGCCGACGAGGCTGCGACGGAAGCGAAGCGCGCGCTGGATCTCTCCTCCGGCCTTCCACGCGAGGAGCGCCTCTGGGTCGAGGCCACGTATCACGCAACCGTGCACGAGCCCGACGAGGCCGCGCGCACGTACCAGGCGCTGTTCACGTTCTACCCCGACAATCCGGACTACGCGGTCGAGATGCTCAAGGCGACGTCGTTCGCCGGGCATCCGCTGGACACGCTCAAGGAAATGCCGCGCATCCGTCGGATGCCCCTCTCGATCTCGGAGGACCCGCGAATCGACTACGAGGAGGCGCGCGCGGCGCACATGACGAGCGACTCCGAGCACGCCCTGCGCGTGGCCGAGGATTGCCGGAGACGAGCGAAGGCCCGCGGAAACCTCATCATCTTCACCAAGGCCGCGTTCATCGAGGGGACCGCGCGGATCAAGCTCGGACACTCCGACGAAGGGCTTCGCGTCCTGACCGAAGCGCGCGATCTCGCGGCGTCCCTTGGCGACGCATACACGTCACACGTGCTCGAGGGCCCCATGGCAGACGAGTACGAGGTGCGCGGGGACTGGGTGCGCGAGCGCACGCTTCTCGAGACCTCTCAGGCCGGACTTCTCGCCATCGGCAACGTGTACTGGTCGACGTCGGCGTCCGAGCAGATAGGGCAGCTCGACGTGCGCCAAGGTCGGGTGGCAGAAGGGCGACGGAGAATCGAAGCGGCGATCGCGTACTACCGACGCGCCCGCGAGAATCATGCTCTCGAAGGGGGGCTCCACGTGCTCGGCGAGATCATCGCAGGGCAAGGCGATCCGGCCGCCGGAACCGCGCTCGCGAACGAGTCGCTCCAGCGGGCGCAGCAGTCGGGGCGGAAGGACACCGTGGCGTCGAGCGAGCTCTCGCTGGCGCTCATCGCGCGAATCAGCGGAGACCTGGTCTCCGAGAAGCAGCACGAGGAGCGGTCGCTGGCCGTCTGGCAGGACACCAAGAACGTCGGCGGCGAATCGCACGCGCGGCAGATGATTGGCGAGCGCGAGTGGGCCGCGGGTGATCTCGTCGCGGCGCGTCGCGATCTCGAGTCCGCGTTGCACGCGCGCGAAGGGCTCGGTCGCCGCTTCGAGATCGCCGAGACGCGACTGGCGCTCGCGCGCGTGACTCTCGACGAAGGGAGGGCTCCGGACGCCGAAGCGCTGACACGCGACGCGCTCTCGATTTTCGAGCCCGCGCTCGCGGCGCCGTTTCAGGCCAAGGCGCTGGCCTTCCTTGCTTGTACGCGTGGCGCACAGGGGGCGCGCGGCGATGCGGATCGCTACTCCGCACAAGCCTCGTCGGTTGCGATGGACGACCTCGAAGCGCGGAAGCGGGTTCAGCTCGATGTCGCACGCGCACAGCACCTGGCGACGACGGCGCCCGCGTCAAGAGACGCGGGCACCCCCGACTCCGCACCGTAGCCCCTCCCCTCTCCGCACCCCTCACCGGACACCAGGTCCGGGGTCGTGTGTGCGATGCTGCACGCTCGATGGCGGGCATCGCGGACGACACGAGACGGCGGCTCGCGTCCGTCCTGCCACTCACGATCGCAACGGTCGTCGCTGTCGACATCGCGGGCGCGCGCGCCTACGACTCGCGAACGTTCGGGCACCTGGGCTACGCGACCTTCAGCGCGATCCTGCTCGGCGCGCTCGCGCTCCTCTGGCTTCGTGCCAAGGCCGGCCCCTCTCCCGGCACCGCATGGGCGCGGTGGCTCGGGATCCTCGCGGTCGCGGCCGCGGGAACGTCGATCCATGTCCGCGGGATTCTGGGCCCCGGGCCCCTCTTCACGCTCGGTGTTCTGGCAGCCGCGGGCGTCGTCATCATGGTCGTCGGCATTGCGACGAACCGCACTCCGGCCCTCCTCGGCGGTGCCATCGTGTCAGGGCTCGCGCTCCGCGCGTTCGAGTTCAAGCTCACGCCGATCGCGCCCCCGCAGGGAGACATGCTCCCGCTCGTCGTGCTCGCGGTGACGAACACGCTCAACGGGCAGCCGCCGTACCGCATGTACCACATGCCCTGGGACGTCCCGCTCACGTACATGCCGCTCTGCTGGCTGGCGTACGCGCCGCTCCTCCTTGCCGGCTTCGATCCGCGCTGGACGAACACGCTGGCCGATATAGCCGTGCTCGGTGCGATCTACTTTGCGGGTCGGCGATACGACGACAAGACGCTCCGCAACGCGGCCGCCTGCCTCTGGGCCGCCTGGTTCGTCGCGCATCGGATCGTGAAATACGACGCGGGGATCGCAGCGGAGGTGCAGTGGGCCGCGCTCTCCTGGCTCGCGGCGCTCGCGGTAGAGCGTAACCGCTGGACGCCAGCGGTGTTCGGGGCCGCGCTGGCGACGACGCCGCTCGCTCTTCCACTGGCGCCCAGCATCGCCGTCGCGTGGCACCGCGCGTGGAATCGGCCCGCGTCGGCGCGCCCACATCGCTCGAACGCGCGGCCACTGCTCCGCGCAACGCTGATCGCCGCGAGTGTCGGCGCGGCGCTCATCGGGCCGTGGCTTCTCTGGTGCCCGAACGAGTTCGTGGCCGGGGTCTTCCTTTGGTTCAACGACATCGATCGCTTCCCGCGCGAGAAGTGGCTCGAGAATCGCGCCTGGATTGTCCATCCGGGGCTCGCTGGATTGTTCTGGACCCTTCACGGCGAGCGCCTGCTGAAGCCACTCCAGGCACTCGTGACGGCGGGGCTCGCTGTGCTCTACGCGCGAAAGACGGCGGCGACAGGACCGCGGGCGACGCTCGGTGGCGAGCTCGTCGCGGTGTTCCTTCTGTTCCTGCTTTTCAACCCGATGGTCTGGGCGTATCTCTGGGAGCCCGGCGTGTGCCTCGCCCTCGTGGCGCTGGCGTGCACGCGACCACGGCCGCCCAGCGCGTCGTCCCCCCGCACGACCCCGGAGCCACTGCGAGCGGATCCGTTCATTTCAGACGAGCGTCCTTCGGCGTGAGCAGCTTGGCACCGGGGACCTTCTCCCACGGGATCGCGCCCGACTCCTTCATGTAGAGCTCCGTGTATCCGCACGCGCGACACACGTACGCCTGAAGCTTGCCGACCTCCAGGTCGTCCTTCCAGCCGAAGTGGACGACGTGCGCGGAGAGCGGGCGGACGTCGTCGTCGTCGTCGCGATCGGCCAGCTGCGAAAGGAAGAGCAGCTCTTCGTGTTTGCACTTCGGGCACGTGTGAGTGGTTCGCATGGCGCGAAGCCTACGACGGGTCTCGGCGCGGGCCAGGAGATGTCGTCGCTTTCGGTCGAAGCGGAGCGCTTCGCCGTCTCAGGTGAGCGTCGAGCGGTGGGTAGCCCGCCCTTGCGCGAGGTCCACCGCGTGCGCCACCACCGGAAGAACCAGCTTGCTCAGGCCCAGGCGCACCGCGTTCGGGCTCCCCGGGAGCGAGAAGACGACGCAGGTGTTGAAGACCCCTGCCGTGGCACGTGTGAGGATCGCCCGCGGACCGAATTCGTCCCAGGAGAGGCGCCGGAACGCTTCACCAAAACCGTCGATGCGCTTCTCGAAAATTTGTTCGAGCGCTTCGTGTGTATTGTCGCGCTTCGTAATGCCGGTCCCGCCGTTGAGGATGATCACGTCGCAAGCGTTCGCGTCGCTCATGTCACGCACGAGCTCCTTCACGTACGACGGGTCGTCTTTGATGATCACGCGCCTAACGACCTTGTAACCCGCGGCCTCGACGAGCTCGATGGCCGTGCGGCCCGAGTCGTCCGTTGCCTGGGTGCGGGTATCGCTCACGCTGACGATGCAGATACGTATCGCGCTCGGGGCCATCGGGTTCACTCTACTTCACCGAGGGCTTCGCCGGGCGGCGGATAAGAATGAACCGGCGGCGGCGGCGTCGTTCCCTTGCTCTCCTTGCCTCGGTGCGCGAGAACGAGGAGCGGCGGCTGTAGCACTCGCGTGAGGATCGCGAGGATGAGCGACCCCCCGATGACGACGATCGCGAGCGGTTTCTGCGTCTGCGCTCCGATTCCGTTCGAGATCGCCGCCGGCAAGAGCCCGAGCGTGGCCACGAGGGTCGTCATGAGCACGGGGCGGAACCGCTTCTCTGCGGCTTCCCGCGCCGCGACCTCGACCGAGTGTCCCTCGACGTCGCGGAGGCGCTGGAAGTACGTCACGACGAGGATGGCGTCCTGGATCGCGATGCCGAAGATCGAGATGAAGCCCATCGCCGCCGAGACCGAGAAGTTCACCCCGGTGAGCAGGAGAGCGAGCACGCCCCCCGTGCACGCGACCGGGATCGACACGATGACGATGAGCGTATCGATCCACGTGCGAACGGCGCTGTAGACGAGGAACCCGATGATGAGCAGCGTGAGCGGGATGATGATCGCAAGGCGCGCGTTCGCGTCTTTGAGCTCGTTGATCTCTCCCGCCCACTCGAGGTGCGTGTCGTACGGGAGCTTGAGCTTCGCGGCGATCCTGTTCTGCGCGTCCTCGATCGTCGACTTGAGGTCACGCCCACGAACGCTGAACTTGACCGGCACGTAGCGCATGCCGTCCTCGCGATAGATGATCGCGGGCCCTTCGACAGGAGTGACCGACGCGATCTGTCCGAGGGGGATGTTGTTGCCGTCGGGAGTCGCGACGGTGATCTCGCGAATGGCCTCGAGCGACTGGCGGTACTGCTCTTTCCAGCGGACCGTCAGCGCGAAGAACTTCTCTCCTTCGTAGACGTTCGTGACCGCCTGCCCGCCGATCGCCGCCTGCACCACGGCCTCGACGTCGCCCGTGTTGAGGCCGTAGCGCGCGCATGCGGCGCGATCGGGGACGATCTTCACGCTCGGCTGCCCGAGCGTGTGGAACATGCCGAGGTCCTTCACGCCGGGGACCTCGTTCATGATGTCGACGATCGCTTCGCCGTTCTTCTCGTTGGCCTCGAGGTCGGGGCCTAGAACCTTGACCGAGTTCTCCCCCTTCACGCCCGACAGCGCCTCTTCGACGTTGTCGTTGATGTACTGCGAGAAGTTGAAGACGACGCCCGGAAACGCGGTCGTGAGCTCCTTGGACAGCTCGTCCGTGAGGCTCTCCTTGGTGACGCCGTGCCGCCATTTGTCGAACTGCTCGAGCGGCGCGAACATCTCGATGTTGTAGAAGCCGGAGACGTCGGTTCCGTCGTCGGGGCGACCGAGCTGCGAGATGACCGTGAGGACCTCGGGGTGGGTCCGGTTCGCGTCCGTGCAGGGAGTGCTCGTGTCGTGCGGGCAGCCGCGAAGAATCGAGCGCATCTTGCCGACGTACTTCGCCGACTGGTCGAGGTTGATCGACATCGGCAAGGTGGCGCGGATCCAGAAGTTCCCTTCCTCGAGCTTCGGCATGAACTCTCCGCCGAGGAGCGGGAAGAGGACGAGGCACAGGATGATGGGGACGAGCGACAGCGAGAGAGCCGCCTTCGGGAACCTCATCGCGATGTCGAAGGCGGGCGCGTAGATCTTGTGAAGGACGCGCATGATGATGCTCTCCTTCTCTTCGTCCGAGCCCGACACGAACTTGTTCGCGAGGACGGGGGTGAGCGTCAGCGCCATGAGGATGGCGCCGCCGATCGCGAAGGCGTAGGTGTGCGCCATCGGCGAGAAGATGACGCCGGAGACTCCGGTCATCGTGAAGAGCGGCAGGAAGGCGATGCCGATGATGACCGTGGAGAACGTCATCGGCCCGGCGACCTCGCGCGCCCCTGACAGGATGCGCTCCTGCATCGTGCCGCGCCCGTGTGGGCCCAGGTGACGGAAGACGTTCTCCATCATGATGACGGTGCTATCGACGACGATCCCGAAGTCGACAGCGCCGAGCGAGATCAGGTTCGCGGGCGTACCGGTCACGACCATGCCTATGAACGCGATGAGCAGCGCGATCGGGATGTTCAGCGCAGTGATGAGCGCCGCGCGCGTATGGCCGAGGAAAAGGAAGAGGACGATCGCGACGAGGATCATCCCTTCGAGCATGTTGTGAAGAACCGTGTGCGTCGTGATCTCCACGAGCTCACCACGGTCGTAGTACGGGACGATTTCCATCCCGGGCGGGAGCAGGTGGTACTTGCGGATGTACTCCACGCGCGCGTGCACCCCCTCGAGCGTGTGCGGCGTCTCGCCGCCGTAGCGCATGAGGACGATCCCCTGGACCACGTCCGGCTCGTCGTCGTGACCGACCATACCGAGGCGCGGGGCGTACCCGATTTCCACCGTACCGACGTCGCGTACGCGGACGGGAATCCCCTTCTGTTCGGAGATGACGACGTCCTCGATGTCGTGAACGTTCCGAACGAGGCCGATGCCACGGATGTCGTACGACTGCTCGCCGATGAAAAGGCGCTGCCCACCGACGTTCTGGTTCGCGTTGGTGATCGCCGCTTCGAGCTGAGCGAGCGTGACCCCCTGCCCGCGCAGGCGGTACGGGTCCACGCTCACGTGGTACTCCTTCGACTCGCCGCCGTAGCTCGTGACGTCGATGACGCCGTCGACCTGTTTGAACTGGCGCTCGAGGATCCAATCCTCCGCCGTCTTCAGATCCTTGAGCGTGTACCCCTTCCCCTTCAGCGTATAGCGGTAGACCTCACCGATCGCGTTCCACGGAGAAAGCGTGGCCTGGTTGCCGTTGGGGAGAGAGACGAACTGCAGGCGGTTGATGACCTCCTGCCGCGCCTCTTTGTAAGGCACGGACCATTTGAAGTAACACTTGACGTCGCTCAGCGCGAAGAGCGACTGCGAGCGAACGTGGTCGAGGCCCGGCATGCCCGCGAGCCCGATCTCCAGAGGGATCGTGACGTAGCGTTCGACCTCCTCCGAGCTCCATCCGTCGGGCTGCGTGATGATCTCGACGAGCGGAGGGACCGGGTTCGGGTACGCCTCGATGTCGAGCTGCGAGTATGCAGCGAGACCGCCGACGACGATGGCGGCGGCCATCGCGAGCACGATGATGGGCATCCGCAGGGCGAACGCGACGAGTCTCTGAATCATTGTATTCCCAAGGGAGGGGAGAGAGAGCGAGTGGGCCGCGAATGCAACTCACGTGCTCGAACGTGAATCGTTCGTTTCACTCGCGCGGGAGCCCGGAGTGGCGAGTCGACGACTGGAATCGTTCTGCTACATCAAGCGCGCGTCGCGCCGTGTGGGAGGCCTTCGCAGGAACGTCGTTCAGCGTCATCGAATCCGAATCCGACCAAGACTTCGACGAGCGACGGCGCGCGACACGGTGTCGCGTGTCGGGGCACTCTGCCGGGGCAGTCGATCGCGATGCTCGAAGCAGGAGACCTGATTTCCTGGGCCCTTCCACTTCGTCGACGCTGGTGCGCACCTTGCTCTCACGCGTGCTGAAACGAACGTGATTTTGCAACGTTAGGTTCAAGTAAGGCAGAAACAATGTACTCCCGCTGCATCATCGCGTTGCTCGCTGCGTCCACTCTCCCGTTCGTCACGACGGGCTGCCACGCGGCGGCCTCCGCGAGTGAGCCTCAGAGGAACTCGAGCGTGACCTGGTTGACGCCTGACCAGATCAAGACGGCGCAGATCGAGGTCGCCGCCGTCGGCGAGCACCCCATGGACGAGACCGTCGCAACGACAGGTCGCGTGACGTTCGACGATCTGCGCGTCGCGCACGTGTACTCGCCGGTGACGGGACGCGTTGCGTCGGTGAACGCAGCGCTCGGCCAGCGATTGAAGAGGGGCGCACCCCTGGCGACGATCGTCTCGCCGAGCATCGGGCAGTGGTCTTCGGACGTGAACAAGGCACAAGCCGATCTGATCGCGGCAGAGCACGACCTGAAGCGCAAGACCGAGCTGCTCGCCGTGAAGGCGGTCGCCCGGGCCGACTACGAGGCTTCGGAAGACGCTTACCGACAGGCGAAGGCCGAGCAGGAGCGCGCGCAGCAGAAGTCACAGCTCCTCCGAGGCAACGGCGGGAGCTCGGTCTCCCAGGGGTACACGCTTACGACGCCGATCGACGGAGAGGTCATCGCTCGCCAGCTGAACCCGGGCATCGAGGTGCAGGGGCAGTACGACAGCGGGAATGCAGGCGTGGAGCTCTTCACCGTCGGTGAGCTCGACAAGGTGTGGGTCCTCGCGGACATCTACGAGCAGGATCTCTCTCGCGTCGCGGTCGGAGCGAAGGTCACCGTCAAGGCGCTCGCCTACGCGGACAAGACGTTCGAAGGGACCGTCGACTGGGTCTCGGGCACACTCGACCCCGCGACCCGCACCGCGCGAGTCCGCTGCGTGTTCGACAATCCCGATCGGCTGCTCAAGCCGGAGATGTACGCGAACGTCAGGATCGCCGCGGTGCAGGCACGGAGCGCGCTGGCACTTCCGCGCAGTGCGGTCGTGCACCTCGGAGAGCAGGCCGTCGTGTACGCCCAGCTTGCGGCCGGTCCGGACGGGAGGGTCGGTTTCGAGCTTCTTCCCGTCTCGGTGGACGACACGATCGAAGGAGCGTTCATTCCGGTCGAGCATGGGCTCGAGCCGGGGGCCAACGTCGTGACGCACGGAGTGCAGGCGCTCTCCACCACGATGTGATTGGCGTCCGGGAGCAGCGTGATTGCCACGAGTCCGGCGGGCTCACTGCCTGCCGGACGTGCCTCTCGGACCACTCGCTCTCAGATCATCAGATCATCCCAGCGAGCAAGATGGCTC
>Ga0302283_1000977_pt1 | contig 24118 bp, 27 predicted proteins | sample III_Fen_E1_4_FD_198770 | JGI IMG/M metagenome (GOLD analysis project Ga0302283, IMG submission 198770) | Peat permafrost microbial communities from Stordalen Mire near Abisko, Sweden - III_Fen_E1_4 | ecosystem: Environmental > Terrestrial > Soil > Wetlands > Permafrost | place: Sweden: Abisko... | reverse complement strand
TACCGCCAAGGATGGTTACGCCCCCGTTGCCGCCCTGGAAATAGAGATTGCTCGATCCGCCGCGTACCAGGTCCGACACGGCGCCGGTGGCATCGACTGTCTCCGACCCGGAGCCGCCTACGATCTGGTCCTGTCCAACCGACGTGATCAGGTCGTTGCCGGAGCCGAGCTGGATCGCGTTTCTTCCGCCGCCTGCGTCGATCGTGTCGTTGCCGCCGCCCAGAGCCCTGATGTTATCGTCGCCGTTGCCGGTATTGAGCGACCAGTTTCCGTTGTCGCTGCCGGGGATGCTGATTTGATTGTTACCCCCGCCAGCAACCACCGAGCCGGAGCCGCCGCCCGCATCGAATATGAGATTGGTGGCTGCGTCCGAGAGCACCGACAGGACGCCGGAGCTGGGTCCGTTAACCCAAAAAGCAGGACTGTTTGCTGTTGCCGCTGCTGTTACCACTATGGCGGTGTAGCCAGTGGGCAGCGTGGTCAGGCCGCTCTGGGTCTTCACGAAATAGCCGGACTTGCCGGCGGGAACGGGCGGTGGCGACCCCGTCGTATCGGAGGCAGGCACCAACGTTCCGTTATTCACCCCGGCGGTGATGGCTGCGGCAAGCTGCTGGGCGAGCAAGACATTCGAACTGGAGTCGTAATTCAGAGAAATCTTGGTGTGGCTGTTCGCGCCCGCGACCGTGACGACCGGCATTTGAATCCCCTTGGCTGGTTTGCCCCGACCCGGGGCTCGGAACGCGGCGCATGCATGCCCTGGCCAGCGAATTGGAGCGTAAATACCGTATTATATTGACCGCAAATCGCCCCTTATTCCGTCCCACCAAGCATTAAATCGGCGGGAGCGCAGTTTACGTTGATAAATCATTATGGTGTATTCCGGATCAGGGAGAACGAACTGTCATAAGGGCGGTTTGAGAGCAAATATGAAATGGATTTCGTGTGCCCGATCGAATGAGGCATTCGATAGACACCTTTCGATTTGCAGACGATGAAAATTCTTGAAGCGATAAACTTGGCTTACCGAGATGAGTTACGCATATTGCGGCTTGATCGCGGGTAATGCGGCCTCGTTGCCGAGATCCAGGACGGGAATTGGCGATGAAAAATCGCATGCCGCGCGTGTCGGCTTCCGACGATAACAGGCGAGGAGCCGGGACAATCCCGGCTTCACGGCATCAGTGCGTTTGGCGGATGATGTGTGGTGGGATCAGCGTCCGGCTCTGCCGACACGAAGCACACGCGTGCTTCGTGTCGCGCCGCGATCCTGTGCCCGCTACCGGGTCGGGCGCGGCGGGGTCACCGTGTAGTCGTAGAAGCCGCGACCGGTCTTCCGGCCCAGCCAGCCGGCCTCGACATACTTCACCAACAGCGGGCACGGCCGGTATTTGCTGTCCGCCAGGCCCTCGTACAGCACCTGCATGATCGACAAACAGGTGTCGAGACCAATGAAGTCGGCCAATTCCAGCGGACCCATCGGATGGTTGGCGCCGAGCCGCAACGACATGTCGATCGCCGGGACCGAGCCAACGCCCTCATACAACGCGTACACCGCCTCGTTCATCATCGGCACGAGGATGCGGTTGACGATGAAGGCCGGGAAATCTTCGGACACTGCGGTAATCTTGCCGAGCCGGCCGGCGAGCGCGAGCACCGCATTGAAGGTCGGCTCCCCGGTGGCAATGCCACGGATGACCTCGACCAGCTTCATGACCGGGACCGGGTTCATGAAGTGCATGCCGACGAATTTTTCCGGCCGATCGGTGGACGCGCCGAGCCGGGTGATCGAGATCGACGAGGTGTTGGAAGCAATCATACAGGACGGCTTCAGATGCGGCAGCGCCAGCTTGAAGATCGCCCGCTTCACATCTTCCTTCTCGGTCGCGGCCTCGATGATCAGATCCGCGTCGCCAAAGGCGCCGTAGTCGGTGCTGTTGGTGATGCGCGCGATCGCCGCTACCTTGTCGTCTTCCGTCACCAGGCCACGATGGACCTGCCGGTCCATATTCTTGACGATGGTTGCCAGCGCCTTGTCGAGCGCATCTTGCTTCACGTCGAGCATGACGACGGGCAACCCGGCCAGGGCGCAAACATGCGCGATGCCGTTGCCCATCTGACCGGCGCCGATCACGCCCACCTGGGCGATTGCCGGCAACTCGGCGAGCTGTGGGGCGCCCGCGGCTGACGGCTTGACCTCGATATTCATTCAGGGACGCTCCAATGCGGCTGCCAGTTCCGGCAGCGCGGTGAACAGATCAGCTACCAGGCCGTAGTCGGCGACCTGAAAAATTGGAGCTTCCTCATCCTTGTTGATCGCCACGATTACCTTGCTGTCCTTCATCCCGGCGAGGTGCTGAATGGCACCAGAAATGCCGACTGCGATGTACAAGTCCGGGGCGACGATTTTGCCAGTCTGACCGACCTGGAAATCGTTGGGCACGAAGCCTGCGTCCACCGCGGCACGTGACGCGCCCACCGCGGCAGCCAGTTTGTCGGCAATCGGGTCGAGAAGCGAGAAGTTTTTGGCACTTCCCATTCCCCGCCCGCCCGAGATGACGACACGGGCCGCGGTCAGTTCCGGCCGTTCGCTCTTGGACAATTCGGCGGACACGTAGCGCGATACCGCCGGCGTCTCAATGTCGGGGGCGGGCTCGATCGGGGCCACGCCGCCCTCGGCCGGCACCGGGTCGAAGCTCGCGGCGCGCACCGTGATCACCTTCTTCGTGTCCGACGACCGCACGGTGGCCAGCGCGTTGCCGGCATAGATCGGGCGGATGAAGGTATCGGCGTCCACCACAGCGGAAATATCGCTGATCGGCTGCACATCAAGCAGCGCCGCCGCACGCGGCATGACGTTTTTGCCCACCGCGCTCGCCGCGGCCAGCAGGTGCGAATAGCCAGGCGCCAGAGCGACCAACAGCGTGGCGACCGGCTCGGCCAGCGGATGCTCGAAAGCGGGGGAGTCGGCGACGATCACCTTGGCCACGCCCGGCAGCCTTGCCGCCGCTGCGGCGGCCGCGGCGATGCCGTGACCGATGACCAGCGCGTGCAGCTCGCCGAGCTTGCCGGCAGCGGCGACGGCGCTGCGCGAGGGCTGCTTGATGCCAGTGGCGTCGTGCTCCAGCAGGACCAGGGAGGTCATCAGATCACCTTCGCCTCGGTGCGGAGCTTCGCCACCAGTTCGGCCACCGAGGCGACCTTGTGTCCCGCCCTGCGCTTCGGCGGCTCGGCGACCTTCAGCACGGTGAGCCGGGGCGTCGGGTCAACGCCGAGATCGGCCGGCTTGATGGTCTCGATCTTCTTCTTCCGCGCCTTCATGATGTTCGGCAGCGAGGCGTAGCGCGGCTCGTTCAGTCGCAGATCGGTGGTCACCACCGCCGGTAGGGTCAGTGCGATCGTCTCCAGCCCGCCGTCGACCTCGCGGGTGACGGTGATGCCGTCGCCCTCGACCACGACCTTGGACGCGAAGGTGCCCTGCGGCCAGCCGAGCAGCGCGGCCAGCATCTGGCCGGTCGCGTTCATGTCGTCGTCGATCGCCTGTTTGCCCATGATGATCAGCCGCGGCTGCTCGCGCACGGTGAGCGCCTGGAGCAGTTTGGCGACGGCCAGGGGTTGCAGATCAGCATCGGATTCAACCAGGATGCCGCGATCAGCCCCCATGGCAAGCGCGGTGCGAATGGTCTCGGTGCATTGCGGCACGCCAAGCGATACGGCGATGATTTCAGTTGCAACGCCTTTCTCTTTCAGCCGGACGGCCTCCTCCACCGCGATTTCATCGAACGGGTTCATCGACATCTTGACCCCGGCGGTCTCCACGCCGGTGCCGTCGGTCTTGACGCGGACCTTTACGTTGTAATCCACGACCCGCTTGACGGGTACCAGTATCTTCATTGAGGAAACCGTGCCGCTTGAAGGACCCACCGATGCGCGAGCGGGTTGCGGTCACCGCCTCTTCGCATGTGCAACAGACCGAACACCATATGCAGCGTTTACGGCTCTGTCAAACGAGAGAATAAGGCGGATATGTCAGCGGCGAATCCGCTTCAGGAGCGCAACAGGCTCATCAGGATCACGAACAAGACCAGCGCGGTCGCTTGCAAGACGACACGCCAGCGCATCAACCGGTTGGAGCGTGCCGGGTCGGGGTCGCGCACCAGCCCGAACAAGCCGGCGAACAGCGCACCCAGGGTGCCCAGCATCGCCAGCACGACAAAAATGGTCAGAACGGTCCTCACGGCAGTGACAATAGACGATTGCGCACGGTTGCCCAACCCCGGCCGCATTGCGACCCCATCATTGTGTTGACCCGCCGTTCAGGTTCGTGGTCGGGAGTGCCAATGAATCGCCTTCTCTTGCTGCTTGCCTGCGTCCTCTTGCTGGTCGCCGGGCCATCGGTCCACGCCCAACCAGCCGCCAGCCCGCCCGTGCTCACCGCCGAGCAGGCGCGGCAGGCGCTGGACGTTCTGAACGATCCGCGGAAGCGGGCGGAGATGGCGGCCACGCTGCAGGCAATCGCTGCACCGCGGCCGGCCGCGGCTGACCCGGCTGCCCCGGCAGCGCCGCCAGCCCCCGCTCCCACTCCCACTGCGCCAGCGGCCCCCCCGCCTGCACCGGCCACGCCGGCTGCTGCCCCCGCCAAGCCTGTCGCCCCCCCATCGGCAGAAGCGTTGGTGCTGCCGCTCGCCCCGGACAGCCTGGGCGCTCAGGTGCTGGTCAGCGTGGAGGGCTTCCTCGACCGGATGTCTGACCAGACGATGAACGCGTTGCGCGCGGTCCGCAGCGTGCCGCTGCTGTGGGGCTGGGCCGTGGTCATGACGACCGACCCCTGGGCGCGCGGCGTGCTGCTGGATGTGTCCTGGCGGGTCCTGGTGGCCGTCGCCTGCGGTCTCGCTGTCGAGTGGGGCTTACGCTTCGCCGTGCGGCGCCCGGTGTCGGCATTGGAGGCCAACGCTCCGGGGGCCGTGCCGATGCCTGCCGGTGCCCCGGCTGCCGGGACGCCTCGAGGAGCGGCACAGGGGGCGTCCCAGGAATCAGGACGAGACGCGGGAGAAGGAACACCCGAAGGAGGGACGCCCCAAGGGGTGAGCCAGGGGACGTCCCAGCCGAAGGCGAGCGAGGTTGAGGACCCGGAGGAAGAGGACTCTCAAGAGTCGGACGCAGAGCGAGGCGCCGAGCTGGGGGACTTCGAGCCCCTGCCGCCACGCCTCCGCCGCCGGCCCTCGGCCTGGACGCTGATCCGTCGCATCCCGCTGGTGATGGCCCGGCTCGCCCTGGAACTGGTGCCGGTGATCGGCTTCGCGGTCGCCGGCCATCTGGTTGCCGGCACCAGCGTTGCCGGCGAGTCGCTCAGCCGGCTGGTCATGCTGGCGGTGGTGGACGCCTACGCGGCCTGTCTCGCCGTCCTGTGCCTGGTGCGCATGGTGCTGTCGCCGCGGCGCCCCCGGCTGCGGCTGGTCCACCTGCCCGATGCGGCTGCCCGCGCCACGATGCGCTGGATTCGCCGTCTGGTGGTGATCGGCGTCTTCGGCTACGCCGGCGGCGAGATCGGGCTGCTGCTCGGGATGTCGGTAGCAGCGCATCAGGCCCTGCTCAAATCAGTCGGGCTGGTGCTGCACCTCTGCCTGGCGTGGCTGGTGCTGCGCAACCGCAGGGAGGTCCGCGCCATGATCCGCGCGCCGGCAGGTGCCACCGGCATCACGGCGCGGCTGCGCAACCTGCTCGGGTCGGTCTGGCACTGGATCGCGCTGTTTTTCCTGGTTGCCGGCTGGCTGGTCTGGGCGGTCGAGGTTCCGCACGGTTACGCCTGGATGCTGCGCTTCTTCTTCGTCACCGCCGCTGTGCTGCTTGGTGCGCGCATCGTGCTGGTGCTGGTGCTCGGCTCGCTCGACCGCGCGGTGCATGCCCGGAAGCCGGGCGATGATCGCCAGTCCAGCGTCGGGTCGCGCCTGCTGGCCTATCACCCGGTGCTGGTCAGCCTGACGCGGTTCACAGTGGCCGGGCTCAGCCTGCTGCTGCTGTGTCAGCTCTGGGGGCTCGGCGTGTTCGAGTGGTTCGCCGGCACCGACCTGGGCCGCCGCCTGATCTCGGCGTTCGGCGAGCTGGCGGTGACCTTCCTGGTCTCGCTGCTGGTCTGGGAGGCGGTCAACGCTGCCATGCAGCGGCAGCTTGCGAAGATGCAGCGCGACGCGCAGTCGGCACGCTCCGCCCGGCTGCGAACCCTGCAGCCGCTGCTGCGCACCTGTCTGCTGGTCACCATCCTGGTGGTCGCCGGGCTGATGGTGCTGAGCGAGATCGGCGTGAACATCGCACCGCTGCTGGCCGGCGCCGGCATCGTCGGCGTGGCGATCGGCTTCGGCTCGCAGAAGCTGGTGCAGGACCTGATCACCGGCATCTTCCTGCTGCTGGAGAACGCGATGCAGGTCGGCGACTGGGTCACCGTGTCCGGGCTGTCCGGGACGGTGGAGGCCTTATCGGTGCGCACCATCCGGCTGCGCGCCGGCGACGGTTCGGTGCACATCATCCCGTTCAGCGCGGTGACCAGCGTGACGAACGTCAACCGCGGACTGGGCAATGCCGAGGTGAACGTGACGGTGGCCTTCCACGAGGACATCGACCGGGTGAGCGTGGTGCTGAAGGACATCGTGTCCGGGCTGCGCAAGGAGCCCGAGTTCTCCGGCAAGATGCTGAGCGACCTGCAGCTTTGGGGCGTCGACCACGTGAACGGCGCCGCGGTGACCATCACTGGACAGATTGTCTGCACCGACAGCGGGCGCTGGCCGGTGCAGCGCGAGTTCAACCGCCGGTTGAAACGGCGCTTCGAGGCGCTGGGCATCGAAATATTCAACCCGATGCAAAGCATCGCCTGGTCGCCACCCGTGCCGGATCAACCGGCCTCGCCGTCCGCGCACATCACGGTGGCGGGAGAGTGAGGCGGGACGTATGCGCGCGGGGCATCCAGGCGCCGGGCCAGGTCGCGGCCGCGGCGCAGCGCCGGCGCTTCGATCGTCACATGCAGCACCCAGGCGGCAGCGAGCGGTAGGACCACCGCTGCCGGCAGCCACGCCAGGGTGAAGCGGGCCGGGTCGCCGCCGGCGGAAGCGGCCAGCCCGGCACCCAGGAGCTTCTGCACCGGCTCGTTCACCAAATAGGTGCAGTAGGAGATCGCGCCGAGCCATAGCAGTGCCCGTCCGCGCAGCGCGAGGGCGAGGGGCCGGAGCGCCGGCACCCCGAGCTGTGCCGCAAGGCAGAGCGACCAAACCACCGGGGGCAGCAGCTTGTCCGTCCGGCCCTCGTGGAGGCATAGTAATAAGGTGGCCCCCAGCACGGCGGCGTAGCAGCGGCGGCCCGTCGCGCCCTCCTGCACCAGCACGGCGGAGGCCATGCCCAGCGCGAAGAACTGCGCCTTGTTGGGCAGGAACGCCCGGCTGAACTGCCATGCCTCCGGCCCCAGCGCCTGCCAGACGACGCCCAGCAAAGCCAGTGCGAGGAACAGCGCGGCGAGCTGCGGCACCGCAAGCCGGCGTCCGAGCAAGGTGACCAGGAGGTAGAACTGCCATTCGGTCGACAGGCTCCAGGCGGCGCCAAGGACGCTCACCCAGGCATCGGGCAGCACGGCATCTGGCAGCAGCCCGTGCGTCATGGTCAGATGAGCGACGATGTGCGCGGGCCAGGCATGCGGCCAGCCCTCGGCCCAGATCGCCCGCGCCGGGCTGTCCGCGGCAATCCACGGCATCGATGGGAACCCCGCAGGCACTGCCTGGACTGCCACGGCGAGGGCGAACACCGCCAGGAACACCGGGAAAATGCGGGCGGCGCGAGCCACCAGGAACGGCGCCGGGCGATGGCCGAACGCCGCCAGCGACTGCACGATCACCATGCCGCTGAGGATGAAGAAGACATCGACCGCGGCCCCGCCATGCGACAACGGGCGGACCAGCCATGCCGGCAAGGCTGCGAACGGCGCCGCATGCGACACCATTACATAGACGGCGAGCACGCCGCGTAGCCCGTCCAGGCAGTCAAGCCGTTTCACGATCCGCGCAGGATCGCGCCGCGCGCCTTAACAAGCCGCCAATGCGCCGACCGGAACCGCCGCTCTTGGCAGGGTCCCCCGCCGGTGTGGCGACGGTTCCCGGCGATGCACGACTGTTGATTGGTTCGGCCCAGCCGCCGGCGAAGGCTGCCTTGCAACTTCGCAGGGTCTCCGCTATCTGAGTGTCACAATTCATTCTCCGCTGAGTTACGGGGGGTGGCCTTTGCGGGCCGCCTTTTTTGTTTTGGACGCAAACGACCCCATCCACACGAGTTTGGAAGCACGGCTGGCCGCCATCGTTGCCCCGACTTTGACAGACATGGGCTACGATCTGGTGCGGGTGGCCGTGCTCGGCCGCGACCGGCCGACCGTGCAGGTCATGGCCGATCGCGCCGACGGGGCGCAGATCACGGTGGACGATTGCGAGGCGATCAGTCACGCGCTCGGCGCCGTGCTCGACGTGAACGACCCGATGCCCCGCGCCTGGACGCTGGAGGTCAGCTCCGCCGGCATCGACCGGCCGCTGACCCGGGTCAAAGACTGGAACCGCTACGCCGGCCACCTGGCCCGCGCCGAAACCGCCATGCTGGTCGGTGGCCGCAAGCGCTTCTCCGGCATCGTTCTCGGGGCCGACGACCAGGCGGCGCGGCTTCGCCTGGACGACGGGACGGAGGTCGCCCTGCCGATCGACGCAATCCGCCGCGCCAAGCTGGTGCTCACCGACGCCCTGATCGAAGCCACCGCCCAACCACCTCGGACCAACTGAGAGGCAGACATGGATACCGCCATCGCCCGTCCGGAGCTGCTGCTGGTCGCGGACGCCGTCGCGCGGGAGAAATCCATCGACCGCGAGGAAGTGCTCGAAGCGATGGAGCAGGCCATCCAGAAGGCCGGCCGCGCCAAATACGGGCATGAGAAGGACATCCGCGCGACGATCGACCGCAAGACCGGGGACGTCCGCCTGTCGCGCTGGACCGAGGCGGTGGAGACGGTCGAGAACGAGGAAACGCAGATCCCCGTTCACATCGCCCGCAAGTTCAAGCCGGAGATCAACATCGGCGAGTACATCGTCGATCCGCTGCCGCCAATCGATTTCGGCCGCATCGCCGCGCAGACCGCCAAGCAGGTGATCGTGCAGCGGGTGCGCGAGTATGAGCGGAAGCGGCAGTTCGAAGAGTACAAGGACCGCGTCGGCGAGATCATCAACGGCGTGGTCAAGCGCACCGAGTACGGCAACCTGATGGTCGAGCTCGGCCGGGCCGAGGCGCTGTTGCGCCGCGACGAGCTGATCCCGCGGGAAAGCTTCCGAAACGGCGACCGCGTGCGCGCCTACATCTACGACGTCCGCGAGGAGCCGCGCGGACCGCAGGTTTTCCTGTCCCGCACGCATCCGGGGTTCCTCGCCAAGCTGTTCGCCCAGGAGGTCCCTGAGATCTACGACGGCATTATCGAGATCAAGGCGGTGGCGCGCGATCCCGGCAGCCGGGCCAAGATGGCAGTGATCAGCCGGGATTCGTCGATCGATCCGGTCGGCGCCTGCGTCGGCATGCGCGGCTCGCGCGTGCAGGCCGTGGTGCAGGAACTGCAGGGCGAGAAGATCGACATCATTCCCTGGAGCCCGCAAGCCGCCACCTTCGTGGTGAACGCGCTGGCTCCCGCCGAGGTGACAAAAGTGGTGATGGATGAAGAGGCGGGCCGCGTCGAAGTGGTGGTGCCGGACGAACAGCTCAGCCTGGCGATCGGCCGGCGCGGGCAGAATGTGCGCCTGGCAAGTCAGCTTACGCGTTGGGATATCGACATCCTGACGGAGGCCGAGGAAAGCGAGCGCCGGCAGGAGGAATTCCGCCGCCGCTCCGGCCTGTTCGTCGAAGCGATGGACGTGGACGATGTCATCGCCGGCCTGCTGGTGACCGAGGGTTTCACCACGGTGGAAGAACTTGCCTTCACCCCGCCTGACGAACTGGCCTCGATCGAAGGCTTCGACGAGAACGTCGCCGGCGAGCTGATCCGCCGTGCCGAAGCCTTCATCACCCGCCGCGACAGCGAGCTGAGCGACCGCCGGGTCGAGCTGGGCGTGGCGGACGAGGTGGCGGCGATCGAGGTTCTGACCCCGGCCATGCTGGTGGCGCTGGGTGAAAAGGGCGTGAAGACGCTGGATGATCTGGCCGACCTTGCGTCCGACGAGCTGATCGAGATCGTCGGCGCGGATGCGATGGACGAGGCCACCGCGAACGACGTGATCATGGCCGCCCGCGCGCATTGGTTCGATGACGAGCCCGCGGCGGAGGCGCCTGCGTCGGACGCGTCAGATGCGTCCGGTGGGGATGACGATGGCACGGGCGCAGCAGCCGCCGAGGAGGCCCATCACGATTGACCGCGCGCCCTCCGATCCCGCAGCGGCAGCGGAGTCCGCGGATCAGGAGCCCGAAACCGGGCCGCTGCGGCGCTGCATCGTCTCGCGCGAGCGACTGCCGAAGGAGCGGATGATTCGGTTCGTGGTCGGCCCCGGCCGCGTGGTGGTGCCCGACCTGACCGCAACACTGCCCGGGCGGGGAATGTGGTTGAGCGCGCGTTGGGATGTGCTAAATGCTGCGCGTGCCCAGGCGACGCTGGGGCGGGCTTTTGCGCGCGCCGCAAGCGGGCCGGTGACGCTACCCCCCGATCTTCCAACTGCGCTTGAGGCGGCGCTGGTCCGGCGGATCGGCGAATTGCTGGGCTTCGCCCGACGCGCCGGGCAGGCCATGGCGGGCTTCGAAAAGGCGCGGGAATGGGTGCGGGGGGGCCGGGTTCGGTTGGTCCTGCAGGCATTGGATGGCAGCGCGGCGGAGCGCGCGCGGTTCCTCTCCGGCGTGGGAGACTTGCCGGTGCTGGATCCGTTGCCGGCTGCGGCGCTGGGCAAAGTGTTCGGACGCGACCACGTGGTCCATGTCGCGATCGCTCACGGGCGGCTGGCCGAAGCGCTTCATAGTGAGGCGCTGCGGCTGCAGGGGTTGCGACAGGCGGAATAGGCGACCGATGCCGGCGCGGATGCGCGCGGCGCCGGAGTGAACGACCAGACGGATGCGAGCGGGTAGTTACGGGTAATACATGAGCGAGAACGAGACTGACGGCGGCAAGGGACGGCTTTCATTGCGCCCCGCGGGTCGCATGGAGTTGGGCCGCACCGTCGACGCGGGCTCCGTGCGGCAGAGCTTCAGCCACGGCCGGTCCAAGGTCGTGCAGGTCGAGGTGCGCAAGAAGCGCAGCCCGGTCAGCACGCCGGGCGCGGCTGCCGGCGCGGCGTCTGCCCCGGCGACCGGGCGTACCCAATCAGCGAGCGGACGTCCGCCCGCCGGTGCACGTGCGCTGACCGCGGCCGAACTCGCCACCAGACAGCGCGCGCTGGTCGAGCAGCAGCGTGAAAACGCCCGCCGCGAGGCGGAGCGCCGCGAGCAGGAGAAGATCTCCATTCTGTCGGCCGCCGAAGAGGCGCGCCGCCGCGAGGAGGAGGCCCGCAAGGCCGCCGAAGAGGAAGCGCGCCGCTCGGCCGAAGAAGCGGCGCAGCAGAAAGCCGAGGAGCAGGCGCGCAAGATCGCCGAAGCCACGGTCACCGCTCAGGTCGCTGCCCCGACGGCTGGCGGCGCGGTGGCACGCGGCGCCGAGGAGCCCCGCCGTCGCCCGGCTCCGGCGTCTGCGCCTGCCGCCACCCCGGCCACGCCGTCCGAGACGCTGCGGCTAAAGCCCGGCACGCGCGGCGCGGAGGAGGAGGAGGAGGCGCGCCCGGTCCGCCGGACCGGCCCCGGCCCCGCCGTGCCGCCGCGCAAGCCGCAGGTCGCAGCACCGAAGAAGGGCGCCGACGACCGCCGCCGTCCCGGCCGCATCGATGTCCAGGCCGCCATCGAGGGCGAGGATGAGCGCGTCCGCTCGCTCGCCTCGGTACGACGCCAGCGCGAGCGCGAACGCCGCCAGGCGGAACTGGAACGCCTTCGCTCGGATCAGGTGAAAGTAGTGCGCGACGTAGTGTTGCCCGACGCGATCACGGTGCAGGAACTGGCCAACCGCATGGCCGCCCGCACACCCGAGGTGATCAAGGCGCTGATGAAGCTCGGCGTGATGGCCACCATCACGCAGTCGCTGGACGCCGACACGGCTGAACTGGTCGTGCAGGAGTTTGGCCACCGGTCGCGCCGCGTGTCGGAATCCGACGTGGAGCAGGGCCTGGAAGGCGAGGCCGACATCGAGGCCGATCTCGATCCGCGCCCGCCTGTCGTCACCATCATGGGCCATGTCGATCACGGCAAGACCAGCCTGCTGGACGCGCTGCGCTCGACGGATGTTGCCGCTGGCGAGGCGGGCGGCATCACCCAGCACATCGGCGCCTACCAGGTCCTTTTGCCGACCGGCGACCGCATCACGTTCATCGACACGCCGGGCCACGAGGCGTTCACCGCCATGCGCGCGCGCGGCGCATCGGTGACGGACATCGTGGTGCTGGTGGTTGCCGCGGATGACGGCGTGATGCCGCAGACCATCGAGGCGATCAAACACGCCAAGGCGGCGGGCGCTCCGATCATCGTCGCCATCAACAAGATGGACAAACCGGACGCGAACCCGACCCGGGTGCGCACCGAACTGCTGAGCCACGACGTGGTGGTGGAAGACATGGGCGGCGAGACGCAGGACGTGCTGGTCTCCGCGACCAAGCGGACTGGTCTCGACAAGCTGCAGGAAGCGATCCTGCTGCAGGCCGAAATCCTGGACCTCAAAGCGAACCCGCACCGCGCGGCCGAGGGCTCGGTGATAGAAAGCCGGCTGGATCGTGGCCGCGGCCCGGTGGCGACCGTGCTGGTGCAGAAAGGCACGCTGCGGCAGGGCGACATTATCGTGGCCGGCGCCGAGTGGGGCCGGGTGCGCGCCATGCTGGACGACAAGGGCCGCGCGCTGAAGGACGCCGGTCCGTCAGTTCCGGCGGAGGTCCAGGGCCTGACGGGTGTTCCCGTCGCCGGCGAGCCGTTCGTGGTGGTGGAGAACGAAAGCCGCGCCCGCGAGGTCGCCGAGTTCCGTACCCGCAAGCATCGCGACAAGGTGGCCGGCGCCAATATCGGCGCGCGCGGCACGCTGGACCAGATGCTGGCCCGCATCCAGGCGGGCGAGCAGAAGGAAGTTGCGGTCCTGATCAAGTCCGATGTGCAGGGCAGCGCCGAGGCGATCCAGGCGACCGTGCTAAAGCTTGCGCATGAAGAAGTGAAGGTGCGCGTGCTGCACGCCGCGGTCGGCCAGATCACCGAAAGCGACATCCAGCTCGCCAAGGCGTCGGACGCCGTGATCGTGGCGTTCAACGTTCGCGCCACATCGCAGGCTCGGGAACTCGCGCAGCGCGACGGCGTGGACATCCGGTACTACTCGATCATCTACGAGGTGGCGGACGACATCGAGAAGCTGGTGCGCGGCAAGGTTGCACCGAAGGCACGCGAGAAGTTCCTCGGCTACGCCGAGATCCGCAAGGTGTTCAACATCACCAAGGTCGGCAGGGTGGCCGGCTGCATGGTCACCGACGGCCTGGTGAAGCGTGGCGCCGGCGTGCGGCTGCTGCGCGACAACGTGGTGATCCACGCTGGCGAGCTGTCGCAGCTCAAGCGCTTCAAGGACGACGTGAAGGAAGTCGCTCGCGGCTACGAGTGCGGCCTGTCGTTCGCCAACTTCAACGACCTGCAGGAAGGCGACGTGGTCGAGTGCTTCGAGACGGAGATGGTCCCGGGGTGACGGCGCGACGCGCGCCAGCCGGACCAACCCAGCGGCAACTGCGCGTGGCGGAGGAAATCCGCCACGTGCTGTCTGGCTTATTCCAGCGGCATGATTTTCGCGATCCGGACCTGGCGGATGCCCGCATCACCGTAACCGAGGTGCGGATTGGCCCTGACCTGAAGCATGCGATTGCGTTCGTGACGCGGCTTGGCCGTAGTGACGTCGATACGCTGCTTCCGGCACTGCGCCGCGCGGCGCCGTTCCTGCGCGCGCAGATGGCGCATGCGCTGCGGCTGAAATATGCCCCGGAGCTTAGTTTCCAGCCCGACGCAGCGCTAGAGAATGCGACCAAGATCGACAAGCTGCTGCATTTGCCGGAGGTCGCGCGGGATCTGGGCAAGCCGGACTGAGGTTTGGGGACAGGCGTGGCGCGATCTCCTGCCGGCGCCGATCAGCGGTCGCTTTCGCGTAGGACCTGAGCGAACGGATTTTGGATGGTCAGGCGCCCGTCGATCACACGGCCGTGCTGCATGTCCTCAGATAACAGCGTCGAACAGCCCGCCTCCAGGGCCGCAGCGACGATCAGGGCGTCGTAAAAGCTGACGCGGTCCCGCTGCGCCATCTCCAGCGCTGCTTCATGCATCGCCACGGTGATGGGAAGAAGACTCGGTAACAGCAAGCGAAAGGCTGCCAAGGCGGCCGTTACGTCGGACCAGGATCGCTTTAACTTGCGAATGGCGGTGTTGGTGAACTCGTTCAGCACCTGAACGCTGATGGTGCCACCTTGCTCGAGCAGCGCCATCGCGATGGCAGCGCGCGGGTCATCCGTCACCGTCGCGTAGACCAGCACGTTGGTGTCAAGGAACGCCTTAGCGTTCATTCGCATCATCGCGGCTGAACCGAAAGCCGGGCGGCAGAGGCCGTTGCAGCGCCTTAAGTTGCTCTAGCGCCCGCTCGCGGCTGCTGTCGCGCCTCACCCTGAACGTGCGCTCGCTGGCGATCTCGATCTCGATCTCATCGCCTTCCTTGAGCCGCAACGTCTCAACGACCGACGCTGGCAGACGCACCGCCAGGCTGTTGCCCCACTTTCCGACCTGCATGCCAGGCTCCTTCCTAGGATACACGGCTTACACTGTATATCTGTCGGATGATGTGTGCACCTGCGTTCTCGGCACCCGTTAGCCGGCGGCGGTTAGCCTGACCCCGCGGCGGCGTGCCCGACCGTGGAACGTCCGGCCCGGGGCAGCGCAGCGCTGAGCACGATCGTTTGCGCGATCACTTCGGTTGGGGTTCAATGTCGATGGAGGCCTCTGATGACCGAACGGACGACCGGACCCTTGGGCAAGATGCTCGCGGGGATGACGTTGGCTGCCCGCTGGCTGATGGCATTGATTTACATCGGCTTGCTCGGTGCCATGCTGTTGCTGGTGGAGAAATTCGCGCAGAAGCTGGTCGAAACCTTGCCGCACGTGCTGACGATGTCGGGAAGCGACACGATCCTGACGGTGCTGACGCTGGTGGACCTTGCGCTGGTCGGCAACCTGGTACTGATCGTGATATTCTCCGGTTGGGAGATGTTCGTCGGACGGATGCTCAGCGCCGTGCCGACCGACCAGCCGAACTGGCTCACCGAGCTGGACTTCAGCGCCGTCAAACTCAAGCTGATCGGCTCCGTTGCCGCGATCGCCGCGATCCAGATTCTGGAAACGTTCGTTCACATGGACCAGACGCCCAAGGAGGACGCGGCTTGGCAGCTTGGCATCCTTCTCGGCATCGGGATCACGGGCGTGCTGCTGGCGCTGATGGACAAGCTGAGCGGTGGCAGTCACTGACGCCAGCCGCCGCCGTTGGCATTCGGCGTCCGCCTGCCCCCGCCCGAGACCTTCCTCCTGTTTTGGTTAGGTGGCCCCGGAGCGAAACAGTGCTCACGGCGCGCCGAGGCCCGCAGCCCGTAATCAGGGATGTCGCGCGCTAGCCTGCTGCAGGGCTGCGACCTCGCGAATCTTGCGCGCCATGGCGGCGATGCCGTTGCCGCGATTGGTGGACAGCGCCTCCAGCAGCCCGAGGTCCTTCAGGAACCCCGGGTCGGTGGCCGTGATCTCGGCCGGCGGGCGCCCCGAATAGACGCGCAGCAGCAGCGCGATCAGGCCGGAGACGATGGCGGCGTCGGATACCCCCGCCAGATACAGTTTCTCGTCTCGCAGCACCGCCTCCATCCAGACCCGGCTCTGGCAGCCGGGCACGCGGTGGGCGTCGTTGGCCCATTCCTCGGGGAACGGCGGCAGCTTGCGGCCCAGTTCGATGATGAACTGGTAGCGGTCCATCCAGTCGTCGAACACGTCGAGTTCGTCGCCGATCGCGGCGATCGCATCGGCGGCGCTGGGCTCCTCGGGGGTGACGAACGGATCAGCCATGGGTCTGGATGTGCGGGGTCGGGACCGGCCCGTCAAGCAGTGGGACGGGCATTGGCTTGCACCCAGGCGGTGAACGCCTCATCGGTCACGTCGCCGGCCGCGAGGCGCAGCGTCATGATCACCGCATCGGCGTCGCTGACCGCCAAGCGAAGCCCGCTCAGCGCCAGGAACGTTTCCAGCGCCACGTAAGCCACGCGCTTGTTCCCATCCAGGAAAGGATGGTTGCGCGCGATGGCGATGGCATAGAGAGCGGCCAACGCGGCCGTATCCGGCTGCCCGTAGCCAGCCAGGTTCAACGGCCGGGCCAGCGCGCTTTCCAGCAGCCCTTCGTCGCGGATGCCAGTGGCACCGCCGTGTTCGGCAAGCTGTTCGTCGTGGATGGCAAGAATCAGCTGGCGCGACAGCCAGACCGTCACTTCGCCAGCTCACGCAGCACCGCACGGCGCTCCTTCATGATCCGCCGCGCCACGTCCATCTGCGCCTCGAACGCCGGATCGGCCGTGGTCAGGCGCACGCCGTCGGGGGTGTCGATGGCGTAGATCGTATCGCCCTTGCCCACACCGAGCTTGGCCAGCAGCTCCTTGGGCAGGATCACGCCGACCGAGTTGCCGATCTGGGCGAGCTTCAGCGTGTTCATGGCGCCCTCCTTTGCCGAAGGGGGTTATAACATATGTCTGAACCGAATGCCACGGTCTGCCGACCAGTCGATCACAGGATGAACCGGCTCAGGTCGCCCTTCTGCGCCAGCGGGGCCACGCGCTCGTTCACGTAAGCCGCATCCACCGTAATTGTCTCGCCGGCGCGGTCGGTCGCGGTAAAGCTGATGTCCTCCAACAGCCGCTCCAGCACCGTGTGCAGGCGGCGGGCTCCGATGTTCTCCACCCGGTCATTGATGTCGGCCGCCAATTCGGCAAGCGCATCGACCGCGTCATCGGTGAAAATCAGCGTCACCGACTCCGTCCCCAGCAGCGCCGCGTATTGCTTGACCAGCGAGTGCTCCGGCTCGGTCAGAATCCGCCGCAGATCGCTGCGCGACAGCGGGGACAGTTCGACCCGGATCGGCAGCCGGCCCTGCAACTCCGGCAGCAGGTCGGACGGCTTGGCCAGGTGGAACGCGCCCGAGGCAATGAACAGCACATGGTCGGTTCTGACCGTGCCGTATTTCGTGGATACGGTGGTGCCCTCGATCAGCGGCAGCAGGTCGCGCTGCACGCCCTCGCGCGAGACGTCGCCGCCGCGGAAGCCGCCTTCCATCGTGCGGGCGCAGATCTTGTCGATCTCGTCCAGGAACACGATGCCGTTGTTCTCGACATGCGCCACGGCATCCTTCGCCAGCCGGTCGTTGTCCAGCAGCCGGTCTGCTTCCTCCTGCTCCAGCAGGCGCCGCGCGGCTTCCACGGTCAGGCGCCGCTTCTGCAGCGGGCGGCCCATCATGCCCTTCATCATCTCGCCCAGGTTGATCATCTGGCCGGGCGGCATGCCGGGGATGTCGAGCTGGCCGATCGGCATGCCGGAGGACTCGGAGACCGCGATCTCGATCTCCTTCTGCTCGAACTCGCCGTTGCGCAGCATGCGGCGGAACTTGCTGCGGGTGTCCGCGGCCGCGCCCTCGCCGACCAGCGCGGTGATCAGCCTTTCCTCGGCGGCGAGTTCCGCTTTTGCCTTCACCTCCTTGCGGGAGGCGTCGCGCAGCATGTTCAGGCTGACATCGACCAGGTCGCGGACGATGCTCTCCACGTCACGGCCGACATAGCCGACCTCGGTGAATTTGGTCGCTTCCACCTTCAAGAACGGCGCCTGGGCCAGCTTGGCAAGGCGGCGGGCAATCTCGGTCTTGCCGCAGCCGGTGGGGCCGATCATCAGGATGTTCTTGGGCACCACTTCTTCGCGCAGCCCCTCGGGCAGGCGCTGGCGCCGCCAGCGGTTGCGCAGCGCGATGGCAACGGCGCGCTTGGCGTCGCCCTGGCCGACGATGAAGCGGTCCAGTTCGGAGACGATCTCGCGGGGGGAGTAGGTCGGGACTTCCATCTAGATCGTCTCAACGATGATGCTGGTGTTGGTGTAGACGCAGATGTCGGCGGCGATCTTCATCGCCCGGCGGGCGACCTCCTCGGCCGCCAGATCGGGCACCGTCATAAGGGCGCGCGCCGCGGCCAGGGCGAAGTTGCCGCCCGAGCCGATGGCGATCAGCCCGTCCTCCGGTTCCAGCACATCGCCGTTGCCGGTGAGGGTGAAGCTGTGCGCCTTGTCGGCCACCGCCATCATCGCCTCCAGCCGCCGCAGGTAGCGATCGGTGCGCCAGTCCTTGGCGAGTTCCACGCAGGCCCGTTCGAGCTGGTTGGGAAAGCGCTCAAGCTTGGCCTCCAGCCGCTCCAGCAGGGTGAAGGCGTCGGCGGTGGCGCCGGCGAACCCCGCCAGCACCTGTCCGCCAGCGCCGATCCGGCGCACCTTGCGGGCGTTGCCCTTGACGATGGTCTGGCCGAGCGTGACCTGGCCGTCGCCGGCCATGGCCACGTTGCCGTCGCGGCGAACGCACAGGATGGTGGTCCCGTGCCAGCCGATGGGATCGTTGTGCTCCATGTTCCGGCTAGATGGCGTGCCGCCGGCATTGGGGCAAGAAGCGGTTGGGGTAGTGTTCCGGCCGCCACACTGGGGACGCGACCCAGCCATGCGGGTCCCCATGGAACAAACCGCCGGCCCCCTGACCGACGCTGAGTGTGACAGCCGGCTTCCCGAGCGGCGGCCAACACCCTAGAGAGGCGCGCAGAGGCGGGCCGGCAGCGGCGAAAGGAAGCGATCATGGCGCGGAAGCTCAAGGTTGCGGTCCAGATGGACCCCATCGACAGCATCAACATCGACGCCGATTCCACCTTTGCCCTGATGCTGGAGGCGCAGCGCCGCGGCCATGCGCTGTGGCACTACGAAGTTCGGCACATGGCGCTGCGCGAGGGCGTCAGCCGCCCGGGCGAGCGCCGGCAGGAGCGGCTGCAGGCACGCGCCCGGCCGATCAGCGTGCAGCGCGCGAAGGGCGAGCATTTCCGCTTCGGCGATTCGGTGCTGCTGGACCTGGCCTTGATGGACGTGGTTTTGATGCGCCAGGACCCGCCATTCGACATGGCCTACATCACGGCGACTCACCTGCTGGAGCACATCCACCCGAAGACGCTGGTGGTGAACGATCCGGCTTCGGTGCGCAACGCGCCGGAAAAGCTGCTGGTCACGCATTTTCCCGAGCTGATGCCGCCGACGCTGATCACGTGGGACCTGGAGGCGATCCGCGCCTTCCGGGTGGGGCATGGCGACATCGTTGTGAAGCCGCTGTTCGGCAACGGCGGCGCCGGGGTGTTCCGGATCAAGCCGGACGACGAGAACCTTGCGGCGCTGCTGGAGATGCACTTCGCCCGCTCGCGCGAGCCGCTTATGCTCCAGCGCTACGAGCCGGCGGTCCGCCAGGGCGACAAGCGGATCATCCTGGTGGATGGCGAGCCGCTGGGTGCGGTCAACCGCGTGCCGGCCGAGGGCGAGGCGCGCTCCAACCTGCATGTCGGCGGCCGGGCGGAGAAATGCGAAATCTCCGCGCGCGACCGGGAGATTTGCGCCGCGATCGGGCCGACGCTGCGGGCGCAGGGGCTGATCTTCGCGGGGATCGACGTGATCGGGGACTGGCTGACCGAGATCAACGTGACCTCGCCCACCGGACTGCAGGAGATCGCCCGGTTCGACGGGACGCATTTGGAGCAGGCGATCTGGGACAGCATCGAGGCGAAGGTGGGGGCGTAGGTGGGAGGAGGCAGCTCCGCTTCCACGGGCGGGCACATGGCTTCGGCCAAACTTACCGTTCGTCCGGCCTCTTTGGGCCAAACTGCCCATCATGACCATCAGCTTCTCAATCGGCACTGAGCACCGCTTCAAATGACGTAATCGCCGCAACGAACTGTGGATACGCCTGCTGCAATACCGCCAGGTTCTCTCGGACCTTGTCGAGTTTCAGCGCGATGCCGTAAGTATGGTTCACCACATGACGGAAGCCCTTCAAAGCCACCATCTGTTCGTAGAGATCGGTGCCAAGAACGGCGGGCCGGACGTCCGATTCGGCCGCCATTTGATCAAGCAGATCCTGGTGCCAGTTTTCGCCACTTGGGACATAGCCATCTATGTCCTTGGCGATGGCCTTCAGAATGTCCTCCATGCCATTGTAGGCGTTGCGGACGCCGCCGCCGACGGTCATTGCCGTTCCCCAAGGGGAAGAGAATTCTTCCGGCGTCACCGCGAGTAGCCGAACGAAGTCACGCAGATTGGCGATTTCCTGCTCAAGCCGCGCCAGCTTCGTGTGCAAGCTCAAGAAGACGGGGTGCGTCTGCCCTGGCACAGCGGAACTCCTCCAACAGGTCGTCTTTGATATCTTCCTCGTAGACCACATCATACCCGACATTGCTGCCAGCCATGGTCTTGGCGATCGTGACCTCAACCAAACGCCGTTCGCTCTGGGCAATGCGGCCTGTTACCAAATAATCCACATCGGAATGGGACATGAATCGGCCGGTCGCCAGGGAGCCGATAACATAGGCTTTGATCCCCTGTTCGTTCAGTGCGGGAATAGCTGCCAGAGCACAGCGCAATGCGCGGACACGCCGCTTAGCGGTCCGATTCGCCATTAACCGTTCTATGCGCGATGTCGCCATGATCTATCTCGCGCTCTTAAGCATGAGCCAATCCATGCCAAGCTACGCGGCGCTATCGACTGTCATATTCTCGCGCCGAGGCAGCTTGGCAATCTCGCTGCCGCTCGCCTGCTCGGCAAGCCGCACGTCATACAGGCTTTGCAGGTTCATCCAGAAAGCCGGGCTGGTTCCGAACCAATGGCCAAGCCGAAGGGCGGTATCACCGGTGATGGCGCGCTTGCCCTGGAGGATCTGGGTGATCCGGTTGTGCGGAACGCAAAGCTGACGCGCCAGCTCAGTCGGCGTGATGTCAAGCTCGGCCAGCTCGTCGGCCAGGACTTCGCCAGGATGGATCGGGATGCGCGTCATAGCAGGACCCTAATCTTGGTCTAACAGGGTGCGGAAAAAGCCAGCCGATTTCCCTCGGAGGCGCGGCGCCGGGCGAAAAGGAATCGAGAGGCGCCGCTGTGCGAAACATTCGTGCGTTGACTGCAGTGCCCCCGTATCAATCTTTCGCCCACGCCGTGCCTCGGCGGGGCGGGCACCTTTTTCCGCAGCCTGTTAAGGCGGTCAACCCGTTGATAACGCAACAAGACATCTTATTCCGGTACAGCATCAGTACCGATGAAATGATTGTTCATCGGTTAACCAACTGAATCTGTTTGTGATTCCATTGCAAGACCCAGCACGTCAGTGCGTATGGTGTGCGGGCTTGCCTTGCTTGCCTCATGCGTCTGGGAACGACCGCTGTTTGGCCGCTTCGGTCGGTCGCAAGGTCAGGGCCTGGAAGCCGAGCCGCGATCGCATGGCCGCGGACATTCGCGATCACCGAAGCCGACATCGAAGCGATCTGCGCCGAGTTCGATCGGAGCGGCGAGCTGGCCGCCGCCGTTGAGCTGCGCCGCCGGTTCCCCGGCCTATCCGACAACGCGGGGGCGCGAGAATGCGCACGGATGATCGCTCGCTGGCGCCCCGCGCCGGACGACGAAACGGCCCCCGAGCCAAACCGCGATCCCGGTTAACCGCGTCAAGCGGCGGAAGGCCATGGCGCTGGCGCGGCGGCGCGAGATCGACCCCGTGTTGGCGATCGCCTCAGCTCGGCCGGCACTCTGGGATCAGACGGACGCGCGCGGCACCGCGAGGACGACCTTTGCCGCAGAAGCCAAGCCGGAACGACAACACCGCCGCCGTCGGCCTCACCCCGCCAACCCCATGCGCCTCGCCTTTGCGGCTACGCCCTTCGCCGTGACGGTCCGCCCGAACCGTGCGGACAGTTCGGCGGCGATCAGCTTGTGACCCGGCCGCTTGCCCTTCCGCGCCTCCACCAGTGCCGCCAATGCCTCCCGCTCGGCCGCCGTCCACCGGCACCGGCTGGCACCCGCCGCGGCACGGGCCGGCTTCCTGGCAACGGCGGCGCGAAGCCCCGCATTCTCCTCCTCCAGCTCGCCCACGCGAGCCGCCAGCGCGTCCCGCTCGGCCAGCGCCCGGTCCAGCAGCACCTGGGCCGCGTGCAACTCGCCCAACGCCTTGCGGCCCTTGCCGACCAGCACGCCGGCGGCGCCGACCATGAGCAGCTTGGCGGCGCCCGTGAGGTCCACGTGGTCCAAGGCTTCGTACAGCGACGGCATGTCGGCTGCGCCGGTAAGCATCGCAGCACCGGCCAACAAGCCGCGTGGCGGCGCGGACGAGGCGCCTGGTGGGCCGATTAGCTGCGTGTTCATGGCGAGGGGTATCCTGGGGCTGGCTGGGTGGCGACGGTGGTTGTTCGCCGCCGTCATTGCGGGGGCAAGCCACTTTGTTGCCCCACCGTCACTCTGCGGCCTGACCGACGGCCGGCGCCCGGCGGCTGAGAGGAAACGGGGGGCGTGTTCAGTGCCGCCATCTGCGCCGTGGTGTTTGGGCGATGGTGCGGAGTCTGCTGCGAGGCGAGTCGCGGTCGAGCCGGCCCGCCCAGCCGACCGAGGTCGCCGCCCGTCTTCAGCAGCCCACGACGGGAACGATCAGGGCGGTTGGGCTTGGCGCCCGGAGCCGGTGCAGCCGCCCGCCGCCCCGCGCGCCTGTCCAGCTCGGCGGCGGCAGGAATGCCCGCTGCGCCGCCGTCCCTTCGCCGTGGACGTGGCCACCGGCGGGCCTCGATCAGCGCCACGGCCGCCGCCTGACACGTCGATCGTCATGCCAGGCAGTTCGGCCCGCGTCTCGCGTGCTCGCTGCGAACCATTTCACAAGTTCACAGGCATCGTCAGGCATCAAGGGCGAGGTCGATCTCGATATGTACCTTGCGCGCCGCCAGCTCGGGCCGCAGCGTCTGGCCTTCGCCGCGGCTTAGGCGAACGATACCCGCGACGCTGAGTCGCCGGAGAGTCCGCTGCACGTTCTGCGGGGCACGGTGCGCGAGTGTCGCCAGCTCGCTCACCGACTGCGGCTGGTGGGTGGCGATCAGGCGGAGAAGGTCGCGGTTCTTGGCTGAGAGTAGCTTCACCCCGGCTTCAAGCGAGCTGAACCGCACGGCGCCGGCGTCGCTGCCCTTCGTGGGCTCGATCCAGACCTTCGGCTCCTTGGGGTCCACCGTGCGCTCGCCGCGCGCGACCGCTAGAGTGAACTCCTTGAATTCTTCAAATGTTCCTGTTTTATGCTTCATAACGCACCTCGCTCTTTAAGTATTCTTTCGACTTCCTGGTAAAAATCCCTAATTAGAGCTGCCGGACCATGGTAGGCGTAACTGATAATTTTGCGCCCGGCATGCACGTGCCGGTGATCGTATTCACCATGGCGGCGTATCCCGTGGGCATTGTCCATCCCGTAAACCCGGCGGCCGGTCGGATCGTGCAAGGTCAGGCTGTATTTGATGCCGTGCGGCCGGCCCTTGGTGGCCGCGATCCGGGCGGCCTCGATCTTAACCACGTAGCCCGCGGCAAACTGGAACTCTGATCCGTCAAGGCTAAGCAAGACGTCCAGTTCATAGTCAGTCGTCGGCATTGAGCATCCTATCAGGATTGGATGTTAGACGCAACTTGGAAACGATTTTGCTCCGTGCTCGTGCTGGCGGGGATGGCCGGTTTTCCCTCTGACATTCCATGCCAACAGGGATTTCGCTTGACGCATCCCGGCTGCCGAGAAATCGTAAGCGGAGCGCCGGCGCCACGTTGCGTGGCGCGGCGCAAGTGGTGCCAGATATCGTCCATGGCGGAGGGCGATGCGATGGCGGACCGGCCGTTGGACGTAAGGAACGCTCCTAAGAGTGATCATATGAGCGCTCGCGATCAGGGGGCGGCAGAGGCCCTGTGCGG
>Ga0302283_1000969_pt1 | contig 24181 bp, 18 predicted proteins | sample III_Fen_E1_4_FD_198770 | JGI IMG/M metagenome (GOLD analysis project Ga0302283, IMG submission 198770) | Peat permafrost microbial communities from Stordalen Mire near Abisko, Sweden - III_Fen_E1_4 | ecosystem: Environmental > Terrestrial > Soil > Wetlands > Permafrost | place: Sweden: Abisko... | reverse complement strand
ACGACGTTCTGCTTCTTGAGCCCCCACATCGCGTGGATCGAGATGTTGCACTGCGGGTAGAGCGCATAGATCATGAAGCGGTTGGTCGGCCAGATGGTCTCTTCGCCGCGCAGGTCGAGGACCACGAGGTTCTTGTGGACCGTCGCGCAGCGCTTGATCTGCTCCTTGGCCTTGGGCTCGTGCTCCCGGTAGAGGTCCACGCGCTCCTTCACGTCCGGCAGCTCCAGGATCTGGTCGATGGAGAGCTTCAGACACGCGTCGATGAGGTCCATCATCAGCTGGTAGTTCGAGATGCGAAAGTCACGGAAGCGGCCCAGGCCGGTGCGCGGGTCCATCAGGTAGTTGAGGAGCACCCAGCCTGACGGGTTCAGGATCTCGTCCTTGCTGAAGCGGGCGCTGTCGGCCTTGTCCACGGCCGTCATCATCTCCTCGCTCACGCGGGGAAACTTCTCCTTGCCGCCGAAGTGCTTGTAGACGACGCGCGCCGCGGAGGGAGCCTCGGCGTCGATGATGTGGTTCGCGGGCTTGTCCTTGACGCGCACCGTCTCGCTCAGGTGGTGGTCGAAGGCGAGGTGGACGCCGGCGACGTACGGCACGTTCGTCGTGATGTCCCGCGCGGAGACCTCGACCTTGCCGTCCTGCATGTCCTTCGGGTGGACGAACTTGATGTCGTCGAGGATGTCGAGCTCCTTCAGGAGCACGGCACAGACGAGACCGTCGAAGTCGCTACGGGTGACGAGCCGGTATTTCTGGGTCATGCGGGATCTCCGTGGGACAGCCGGAGCATAGGTGAGGCCTCGCCGCGAGGGAACGGGCAGCCGTCCACAATCGCGCCCGCCCGCAGCTCTCAGGGGCCGAGGGTCACCGGGACCTGGGCGCTCTGGCTCCAGCTCGTGAAGACGGGCTCGGCCCCGGCGTAGGCGTCGATGGGCACGAAGGGTCGGCTGGCCAGCACGTCGAGCGTCCAGGCCCCGGCGGGCAGTGACAGCCCGAGCGCCATGATGCGCGAGAGGGCGACGGCCTTGTCTGCGACATGGACGGTCACGGGCGAGGCGGCGCCTTGGGCAACGAGGTGGAGCTCGTAGTCGGCCGCGGACGGCGCGCCGTCGGCCCACGCGATCGTGTCGGCCCCTTGCAGCGCTCCGCCGTCGACCGGCATCGATAGCTCCGGCGGCGCCACGAGCGAGACGGCGGCGCTGCCGACCGTCACGGGGGCGGGCGAAGAGAGGGCGAGGGCGCTCGCGTAGCTGCCCGGGTCGAGCACGGCGGAGAGCACCTGCACCGCGGCGCCTGGCATGGCCGGGATCGCCGAAGAGGCGCTGAGGCCGTTTGGCTCGACGAAGACGGCCTGTCCGATGCCGTCCGGATAGTCGAAGACGAATTGCACCACGGGCATCCCCCAGCCCGGAGCAATGCCGACCATCGACACCTGCGCGGTCGTCGTCCCCCCCGAGGGGACCGCCTCCAGATCGTACGGGCCAGCCTCGATCTGCGTGCCGTCTTCCACGGTCACATCTCCGCCGCTCGCCCACCAGAAGCTCGAAACCGACGCGTCCCAGACGAGCACGCGCGTCACGACCGTCGTCTGCGGCGCCCCGAGCCAGGAGTGTGGCACGGGGATCGAAACCGTCGCGCCCGCGGCGGGAAAGTAGGCGGTCTGAACGCTGCCGCTGCCCACCGAGCCGTCGTCGGTGCTCTGCGTCCAGGCGCTCACGGAGCACGATGGGGTGCCGCAGTCGAACGCGGCGAACGTCACGTCGACGCCCGCCCCCCTCGGCTGGGAGCTCACCGAGCCTCGCAAGACGACGACCGAGGTCTGGAGCCCCAGGTAAGCGACGGCGGCCAGCGCCCCGGCCCCAGGGCTGGCCACGGCGAGGTCGTAGGGCGGCGACACCCCGGGGAACGTGAAGCTGCCGCCGTCGTCCGTCGTCGTGAGCACGGGAGCCCCACCTTCATCGACCAACGTGATGCCCCGGCCTCCGATCGGGTCGCCGCTGGGGTCGACGAGGTGGCCCGACACGGTGACTGGCGACGCGAGCTCGGACCACCCGGCGTCGCTCAGGACCGGAGGCGTGACCTCGGGGGGGGTTGGAGCCTGGGCCGCCCGGTCTTCGCTGGGCGATGGGGCGACGCGAGCGACCTCCTCGCACCCGGTGACGAACAGCCCCAACGCCACGCACAACGAAACCACCCAGCGCCTCATCCAGGCTCCCATTCCACCCGTTCGGCGCGGGCCGCGGGCGGTTGCGCGAATTCACGAGGTCGACGCGCGCCATGCACGTTCGAGCGTCCAATGGCCCCCGAAAAGCTCTACTCTGGCGGTCATGCCCAGACTCACCGAGCTCGAAGCGGGGGTGACGTTCGAGGGCTTCCTCGTCGAGCGAAAGCTGAGCGAGGGTGGTATGGGCGCCGTCTACCGCGTGAAGCAGCTGGCGACGGGGCGCGAGCGCGCGCTCAAGCTGATGCACCCGGAGCTCGTCAGCAACGACGACCTGCGCGACAAGTTCATCCAGGAGGCGAACATCGGCGCGCGCGTGCAGAGCGAGCACGTGGTCGACGTCGTGGACGCCGGCGTCGACGCCGCGACGGGCATGCCCTGGCTCGCGATGGAGCTCCTCGAGGGGGAGGACCTCGGCGCCGTCATCCTCCGCAAGGGCAGGCTCGACCTGTCCGAGGTGGCGACCATCTTCGAGCAGCTGTGCCACGCGGTGGGCGCCGCGCACGTGGCCGGGATCGTCCATAGGGACCTCAAGCCCGAGAACGTATTCCTCGCGTCGACCAAGCGCGCGGGCGCCCCGTTCACCATCAAGGTGCTCGACTTCGGGATCGCCAAGCTCGTCGAGGAGGCGCGGACGTCGTCCAACACCGGCCTCATGGGCTCGCCATACTGGATGGCCCCCGAGCAGACCGAGCGCAAGATGCAGATCTCCCCCGCGACGGACGTGTGGGCCCTCGGGCTCATCGCGTACCGGCTGCTCACGGGGCGGTACTACTGGCTCTCCGCCGGGGAAGAGGGCGCGAGCGTCACGGTGTTCCTGCGCGAGCTCGTGATCGAGCCGCTCGCCTTCGCGAGCGACCGGGCGCGCCAGCAAGGCGTCGGCGAGCTCTTGCCGGCCGGCTTCGACGCCTGGTTCGCGAGGTGCGTCGTGCGCGACCAGTCCGCTCGCTTCGCGGACGCGCGGGCCGCGCTCGACGGGTTCCGCGCCTTGCACGGCGGGGCCCCCGCGGGCGGCACGGAGCACTACCCGAGCGTCAAGGTGAGCGTCCGCACGGTCAACATGCCGCCGGTCGACTCGATGGCGCTCGGCACCGCCCGCACGATCGGAGCAGAGGCCGCCCCCCCCGCGGACGACGACGAGGACCTCCGAGGCACGGTCCCCACCCAGAAGACGCCGGTAGCCGCCATCGCTGCAGCCGTCGCCCTCGCCGTCGGCGCGGCGATCTACTTCCTGGCAATTCGCACGACGGCGCCGGCCCCGGACCCGCGTGCAGGTGTCGCCCCCACGGACACGGCGAAGGCGGCTCCCGACGCGCTCCGTTGCCCCAAGACGATGGCCGCGATCGCAGGAGGCACGTTCTCGATGGGGTCGGAGACGGGCGAGGCGGACGAGAAGCCCGTGCACTCCCTCACGCTCAACGGCTTCTGCCTCGACACGACCGAGGTGCTCGTGAGCGAGTACGCCCAGTGCGCCACGGAGAAGAAGTGCCCGCCCCCATCCAGCACGGTCTTCTGGGCGAACATCAAGCCGGAGGACAAGGCCCTCTGGAGTCAGGCGTGCAACGCGAGTCGAGCGGACCGCGCCGACTACCCCATCAACTGCATCAGCTGGGACGACGCGGACAACTACTGCCGCTGGGCCAAGAAGCGGCTGCCGACCGAGGAGGAGTGGGAGTACGCCGCGCGCGGAAGGGAGGGCCGCCTCTACCCCTGGGGCAACGAGCTGCCGGACTCGAAGCGCGTGAACGCCTGCGGCGTCGAGTGCGCGCAGAGCACGCAGCTCGGCGACCAGGGGCTCTTGCCGCTGTTCTCCGGGAGCGACGGCTTCGAGACCACCGCGCCGGCGCAGTCCTTCAAGGACGGTCAGACACCGGAGGGCGTCTTCGACCTGGCGGGCAACGTCTGGGAGTGGACGGCGAGCCACTACTGCCCCTACCCCGGCAACAACTGCGCGAGCGAGTGGCGGGTCGCCCGGGGCGGCGCCTGGAACAGCGACGCGCGCGAGGGCGTGAAGGCGACACGGCGCGACAAGAACGCCCACGACGCTCGGTCGTCGGACGTCGGGTTTCGCTGCGCGCTCTGAGGGAGATGGAGCGCTCCGGCAGCGTAGGATGAGGGCGAGAGGGAATCGGGATGAGCTACTACTGGGCCTACTACGCTGCGACGCTTCTGGCCGCGTGGGCCTTCAAGAACCCGTGGGCGTGCGGCGTCGCGCTCGTCTTCATCGCCCTCCGGCCGTGGCTCCCTGACCCGGTCATCCTGACGCGCACGCTCTCGCGCATCGGCAGGCTAAAGTCGCAGGTCGGCCTGAACCCCGCGAACATCACGGCGCGGCGGGACCTCGGCCGCGCCTATCTCGATCTGCTCCGTCCCCGCGCGGCGCTCCGCCAGCTCGACGAGGCTCGCGCCCGGGACCCCCGGGATCTCGAGATCGCCTACCTGCGCGGCCTCGCTCTCCTCCGCATCGGCGACGACGAGCAAGCGCTGCGGGCGCTCGCCGAGGCCGTGGGGATCGATCCCGATCAGGGCGAGCCCTTCTCCGACGTGAGCGCGCGACGCGGGGCGACCTCGTTCAACCGCTACGGCGACGCCTACCTCTCGGCCGCGACCGCCCTGGAGCGGCTCGGCCGCTTGCCTCAGGCGGAGGAGGCCCTCGCCATGAGCGCGAGCTGCAACTCGTCGGCGCTCGAGCCGCTGATCCGGCTCGCCCGCATACGGAAGCGCCGCGGGGACGCCGCGGGGGCCGAGAAGGCGCTGGAGGAGGCGCGGAGCACCTGGCGAGCGCTCCCGGGCTTCATGCGACGAAAGCAGCTCGGCTGGCGTGCCCGGGCGCTCATCGGCTGAGCCCGTCCGAGCGAGCCAGCTCAGACCTGGCGGCGCAGGACGGCCTGGATGTCCACCGCCGCCCTCTGCAGCGAGGGCAAGAAGGAGCGGCGGACCGTATCCAGGCTGACCCGATTGGCCTGCGCGCTCACGTTGATGGCGGCGCGGACGCGCTGGTCCCGATCGACGACGGGCACCGCGATGGAGCGGAGCCCCTCCTCGAGCTCCTGATCGACGATGCAGTAGCCTTTCGCGGCAACCGTCTTCAGGATCCCCCTGAGCTCGGCTCGGCTCGTCACGGTGTGGCGCGTGTAGGCGACGAGCTCGGCCTTCGCGAGGCGCTCGTCCCGGTCCTGGGCAGGGAGCGCCGCGAGGAGCACCCTCCCCATCGACGTCGTCACGGCGGGGAGCCGAGCCCCCACGCCCAGGGCGACGCTCATGATGCGCGAGGTCGATACGCGGGCGACGTACACGATGTCGAGGCCCTCCAGGACCGAGGCGCTGGAGGACTCGTGCAGCTCGTCGCTGATGCGACCGAGGTACGGCGCCACGAGCTCGGGGAGCGCGTCGGACCGCAGGTAGGCGAAGCCGAGCTCCAGGATCCGCGCCGTCAACCTCATCGAGGAGAAGGACGGCATCATCCTCCACACGGAGAACGGGATGCTAGGCGTCGGCCCCGCTCCGGAGCACGGAGGCGCGCTCGACTACCCGGTGAACGCCGGCAAGGTGCCCGTGACGGCGCTCGAAGGCAGCAGCTACTTCGACAGCGCCGACTCGTTCGCCATGATCCGCGGCGGCCACGTGGACGTCGCGGTGATGGGCGGGCTCGAGGTCGACGCGCACGGCAACCTCGCCAACTGGGCCGTCCCCGGCAAGCCCTTGCTCGGCGTGGGAGGCGCGATGGACCTCGCGTCGGGCGCCAAGCGGCTCGTCGTCACGATGACGCACACGAGCCCGAACGGCGCGCCGAAGATCGTCCCCGAGTGCACCCTGCCCATCACGGCGCGAGGCGCGGTCGACGTGATCATCACCGAGCTCGCGGTCTTCCGCTTCGAAGGCGGCCGCCTCTACCTGGTGGAGCTCATGCCAGGGGCCTCGCTGGCGGACGTGCAGGCGAAGACCACCGCGCCGTTCGTGACCGCGCTCGACGCCTGAGCCCCGTCGGCCTTTCGACGGGAATCGTCCACGCGGACGAAGAAGTCGAGTGCCGAAGAAGGGACGTCGACGTCTTACCCACGAAGAACCCCGCCAGATCGCGCGAGACGGCCTTCGCTCTCGGCAAACGAGGCGTCGCCTCTGGCCAATGAGGGCTCGCCTTTAGTGAATGAGGCTTCGCCTCTCATGAATGAGGCTTCACCTCTCGTGAATGAGCCTCTTCCGAAAGCGTCTCTCATCGAACCCAACGCCGCTGTCCGCCTGCGCGACGCCCGCTTCACGAGCACGATCGTCGGCTTCCGGATGCGAAAGGAGGCGTCAGCCGAAACGAGTGCTAGTCGCCGACGAGGCCGACCCAGATGCTCGTGGGCTGGCTCATCGAGCCGCTGGACGGGCCGATCTGCGTCTGGATCCAGAACGGCTCCACGTTGCCCGTACCGGCCGCGAGCACCTTGATGGTCATGTGGATCTTGTCGCCGTTGACGCCCTTGGTCTTGTCGAACGTGAACGAGAGCTCCTGAGGCATCCCGAAGAACCCGCTCGCGATGTCGAGGGCGCTCACCTCGATCGGAGCCGACGTCGGCCCGTCGCTGAAGAGATCGAGCTCCACGGTCGCCGTCTTGCCGACGGGGATCTTGACCCCCTTGGTCGTGAAGGGGCTCTCCATCGGGTTCTCGATCGTCAGCGTGTCGTTCAGCACGGGAACGGCGTTGAAGTAGGGCTCCGCGCCGTCGGGCTCGCACGGGTCGTGGCTCGCCGCGGCCTCTTTGTTCGACCAGACGCGCTGCACGAGGTAGGGCAGGTCGGTGGGCGTGTAGAAGGCCGTGGGGTACGCCGCGCACATGTCCCCGATCTCGCCGCCCCCGCCGACGTATTGCCAGGCGATGTGGTCGGCGTCGACCGTCGACCAGGCGGGCTTGTCCTGCGGCAACGGGTCGGTCGCGGCCTCGATGTACTCGTGCGACGCCGTGGCGGAGACGGCGTCGATCTCGGGGAGCCCGGGGCCCATCGGGGGGCACTCGGCCACCACGCCGTAGGTCACGAACGAGCCGTCAGGCAGCTGAAAGTCGCTGTGGTAGCCGTCGAACTGCTGGCAGCTGGCGGAGCCCTGGAACGTCACCGTGGTGCTCGGCGGGTAGTAGATCATGTAGACCGTGTTCGCGTCGTTCGCGGGCAACGGCGGGCCGCCACCGCCTCCGTCGCTCGCCGCGTCACCGCCGGCGCCTCCGTCGAGGGCGACGCCTTCGAGCTTGGCCTGCAGCCAGGCCTGGATGTCGGTGTCGTCCAGCATCACGGGGAGCGAGTCGGTGGCCACGTAGCTCACGACGGAGGCGATGGGACCAACGCCGTACTCGGCGGTCGCGCCACTCCAGTAGGCCTTCGCGGCGCCGAGCTTCATGGCGAACTCGTTCAACGAGGAGCCGAGGGGGTCGCTCGCGAAGGTGACCGTGACGAGCTTCGGCGCCGTCAGGACCGGGCCGCCCGCGTTGATCACCTGCGGCGGCGCGGCGTGCGGTGCGGGGTAGGAGGCAGCGGCCTCCTGCACGTCGGCCTCGGGTGACGAGTCCACGATCACGGCCACGTCCGCGGCGTCGATGCCGGCGTCGGCGATGGGCGCCGGCGCGCCGCTCGAGCTGCTGCAGCCTGCCGTCTCAACGATGAGGCCAAGCACGACGAGGCCGCCGATGGATAAGCGCATGGAAAAGAGCTCCTCGATCGCCCGAGACGATCTCGACCACGATACGCGCAGAAGCGCGGCCGGCGGCGACAGAAGAGGGTCGCCTCCAGGGCTCCGGCCTCGTGCTATTTTCCGGGCCCCATGCCGACGCTCATCCTCGACAACCCCTTCACCGGCGACGCCGCCTGCACCCTCGCCCTCGCCGACGACGCGGTCGTGAACGCCACGCTCGACCGCGCCCAGGCCGCCGCGCGCGCCTTCCGCACGACCAGCATCGGCGAGCGTGCGGCCCTGTGCGAGCGCGCCGTCAAGGCCATGGAAGCCAGCGTCGAGACCATCGCGGCCGACATCACCCGGATGATGGGGAAGCCTCTCGCCCAGGCGCGCGGAGAAGTCTCCGGGATGGCGCTGCGGGCCAGGTACATGATCTCGATCGCCGAGGCGGCCCTGGCCGACACGGTCCTCCCTCACAAGGACGGGTTCGACCGGCGCATCGCGAAGGATCCGCTCGGCGTGGTGCTCGACCTGCCCGCGTGGAACTACCCGCTCCTCACGGCGGTCAACACGGTCATCCCGGCTGTCCTGGCGGGCAACGCAGTCGTGCTCAAGCACTCCCCCCGAAGCCCGCTCTGCGGGGAGCACTTCGCGCGCGCCTTCGCCGAGGCGGGCGGCCTCCCGCACCTCGTGCAGGCCCTGCACTGCGACCACCCCACGAGCGAGCGCATCGTGGGCGACGCGCGCGTCGATCACGTCGTCTACACGGGCTCGGTCTTCGGCGGCCACCGCATCCAGGCGGCCGCCTCCGCGCGCTTCCTCCACGTCGGCCTCGAGCTCGGCGGCAACGATCCGGCGTACGTCGCCCCCGACTGCGACCTCGCCAAGACCGTGGCGAACATCGTCGACGGGGCCATCTACAACGCCGGGCAGAGCTGCTGCGCGGTCGAGCGCGTCTACGTCCACAAGGACCTCTACGGGCGCTTCGTCGAGGCGGCCGAGCCCCTCGTCCGGGCGTACGTGATGGGCGACCCCACGCACGACGCGACGACGCTCGGCCCCATCGCGCAGCCGAACCACGTGGGCGACCTCGAGGCGATGGTGGCCGACGCGAAGGCCAAGGGCGCGAAGCTCGTCGCCGGCGGGCACGCGGCGAAGGTTTCCGGGAGGGGTCGCTTCTTCGAGGCGACGCTGCTCATGGACTGCGCGCCGGGCACGCGGCTCATGAGGGAGGAGTCGTTCGGCCCGATCGTCGCCGTGGCCGCCGTCGGTGGCGACGACGAGGCGCTCGCGCGGATGAACGACTCCGCGCTCGGCCTCACGGCGAGCGTCTGGACGCGCGACCCGAAGCGCGCCCTGCGGATGGCCCGCGAGCTCCAGTACGGCACCGTCTACATGAACCGCTGCGACGCGCTCGATCCCGCGCTCCCCTGGACGGGCGCCAAGGACTCGGGCCGCGGCGTCTCCCTGAGCGCCCTGGGCTTCGACGCGCTCACGCGCCCCAAGGCGCTGCACTTCAAGCTCGAGGCGTAGGCCAGGGGCGATGCTCGCGAGCTATCCGGGAGACGATCTCGCGTCGGCCACGTGGATCGATCTGCTCGGTCCCACGACCGAAGAGGTCGCCCGCGCGATGGCCGCCACGGGGCTGCGCGTGCCGACGGAGAGCGAGATCAGCGAGATCGAGTCGACGAGCCGCCTCGCCTTCCGCGACGGGGCCTACCTCCTCTCGACGCCCCTCGTCGCCCCGCGCGAGGACGGCGAGCACGAGCTCGTCCCGGTCGGCTTCGTCCTCTCGTCCAAGGCCCTCGTGACCGTCCGCTTCGCAGTCCTGCCGTCGTTCGACACGGCCCGCGCGCGCATCGCCGCGCAGGGTGTGCAGACCGCCGAGAACGCGTTCCTGTGCATCCTCGAGGCCGTCGTCGATCGATCCGCGGACGCCCTCGAGCGCGCCAGCGCCGAATGCGACGACCTGTCGCGGGGGGCCTTCCGCCGCGGGAGCAAGGCGCTGGGCTCGATGAAGCTGCGCACCGCCTTGCAGCGCGTGGGCGGCGTGGCCGACCGGGCATCGCGCATCCGCGATGCGCTCCTCGGGGTCGAGCGGATCGCCGCCTACGTGACCGAGGGGCGCGTCGCGGGGGCGCCCTCGGTGGACGCCTCCCGCGTGCGCGCCATCCGCGCGGACGTCGCCTCGCTCACCGAGTACGAGGGGCACCTGTCGGGCAAGATCCAGTTTTTGCTCGACGCCATCCTGGGATTCATCAACATCGAGCAGAACGACATCGTGAAGACGCTCACGATCGCCTCGGTCCTCGGGATCCCGCCGGTGCTCATCGCGGGGGTCTACGGGATGAACTTCCAGAACATGCCCGAGCTCGGGTGGCGTCATGGGTACGCCCTGGCCCTCCTGTCGATGCTGGTGACGGGGCTCTTGCCGCTCGTGTGGTTCAAGCGACGCGGCTGGCTCTGATGGGCCGCCCGCGCCCGCCAGGTCACGGCTGGGCCGCGAAGCGAATGTCGAGCGTGCGCAGGAACGTCTGGAGCCCCGCGTCCTGGATTCGCCGCCGCGTTCGTGGCCCGCGGCATTCGAACGGTGAAGTGGAACGAGCTTCCCTTGCCGACCTCGCTCTCGAGCCAGATCGAGCCATCCATGAGACGGGTGAGCTCCCTGCAGATCGACAGGCCGAGCCCGGTGCCCCCGAAGGTGCGGCAGGTCGACTCGTCTCCCTGGCGAAAGGCGTCGAAGATCGTCCCGACGTGCTCCGGCGCGACCCCTATGCCCGTATCGGCGATGATCACGTGAATGCTCTCGCCGTCGTCGCCCGGGGCGACGCCGACCGAGATGGATCCCTTGTCGGTGAACTTCAGGGCGTTGAAGACCAGGTTGACGAGCACCTGGCGAAATCGAACGGCGTCGCCGAGCACCATCTCGGGCACGTCGCCTGCGATCTCGAGGCGGGTCTCGAGCCTCTTCTCCCGGGCGCGAAGAAAGAGCGGCCCGAGCGCCGTCTCGACCTCGCGACGCGGCGAGAATGGAACGGCGTCGATCGAGAGCTTCCCGGCTTCTATCTTCGAGATGTCGAGGATGTCGTTCACGATCGCCAGGAGGCTATTCGCCGACGACTGCGCGGCCTCGACGTACTCCCGCTGCAGCCCCTCGAGCCCTTCTTCGAGCGCGAGGGCCGTCATGCCGAGCACGTTGCTCATCGGAGTCCGGATCTCGTGGCTCATGTTGGCCAGAAACCGCGACTTGACCTGCGAGGCCGCGATGGCGTGCGCCTGCTCCTCCTCGGCGCGGTGCTGGGCTTGCCGCAGCTCCGTCACGTCGTGCGCGACGGCGCACGCGATTCGATGCTCGGCGTCCCAGGTCGTGTGCCAGACGAGCTGCCGGTAGCTGCCGTCCGAGGCGCGCCAGCGTTTCTCCTCTCGGTCGAGGCCGGTGAGCCACGCAACCACCCCGCCTTCGCTCGCTTGCGCGTCGCTCCGCGCGTCCTCGGGATGAAAGAAGTCCCAGACCTTCTGGTCGACGAGCGCCCCCTCGAATTGCCCCATGACGTGCCCCCACCCCGGGCTTGCATGCCGGATGGTGCCGTCCGGGGCCATCACGAGCGCCAGGGTGCGGGACATCTCGAAGAGCACGCGGTACTCCGCGAGCTGGTCGAGGCTCGTCTGCAGCTCGGCGGTGCGATCACGCACCTTCCCTTCCAGCTCCTTCTCTGCGGCGTCGCGGGCCGCGAGCTGCGCCTGGACCTCCTCGGCGAGCATGTTGATTCCGCCCGCGACCGCGTCGGTGACGTCCCCGTCGAGCTCGACCACGAGCGGGGCCGAGAAGTCGAGCGACGCGATGCGGAAGAGGGCAAGGGAGATCTCTTCGAGGCGACGCCGCACCTTCTCGAGCTGGCTCGCCTCGCCAGGGGGAGGCGAAACGTCCGCTCGTATCACGGCAGAAATCCGCGGAGCCACTCCAGCGCCTCGGCCTCGGAAGTGAAGAGTCGTGTCGGGATCGAGGGTTTGTTGAAGCCCATGAAGAAGTTCCCGATCGCCCTCGCGAGGGGCGAGCCCACCAGCAACGCCGCGGCGGACTCGATTCTCGTCGTCTCTTCTCCGGCAAAGTATTTTCGGGCGTCCCGGCTCACCGAGCGCGTGTCCGTGAAATCGACGAGGATTGGCCGGCGGACGCCTCCAAGGATGGCGGCGAGCCCCTGGACACAGTCTTGTGCGCTCTCGAGGTCGAGGTCCACGTTGGGCTTGGACGACGCGCGGATGATCCCCTCCGCGTCGAGGTGCACCATCTGCGCCCGGGTCTCGAAGTGGGTCGACCGGGTATCGGAAGGACTGTTCGCCGGGGAGGCTTGCGTGACTTGGAGCATGGACGACGAGGCCCTCGAGACATCCAAACGGCACTCTCCGCGATTCCCTTAACGCCTCCTGCGCCGCCCGCTGGATGGGCGCGTGGACTTACAGGTGGGGATGTTGCGGGTCGTTCCGGCGCGCTATCTTCGGTCCCGATGAAGACCCAGCTGGATTACGTCTACGAGCACGAGACGGCGCGGCCGCGTGACATCTGGCTCACCCAGCCGATGGGCGGCGGCGCGGTCAAGGAGTACGCGTGGGGCGAGGCGATGGACGAGGTGAGGCGCATGGCCGCCCACCTGGCCACGCTGGGCCTCCCGAAGGGGAGCAAGATCGCCCTCTTCTCGAAGAACACCGCGTGGTGGTTCTTCGCCGACCTCGCCATCTGGATGGCAGGCCACGTCACGGTGCCCCTCTATCCGACCCTCACGCCGGAGACGATCCGGCAGATCCTGGAGCACAGCGAGGCGCGGCTCGTGTTCGTGGGAAAGCTCGACGGCTACGAGTCGATGAAGGGAGGCATCCCCGATGGCTTGCCCATCATCACGCTGCCGCTCGCGCCGGCCGTGGACGCGCCCAGGTGGAAGGATCTCGTCTCCGCCACGGCGCCCATGAAGGAGTCGCCCTCTCCGGATCCCGACGATCTGGCGACGATCATCTACACCTCCGGGAGCACGGGCACGCCCAAGGGCGTCATGCACAGCTTCCGGACGATGTGCTCGGGCGTCTCGTCGATCGAGGAGTACGGCATCACATCGCAGGATCGCATGCTCTCGTACCTGCCCCTCGCGCACGTCTACGAGCGCCTGGCCGTGGAGACGCCCTCCATCGCGTCGGGGATGCGCATCTACTTCGCCGAGAGCCTCGACACCTTCGTCGCCGATCTGCGGCGCGCGAGGCCGACCATCTTCGTCAGTGTGCCTCGCCTGTGGTCGAAGTTTCAGCAGGGCGTCTTCGCCAAGATGCCGCGCAAGCGCCTGGAGCTCCTCTTGCGGATCCCTCTCGTGCGCGGGTGGATCAAGAAGAAGATCCTCGGCAACCTGGGCCTCGCCGACGTTCGCCTCGCGGCCTCGGGCTCCGCCCCCATCCCGGCCGAGCTCCTCAACTGGTACCGGTCGCTCGGGCTCGAGCTGCTCGAGGGCTACGGGATGACGGAGAACTTCGCGCTCTCCCACGCGACCAAGCTCGGCGACGTGCGGGTCGGCTACGTCGGCACGACGAGGCCGGGCGTCGAGCAGAAGTTCCTCGAGACGGGCGAGCTGCTCGTGAAGAGCCCCGGGAACATGATCGGCTACTACAAGGCCGACGAGCTCACCCGCGAGGTGCTCGACGCCGAGGGCTTCGTCCACACGGGCGATCGCGGCGAGGTCGACGCCTCGGGCCGGCTCAAGATCACGGGGCGCGTCAAGGAGCTCTTCAAGACGAGCAAGGGAAAGTACGTCGCCCCCGCGCCGATCGAGAACGCTCTGCTTCTTCACGACGACGTGGAGCAGGCGCTCGTGTCGGGCGCGTCTATGCCGCAGCCGTTCGGGCTCGTCGTGCTCTCGGACGCCGCCCGCGCACGCACGAAGGCCGCGGCCGAGCGTGACGCGCTCACCGGGTCGCTCGAGGCGCTCCGCGAGCGCACGAACAAGGCGCTCGACCCGCACGAGCAGCTCGAGAAGATCGTCGTCACGCGCGACGTGTGGACGATCGAGAACGGGCTGCTCACCCCGACGATGAAGGTGAAGCGCGCCGCGATCGAGGGACGCTACGGCGCGCGCGTGGACGAGTGGTACGCCGAGCGGACGACCGTGATCTGGGAGTGACGACCCCTACTGCGCGGTGAGGCTCACCGGGACGGCCGAGTCGTTGGCCACGCAGCCGTCCGCCGTGGCGGGGCACGTGGCGGCGGCGTAGAGGACGTTGAGCAGGTAGGTGCCCGGCATCGCGAGGGCCGTGGCCGGGATCGTCTCGGTCGTCACGTCGGGTGCGTCGGCGGTGGGCGAGACGTACGTGGCCGTCTGGCTCGCGCCCGTACCGAAGAAGAGCTCGACGATCTCGTAGGAAGCGCCCGTCACCGCTTGCCAGGTGACGGGGAGCGCCGCGCCGTGGGGCACGGTCGCGTTGGCGGCGGGCGTCGTCACCGCGCCGTCGAACGCGGCAGGTGCGCCGACGAGGTTCCACGTCTTGGTGGGCATCGCCGCTGCCGTGTCCTCCGTCGTGAAGGTGAAGGCGGTCGCGCCGGCGACGCCGGTGGGCAGGTAGGCGAAGTAGCTCTGCCCGCCCGACGGGTTCTTCGTGTACGGCAGCGGGTACGACGCTCCGCCGACGGAGAAGGACACCGTGGCGTCGCCTCGGTCGAGGCCCGTGGCCGGATCGTAGACGTGCGCGGAGGCCCAGGAGACGGTGGTGTCTCCACCGGCCGGCTTCTCCTGCAGCACCTCGAGGAAGACGGGCTTCACGCGGATCGCGATGGCCCCGCCCGTCTGCGGCACCGCCTGCGGACCAACCAGCGCCGTGACGGGGTTGAAGGTGCCGCCGTCCGTCGCCTGGAACACCGTCTCGGCCTGCACGTAGTAGTGGTCCCACGCGGCGAGGTTCGAGAACGCGAAGGTGCCGTCGAGCGCGAGGGCCATCTCCTGGACGGGCGCGACGTTGCCGTACGGGTAGACGCGGAAGAGGCTCACCTTCGTTCCGGCAGGCGCGGCGGTGAAGCCGGTCGCGACCACGGTGCCGGACAGGCAGTCGGTCGACGTGCCCGTGCAGGTCGCCGTCGGGAGCGGCGGGGCGAGGCCCGAGTCGACGCCGGAGCCCACGTCGGGCACGCCCGTCCCACCATCACCAGGCACGGCGATGCTGTTCGACGAGCATGCTGCGAGCGTGGCGAGCGCGAGGGCGGTGAGGAACGTCTTCGGTGGCGTCATCTCTCTTGTCCGGTGACCTGGCGGCAGCGGTCGATGCAGGCAGGGTCGTCCACGCATGCCGTGACGCAGTCGTGCGACTTCTCCTGATGCCCCTGGCACGTCGGGTCCACCTCGCATTTTCTCGGGTCCTTCGCGGCGGAGCGCTCGAGCGTCCCACAGCCTACGGCGGCGCACAGGCCGACCATGACGCACAGACGCTTCCACATACCAGCAACATGCGACCGGTCGCGCCTCCCGTCTACACCTTCAGGTGCGGCAGGCCATCGAAGGATTCACGGTGCCCGGGCTTCGCCTATGGAGTCGACAGCTGCCCCTGCGTGGGGCTCGGAGGCGGCGGGGTCGTCTTGTCGATCGGGGGACGGTCCTTCAGGCAACGGTCGAGCGGGGCCTGGAGCGTGGGGCGCATCTCGGGCGGCAGCCGTGGCCGGCCCATCACGGGGGCGCCGAAGCGCGACCAGTCGATCTTGCCGTCGTTGACGCTGAGCCAGACGAACATTGCCCGGCCCTTGATCATCTCGAAGGGGACGCCGCCGCCCGCGCCGTTCCACCACATGCGCGAGTCGTGGCTGTTGTTGCGGTTGTCCCCCATGACCCAGGCCTCGCCCGGCTTGGCGACGAAGGGCCCCTGGTACTCGGGGAAGCCGCCGGTCGCGTGGTCGTAGAGCGTGAGGTAGGTCGCGTCGCCCAGGTACTCGACGAACAGATCTCCCTCGTGCCGGGGCACCGTCGATTCGTTCTCGAGGTACGAGTAGACGCCCACGAAGCAGTGGGGCACCTCCCACCCGTTGATGATCGGGTGACCGTTGCGCGCCTCCAGCTTGTCGCCGGGGATGGCGATGACCCGCTTGATGAAGTCCTGCTCGGGGTGCTCCGGGAAGGCGTGCACCATGACGTCGCCGCGCTTCGGAGGCAGGCTCGTCCAGAGCCGCGAGTGCGTGAACGGGATGGCGGGGCCGTACAGGAACTTGTTGACGAAGATGTGGTCGCCCACCTGGAGGGTGGGGATCATCGAGCCGCTCGGGATCTTGAACGCCTCGAGCACGAAGGCGCGCAGCGCGAGGGCCACGCCGATCGCGACCAGGATCGACTCCATGTACTCGCGCAGCTCGCTCTTTCGCCAGCGCCGGAGCCGCTCGTCCACGTGGGTGTCCGTCTTCACGAGCGAGTTGACGAAGCCCTCCTGGTCGAAGGGGTCCTTCTGCATCGCGGCCCGCAGCTCATCCAGGTCCGCCCGCAGCTCCTCGCGCTCCTTGACCGACAGCTCGCGAACGATCTCCTTCTCGTTCTTGGTCAGGATGGTCTCGGTGTCGTCGATGAGCAGGCGGGCGCGCTCGTAGGGGCCGCGCAGGTTCGCGGGCACGTCCGCGCGAGCGGGAGCGTAGGCGTGGCTGGCGAAGGGCAGGTGCTGCCGCACGGCCCACAGCGCCATCTCGAAGAGCGTGAAGGCCACGATGCCGACCGGCACCGGCTGCTCGCGAACGATGCCCTCGAGCCAGCCGAGCACGCCCGTCTGATCCACCGTGCTGGGCGGCGTGAGCGCCCAGACGAGCACGCAGGCGAGCACAAATGGAACGACGGCGAACCATAGGGCCCAGTAAATCGTCCAAAGGGTGCGGATTCGTTGGGCCAAGGGGGGCGGACTCTATACCTGTGAGCCTGGTGGGGGGCAACGTCCCGGGGAGGCTGGGAATTCCTGGGATGCGGGAGCACGCGGGCCCCTCCCCGCTCGAGCTCTCCCGTGCAGGGACCCTCCTGGTAGGACTTCCCACCAAATCGAGCCGTCAATCCGCGGCGTCGAGCCGTCCCTCCCAGAGCGCCCGCGGGAGCGCCACCGCCTCGACCCGTCATCACCTACTAGATTTCACAGGGAGATCGGGAGATCGGGAGAAATCCGCCCATTCAGGGCTCCCGTCCTCCCGATCTCCCTGTGAAAAAATTCTGGACGGTCGATCGAGGGCTGCGATCACCAGCCGAGGAGCCTCATTCGGTCCATGACGTTGGGGGGAACGCCGGTCGATCCCGTGAGCTTGTTCAAGAACGTCTTGAGCGACGCGCTCGCCTCCTTCGCGCCCTTGATGACCTCGCCCGCATGGCCGGACGGCAAGGCCGCGAACCCGGCGCGTTTGATACGCGCGCTGAGATCGGCGACGATCGCGCGAAGGAGCGACTCTCGAGCGGCCTGCTCGCTGTCCTTCAAGAGCTGGCCGACCCACACGTCCCCCTCGCCCGGTCGGAAGCGGTGGTGCAGGTTCAGGAAGGGGCCCGTCGGATCGACGAAGTCGATGCCGGTGAACTTGAACTCCGTCTCCTTCTTGTTGCCGGTGAGGAAGATGTTCCCGTCGTTCGCGATGCCTTCCGTTCCTCCGTCCAGGGCGTGGGCGAAGCGGTCGGTGGAGCCGAGGAAGGCGTCGACGGACCAGATCCTCCCGAGGTCCTTCATCGCAGACTTGTTGCGGGCGAGGTAGTTGAAGACCTTGCCGGCCTTCGTCTTGTTCGCGTCCTCGATGAGCCCGCGCACGTTGCAGAGGTTCTCGACGAACCCGAGCACGTACCAGATGTACCGCTCCGGCTGCGCCTCCACGACCTCGTGCCGCAACGTGGACCGTACGACGGTGACCTCCTCCGGGTAGAGCATCCGCATGTCGGGGAAATTCTTGGTCGCGGCGGCGTAGAGCTTTCCCATGAACTCGACGCTCCGCGTGACCATCTTGCTCTCCATGGCGCGCGTCACGCCGAGGTCCACGTCGTTGCCGAGGTTGATCCGCTCCGCCTTCACGACGAGGGGCGGGTCCGCGGCGCTCATGCGGATGACGGAGACGGGGTTACTTCCACCCGCGGGCGTCGTCGCCTTCGAGATGAAAAAGATGCGCGGGATGGCCATGGCCCGGGAGGCTACCTGAATTGTTGCCGAGGCCACCCGCCACTGGTGCCAAGCGCGAGCGTGGTGATTCCAAGACGAGGAGGTGGTGGCGGCACGTGCTCACTTCGGCGTCCACTTCATCAGGCCCGTGCCCGTCGTCCAGTAGATGCTCGTGGCGTCGACGACGACGTCGTTGATGACAGGCTGGCCAGGAACCACGATCGTCGTGCTGCCGCCGTCGAGAGGCACCTTCACCACGCTCCCCGAGGTGCGAAGTCCGAGGTACGCATTGGCCGAGTCCACGGCCAGCGTGGCCGGGTCGCCCTGACCTGTGGCGAGCGTGGTCACGGCTCCTCCGCCCAGCGGTATCTTCATCAGCGTCCCCAGGCCGAAGTCCGTCCAGTAGACGTTGGCGGCGTCGACGCAGATGGAGGACGGCCTCTGACCCGTCGCGAGGGTGGTCGCGGCACCGCCTCCGACGGGTACCCTCATCACGGTTCCCGAGAAGTCCGTCCAGTAGACGCTCGTCGCATCGACCTCGATGCCGGCCGCGCTGGCCTGCATCGACGCCAGCGTGGTCGCCACTCCGCCGCCCGAGGCCACGGTCATCACCGTGTTCGCGGTGTCGTTCGTCCAGTAGACGTTCCCCGCGCGGACCACGACGTTGTAGGGAGTGCCCAGGTCGGTGGCGAGGGTCGCCGGTGCGCCTCCTCCGATGGGCGCCCGCACGATGGTCCCTGCAGCCACCGTGTTCGTCCAGTAGACGCTCGTGCTGTCCACGGTGATGGAGAACGGGCTGTCCTGGTCCGAGGCAAGGGTCGTCACCGTGCCGCCCCACTTGGACAGGCTGAGGACCGTCCGAGCGTCCGTGTCGACGAGGTAGAGGTTCGCGCCGTCGAGGGTGAGCCCGGTCGACTGCCCCAGCCCCGACGCCATCGTGACGAGACCGTTGTTGGCGCAGGAGACCTGCACGCCCTGGACGTCGCTCGTGGCAGCCGCCCCCGATCCGGCGGTGACGCCGCAGGTCTGGGCGACGGGCGACGCGGGGCTCGTGAGGACGGTCACGACGTATGGCTGTCCGGCGGGCACCGGCGCCGGGAACAGGAACGTGCCGTTGGCGCCGAGCGTGAGATCGTCCGCACCGTTCAGCTCCACCACGACGGCCTCGCCGGGCGCCAGGCCGACCAGGACGCCGCTCACGCTGTAGCCCGTGCCTCCGTCCGGCGTCCCCAGGTTGGACTCGCCGCACGGCGACGGGCACTGCGCGGGCACCTGCGCCCCCACGCAGTCGCCTTTCCGGCACGTCTGCCCGGTGGGGCAAGCGACGCCGAGGCACGACATCCTCAGGTCGACCTGCAACGGCAGGTCGTTGCCCGCGAGGAAGCGCAGCTCGCGCTTCGCCACGATGCAATGGGGCGCCTCGCTCGGGCTGAGGCAATCGTCGGCCGGCTCGCCATCCGGCCGCGTCATCACGGCGAAGGCGACGACCTCGTTCTTGCTGGCGACGGGGACGAGGACGACGTTGCCGAGCAAGGCTTCGCCCGCGTCACCCGGCTCCTCGCTGCACTGCTCGGAGACGGCCGAGGGCGCCTGCCCCGGAAGGCCCGCGAGGCTCGTTCCGCCGACCAGCGCGGCCGCCGCGCCCGCCTCGCAGGGAACCTCGCTGCTGACCGAGACGCTGATGGCGGTCGGCGTCGCGCATGCGCACAAGGCCAGCGCCGGCGCCGCTCCGGACCAGGTGAAACGCGCGCGCATGGCTGTCCGCCGCGCGGCGGCCTACGGCGCGTCCCCGATCTGGATCGCGTAGCTCACCGTCGCCCCGATGTCCGCCACCGGGATGATCGACTGGCCCACCGCCGGCCCCGCGCTGTTGTCGAGCACGATGTAATAGAGCCCCTTCGGGACAGGCAGCGTGCGCGAGTACGGGCGACCCGCGAGCACGGTGTCGGTCATCATCACGTTCGCGTTGAGCGGGCCGATGGGGGCGTAGTTGTAGTAGAGGCCGAGCGAGACGTCGCCGTCCTGCTTCGACATGAGCATCACGTTCACGGCCGGCGCTCCGTCCACCGACGCCGTCACGTAGAGCGCGCGGCCCGAGTCTTCCACCTCGATGGGGCCGATGAAGTCGCGCTCGCCCTGGTGGACCTCGCTCCGGGAGTTCTCGTACGTCACGCGGTTGGAGCCGTGCATGTTGAACGGCTTCACCGGCTTCTGGCCGAGGGGGATGATGCCCACCGCGAAGTCGATGTTCTGGCTCGGATCGACGATGACGGTGAAGCCCTCCCCGAGCTTGCCGCTGACGAGCTGCTTGCCGAAGTTGTCCCCCATCGGCGTGAGCGAGTTGAGGAAGGAGGCCACGGGCTGCTCGATCACGTGCGTCTGGAAGTTCGACGAGGTGATGTGGCGGCTACGGAAGAACGCGTAGATGTTGCAGTCGTCCGTCACGCGGAAGTCCTGGTCGTAGTCGACCGCGCCCGACATCGTGAAGGTCACCTTGCGCGAGAGGTTCGTGTAGCCGTACCCGAAGCCGTCGAACTGGACGTAGATGTCGCCGTTCTGGAGCTCCTGCTTGGCGCAGTGCTGCGGGTAGAAGCGGCCGATGATGGGCGCCTCGTTCGTCATCCGGAGCGGCGCGTTGTGCGTCAGCATCTTGTGGCAGAACTCGCTCAGGCCCTGGTTCAGGATCCAGCGGCGCTGCGAGAAGTTCGCCGGGTCGTTCACGTTGCCGCGGATGAGCGGGTTGCAGAGGACGCTCTGCCCGCAGCTCGCACCACAGCCGGCCAGCGCGACCGCGAGGACCCCGAGCACGACGCCGGGCGTCAGCTTGACCCGGCCGGCGTCTGATCTTGAAAGCGACTCTGAAGCCGCCTTCGTCCGCGAGAGTTTCCGGTTCCGTTTCAAAGGGCGCCCCTTCTCAAATGCTCGTGCTGCCAGAAGTCAGACGGAGCATAGAGCATCCCCATGCAGTGCGGGCGCCCCACGGTTCGGTCTGGTAATGTGGTTGGCCATGAACGCCAAGGCTTCGAAGGTCGCCGTACTGGGCACGGGGGCGTGGGGTACGGCGCTCGCGAAGGTGCTCGCCGAGAAGGGCGATGACGTCTGGATCTGGGCACGACGCGCCGACCTCTGCGAGCCCATCAACGAGAAGCACGAGAACACCCGCTACCTGCCGGGCGTCGAGCTCCCGCACCACCTGCACGCGACCCACGAGCTCGGGCGGGCGCTCGAGGGGGCCAACATGGTCGTCTTCGTCGTCCCGAGCCACGGGACGCGCGACGTCGCCAAGGCGGTCGCGCCGCTCCTGCCGCCCGACGTGCCGATCGTCAGCGCGACCAAGGGCATCGAGAACGAGTCGCTCATGTTCATGGACGAGGTGCTCGGCGATGAGCTGCCCTCCGGCGCCAAGAACCAGCTCGCGTTCCTGAGCGGGCCGAGCTTCGCGAAGGAGCTCGCCGCCCACCTGCCCACGGCGGTGGTCGTCGCCGCCCGCAACGCGGACGTCTGCAACCACGTCATGAAGCGCTTCCATATGCCCTACCTCCGGCTCTACGCGAGCGACGACGTGCCGGGCGTGGAGTGCGGCGGGGCGCTGAAGAACGTCATCGCCATCGCCACGGGCGCCATCGACGGCCTCGGCTACGGCTACAACACCCGCGCGGCGCTCATCACCCGCGGCCTGGCCGAGATCGCGCGCCTGGCGATGGCCCGCGGCGGCACCCCGCTCACCCTCGCCGGCCTCGCGGGCATGGGCGACCTCGTGCTCACGTGCACCGGGGAGCTCTCGCGTAACCGGACCGTGGGCTTCGAGCTCGGCAAGGGCCACACGCTCGGGGAGGTCCTCGCGGGCCTCGGCCACGTCGCCGAGGGCGTGAAGACGTCGAAGAGCGCCTTCGATCTCGCCAACCGGCTGGGCGTGGACATGCCCATCATCCGCGAGGTCTACCAGGTGCTCTACGAGGACAAGCCGCTGCGCAAGGCCGTGGCGGACATCATGGCGCGCGAGCTCGGCCCGGAGTTCGAGGCCGCGCTGGTGGGCGGCCGCTGACGGCGCGCTTCAGCCTCACGAGTGGATCGAGCGAGAGCTCTCGTACCAAGGGGAACATGCCTAAGCCAAGGTCGTCTCTCATTGCCGTTGCGCTCGGCGCGATCGCAAGCGTGAACCTCGCCACGACGACCTCGTTCGCGCAGGAGCCGCCTCCTCAGCAGCAGCCCCCTCAGCAGCAGCCCCCCCCGGGCTACCCTCCGCAGCCCGCGCAGGCCCCCGTCTACCCCCAGCAGCCCGCGCCCACGCCGCAGCAGCCCGCGCCTCCCCCCGTCTACCCGCAGCAGCCGGCGCCTCCTCCGCAGGGCTACCCCCAACAGCCGCAGCAGCCCCCACAGGGCTATCCCCAGCAGCCGCCCCAGGGCTACCCCCAGCAGCAGCAGCCGGCGCCGTACCCGCAGCAGCCGCAGCCCCCGCAGGGCTACCCGCAGCAGCAGCCCCCTCCCGGCTACCCGCCGCAGCAGCCTGGCTATCCGCCCCAGGGCTACCCGCAGCAGCAGCCCCCTCCCGGCTACCCGCCGCAGCAGCCTGGCTATCCGCCCCAGGGCTACCCGCAGCAGCAGCCCCCTCCCGGCTACCAGCCACCCCCGCCGCCGCCTGCCAGTCCTTACCCCTACGTTCGCCCCCCGCGCGGCAGCGACTACCGGACGCCCGGCGAGATGGTGGCCCTCTACGGGACGAGCCTCGCCTACGGGGTCGGCTCCGGCATCTGGATCGACTCGCTCGGCCACACCTCCGATCCCGGGATCGCCTTCATCGCGCCCCTCGCCATCGGCGCGGGGGTGCCCGTCGGCCTCTACTTCCTCGACCGTTACTCCCAGTTTCACCGCGGCGTGCCGTCCTCGATCGCGACGGGGCTCTCCCTCGGCGCCGTCGAGGGCATCGCGGTCGCCGCGACGCAGTGGCAGCTCTCGGGTCACAACGGCCCCAACACCTGGAGCTTCGCCACGGACGCGACGCTGACCTGGACGGTGTCGACCCTCGGCGGCATGGGCGGCTACGCCTTCGGCGAGTGGCTGCGGCCCGACCCGCGGGCGCTCGGGTTCATCTCGGGCGGCGCGGGATGGGGGGCCATCGCAGGTACGCTGCTCGGCGCCGGCATCTCCACCGGGGACGGCGCGAGCGGGGCGGCCGTCGGAGGCCTCGTCGGCTACAACGTCGGCATCCTCGCGACCGGCGCCCTCTCCCTCTACTACGTGCCCTCGTGGCGCTCGCAGAAGTACATGTGGGCAGGCTTCGTCGGAGGGACGGCGGCCGCCTCGGTCGTCTACATCTTCTACCTCTTCAGCAACGCCGACCCGCGCCACGGGCTCATCGCGAACGCGGTGGGCGGGCTTGCAGGCCTCGGGCTAGCCTCGGCGCTGACGGCCAACATGACGGACGACGACGCGACCATGAACGCCGTGCGGACGGGCGTGTGGACGCCGCCCTTCCAGATAGGCGTGACGCCCGTGACGAACCCGGGGACCACGCAGCGCACAGGGACCGCGATCACCGCCTCGGGGAAGTTCTAGGAGCTCGCAAGCCATAGGGCCCGGCTCCTGCTCCTGCTCGTGCTCCCGCCCCCCGCGCCCGGGGGGCGGGTGTGGGTACGAGAGCACGAGCGGGAGCGGGAGCGGGGCCGGCTTCGTGGCGGTTCCGGCCATCATGCTTGACCGTGACGCCCGCAAGCCAAGGGTTGCGGGCGTCTAGCTCGACCATGACGGCGGCTTCGTGAGGTTTGCGGGCGTCATGCCTCGCCAGGACGGCGGCTTCGTCAGGGTTACCGGCGTCAGGCTTCACCCTGACGGCCGCCTCGTGAGGTTTACCGGCGTCATGCTTCACCATGACCGCGGCTTGGTAAGGGTTACGGCCGTTATCCTTCACCGTGACGGACCTCCTGCTCTGGGAGGAGGCCGTTCTGCTTCACCAGGACGGACCTCCTGATCGGGGAGGAGGCCGTTCTGCTTTACCAGGACCGACCTCCTGCTCTGGGAGGAGGCCGTTCTGCTTCACCAGGACGGACCTCCTGATCGGGGAGGAGGCCGTTCTGCTTTACCAGGACCGACCTCCTGCTCTGGGAGGAGGCCGTTCTGCTTTACCAGGACGGGCCTCCTGATCGGGGAGGAGGCCGTTCTGCTTTACCAGGACGGACCTCCTGCTCGGGGAGGAGGCC
>Ga0302283_1000961_pt1 | contig 24274 bp, 19 predicted proteins | sample III_Fen_E1_4_FD_198770 | JGI IMG/M metagenome (GOLD analysis project Ga0302283, IMG submission 198770) | Peat permafrost microbial communities from Stordalen Mire near Abisko, Sweden - III_Fen_E1_4 | ecosystem: Environmental > Terrestrial > Soil > Wetlands > Permafrost | place: Sweden: Abisko... | reverse complement strand
CCCGACCTCGTGGACCACGACGAGGTGCTCGCGGCGGTCTCGTTGGGTTCGGCGCAGTTCAACTTGGGGCGCATCATCGGCCCGGTGTTCGCGGCCGTTGCGTTGGCCCTCGGCAACCCGGGGTGGTGTTTCGCTGCCAACGCCATCTCCTTCGTCGTGGTGGTGATCGCCTTCTCTTTCGTGCACAGCGGCGAACGCCCGCGGATGACCACCCGTCTCGCCATCGTGGGTGAGACCATCATTGGGCTTCGTGCGGGCTGGCACTCGCGAGGATGCCGTAACGCCATCGTCGGCGTGGGAGCCGTCGGGCTCCTGATCAGCCCCTTCATCACTCTGGTGCCCGCGATGGCCATCGACGAGTTGCACTCGGGCAAGGTCGGCACGTTGTGGTTGGTCACCGCCCAGGGGGTCGGAGCGGTCATCGGGGCCTTGACGCTGCCGGGTGTCGCGAGGCGCACGTCGCGCCTGACCGTTCTGCGTGGATCGATGGTGGCCATGGTCGCCATCGAGGGCATCTACGCCTACGCACCGAACCTGGAGCTCTCGGCGCTGTCGCTATTGGTACTGGGCGGGGCCTACGTGGGTACGATGACCGGTCTGAACACTTCAGTCCAATTGAATGCGCCGACGAAGGAACGCTCGCGCATCCTGTCGCTCTACGTCTTGTCGCTGTCGCTGTTCTATCCCGTGGGCGCGGTGATCCAGGCCACCCTGGCTCATGACTACGGCGTGCGGGTGACCTCACTGGGTGCTGCGATCGCTTTCGGTGCGGTTCTGGCGCTGTTGAGTTTTTTTCGCCCCCAGTACTGGCGTGAAATGGGGATGAGCCCGTCGCATTCGCCGGTTTCCGTGGCAGACTAGACACATGACCTTCACTGCCATCAACCCCGCCACCGAAGCCGTCCTCGCTGAGTACCAGACCCACGACGACGAATTCGTCCACGCCGCTCTCGCGACCGCCCACGAGGCGTTCCTGCACTGGAAGACGACGTCCTTCGCCGAGCGCGCCGAATTGATGAACCGCGTCGCGGAGCTACTCGAGGGTGAGATCCCCGTCGCGGGCGCGCTGATGACCAGTGAGATGGGCAAGACCTTCGCCGCGGCCAAAGGCGAGGCCTCCAAGTGCGCCCTCACCATGCGCTACTACGCCGAGCACGCCGAGGGCATGCTGGCGACCGAGATCATCAAGACCAAGGCCACGAAGAGCGGCATCCGCTACGAGCCGCTCGGGCCGCTGCTGGCGATCATGCCGTGGAACTTCCCCCTCTGGCAGATCATCCGCGTCGCGGTGCCCAATATCATGGCGGGCAACCCCATGGTCCTCAAGCACTCGTCGAGCGTGCCGGGCTGTGCGCAGTACATCGAGGGTCTCTTCACGCGCGCCGGGTTCCCCCAGGGCATCTTCACCAACCTGTTCATCGAGTCGGGTCGCATCGAGTCGGTCATCGGCGACCCGCGAATCGCCGCGGTGACGGTCACCGGCGGCGAGACGGCGGGCCGCTCAGTGGCCGCGCTGGCGGGTAAGCACCTGAAGAAGTGCGTCCTCGAGCTCGGCGGCTCGGACCCCTTCATCGTCGCCAAGTCCGCAGACCTCGACCACACGGTTCCCCTCGCGGTGACCGCGCGCCTGCAGAATAACGGACAGGCCTGTATTTGCGCCAAGCGCTTCATCGTGGTGCGCGACGTGGCCGAAGAGTTCATCTCGCGCTTCGCCGCTGGCATGGCGGCCGCGCCGACCGGCGATCCGATGGACTCGTCGACCGTGCTCGGACCCCTCGCAAACGAGGCGCAGTTCAACACCCTGAGCAAGCAGGTCGCGGAGTCCCTCGCGCAGGGCGCCGTCGCCGTCACTGGTGGCGTGCCGCTCGAGGGTCCGGGCTATTTCTTCCCGCCGACCGTCCTGGTGGACGTGCCCGAGACCGCGCCCGCCGGCAACGAGGAACTCTTCGGCCCTGTCGCCGTCGTGCACGTCGTCGACGACCTCGACGAAGCGATCCGTTACGCCAACGACACTCCCTGGGGGCTCTCGGGCTCCGTGTGGGCGACGGACCCGGCCGAGATCGACCAGGTCATCGCCGGTCTCGACGTGGGGATCATCTTCGCCAATGCGGTGGTCGCTTCGATGAATGAGCTGCCCTTCGGCGGGGTCAAGGCCTCGGGCTACGGTCGTGAGCTCGGTGTCGCTGGTGTGCGTGAGTTCACCAACGTGAAGTCCTTCTATATCGCGTGAGTCAGTACTACTTCGATCACGCGGCCTCGGCGCCGCGTCGAGACGAAGTGACCCAAGCCATGGCCCCGTGGATGCACGGCGTCGTGGGTAATCCCTCGGGCAGCCATCGCGCCGCGCGCGACGCGCGCCGCGCGGTCGAAGAGGCCCGTGACGTCGTGGCCGCCTTCGTCGGCTCCAAGCCGGGCGGCGTCATCTTCACCGGGGGCGGCACGGAGTCGTGCACCCTCGCGGTCACCGGGGTGGCCCATTCGCACCGCCGTTCACATGAGCGAACCACGCTGGTGGTGTCGGCCATCGAACACCACGCGGTTCTCGACGCCGCTCGCATGATGGCGGCCGATTTCGCGTCGGTCGAAGTGCGTGAGGTGGGTGTGGACGCAGACGGCATTCTCGACGTCGCCGCGTTGCACGCGGCCCTCGACGACTCCGTCGCATTGGTGAGCGTCATGGCCGCCAACAACGAGACAGGGGTCCTGCAGCCGCTCGAGGCCGTGGTGGCCGCGGTGCGCGCCCAAGGCCCCGGTCACTTGGTCACCCATAGCGACGCCGTCGCCGCAGCTCCTTGGCTCGACCTGGTCGAGTTCACCCACGGCGTGGACGCGGTGTCCTTGTGCGGCCACAAGCTCGGGGGACCGGTCAATAGTGGAGCGCTGGTTCTTCGACGCGACGTGGCGCTCGAGGCCATGATGCCCGGTGGCGGACAAGAGCGCGGCCGCCGCGGCGGCACGGTGGACGTCGCGGCGTGCGTGGGACTGGCGACCGCGATCCGGTGCGTGCAGGCCGATCGGCGCAGCGGCGACCAGCGGGTGCGCGAGAAACAGGATCGCTTGCGCAAGGCTCTCTCGCAACTCTCCGGGGCTCGCATCACTGCCGAGGGCGCGACGACCGTGGCGGGCACCGTGCACGCGACGTTCGAGGGTATCGCCAGTGACGAGTTGTTGTTCCTTCTCGACCAGGACGGCGTGTGTGCGTCGGCCGCGTCGAGCTGTTCGAGCGGTGCCGCCGTGTCCAGCCACGTCCTCGCGGCGATGGGCGTCGCGCCCGAGCTCGCTCGGGGATCGTTGCGCCTGACGATGGGCCACGACACCAGCGACGATGAGGTCGGCGCGGTGATCGCGGCGGTCACGCGCGCCGTGGGCCGGCTGCGCGAAGAGACAAGTCCCCGGGCGTAACTGGCAGACTGGGACCATGAAAGTCCTTGTGGCGATGAGTGGCGGCGTGGACTCGTCGGTCGCGGCCGCTCTGTTGAAGGAGGCCGGTCACGAGGTGGTGGGCGCCACCTTGAAGCTGTGGGGGGGAGCCTCGGACTCGGGTTGCTGCTCGGTGGCCGACGTCGACGACGCGCGCCGTGTCGCCCAACTGCTGGGGATCGATCACCACGTGTTCAACTACACCGAGGAGTTCGAAGCTCTCGTCGTGACCCCGTTCGTGCAGGGCCACGCCCAGGGCACGTCGCCCAACCCCTGCATCGAGTGCAATCGTCACATCAAGTTCGACCTGCTCTTCGAACGCGCCGAGCGCCTCGGCTTCGACGCGGTGGCGACGGGTCATCACGCTCAGATCCGCTGGCGCGAAGAGACGCCGCTGCTGACGCGCGGCGCGGACCCCGCCAAGGATCAGAGTTACGTGTTGGGCTACCTGCAGCAGGCCCAACTCGAACGACTGCTCCTGCCCATCGGTGCCATGAACAAGAGCGAAGTGCGCGCCCACGCCGAACGCGTGGGTCTGCCCACGTGGGACAAGCCCGACTCCCAGGACGTGTGCTTCATCGAGGCGTCACGGGGCCGCGAGGTATTCTTGCGCTCACGCATCGACATGTCGAGCGCCGACCTGGTGGACCTCACGAGTGGTGAGGTGGTCGGTCACACGGACACTGCGCAATTGATGACCGTCGGACAGCGTCGTGGGGTACTGCCCGGGCGTGATGGCGCCAAGCGATTCGTCGCCCGCGTGGACTTGACCGCGCGCCGTGTCGAGGTGGGACGGCTCGAGGACGTGTTGGTGACGTCACTACCCCTCGACGGCGACTCGCTCACCTTCGCGCGCGCTGCGCTGGACGCCGACACCGACGTGTGGGCGCAATGGAGCGCCCATGGCCAGCCTCGTCAAGCGACACTGCGCCACGACGGCGACTGGTCGCTGCAGCTCCTGGAGGCGGCCCGCCCGGTCGCCGCGGGTCAGACGGTGGTCTTCTACTCCCTCGAGGACGATTCCGTGGTCGAGGGCGCGGCCCTCGTGTCGCGATGAGTTCGCCGGCGCAACGCGCCGCACAGTTGCGTGAACTGATCACCGGTCACTCCGAGGCGTATTACGTCCACGACGAGCCGATGATTCCCGACGCGGACTACGACGCGCTGGTACTCGAGTTGCGCGAGCTCGAACGAGTGCACCCCGAAGTGGGTGCCTCCGAAGAGCAACGCGTGGGCGCGCCAGCGTCGGCGGTGTTCTCACCCGTGCGTCACGCCGAGGCGATGTTGAGCCTGGACAACGTCTTCGACGTGGACGAACTACGCGCGTGGAGCGAGCGAGTCGTCAAGGGTCTCGGTGAGACGGCCCCGTTGCAATTCTCGGTCGAGCCGAAGATCGACGGGCTGGCGCTTTCCATCACCTACCGCGATGGGCGCCTGGTTCAGGCGGCGACGCGTGGCGACGGACGCGTCGGCGAGGACGTCACCGACAATGTGCGCACCATCGCCAACGTGCCTCACGAACTGCCCCAGATTTCCGGCACGCTGGAGATTCGTGGCGAGGTGTTCCTCGCCAAGGCCGACTTCGAGCAGCTGAACGAGACCCAACGCGCTCTCGACGCCAAGATCTTCGCCAATCCCCGCAACGCCGCCGCGGGTTCGCTGCGACAGAAGGACCCCGCCGTCAGCGCTTCACGCCCGTTGTCGTTCCTGGCGTATCAGTTGGTCGACTTGGCGGCGACGTTGCCGCTCACGACGCACCGAGCCACGCTCGAGCAACTTCGCGACTGGGGATTCCTGGTGGCGCCCGAGACGCTCATCGTGACCGGCGTCGAGGAGATGATCGAGCGTTCGACGTGGTTCGAACTGCATCGACACGACCTCACCTACGACATCGACGGCACGGTCATCAAACTCGACGATCTGGCCAGTCGTGCGGCACTGGGCTCGACGAGTCGGGCCCCGCGGTGGGCCATCGCACGCAAGTTCCCGCCCGAGGAGCGTACGACACGGCTGTTGCACATCGAGGTCTCCATCGGTCGCACCGGCCGCGCCACGCCATACGCCGTGCTCGAGCCGGTGGTGGTGGCGGGTTCGCGGGTGGCGATGGCGACGTTGCACAATGAGGACCAGGTGCGCGAAAAAGACGTACGACCCGGCGACCTCGTCATCGTGCGCAAGGCAGGCGACGTGATCCCCGAAGTAGTGGGCGCGGTCGTGGTCGAGGGTGAATCGCGCGCCGCGCCCTGGACGTTCCCGACGACTTGTCCGGAGTGCGGCGGTGAGCTACGTCGCTACGACGAGCAGAGTGACACGTACTGCGTGAACCCCGCCTGTCCGGCGCAGCAGATGCAAAAGATCGTTCACTTCGCCTCTCGAGGAGCCCTGGACATCGAGGGCCTCGGTGAGCAACGCGTGGCTCAGCTCCTCGCCGAGGGCCTGATCGTCGACGTGGCCGATCTCTTCACCCTGGAGTCCGCACGACTGGCGCAGCTCGAGGGTTTTGGCGAACTTTCGGCGCGCGCGCTGGTCGCAGCCATCAGCGGCGCCACCACCGCACCGCTGAGTCGCATTCTCGTGGGTTTAGGGATCCGTCACGTCGGACCAGTGGCCGCGCGCGAGTTGGCCGCGCGTTTTCGCACGTATGACGCTCTGGCCGCGGCCCCTTTGGAAGACCTCGAGACGGTCGAGGGCATCGGACCGGTGATTGCTCAATCGGTCTACGAGTACGCCCGCGACGACGAATCGCGCCAACGAATGGCGTCGATGGCCGCCGCGGGGGTCCAGTTGGTGGAACCCGATGTCGCCGGCGCGCTCGAGACCACCTTGAGTGGCCGTGCGGTAGTGGTCACGGGGGCGGTTGAGGGATATTCGCGCGACGAGGCGGTGGCCGCGATCCTGGCGCGCGGGGGCACGTCGCCCGGCTCGGTGTCGGCCAAGACGTACTGCGTGGTGGTCGGCGACGCGCCCGGCGCCTCCAAGCTCACCAAGGCCCGTGACGCGCGGGTACCGATGATTTCCCAAGAAGCGTTCGAGGAACTCCTGGTGACGGGGACGTGGTCGGCTACCCTCGAGTAAGCAATGATTGAGTTGAGGTCTGCACATGATGCCATCGTCATTCGCCCCCGGGCATGAGTTCGCCGGGCGCTATCGACTGATTGAACTCATCGGCGTTGGCCACACCGTCGAGGCGTACCGCGCCGAGGACCTCACCCTGCAGCGCGAAGTCGTCATCAAGGTGCTGAGTGCCTCCCTCGCGGCTCACGAGGAGGTGCGGCGCGCTTTTCGCGACCACATCATCCAAGCCGCCACCTTTCGCCATCCCCACGTGGCGCGCGTCTACGACGGGGGACAGCAAGCCGGGTCCATCTTCATGGTGGGCGAGTACCTGAGCGGCGGATCGCTCGAAGACCTCTTGCGATCAGGTCAGGTACTGAGTGTGGAGGAGACCGCGCGTCTCGGCCGCGACATCGCCTCGGCGTTGGCCTATATCCACGAGCACGGTATCGTGCACGGCGAACTCTCCCCGAACAAGATTCTCTTCGACGAGTCGGGCCACGTGCGCGTGTCCGACGTGGCCCTCGCGGGACTCGCGGGACCACATCGCCACTTCACCACGCGCGACGACGTTCGCTACTTCTCACCCGAGCAGGCTCGTGGCGACATCGCCACCGCCGCCTCCGACGTCTACGCGCTGGCCCTGATCCTCTTCGAAACGGCCACCGGCGCGACACCCTTTGAAGGTGCGACGGCCGAGTCCATGTTGCGTGAGCGACTACTGGGACCATTGCCCGCGCGCCCGGAGTTGGGCGGACTCGACATCGTCTTGGCCCAGGCCACTGTGCCCGACGCGCTGCTGCGCCTGACCGCTGAGGAGTTGACCCAGCGACTCTCGGCCGTGGTGCCCGACGACGGCGCCTACGTCAAGTACGACGACCCGGGTCCCTCTCTGCTGGGTAGTTTCGCTCTCGCCGAGCCACGTCAATCAGTGGGCTTTCGTCCGCCGTCGCCCAATCAGATCGTCTCGTCACCACGGTCGTCGCCCACCTTTGGCCAGTCACCCCAACCACGGCACGGAGCGCCCCCGCGCCGTTCGGCGCCGGGCGCCTTCGAGGACCTGTCTCCCATTGGTGGCGGACGACGCCGGCCCGTCTACCTGGCGGCCGCGGCGTTGTTGATCATTCTCGCGATTGGCGGGGGATTGGCCTGGAAGCTCGGTTACCTGACCACGAAGCACACTGCGCCGAGCGTCTCGGGACTCACGTTGAACGAGGCGTCGTCGCTGGTGAAGAACGATGGACTCAAGTTGAACGTGACCGCGACCGTGGCGTCGGCGACGGTCCCGGCGGGCGACATCATCTCTCAGACCCCCACCGCAGGTTCTAGCGTCGCGGGCGGTTCGGCCCTCGCGGTCACGGTCTCGAGCGGCCGCGCCGCCGCCCCGGTGACGTTGCCGACCCTCCTGGGCAAGACTTGCACCGCCGCGACCACGGCGTTGACGGCCGTGCACGTCACCGCGACTTGTCCTACGTCGGCGAGCATCCCGAGTTCGACCATCGCCACGGGTCTCGTTGCCGGTTGGCTCTCGGGCACCACGAAGAATCCGAGTGCCGTTCCCACGGGTTCGGCGTTGATTCTCGAGACCTCCTCGGGCGCCACTGGTACGACCACGACCACCACCGCGGTGACCACCACGACCGCGCACACTACGACGACTGTCCACACGACGACCACGGCACCGGGGACCACCACGACCACCACGACCACCACGACGACACCGCCGACGACCACGACGACCTCGCACGTCAAGACGCTGGCGATGCCCGACTTGGTGGGCCTGGACCCCTCCCAGGTGAACACGCTGCTCAAGGCCGATGGCTTGTACTACAAGACCGTAGGTCCCGGGGCCGGCATCCCGCCCGGCTGGACCAAGGTGGTCTCGACCGTCCCCGCGGCCGGCGCGACGGTGCCGTACTTGTCGACGGTCACCCTGAATGTCACCAAGTAGCGGCTGCCAACTCTGTCAGGGGCTCACGATCACCACTCGATATTTCGAGGATGAGCGGTGTTGGATCGCCGACTGCGTCGTCTGTCGCGTGCCGATGGTGGTGTGGCGACAACACGATCCGCGCCCGCCCGATGACGTTCGCCGCGAGCTCCGCGAGAGACTGACAACGGTGGCGGACGAGTTCTTCGAGGGTCGCCAGTGGTACTACGACGACCACATGCGCAGGATCCCCGACCACTATCACGCCCACGCCCGCGGTCGATAGCGCGCCGAGGGGGCTCGAGCCAAAAGGTAGTCTGGAGCCCTATGACTGTGGCAGTGATTCCCGGCGGCGAGCCCTATTTCTCCTCGGGAGGTCCGTGCGGAGTCCTGTTGCTCCACGGGTTGACCGGTACCACGTCGTCCCTGCTCGACCTCGCCCAGCGTTGCGCGGCAGCGGGCTACACGGTCTCGTTACCGCGACTGCCCGGTCACGGCACCTCGGTGGAAGACATGTTGACGACGGACTGGCAGGATTGGACCGGGGCCTGTGACGTGGCCTTTGAGGAGTTGGCTGCCCAGTGCGACCAGGTTGCCGTCGTCGCTCTGTCGATGGGTGGGGGAATCGCCGTTCACCTGGCCGCCCTGCACCCCGACATTACTTCGTTCGTCTTCATCAACCCCTGGATCAAGCACCAGGGGATGGAGTGGGAGGAACTCGCCGAGACCTTGCTGGCGTCGGGTGTCGAGACCTACGACTCCATCGGTTCGGACGTGAAGAAGGAGGGTGTGGTCGAGACCTCCTATGACCAGACCCCGGTCGCGCCCGCTCTCAGTGCACTACGCGCAACTACCGACGTCAACGCCAAGCTCTGTTTCATCACGGCGCCGAGTCTGTTGTTCACCTCGACCGAGGACCACGTGGTGGCGGTGGACAACGGCGACGAACTGGTGAACAAGTCCAACGGTCCCGTTGAACGGATCTGGCTGGAAAACTCCTTTCACGTGGCCACGTTGGACAATGATCGCGAACTCATCGAGTCGACGACCATGACCTTCCTGGCGGGACATTTCGCTCAATGAGCAACGCCATCTCTCGCGACGAGGTCGCCAAAGTCGCGCGTCTCGCCCGACTGATCCTGAGTGACGAGGAACTCGACCTCTACACCGAGCAACTCGGCCAGATCCTCGAACACGCCCGCGACATGAACTCCCTGGATCTGACTGACGTCGTGGCGACCGCGCACCCGTTCGGGCTGACCAACGTGGTCCGTGAGGACGAGGTCCAGCCGAGCCTCGACCGCGACACGGTCCTCGCGATGGCGCCCGACGCCCAAGACGACCGCTTCGCGGTCCCGAGCATCCTCGGCGAGGCGCCGTGAAGAGCGCCTCGCAAATCGCGGCCGACGTCCGTTCGGGCCAGACGAGCGCCGTCGCGGAACTCGAGCGCACGTTGTCGGTCATCAGCGAACACAACGACGAGCTCCACGTCTTCTTGCACGTCGACAGCGACGGCGCGCGCGCGGCGGCGATCGAGATCGACGCACGCATCGCGCGCGGCGAAACCGTCGGTCCCCTCGCCGGCGTGCCGATCGCGATCAAGGACAACCTCTGTCAGGTCGGCGTGCCGACTACTTGTTCGTCCAAGATCCTCGACGGCTGGCGTCCGCCCTACAACGCGACGGTGATCGAGCGCATCGTCGCGGCCGGCGCCGTACCGGTCGGCAAGACCAATTTAGACGAGTTCGCGATGGGTTCCTCGACCGAGAACTCGGCCTTCGGACCCACCCGTAACCCGCTTGATCCCACACGGGTGCCCGGCGGTTCCTCCGGCGGTTCGGCCGCCGCGGTCGCGGCCGACATGACCTCGATCTCGTTGGGCTCGGACACCGGTGGCTCCATCCGCCAGCCCGCTGCACTGTGCGGACTGGTGGGCGTCAAACCCACCTACGGACTGGTCTCGCGCTACGGCCTCATCGCCTTCGCCAGCTCCCTCGATCAAGTGGGACCCTTCTCCAAGACCGTCGCCGACTCGGCGTTGTTACTCGAAGTGCTCGCGGGACACGACCCCCGGGACTCGACGTCGCTACCCGAACCGGCGCCGTCGCTGGTCGCCCACGTCGCTGACGGCGTCGCTGGCAAGAAGATCGGTCTCGTTCGCGAACTCTTCGACGGCGCCGACGAGAGCGTGGTGGCGGCCGTTCACGCCGCCGCCGACGCCCTGCGCGAAGCGGGCGCGGAGATCGTCGATTTGTCGATCCCTGAACTCGGACTCACGCTGAGCGCCTACTACCTCATCGCCCCGGCAGAAGCCTCGTCGAACCTCGCGCGATTCGACGGCGTGCGCTACGGATTGCGCGTCGACGCGCCGGACGTCACTGCGATGATGGAGGCGACCCGCACGGCCGGATTCGGCCCTGAGGTGAAGCGACGGATCATGCTCGGCACCTACGCACTCTCGGCCGGGTACTACGACGCGTATTACGGTCAGGCACTCAAGGTCCGCACGCTCACCATCGCGGCCTTCGCACGCGCCTACGAACAGGTCGACCTCTTGTTAGGGGCGACGACGCCGAGCGTGGCCTTCAAATTCGGTGCCAAGACGGCGGATCCGATGACCATGTACCTCAATGACGTCTTCACGATCCCGACCAACTTGGCCGGTGACCCGGCACTCTCGGTGCCCTTCGGTACCGGTGAGGAGGGGCTGCCCGTCGGCGTGCAGTTACTCGGCCCTGGGCGAAGCGAGGCCCAGCTCTTCGCGGCCGCGCGCGTGCTCGAGATCGCGGACGGTCGCCCATGACGCTGCCCGACGGCTGGGAGATGGTGGTGGGCCTTGAGGTCCATACCGAACTGCTCACCAAGTCCAAGTTGTTCTGCGGCTGTGAGAACCATTTCGGTTCTGAGCCCAACACCAACATCTGTCCGGTGTGCCTCGGACTGCCCGGCTCGCTGCCGGTGCTCAACCGAGAGGCCGTCGATTTCGCGATGCGCATCGGCATGGCGCTGCACTCGACCATCGCGCCCTCGACCTTTCACCGCAAGAACTACTTTTACCCGGACCAGTCCAAGGACTACCAGATCTCCCAGTACGACCTGCCGATCAACTCTGGGGGCTTCCTCGACCTGCCCGACGGCAGCCGTGTCTCGATCGAGCGAGCGCACATGGAAGAAGACACCGGCAAGTCAACCCACCTCGGTGGATCGGGTCGCCTCGCGGGGGCCGAGTCCTCTCTCGTGGACTACAACCGTTGCGGGGTGCCGCTGGTGGAGATCGTGTCGGGTCCCGACATCCGCTCCTCGGCGCAGGCACGTGCCTACGCCGCGGAGTTACGCGGCATCCTGATCGCGACCGGTGCCTCGGACGGGCGCCTCGAAGAGGGATCGATGCGCTTCGACGCCAACGTCTCGGTGCGTCACCACGGCGAGCCCTTCGGCACGCGCTGTGAGATCAAGAACCTCAACTCGCTGCGCAGTCTGCAGCGCGCCATCGACTTTGAGGCGCTACGCCAGATCGAACTACTCGAAGACGGTGGCGTCGTGCGCCAAGAGACGCGTCACTGGGACGAGAACCTCGGCGAGACGTCGACGCTTCGCGTCAAGGAGGACGCCGACGACTATCGCTACTTCCGCGACCCCGACCTCGTCGATCTCGCTCCTGATCAGGCGTGGCAGGACCGCGTGCGCGCAGCATTGGGGCCCATGCCGGCCCAACGCCGCAGTGAGGTCGTCGCCCTCTTGTCGTCGCCGAGCGACGCGCAACTCGACGCCGTCGAAGTGGTCATCGACCTGGGACTCGAGAAGTACGTGCACGCGGTCGCTGCGGTCGCGGGTGACGCGAGTTTGGCGGTGGCGCGCGTCGCCAATGAACTCGCGGCCGCTCCCGACGATGTCGTGCGGTTGAGCACCGAGGCGTTCGTGACGACGGTGCTGATGGAGCAGCGCGGCGAGCTCTCAGCCACTCAGGCCAAGACGGTGTTGGGCGAGTTACTCACGAATGGGGGCGACCCCCACGCCATCGCCGCGACCAAGGGCTTCGAGCAACTCTCGGCCGACACGCTGGGATCGACGGTCGCTACCTTGATCGAGGCGAACCCCGACGAATGGCAGCGCTACCGCGACGGCGACGAGAAGTTGGCACAGTTCTTCATCGGTCAGGTCATGAGGCTCACCAAGGGCCAAGCCAATGGCAAGGCCGTCATCGCCGAACTGCAAGCGCGCCGCTGAATCGGCGCCGGGAAGAATCCTGGACTTGCTCGTGACACCCTCGTGACTGACTCGGGGGTGACCATGAGCGCAGCGGAGCCCACGCGCGTCGTCGTGGCCACCGACAAGTTCCGATCGACCGCCACCGCCGCGGAGTTGGGGTCCACGATTCGTGACGCTCTCAGCCCGGACTTTCACTGCGACGTGCTGGCGATGTCCGACGGCGGCGAAGGGTTTCGCCTCGCCTTCAGTGGCGAGACGATCCCCTTGGCCGTGCGCGGGCCCTGGGGCGAGGTCCACGAGGCGCCCATGACGCGCCTGCGCGTGGGCGAGCAGGCTATCGGTGTCCTGGAGGTGGCCGAGATTATCGGCCGTTCGCTGCGACCCACCCCCACGGGTAATGAGGCGCTCGCGGCGTCGAGCGCGGGGGTCGGCGACGCGCTGGTCGCCGCGGCGGCGAGCGGCGTCGACCGCGTCGTGATCGGCTGTGGGGGATCGGCCTCTTCCGACGGAGGTGTCGGCTGCTACGACGTCGTGCGGGCCTCGACGTTCGATGTCGCCCTCACGGCGGCCACCGATATCACCGCGACGTTCCTGGGAGCGCTGCGCTACGCCGAACAAAAGGGCGTGACCCCCTCGGACGTGCCACTCGTCGAGGGCCGGTTGCGCGAGTTGGCCGCGCGCTACGCGCGAGAGTGCGGCCGTGACGTCGCGATGATCGAGCGCACGGGTGCCGCGGGTGGTCTCGGTGGCGCCCTTTGCGCGCTGGGGGCTGAACTCGTGAGCGGCTTCGACGAGGTGGCGCGCGCCAATGGACTCGCCGGACGCATCGCGTCGGCGCAACTCGTCATCACCGGCGAAGGTCGATTCGACACCGGCAGTCTCGAGGGCAAGGTCGTCGCCGAAGTGTGTGCTTTGACCAGGGAGACTCAACGGGTCCTCGTGGTGTGCGGGGCGGCCGACCGCGACGCCGTGCGTCGACTCCAACTACGCCATCCGTGGGTACGCGTCGAGGACCTGGTGTCGCGATTCGGCGAGCGCCGGGCCATGGAGTCGACGCTGGCGTGCGTGGCGCAGGTCGTGGCGGATTTCGCCAGTGGTTGACTAGGTGCGAAGGACCACGTTGATGGGTTCCTCGCCGCGTTGCATCCGCTCCACCTGAGTCTTCACGAGTCGCGCCATGCGCGGGCGCATAGCGCTCGTCGCGCCGCCGACGTGCGGCGAGATCAGCACGTTGTCCAAGGCGAAGAGCGGATGCCCGTCGGGCAGTGGCTCGGGCTCGACCACGTCGAGGGTGGCGCGAATTCGTCCGCTCGCGGCTTCTCGCAGCAGAGCCTCGGTGTGGACCACCGGGCCGCGCCCCACATTGACCAGGAGGGCACCATCGCGCAGGTGAGACAGGAATGTGCTGTTGACCAGGTGATGAGTGTCATCATTCAGTGGCAGCGAGAGTACGACGACCTCGGCGCGAGCGAGTAGTTCGGCCAACTCGTCCCATCCGTGGACCTCGAGGCCGTCCTCACGGCGCGCACGGCGCGCCACGCGGGTGATGTCCACCTCGAAGGAGGACAGGCGCTGCTCGATGGCGCGTCCGACGCCGCCGTAACCCACCAACAACACGGCGCGATCGGCCAGGCTCGAGCGCACGTCGGGCTCCCAGCGGCCGCGCTCGGCCGCGCGCACGTAGTCGGGAAGCCCACGCTGGGAGGCCAGTATCAGAGCGAGGGCCAGTTCGGCGGTGGAGGCCTCGTGCACCGAGGTCGCGTTGGCGAAAATGGTGCCAGGTGGCAAGACGTCGGCGACGCCGTCGTAGCCAATCGATTGGAACTGCACCAGTCGGGTACGCACACCGCGCAAGAAGCTGAGTTGGCTCGTGGGCGCCATGTAGCGCGGCACGACGATATCGATAGCGTCGCGTGGTGCCGGTGCGTCCAGACGCCAGTCGAGTATCTCAACGGGTACGTCCAGGGTCGCGAGCGAGTCGACCAAGTAGGCGTCGGGGACGCTGACGACGAGACGTGAGGACACGTAGCGAGCCTACCGAGGCTCCATCGTCGGGCGTCGCCGCGAGAGACCGTCGATCGGGCCGGGGCGAGGTGGTCGTGGCGGCCCTATATAAACTTCCTGGCATGTCCATCGACTCCACCTCCTCCCTCACTGACATCACCTCGCCAGGAGGTACCACCAGCCTGACGCTCGACGAGATCCGGTCCTCGAACCCGGGTCGTGACGTGCAGCGGGTCGGCACGGCTCGCTTCTTGGGCGAGGACGTGACGAAGATCCACGACCCCGTATGGGCGGTGGTGGGCAATCTGGGCGACAGTCAGTGTTACCTCGGCGTCCAAGACAAGGTCGCCGCGGTGCAATTGGCGATGTCACGTCGGATTGCCCGTGACGATCTCGCGGTGCGCCTCATCGCCCCTACTTTCACGGTGGGAGTGTCCGACGGCCAACTCAACGGCACCGCGGAGATGCGATTCTCACTCATCGGTCGCGAGCTGGTCAATGACGCCGTCTCGGTGCATGTCGCGGCCAACCGAGTCGCCGGCGTGATCGCCGTGGTCGCGTGCGACAAACCGCCGGTCGGTACCCTCGCCGCGATCCTGGAGCACAACGTGCCAGCGGTGATCCTGTCGGACGGTTCGATCAAGCCGGGACACGACCAGGCGACGGGCGCACCCATCGACCTGGTGGACGCTTTTCAGGCGGCCTCCAATCCCGACGACCACGTTCGAGCGCAGATCGCGCTGCATGCGTGCCCCGGCCAAGGTAGCTGCGGGGGAATGTTCACCTACAACACCATGCAGACCTTCATCGGCGTTCTCGGGTTGGAACCGTTGCACATGGTGGCGCCGACCTCGGACGATCCGCGACGCGTCGAGGAGTTCCCCGAACAACTCATCGATTGCCTCGTGACGATGGTCGCACGCGGCATCCGGCCACGTGACATCGTGACGCCCGTCTCGCTGCGCAATGCTCTGACGGTCGCCATTGCCATGGGGGGTTCGACCAACGTCATGTTGCACAGTGTCGAGATCGCCCGCGCCGCGGGGTACGACCTCTGGCGCGACGTCCTCAGCCAGGACGAGTTCAACGCACTGTCGCGGCGACTGCCGGTCATCGTCAACATGCGCCCCTTCGGTGCCTTCTCCATGGTCGACGTCGACGCCGCTGGCGGATTGCCGAGCGTGGTCCAAGAGCTACTGCGCGCCGGATATCTCGAAGGCGACGCGCTGACTTGCACCGGAGAGACCCTCGCCGAGCAGGTCGAGCGACTGGCGCCGCCCGCCGCCGACCATCGCGTGATCTATTCGGCGGCCCAGCCGTTCAAGGACACTGGCGGACTTCGTCTCCTGCGCGGGAACCTCGCTCCCGAGGGCGGCGCCATCTTGAAATTGGCCGGCGTCGAGAGTGGCATCGTCGATGGCGTCTTCACCGGCAACGCGCGGGTGTTCAATAGCGAACGATCCCTCATCGCCGCACTCGACGAGCACGCCGATGACTTCGCCGACAACGACATGGTGGTCATCCGTTACGAGGGACCCCGTGGCGCTCCCGGGATGCCCGAGATGCTCGACCCCACCTCCAAGATCACGACGATCTGTCGCCAGCGTGGCATCACGATCGCGCTGATGACCGACGCTCGGTTCTCCGGGGGATCCGTGGGGCTCGTGATTGGCCACGTCGCACCGGAAGCTCTGCTCGGTGGTCCGATCGCCCTGGTGCACGACGGTGACACGGTCACCGTCGACGTGAACCGCGACGCGATCGATTGCGTCGAACTCGGCGATCCCGACGTGCTCGCACAGCGCCGCGCCGCGTGGGACGCCGAGGTGGCCGCCCACGGTGGCCAGCACCCTGACGCGACGCCCGTCACGCATCGAGTCCTTCGACGCATGCGTGCGACCGCACTGTCGGCGCTGCAGGGCGGCGGCATGACCGACGGTTACCGCAACGCGTAGGACTGGCGTGGCGCCGAGACGAGAGTCGCGACGCTCCAAGAGTGCGGTGTTGTGCGGGGCGTCGCGTGTGGCTATATTGGAGCCGTGACTTTGCGCGACTCCATTCTCGAGGTAGTAGTAGGCGCCAGGCGCCGGTAGTCACGCATTGTCGTATACCGGAGGCCTCCCAAAATGGGAGGCCTTTTTCTATATCTAACAAAAAAGGAACATTGTGCAACTCACCGGAGCGCAAGCCCTCATCAAGAGCCTGGAGATGGAAGGGGTCGAGGTAATCTTCGGCCTGCCCGGCGGTGCCATCCTCCCGGTCTACGACCCGTTGATCGACTCGAGCATCCGCCACGTGCTGGTGCGCCACGAGCAGGGCGCCGGCCACATGGCCGAGGGCTACGCGCTGGCCACCGGTCGTCCGGGTGTCGCCATGGTGACCTCGGGACCCGGCGCCACCAACATCGTCACGCCGATCGGTAACGCCCACATGGACTCGACGCCTCTCGTGGTCATCACCGGCCAAGTGTCCTCGGCCGCCATCGGCACCGACGCGTTCCAAGAGTGTGACATCACCGGCATCACGATGGGCATCACCAAGCACAACTTCCTCGTCAAGAGCGCCCACGAGATTCCGCGCGCGGTGGCGGCAGCGTTCCACATCGCCACCACCGGTCGGCCCGGTCCGGTGCTCGTCGACATCCCCAAGGACATTGCCCAGTCCACGATGGAGTGGTGGTACCCCGAGTCGATCGACGAGTTGGACCTGCCGGGCTATCACCCGGTCGTCGAACTCGACGCCGACCGTGTGAACCAGGCGATCGAGCTCATCCGCGCCGCCGAGCGGCCCGTGCTCTACGTCGGTGGTGGCACGCTCAAGTCCCACGCGTCGGCGCAGCTCCTGGCCTTCGCAGAGCGCACGGGTATGCCGGTGGTGACCACCTTGATGGCGCGCGGGGCTTTCCCTGACTCGCACCCCCAGCACCTGGGCATGCCCGGCATGCACGGCATGTACTCCGCGGTCACCGCAATCCAGAAGTCCGACTTGTTGATCTCACTGGGTGCACGCTTCGACGACCGCGTGACCGGCAAGATCCCGGCCTTCGCACCCAACGCCAAGATCATTCACGTCGACATCGACAAGGCCGAATTCAACAAGGTCCGCCGCGCCGACGTGGCCATTCGATCCAACGTCGCCGCGGTCCTCGAGGCCTGGGACGCCCAGCAGGCGAGTCCCCAGAACCTCGACGTCTGGTGGAAGGAGATCGACGCGTGGCGAGAGGCCTACCCGCTCGTCTACGACGAGCCCACCGACGAGACATTGTTGCGGCCCCAGTTCGTGGTGGAGTCCATCGCCCGTGCGGCGGCTCCAGGCACCATCGTGACCTCGGGCGTCGGTCAGCACCAGATGTGGGCCTCGCAGTTCTGGAAGTTCGAGGAGCCCGGCACGTGGGTCAATTCCGGCGGGGCGGGCACCATGGGATTCGGCGTTCCCGCCGCCATCGGCGCCAAAGCTGGCCGACCCGACCGGGTGGTCTGGTGCATCGATGGTGACGGCTGCTTCCAGATGACCGCCCAGGAGCTCGTGACCGCGCGCTCCGAGGGCATCCCCATCAAAGTCGCCATCCTCAACAACGCCTACCTCGGCATGGTGCGCCAGTGGCAGGAGATGTTCTACGACGAGCGTTACTCCGAGGTCTACCTCTCGCCCGACCTGCCCGACTACGTCAAGTGGGCCGAGGCGATGGGCTGCGTCGGCCTACGCGCGACGAACATCGAGGAGATGCACGCCGCCATCGCCACCGCCAACTCCATCAACGACGTGCCGGTGGTGATCGATTTTCGCACTGACTCCTCGGAGAAGGTGTTCCCCATGGTCGCCGCGGGCGCCAGCAACGATGACATCATGGTCCACCCCCTGCAGAGAGAGTCCAAGTGAACACCCCCGAACCCTTCCTCGGCGCCACCAGTCACACCCCGGTGCGCCACCACATCTTGTCGGTCATGGTCGAGAACAAGGCGGGCGTCCTGGCGCGCGTCGCGGGTCTCTTCGCGCGGCGCGGCTTCAACATCTATTCCCTGGCGGTCGCCCCCGCCGAGACGAAGGCGCGCTTCTCGCGCATCACCATCGTGGTCGACGCCGAATCGGCGCCCCTGGAGCAGATCGTCGAACAGCTGGACAAGCTGGTCAACGTCGTGGCCATCTCCGACATCGCTCCCAAGGACGCCTTGGAGCGAGAACTGCTGCTGGCCACCATCAAGACCAACGTGGATAGCCGCACGTCGCTACTGGACGTAGTGGGTAGTTCGGGCGCGGCCATCGTCGACGTGGACGCCGGCTCGGTGACGCTGATGCTCGCCGGCACGCCGGCGGCCTGCGACGAACTCGAGCGCGAACTCGAGAATTATACGACCGTCGAGCTGCACCGGACCGGTCGCGTCGCACTCCCTAGACTTGGCAAAGTGGCTTTGGCCGCCGTCCCCGACTGAACAGAAAGAAATCTGACATGACCACGATGTACTACGAAGCCGACGCGCAGCCCGAACTCCTCAGGGACAAGAAGATCGCCATCCTCGGCTACGGATCGCAGGGCCACGCCCACGCGCTCAACCTCAAGGACAGCGGCTACGACGTTCGCGTCGGTCTGCGCCCCGAGTCCTCGTCGGTGATCAAGGCCGAGGACGCCGGTCTGCGCGTGCTCTCCATCGCCGATGCCTGCGCGGAAGCCGACGTCATCATGGTGCTGGTGCCCGACACCGAGCAAAAGCGTACCTACGATGAATCGATCGCCCCGTTCTTGAGCGCGGGCAAGTGCCTCTTGTTCGCCCACGGCTTCAACATCCGCTTCGACCTCATCAAGCCGCCGGCCGACGTCGACGTCGCCATGGTCGCCCCGAAGGGCCCCGGGCACCTCGTGCGTCGCACCTACCTCGAAGGCGGCGGCGTGCCGGCCTTGATCGCCGTGCACCAGGACGCCACCGGCAACGCCAAGGGCATCGCGCTGGCGTACGCCAACGCCATCGGCGCCACCCGCGCCGGCGTGCTCGAGACCACGTTCACCGAGGAGACCGAGACGGACCTCTTTGGTGAGCAGGCGGTCCTCTGCGGCGGCGTGTCAGCACTGGTCAAGGCCGGTTACGAGACGCTCGTCGAGGCGGGCTACCAGCCCGAGAGCGCGTACTTCGAGTGCTTGCACGAACTCAAGCTGATCGTCGACCTGATGTACGAAGAGGGCATCACCGGCATGCGCTTCTCGATCTCGGACACCGCGGAGTACGGCGACCTGACTCGCGGTCCGCGCATCATCACTGACCAGGTCAAGGCCGAGATGAAGAAGGTCCTCACCGAGATCCAAGACGGCACCTTCGCCGCCGAGTGGGTCAAGGAGAATGAGATTGGTCGTCCGCGCTACCGCGAACTGCGCGACGCGGGCAAGAAGCACCCGATCGAGGACATCGGCAAGAAGTTACGTGCCATGATGCCCTTCGTGTCGGCGGGCAAGCAGAAGGTGTCCGAGACCTCCGGCGGCGACACTGACTGAGGATTTACATCGACTCGGCGTCGCTGACGATGCCGCGCAGCAACCCCGGGAACACGAGTCCGTGGAACGGGGCCACGCCGTACCAGTAGACACGACCCAGGAGTCCTCGTGGCTTGAACCTCGCGAGTTGCGTGAGGCGAGTGCCACGGGGACTCGTCGTGATGCGCCATTCCAGCCACGCTTCGCCGGGCAGGCGCATCTCGGCGTGTAGTCGCACGAGTTGATCGTCCTCGATGTCGACCACGCGCCAGAAGTCGACGAAATCACCCACTCGCAGTTCGCTGGGATGGCGTCGACCGCGCCGCAGACCCGGGCCGCCCCAGGCCTGGTCGAAGAGACCGCGCAGTCGCCAGAGCCACTCGCCCGAGTACCAACCCTTTTGACCACCCACCGCGCAGACCGCGACGAAAATGTCGTGTGCGCTGGCCATGGTGTCGCGGTGACGCTCGTCGCTGAGCTCGGTCCCCCCCGCCCACGACGGATCGGTGGCGTAGGCGCGAAAAGGTTGCAGGTCAGCGTTCGTAAAGGAAGTGGGCACGTCGTGGCGACTCGTGCGACCCAGCGCCAGACGGATCGCCTCACGCAGCGGTCGGGCGGGAGCGCCCAACGTCTCGATGGTACGCGAGTCACGCACGACGACTTCGTTCACCAGACTGTCCACCAAGGGTCGCGCGAGCGAGGCCGGTACCGGCGTCACGAGACCGACCCAGTGACTCGACAGGCGCGGCGTCAAGAAGGGGACGGGGATGAGGCGGCGCTTGGTCAAGCCAGCTTCTTGGGCGTAGATCTCCATCATCTCGGCGTAGCTGACGACGTCGGGTCCACCGATCTCGAAGATCCCGGCCAGTGGCGCGGGCGAGCCGATGACCGTGACGAGGTAGTCCAGCACGTCCGAGATCGCGATCGGCTGGGACTTGGTCGTGACCCACTTGGGCGTGACCATGACGGGCAGCACTTCGACGAGGTAGCGCAGCATCTCGAAACTCGCCGAGCCCGAGCCAATGATCACGGCCGCGCGCAGTTCGGTGACCGGAATGGTCCCATTGGCGAGTATCCGCCCCACGTCGTGGCGGCTCGCCAGGTGCGCGCTGAGCGACTTGTTGTCCACGCCCATACCGCCGAGGTAGATGATGCGTCCCACGCCGGCCTCTTCGGCGCTGCGGCGGAAATGTTCGGCGTCGCGCGACTCCTTGGCGGCCCAGTCGCGACCGTCACCGATGCCGTGGACGAGGTAGACAGCGACGTCGATGCCGTCCATGGCCGCTTCCAAGGGACCTTCGATGCTGCCAGCGATGATCTGCACCTCATCGCGCCAGGGCGCGGCCGCCAGCTTGGCGGGGGTGCGCACGAGACAGCGCACTTCGTGGCCCTCCTCGACCAGTCGAGGGACCAGTCGACCACCCACGTAGCCGGTGGCGCCGGTGACCAGGACGTGGCTCATTGTGTCGTCATGGCGCGCATGGATGCATCGTACCGGCGCGGGTCGTCGAGCCAAGCCCATCAGCGATAGGCGAAAATAGTCAGCTGATGACCGGTTGCTGGCGCGGTGCGTGCAGTGGGGAAGCTCAGACTCCGCGTGCGGCGAGACCCGTGATGCCAATGCCCGGTGCGCTCGCGAGAACCACACCGTCGCCTTCGTAGGAGACCCCGCCCTCCACGGGGCTGCGCGTGAGCCAGAGTCCGCCGTCGAGGTCGTGAGCGCGCGATGGCTTCGTGCCGTCGGTGTCGACGACGGAGGCCAGGGCAGCCGCTGCGCCGATCCCGACGTGGGTCTCGGCCATACAGCCAATGATCACGTCAACCTGGTTACGGCGGGCGTCGGCCAGCAGTTCGAGCGCTCCGCTCAATCCTCCCGTCTTGGCCAATTTGATGTTGATCATGTCCGCGGCGTGGCTTCGGATGATCTCGCGGAATTCACGGCGAGTCCACACCGCTTCGTCGGCCATCACGGTCGTGTGAACGTGTTGGGTGACGAAGGCCAAGCCGTCGATGTCGTCACGGTGGACCGGCTGTTCGACCATCTCGAGGTCCACCCCGGCGTCCTCACAGGCACCGATGACGCGCACGGCCTCTTGCGCAGTCCAGCCCTGGTTGGCGTCCACGCGAAGCGTGATCTGCGCGCCCACGGCGTCGCGAACGGCGCTCAGCGCGGCCACGTCGTCACCACCGGCGCCGACCTTGACCTTGAGGGTGCGAAAGCCCTCGGCGACGTGCTCGAGCGCCACGCGCACGAGGTCATCGAGGTCGGATTCGCGCAGGGCGGCCGAGAGCGTCATGTCGGAGCGGACCTTCACACGCGTACCACCGAGGAAGTCGTGCAGGGTGATGCCCCGGGCTTGGGCGGCCAGGTCAAACAAGGCGCAGTCCAGCGCCATCCGCGCCGACGAGTTGCGCGCGGCCGCGCTTTCGAGGGCGATACTCGACGCCCAGGGGTCGTCGTTGTCGCGTCCGAGAATCGCATTTTGCAGAGGCCCCTCGATCGCTGCCGTCACGCTCGCGACACTCTCACCAGTGACGCGCCAACTGGTGGGTGCCTCACCCCAACCGCTGCGTCCTTCGCTGTCGAGCACTTCGACCACGAGAGCGTCGATCGACGTGGCGGTGCGCACGGCGGTGACGAAGGGACGCCGCAGGGTAATGGCCCGTTGGTGGATTGTCACCCGTTCTATCTGGGGCACACGCCGTCTCCTGTTGAGGGTCGACCCCCGCACTCGTCCCCATGGTAGCGGCGTGATCAACGCGTCCCTCAGGTCGAATCGCCGCTGCGCCCTGGGGTGGTCGTCACCTCATCGACCACGTCAGGGTCGCTTCGCCATGGAGTGATCAGACGTCTCAACGAACGACGTCTAGAGATTCCCCACGACGTAATTGATGCAGGCGCACAAGGAGGCGACGTCGGCCGGGTCGACGCTCGGGAACATCGCGATGCGCAGCTGGTTGCGCCCGAGCTTGCGGTAGGGCTCCGTGTCGACGACGCCGTTGGCGCGCAGAATCTTGGCCACGAGCGCGGCGTCGACGCCCTCGGCGAAGTCGATCGTGCCCACGACGTTGGAGCGTTCGGCGGGATTGGCAACGAATGGTGCCGCGAAGTCCGAGGCCTCGGCCCAGGTGTAGAGGATCTCCGCCGATTGACGCGAACGCCCGGTCGAGAATTCCAGGCCACCGTTGTCGTTGAACCACTTGATCTGCGAGGCGAGCAGGTGGATGGTGGCGAGTGCGGGCGTGTTGTACGTCTGGTTGAGGCGCGAGTTGTCGAGAGCGATCTTGAGGTCGAAGAACGCCGGCGTCCACCGGTCCGAGGCGGCCAGAGTCTCGATTCGTTCGACCGCGGCGGGCGAGCACAGTGCCAACCACAGGCCACCGTCGGACGCGAAGGACTTCTGGGGTGCGAAGTAGTAGCAGTCGAACTGACTCGGGTCGACGAAGAGCCCGCCCGCACCGGAGGTGGCGTCCACCGCCACCAGTCCGGTGGCGCCTGCCGGGCGTTCGATCGGCATCATGACGCCCGTCGAGGTCTCGTTGTGGGTGAGGGCGTAGAGGTCCACACCCTCGGTGGCGACGGCGCGCGGGTGCGTGCCGGTGTCGGACTTGATGATTTCGGGGTCCGACAGGTGAGGGGCGTCCTTCACGGCGCTGGCGAACTTCGAGGAGAACTCGCCGAAGGAGAGGTGCTGGGAGTGCTCGGCGACCAAGTGGAAGGTGGCGGCGTCCCAGAAGCACGTGGTGCCACCGTTGCCCAGCAGCACCTCGTAGCCCTCGGGCAGGTTGAACAGGGACGACAGTCCGTCGCGGACCTCGCCCACCTTGTTGCGCACGGTGGCCTGACGGTGCGAGGTCCCCAGATACGACGAACCGGTCTCCACGAGTGCGGCTAATTGCTCGGCGCGAATCTTCGAGGGACCGGCGCCGAAGCGTCCGTCGCGCGGTAGGAGGTCGGCAGGAATCTTGAGGGACTCGGGTGTGGTCATAGACTCAACTCTAGAGAATGAAACGGAGTAGTCGATGAGTTCGAGAGTTAGTGACCTTCTTGGAGGCCTCGCGCCCTCGGCCACTCTGGCAGTGGACGCCAAGGCGAAGGCCCTCAAGGCGGCCGGGGAGCCGGTCATTGGCTACGGCGCGGGCGAGCCCGATTTCCCGACCCCCGCACACATCGTCGAGGCCGCCGTGCAGGCTTG
>Ga0302283_1000958_pt1 | contig 24312 bp, 18 predicted proteins | sample III_Fen_E1_4_FD_198770 | JGI IMG/M metagenome (GOLD analysis project Ga0302283, IMG submission 198770) | Peat permafrost microbial communities from Stordalen Mire near Abisko, Sweden - III_Fen_E1_4 | ecosystem: Environmental > Terrestrial > Soil > Wetlands > Permafrost | place: Sweden: Abisko... | reverse complement strand
CATCCCGCTTGAGAGAGCAAGCTCAGCGGAAGGGCCAACCAGAGCAGCGGAGTACGCGACAAACAGTTCGTGGGCATGAATAGTGGGGGCGAGGGTCCCTCGCAAGCCGCGTCCCGTCAAGCAGCGCTCGCCCGCGGACCCGATCAGCAAGCAGAGCCAGGCGGCCCAGCCGCACTCCATGAAGCCACGGACCATGGACGCGCTCAGCCGTCCCCGTCGCCCATGCGCTGCTCGAGCGCGGCGAAGCGGGCTTCCAGATCGTCCAGCTCCGGATCGTCGCCGGAGGCGTCCTCGTCGCTGGCGACCTCCTCGGTCCTGCGCGGCGCGGGTGCGGGGGCGCCGCGCAGGGCGGCCCCGAGCCTCGCCGCGCGGTCGCCGATCGCGCTGCCGACGGCGCCGCTCCGCGCGTAGATGGCTTCGCCGACGCCGTCCATCCAGGTGGGCTCGTCGAAGGGGCGCACCGCGTCCTCGGACGGCCCGACCAGGCTCGCGAGGAGCATGTCGACGTGGAGGAGCGGCCTCGCGGCGGAGCCGCGGCCGGTGAGGCGATGGTACACGTCGCTCTGCGAGAAGAGCCACGCCGCGAAGGCGCGCACCGGGATCTCGGGGTGCGAGTCGCCGCTCGCCCGCTGCTTGCGCGCGAGCAGCCCCTCGGCGCGCTCCCGGCACGCGGCGAAGAAGTCGGCGGGCTCCTGCTCGCCCGCGGTGCCCTCGCGGGAAAGGGCCGAGAAGAGCCGGAGCACGGCGTCGAGATCCTGGCACGCGAGCAGCGCGAAGCGGTCGGCGGTGAGCTCCGCGGCCCGGGAGTAGGCGGCGGCTACCTCGCGGATCGTGGAGCTGCGGTCGTCGCGAAGGCGCCAGTAGACGAGGCGGGGATCGGGCCCGTCCGGCCGCGCGCCGTTGTGCGCCAGGTGATGCCCCAGCTCGTGCCCGATGACCGCGAGGAGCGCGTCGTCGTCGAGGCCCGCCAGCGCGCGCCAGTGCAGGCTGACGACGAGCGGCCCTCCCTCGGTGCGGTGGGCCGCGGCGAGGCGCTCGCTCGTCGGGTGGACCTCGACCTCGCGATCGACGCCGAGCACGCGGCGCGCCTCGTCGGTCACCCGCTCCACGCGCGCCTCGGTCGTGAGCGCGCCGAGCCACGCGTCCACCTCCAGCGCGGCGCTGGTGCGCGCGTAGTCCGGAGCGCCCACCGTCCATCCGGCGCCGAGGCAGCTCCGGAGGCGCTGGATCATCCCCAGCTCGAGCCGGGTGCGGACGATGTCGGGGTCGAGGCTGCAAAGCTCCACGCGCATCGCCGAAGGCATGCTCGCATCCTACGAGATCCGACCGGCCCGGCGGTGGAAACCGCGTTAGCATCTCGCCCCGATGTCCACTCCTCCCTCCGAGCTCGAGCCCAGCGCGCCCATCAGGAAGATCGCGGCCAGGAAGACCGTCGCCAGGAAGGCTGTCGCCAAGAAGGCTGTTGCGAAGAAGACCGTCGCCACGAAGAAGGCCGAGGACCCGACCACGTTCGAGGACGTCCGGGCCCACGCCCTCACGGCCTTCGATCAGCTCGTCAAGAAGGGGGATCGCGACCATCTCCACGACCGGCTGGTCGAGGTCATCCTCGGGTGGGCCGAGCTCGCCGGCGACGAGGAGATCCGGGGGTGGCTGGACCGGCTCGACGGTTCTCCCGAGGGGGGCCCTCGGCGCGTCTTCACCGCCGCTCGGATCGCCGTGCAACGGGCCCTCGCCGGGGACCTGGAGTCGGCGCGCGGCCACCTCGCCGACGCCGAGGCCCATCGCGGGAAAGAGCACGCCCGGTGGGGGAACGAGTGGACCGAGCTCGCCGGCCTGATCCCGGCGTGGTGGCGGCTCGGCGACGGAGCCGCGGCCGACGCGGCCTTCCAGCGCCTCGAGGCGCAGCTCCCCAGGACGCGCGGGTGGTCTTCGGACAGCACGTGTGACCTCGCGGAGCTGGCGGCCCTCGGCGGGCGCGGGGACATCGTCGCTCGCCTGGCGCCCCGGCTGCGCGGCTCTCCCCACGACCCCGAGCGGTACGTCGCCGACGCCGAGGAGAGGATGACCTCGGGAATGGTCGCCCTGTTCGCCGACCAGGACCCCGGCTTCGGCGCGGTCCTCGAGGTGTGGAACGGGCTGCCGGATCGCCGTTGCAACCGTCCCCTCAGCTACGCGGTGCTCACCCACTGCTGCCGGAGCGGTCGGCCCGGGGCTTACCTGGAGGCCGCCCTCCGGTATCCTGCGGTGCTCTGGCTCGACTATGCCCGCGTGTCGTTGATGGCGGTCGAGCGCCTCGATCCGGCCGCCGCGGTGGCCCTCGCCGAGAAGGTGCTGGCGCGAGCCGCGCCGCCGTTCCCCCGGATCCAGGCGCTGGCCGTGCTGGCGACGCACGCGCCGGCGGTGGCCGCGGCATGGGCGGCGAGCGCGGACGGCGAGCAGGCGCTCTCCCCGTCGTCGGACGAGCGCTTCTACGTCGAGGAGTCCAGGGAGCGCGCCCGGACCGGCTACTGCGCTGCGCTCGGCCTCCGCGCCGAGGCGCTGGCGGATCCCTCGCCGCTCGGCGCAAGCCTGATGGCCGATCGGGAGACGGCGCGGGCCATCCTGTTCGCCCAGGCGCGCAACACCCGGGGCGGCCTGCTGATGCTCGACGCCCTGGGCGAGCGGGCCCGGGTCGACGCCGAGCTGGAGCGGACCTACCAGGAGCGCGCGGCGACCGATCCGAAGAAGCGCGGGGGGAGGGCGGGACACGCCGGGGCGCTCGGCCGGATCGAGGTCGCCTTCGCGGACCGCCGCCTCATGGCGGCGTCGACCCGCCACGTCAGCCTCGGGGAGCTGGCGTTCGCGGGCGCCTGGGGAGCCATCCTCGAGGAGCTGGCCCTGCGCCGGGGAAACTCGCTCTTCGAGGACGCCTTCACCACCCTGTGCAAGGAGGTCTTCGCCAGGGAAGGGCAGGGGCGCTTCGACCTCCGCGCGCTCTGGTTGCCGCTCCGCTGCGACGTGGCGGCTCCGGGCGCCTGATCAAGCGATATGTGTCGGTGAAGGTGCGAGCAATCGACGGCGACCCGCGAGCTGTTTCTCCCCCCTCGATCCACTTGCCGTCATCATGAGCCCCACTCACGGTCTCGCAGCGTTCCTGATCTCCACCTGTGCCCTGCTCGTGCCGTCGGGATGCTCGAGCGCCCCCGCGTCCGCCACCGCGGCGACCGGAGCGGGCGGCGGCACCGGCACCGGTGCCGGCGCAGGGACCGGGGGCACGACGGGGGTCGACGCTGGAGCGTCGAGCTCGGGGGCGTCGTCGGGGTCGAGCTCGAGCTCGGGCTCGACCATCCTGGGGGACGCCGGGGGGGCCTGCACCGGCAACGAGGCGGTCGCCGGCGGGTTCCCCGCGGGCTTCTGGGACAGCAGCAACATCCCGAGCGCCACGGGCTCGATGATGTTCAAGTTCCTCAACCGCACCAACGGTAAATACGCCGACAGCGAGCTCTACTGGCGCTTTCAGAACACCACGCTGGGCGTCGACGAGACGCACTCGCTGGCCGACCAGCCCCTGTACGATATGCCCGCCCCGCCCGCGAGCGGTGGGTTCAACGGGCGAATGTACTTCTACATCTGCCCCAGCGGCTCTCCGGCGAGCTGCGCGGGCAGCAACGGCGCGACGGACTACTACGATTTCATCGAGTTCGCCTTTGGCAACAACACCACCGGGCCGAAGCACTGGATCAACTACGACACGACGCGGGTCGACGCCTTCGGGATCAAGCTGGCCCTCGATCTCAACGTCACGACCGGGCCCGATCACTACACCGGCGAGAACTGCCCGACCTTCGCCGAGGACCGCGCCGCGACCTTCGCGTCCTACGTGGCCTCGGTCCCGAAGGAGTTCCAGCCGTGCGGGGAGGCCCCCAACGCGCCGTACCGGATCCCCGAGCCCGGCGGCGGCTGCGGGTTCAACGCGGGCGGCGCGAACGCCGATTACTACGCCAGCTACGTGACGGAGATGTGGACCAACAACGGGATCACCATCCCGATGCCCGGTCCGAACGGCAGCGGCCTCGGAGCGTACCCCGATCTCTCCGCTGCCATCTTCCGCCATGTCGGGGCGGAGGCAGGGACGTGGACGGCGGCTGGCAAGCTGGTGAACGGGAGCTTCTGGTCGACCGCGCCGGAGTCGACGTTCTACAGCGCGGCGCCGGCGGACTACTATGCGCAGTGGCTGCACTCCCGCGCCATCAATCAGAAGCAGTATGCCTTTCCCTACGATGACGTCGGCAGCAACTCGTCGGACGTCGGGGCGACCGGCATGGTGTACATGCTCGTCGCCATCGGGTGGTGAGGGGGCAGGGCGGGCCGGTGCCCGCCCCGCGTGCCAGCGTCGGGTGATTGAGTGAGCCGGAGCGCGCCTCAGCCTCGCGGCTCGGGGGAGCTCACCTCGACGCGGATGGTGCGATCGGACACCGGGGTGCACGGCCCGACCCGGCGGCGCAGGGCAGAGCAGAGCGGGAGCGGCCGGAGGAGGCGCGGCGTCGACCAGTTGGCCTCCGAGAAGTTGTCGTAGGTCTGGCGGAAACAGACGCTGGCGACCGCCGACGAGAGCTCTCGCGCCTCGCCCGGCAGGAGCCAGCCGCGGTAGAGCATGTGGTTGGCGCTGGAGTCGCAGGGCATGGCCTCGCCGGCGGCGATCTCGACGAGGACGGCCTTGGGCCCGTGGGCGACGACGAGCACGGGGCTCGCGTCCTCGGCCACGGCGCGACCCGCGCAGAGCGCCACCACGAGGGCCGCGGCGAGGACGGCGAGGCCAGGGCGGGTGGACATGCGCCGAGCATAGCGCATCGGGGCGGCTGGGTCCGTTTCTGTCGGCGGCGTGCCCGCCTCGCGGCCGGATCGTTCTTGACTGGTCGTTCTAGTTCGTTATGGTACGTCCGTTCCAGAACGAGCCGGCGGGGTTTCGCCGGCGCGGGACGGGTCCATCCAGAGGAGCAGATCATGAGCGACTACCAGGGCAAGACGGCACTCATCACCGGCGGCACCAGCGGCATCGGCCTGGCCACGGCCAAGATGCTGGTGGCGGGCGGCGCGCGCGTCGCGGTCACCGGGAGGGATCCCAAGGTGATCGAGGCCGCGCGGCACGCGCTGGGGGAGGGCGCGCTCGTCCTCGCGTCCGACACCGCGAAGCTCGCCGACATCGACGCCCTCGCGGCCGCGGTGAAGAGCCGCTTCGGGGGGCTCGACCTCCTCTTCATCAACGCGGGGATCGGCAGGTTCAGCCCGCTCGAGGCGGTGACGGAGGCGCACTGGGACGAGATCTTCGGCGTCAACACCAGGGGAGCCTTCTTCACGGTGCAGCGGGTCGCCCCGCTCCTTCGTAGCGGCGGCGCGGTGGTCCTCACCACCTCGGTCGCCGACGAGACGGGCATGCCCAGCGCCAGCGTCTACTCCGCGTCCAAGGCCGCGCTCCGGTCCCTGGCGCGCACCCTCGCGGCCGAGCTCCTGCCGAAGGGCGTGCGGGTCAACGCCGTCAGCCCCGGCCCCATCGAGACGCCTATCCTCGGCAAGGCCGGGCTCCCGCAGGAGGCGATCGACAGCTTCAAGGCGCAGATGACGGAGACGAACCCGATGAAGCGCTTCGGCTCGTCCGAGGAGGTCGCCCGCGCCGTCCTCTTCCTCGCGTTCGAGGCGACGTACACGACGGGCACCGAGCTCGTCGTCGATGGCGGAGCGACCCAGCTCTAGGTACACTCGTCGCGCATGGGGCGCCCGCGCAGCTTCGACGAGTCCACCATCCTCGACAAGGCGCTCGAGGTGTTCTGGTCCCGCGGCTTCGAGGGGACCTCGATCCAGGATCTCGTCGACGCCACGGGCCTCGGCCGCGCCAGCCTCTACGGGGCCTTCGGCGACAAGCAGCAGCTCTTCGAGAAGGTCATCGCCCACTACATCGCGAGGGCCGACGCCGCGATGCGGCAGGGCAAGGGCGACGCCACGGTCGGCGCGGCGCTCACCCGGATCGTCCGGACCTGGGTCGACAGCGCCTGTCCGCGCACCGGCCCGCGCGGCTGCTTCCTGAGCCAGTCGGGGATCAGCGCCGACCCCGCCACCCCCTTCGCCCGGGAAGTGCTCGCCTCGACCCTGCAGCGCGCCGAGAAGGCCCTCGAAGCGCTGATCCGCAGCGGCCAGACGGCGGGCGAGATCGCGGCGGACCGCGACCCCCGCAAGGCCGCCCGCCTCCTCGTCGTGCTCCAGCAGGGGCTCGTCACCTCGGCCCGTGCCGGCTGGGGGCGCAGCCAGCTCCAGGCTGCCGCGGACGAGGCGGTCGCGCAGCTCCTCGGCCGGGGCTCCTGAGCTGGCCGAGCCTGCACGTCGACCGAGGTCAGGGGGCCCGCAGGCTTCCCAGCACGCGCCGCGCGATCTGCTTGAGGGTCGCCATCGCCGCGGCGTCGTCGAAGGGCGCCTCGACCGCCGCGCGCGCGCCGGCCTCACGCGCCCAGGCGTCGGCCGCGGCGGTCGGCCCCACGAACGCCACCACCGCGTCGGCAGGTCGCGCCGCGTGGGCCAGCGCGGCGAGGGTGGGGGAGAGGCCCTCGTCAGGCCCGTCCAGCGCCAGCACCAGCGCGGCAGCGTCCGGGCTCCAGCGTGCGAAGGTCTCCAGGGCGACGGGCGCGTCGTCGACCGCGTAGAAGAACAGCCGCGGGCTCCAGCCGCGGATCTCGCCCAGGCTCATCACGAAGTGGTCGATGATGCCCTCGTCGGAGTGGGCGGCCTGCGCCTCGCCGCGGGTCGCCACGCGGATCGTCTCCACGAAGCGCTTTGCGCCGCTGCCGGCCACGAGGACCGCGGCGTTGAGCTGCTTCGCGCCCGCGTCGATGCGCACCAGATCGCGCGGCAGGGGAACGGGAGGCGCCGCCTCGTCGGCCGGGTCGCCTTCGCGGTCCGCGTCGTGGTCGAGGGCCAGCGCCATGGCTTCTTCGGCAGAGAAGGCGTCGCCCGATTGCCAGTCGAAGAGCGTCCCGCCGGTGAGCTCGGCAAAGCAGGCCGCCGCCACGAACGCCGCTGCGAAGGACAGCTCCCCGCGGGAGGTGAACGCCAGGGCCAGCTGGGCCACCCCCGCGTCGAGCGTCTCCGGCAGCTCGGCCCGCTCGTCGTCGCCGACCTTCGCCAGGTCGCACTCGAACCCCGTCGCCTCGCCCCGGTACCGGGTCGGGAGGTTGCCGCTGCTGGTGCGAAGCTGCCAGCGGGGATCGAGCGCGACCGCGAAGCCGTGCTTGTCGATCACCGCCTGCCAGTCGCGGACCGACGGGAGAAGACCCTCGCGGAAGTAGACGGATTGCGCATGGGACACGGCGGGTTCCTTTCCTGGCAGCAGCGACTCGAAGGAGGCGCCTCTGGGCCGCCGGGGGGGCGACGGGCGTAACCTTAGCCGAACCGGTCGCGTGGCATCTTCCCCGCGTCCGCCGCGACCCGCACGTCGCCGTCGCAGGCGATCGCCGAAGCCCGGACGATCGCTCGGCCCGGCGACGAGGGCCTCCGTCAGTAGCTCTGGGAGAAGAGCCAGCTCCAGTAGGTCTCGCCAAGGGTTGAGCGCCGGATTGGTCGCTACCGGGCCTTCGGCTTCTTCGCGCCGCCGGTCCCGGGGAACTTCGGGTTCTCGTAGCGCTTGCCGTGATGGAGCAACCACGCGTTGCGGCCGGGCTCGATCGGGTCCGGCACGCAGGGGCGCACGCGGTCCCAGTACTTCCAGAACGTCTTCACGTCGCCTTTACCGTACGAGTAGCAGCCCGCTCCCAGCCATCGCTCGAAGTACTCCGTGAAGCTCTTGGCGACGGGATCGAGCAAGGGATCGCCGTCGTTGATGCGCTGAAATACGCTCCCGTCACCGCCCTTCCCGGCGTCGATGAAGCACGGGTCCTCCCCCTCGTGAAACGGGATCCCGGACTGCGCCCAGCGCAGCTCCACCGGGTCCGAGGGCGGATAGTCGCCCGCGATCTTCCGGGTGATCTCGGCGGACTCGAGCGCGCCCTTGGCGCCCACGAAGGTCTCGGTGATGATCACCGCGTCACCGTCGCACAGAGAGACGTTCTCGAACCCGTGCTCCCAGAAGGCCCGGAGATCGGCGGGGACCACCACCCCCAGCGCCCGCTCGAGCTGGGCGATCTCCGCGGCCGTCGAGGCCCTCAGCGGGCGCCGGACGATGTCGAACGCGCCGAGCGCTTCCACGGCGTTCACGAACTTCGAGTGAGCTTCGAGCAGCTGCTGGATGGTCGCCATCAGGTCTCCTTCATCGGGGGCAAGCAGTGGAGCCGAGAGTCGCCGCGCTCCTGCTGGTAGGAGCGGTGCCGCTGGCCGGAGTCGCACGAAATCGACACGCCGGCGAGGATCTCCCGGCCTACCGCCGCTTGCCGAACATCTCCCGCGCGCTCGGCTCCTGCTTGGCGCGCTTCACCGCGCAGAGCCGGATGCTCTCCAGCGTGGAGGCGAGCACGCGCGGGCCGCCGTCGATCTGCGCCAGGACGGCGGGGGTGAAGAACGCCTCGACGTCCTTCGCGTGGGCCTCGTCGCAGAACTCCCCGCCCATGCGGATGAGCTGCGTCTGCCCGTGGTGCTTGGGCACGGTGGCGAGGATGCGGGGGAAGTTCTCCTTGATCCAGCCCCAGGTCGCCTCGCGCGTGGCGGGCTTCCCGATCAGGCTCCACAGCGGGTAGGTGACCTCGGTGGCCTGCAGCGCCGGGTCGAAGACCAGCTCGCGCACCAGGGGCACCAGCTCCGGGCGGCGGGCGGCGGCGAGCGCGCCGAGGAGGCGGACGCGCACCTCGGCGTTGTCGGTCTTGAGGAGGCGGGCGTGGACCTCGTCCCAGAGCGGGCGGTCGATGTCCTCGCCCATCACCGCGAGGGCGATCCCGGCGACGTTGGGGTCGATGGAGTCGGGCTGGATGGCCTTGATGTGCCCGAGGAAGGCCAGCCCGCGCTTCTTGGCCTCGGCGCGCACGGCGGGGTCCCGGGCGGTGAAGGCGAGGAAGCTGAGCATGCTGGAGCGGAGCTGGGTCCGGTCGCCGTCCTCGTCCTTGGCGCGGTCCCAGCCGACCTTGTGGAAGGGGTCGCGGAAGAGCTTCTGCCCGTAGGCCTCGACGGCGGGGAGCAGCGCGTCGCCCTCGAGCCAGTCGCGCGCGGTGCTGACGAAGCCCATCGCCTCGCCGGCGACGTCGCGGTGGGGGTCGGCGGCGAAGGGCGCGGCGGCCTCGATCACGTTCTTCATCGCCAGCGTGCCGCGGCCGAAGGCGGCGCGCAGGCTGTTGCCGAGGGCGACGCGCTCGCGGCCGGAGAGGGTGGCGAAGCCCTTGGCCTGGAGCTTCCCGAGGTCCTTGGCGTCGAGGCCGAAGCGGAAGTAGCCGGCCGCGTTGGCGTTGGGGAAGACCCAGGTCGGGCACTTGGCGCCGAGGGGCAGGTCCCCCTCGCGGGCGGTCAGGAGCGTGCACGCCTCCTTGCTCTCCTTGCCCTCCTGGTAGCGCGCGCACACCGGGATCTGCCAGGTCTTGTCGGAGTCGCCGCTGGAGCCGAGGGGCAGGTAGCGCGACTGCTTGAGGTGGAGGCGCGGCGCGCCGTCGCACCTGAGCTCGGCCTCGACGAAGGGCACGCCGGGCTGGTCGAGGAAGGTGTGGAACGGGGTCTTCACGTCCTTGCCGGCGGCGGCCGAGACCGCGCCGAGGAAGTCGTCCGCCGTCGCCGCGCCGAAGCTGTGCTTGGTCAGGTAGTCGTGGACGCCGCGCTGGAAGACCTCGGGCCCCACCCAGCGCTCGAACATGGAGAGGACGCCGCCGCCCTTCTGGTAGGTGATGGAGTCGAAGGCGTTCTCGATGTCGTTGGTCGACTCGATCGGCTGCCGCACCGCGCGCGCGCTCACCAGCACGTCCTCGCTCATCGCCCCCTGCACGCCGCGGAGGAGATCCATGGCGGCGTCCATCTTCGGATCCCAGGCGTCGACGGTCTTGCTGGCGATCCAGGTGGCGAACGCCTCGTTGAGCCAGATGTCGTCCCACCACGCGGCGGTGACCAGATCGCCGGTCCACTGGTGGGCGAGCTCGTGCGCCATCACGCTGGCGTAGGCGCGGCGCTGGCGGAGGGGCGCGGTCTTCTCGTCGAAGAGCACCAGGAACTCGGCGAAGGTGACCGCCCCCGGGTTCTCCATGGCGCCGCCCTTGTCCGGCACGGCGAGGATGTCGAGCTTGTCGTAGGGGTACGCGATGCCGAAGTACTGCTCGAGCTTGGCGAGGATCTCACCCGTGTGGGCGAGCGAATAGGCCATCTCCTTGCCCCTCCCGTGGGCGGCGACGCCGCGGAGCGGCAGCGGGCGCTTGCGCACGCCGTTGGGCGGCACGTCGGGCGCGACGACGACGTCGAGCGGGCCCACCGCGAAGGCCACCAGGTAGCTGGGGATGGGGAGCGTGGGCGCGAAGTGGACGCGCAGCGAGGCGCCGTCCGCCTTGCGGTCGATCTCCCGGGTGTTGGCCACTGCCACCATGTCCGCCGGGACGACCAGGGTGGTGTCGAAGGGGATCTTGAAACCCGGCTCGTCGAAGCAGGGGAAGGCGTCGCGCGCGGCGATGGACTCGAACTGGGTGAAGGCGTAGGCGGCGCCGGCCTGGGTCACCTTGTAGAGGCCCTCCAGCTTGGGCCCGAAGGGCGCGTCGTACTCCAGGTGCAGCGTCGCCTTGCCGGCGGGCAGCGGCGCGGCGAGCGAGAGGGCCGCCATGCCGCTGTCGTCGCGCTGCTTCCAGGTGCCGGTGATCGCGGCGCCTCCCTCGGGGGTCGCGGTGGCGCGAGTGACGTGCAGGCCCTTGCCGTGGAGCCAGACCACCGAGCGCGGCTTGTCGAGGGTCACGGTGACGTCGACGACGCCCGAGATGCCGTCCTTCTTCGGATCCACGCTCAGCACCAGCGTCTCGGCGGTCGGGCGGGTATCGCCGGGGAGCCGGACCTTGGGCGCAGGCTCCTCCGGGGTGACCGGCGCGGCCGTGCTGAGCGGCTCGGGCGGCGCGGGGGCAACGACGGGCGCCACGGCGGGCGGCTCGGCCCCGCACCCGGACGCGGCCAGGAGAACCAGCGGGAGGAGGACGGTTCGCGTTTTCACGCGCGGCAGACTACACGCGCCGGCGGGCCCCGAGCAGAACTAAGGTGTGAGCATGGCTTCCCAAGACCCCCTCCACGGCATCACGCTGGAGATGATCCTGACCCGCCTGGTCGAGCGCCTCGGCTGGGAGGAGATGGGCCGCCGCGTCGACATCCGCTGCTTCACCAGCGATCCCAGCGTGATGTCGAGCCTCAAGTTCCTCCGCCGGATGCCCTGGGCGAGAAAGAAGGTGGAGACTCTGTACCTCGACATCTTCCGGTAGCTTCCCTCACCCGGGGCGGCGAGGTACGCTGAGCGCCGAGAGCCATGCCGAGGCCCGATGGAACCCGCTTCTTCCCCGACCTCCGCGACGAGGACGGCGAGGAGCGCCGCGCCCGCATCAAGGCGATGAGCCCGCAGGAGCGCGCGGTCCTGGCCAAGAACCTCACCCCGTCGATGACGGTGAAGAGCCTGGCGACCTGGCGCGAGAGCATGGCGCGGATGTCGCCGGGGGTGAAAGACCGGGTCGACCGCGCGGTGCGCTTCTTCGAGAGGCAGTTCCCCGCGATGAGTGAGCTGGACATCCTCAGCGACATCGCCTGCATCGACTTCCACCGCCCGGTCGACGACCGCGTCCAGCTCCCCGTCAACACCCGGCTGGTCGGCTACAAGCTCCCGGGCAGCCCGGCGCTGGGCGGGCGCTACTTCACGCGGGTGGGCTACGGTCCACAGTCGCTCGGCATCAGCCTCACCGGCGACTACCAGGGCGGCCCCCAGACGGAGAAGGAGTTCCGGCTCTTCCGCGTCATCAAGGCGGTGCCCGCGGTCCTCGAGTCGTTCGCCGCGCCGGCGGCCGATCGCTGGTCTCTGAGCGCGCGGCGCGTGCTCGCGTTCGGCGGCGGCAAGCAGCTCTGCTTCCCCGACGCCACCGGTCACCTGGAGCTGGAGCGCACCGGCACTCCGGAGCTCTCCGCCCGCAAGGCCGCGCAGGCGTTCCTCAAGCGCGGGTGAGGATTTGGGCGCCCACGCCCTGTCTTGCTCGGGCCGCGCGGAAGTGAGATAAGCGCGCCATGGCCGATTCCCCCGGTGACCGCCGCCGCCGCACCCGAGACTCCCGCGCCGCCTCCGGCCGCGAGACCTCCGACAAGACCGCCGAGAGCGCCTCCGACAAGCGCGACGAAGGGACCGCCCAGTCCCGGTCGCCTGCGAGCGCCGGCGCCATCACGCGCCGCCTGGGCCGCCGCAGCGTGGTCTGGCCACTCGCCACCGGGCTCGCGGTCGGGTTCGCCTGCGGCCGCGAGGCGTATCGCTTCGGCCTCGCGGACACCCGCCCCGTCGGCTCCGCGGGCGAGGCGTCGACCGCGTTCATCGCCGCCGAGAACGCGCCCAAGTCCGCCTACGCGCACCAGTCCGATTTCCCCTCCGGGTGGGTGAAGGACAGCGATCTCGGCGACAACACCAAGCTCTTCGCCGGGCTCACCGAGCCGCAGAAGATCACGGTGTTGACCGCCCTCAACCAGCGCAACTGCGAGTGCGGCTGCGCCTTCGGCTCGCTCGCCCAGTGCCTCCAGAAGGACCCCAACTGCCCCCGCAGCCCGGCGATGGCCAAGCTCGCCGTCGACCTGGTGAAGCAGGGCAAGGGCCTGCCCGACATCCTCTCCGCGATCGACGCCAAGCAGAAGGAGATGGGCGGCGGCGCCAAGCCCGCCGCGGCCGCCGCGCCGGAGCCGCCCTCCACCCCGCACTACGTCGAGCTCGCCGCGTGGAACCCGCGCAAGGGCCCGAGGCAGGCGAAGGTGACGCTGGTAGAATTCAGCGACTTCCAATGACCGTTCTGTTCGAGGGTCGGTCCGACTCTCAAGCAAATCGAAGAGCAGTACGGCAAGGATGTCGCGATCGTCTTCAAGAACCAGCCACTTCCCTTCCATGATCACGCCAAGGACGCGGCCTTCGCCTTCCAGGCCGCCAATCGCCAGGGCAAGGCCTGGGCGATGCACGACAAGATGTTCGGGCACAACACCGCCCTGACGCGCCCCGATCTCGACGGCTACGCCAAGGAGATCGGCCTCGACATGGGCAAGTTCGCCAAGGACATGGACGACCCCAAGCTGAAGGAGGAGGTCGACGCCGACTCCAAGCTCGGCACCTCGCTCGGCGCCTCGGGGACGCCCACGTTCTTCATCAACGGCCACCAGCTCGTCGGCGCCCAGCCCTTCGAAAAGTTCAAGGAGCTGATCGACGACGAGATCAAGAAGGCCGACGAGCTCATCAAGGCCGGCACCCCGCTGGCCGACGTCTACAAGAAGCGCGCGCAGTGAGTGTAAGGCGCCCCGCGGGGCGCTGTTCTCCGTGGCGACCCGGGCACCCCTCGCCCGGGCCACGGAGAACCTTCATGCGTAGGCTTCCTCGGCTCGCCCTCGTCGGTGCGTCCCTCTTCGTCGGCTGCGTCCACGAGTCCTCGCCCCCGGCGACCCCGCCGCCGCCGGCAGGGCGCGGCAGCCCCGCGCCCCATGCCTGGGCGCCGCCGGCCGCGCGGACCACCCTGCGCGTCGCCTTCACCGACCTCTCCGCGGAGAAGACGCGCGCGGTGCCGCTCAGCCTGACCTCGTCGACCGGCGCGGGCCTGTCGCTGGTGAGCGTCACGGGTCGGGCCATCCTCGACGATCCGCTGGCCTTCACCGAGCTGCACCTGGTCTTCGAGAACCCCGAGAACCGGGTGATCGAGGGCAACTTCTCCATCGTCCTGCCCCAGGGCGCGGCCATCAGCCGCTTCGCGATGAAGAACGAGCAGGGCTACCAGGAGGGCGAGGTGGTGGAGCGCAAGCGGGCGCACGCCGCTTACGAGGACTTCCTCCACCGGCGCCAGGATCCCGCCCTGCTCGAGCAGAACGCCGGCAACGAGTTCACCGCGCGGGTGTTCCCCATCCCGGCGCGCGGGCGCAAGGAGCTCGTCGTCTCGTACCAGCAGGAGGTGACGCCGGCGTCGCCCTACGTGCTCCCGCTGCGGGGCCTGCCGCGCGTGGGATCCATCGACATCGAGGCGCACCTGGCCGGCCACGCCGCGCCGCTCCAGCGGCTCGTGCAGCAGGACGTGGTGCCCGCGGCCGACTTCCGGGTCGAGGCCCCCGCGCCCGCCGGTCGCACCGCTCTCCGCAACGGGGACCTGGTCGTAGCGCGGGTGGCGCCGGTGGTCGGATCGCGGCCCGAGCCGGTGGGCTCCGCGCTCATCCTCGTCGACACCAGCGCCTCGCGCGCGCTGGGGATGGCCGAGGAGGCGCGGGTCGTCGGGGACCTCTGCGCGGCCATCGCCCGCGCCCGGGGAGACAAGGGGAGGGTGATCGTCGCGGCCTACGATCAGGTGGTGGAGCCCATCTACGAGGGGCCGGCCGCGGGCTTCGGCGCCGACGCGCTCGGTCGCATGCGGCAGCGCCTCGCGCTGGGCGCCTCCGATCTCGGCGCGGCGCTGGCGTGGGCCGGGCCGCAGGCGAAGGCGCAGGGGCTGACGCGGGTGGTGCTGGTGACCGACGGCGTCCCCACCGCGGGCGAGACCACCGGCGAGAAGCTGCGCGCCCTCACGGCGAGCCTCAAAGAGGCCGGCGTGGAGCGGCTCGACGCCATCGCGGTGGGGGGCATCCGCGACGACGATCTCCTGCGCAGCCTGGCCAACGCGGGCCTGCCGCACGGCGGCGTGGTCGTCGACGGCGGCGCGACGCCGGAGGAGACCTGGCGCCGGCTCTCGGAGGCGACGCGATCGGGGCTGGAGGTCAAGGTCGAGGGGGCGCAGTTCCTCTACCCGCACCGGGTCGACGGGGTGCAGGCCGGGGACGAGGTCGTGGTGTACGCGCGGGTGCCGGAGGGGCAAGCGGTGCGGATCGCGGTAGGCGAGGGGGCCTGGGTGGCGCCCGAGACCGTGCGCGCGGAGCGGCCGCTGCTGGAGCGGGCCTGGGTGTCGGCGCGGATCAAGAGCCTGCTGGAGCAGGAGCGGACGAGCGGGGTTTCGGAGGCGCTCTCGCGGGAGATCCTCGGGCTGAGCACGCGCTTCCGCGTCCTCTCGCCGCAGACGGCGCTGCTGGTGCTGGAGAGCGACCGCGACTACGAGCGCTTCGGCATCGACCGGCGCGCGCTGGCCGACATCCTGGTGGCGGACGGCGGGCGCGTCGGGCTGCTCTCCCGCGGCGGGCTCCCGGTCGCGGCCAAGGTCGCCTCCGGGCCCACCGACGCGGCGAACCTCCCGCGCGAAAAGACGCCGAGCCTCCGTGACCCGGGGCCCCCCAAGCCGGGCGATCTCGCCAAGAGGGACGAGGTCGACGGTGACGGGCGCGAGGCCGAGAAGCCCATGGCGTCGGGCGGGTCGAGGGCGCCTTCGGCGGACAGCGCCCCGGGGGCTTTCGCGGCTCCCGAGCCCTCGCCCATGGCCGCGACGCCTCCGCCTCCTCCTCCCCCGATGGCGCCGATGGCCGCGGCCGCCGAGGTGTCGGTCGCCTCCGTTCCCTCGCGATCGCCGATGGCCCGGCTGCGCTCGATCTTCTCGCCCTCTCCCTCGGCACCGCCGCTCGCCCAGGCCGCGCAGGCCGCGCAGGTGGAGCCGCCCCGACAGAGCCCGTACACCGGCCCGTTCGCGACCGTGATGGAGCAGCTCGCGGACCGGCAGATCGACCGGGCGGTGGAGGCCGCCTTCGCCTGGCGCAAGAGCGCGCCCGGGGACGTGATGGCGCTGGTGGCGCTCGGCGAGGGCTTCGAGGCCGCCGGCGATTTCGTCCAGGCGGCGCGCTGCTACGGGTCGATCATCGATCTGTTCCCCTCCCGCGCCGATCTCCGGCGCTTCGCCGGCGAGCGGCTGGAGCGGCTCCCCGCCGCCGCCGGGCTCGAGCTGGCGGTCGACACCTTCTCCAAGGCCGAGGAAGAGCGGCCCGACCACCCCGCCAGCCACCGGCTCTACGCCTATGCCCTGGTCCGCCAGGGCCAGTACGAGAAGGCCTTCGCGGCCATCGTGCGCGGGCTGCACCAGCACTACCCCGAGGGCCGCTTCGCCGGCGTGCCGCGCATCCTCGCGGAGGACGTCGGGCTGGTGGGCGCGGCCTGGGCCCGGGCCGAGCCCAGGCGGGCCGACGAGATCCACCGCAAGGTGCTCGCCGAGGGCGGGAGCGTCGAGGACGCGCCGTCGATCCGCTTCGTCCTCAACTGGGAGACCGACGCCAACGACGTCGACTTCCACATCCACGACGCCGACGGCGGCCACGCCTTCTACAGCCAGAAGACGCTGCCCTCCGGCGGCGAGCTCTACGCCGACGTCACCACCGGCTACGGGCCCGAGTGCTTCACCATCCGCAACCCGCCCGAGCTTCGCCGCGGTCCCTACACCCTGCAGGCGCACTACTACTCGCGCGGCCCGATGGGCTACGGGATGGGCAAGCTGGAGATCCTCTCGCACGACGGCAAGGGCGGGCTCACCTTCGAGGAGCGGCCCTTCGTGGTGATGACGGACCAGGCGTTCGTGGATCTGGGGAGCGTGAAGTAGGGGAGGGGTCGGCGGCGAGGGTCAGGTGGCCGGAGCGCGACGCGGAGACGCGGACGGCGCGTCCGTCAAGCGGTGCCGCTGGCCGCGCGCCCCCCGCCGTGGTGAGCTGGCGGCCCCTTGACGGCCTCCGCCTCCTCCTCGGTCCCCCCGCCCGTGCCCGAGCACGCGTTTCACCCGCTCGACGTCCGTCGGGCCAAGAACCGCCTCCTCGTCTCCCTGGTGCTCGGCGTCGTCACCTATTTCGCCCTCCAGCCCATCCTCACGGGCTCGGGGTGGGCGGTGCGGCTCATCGCCGGGTGGAACGCGGGGGCCCTCACCCTCCTCGCGCTGGCCTGGGCGATCATCTGGGAGTGCGACCAGGAGCGCACCCGCCGGCGCGCCGCCACCGAGGACCCGGGGCGCAACGCGGTCTGGGCCATCGTCCTCGGCGCCAGCACGCTGAGCCTGTTCTCGTCGGCCTACGTGCTCCGGCGCGCCAGCACGCTCGCGCCTCGTTACGAGGCGCTCCTGGTCATCCTCTGCCTCGCCGCGGTGGTCATCGCTTGGTGCCTCACCCACACCGCCTACACGCTGCGCTATGCCCACCTCTACTACCGCGACGACGACGACGACGGCACCGGGAACGGCGGGCTCACCTTCCCCGGGGACACCCAGCCCGACTACTTCGACTTCGCCTACTTCGCGTTCACGGTGGGGATGTGCTTCCAGGTCTCCGACGTGGCCATCACCAGCTCGGTGATCCGCCGCGCCGTGCTCGTCCACTCGGTCCTCGCGTTCGCCTACAACACGGCGATCCTGGCGCTGGCGATGAACCTGGTGGCGGGATTGCTGGGGTGATCGCCCGCGCGGGCGGAGGGCCCACGCCTTGTTACGGCGCTGACGCGTCATGGACGCGCCGGCCGTCTACCGTCGCGGTCCATGTTCAAGCGCTCCGGCCTCTGCCTCGCGATCGCAACCACCCTGGCCTTCGTCGCCTGCTCCGGTAGCAAGGGGGATCCGGGCGCGCCGGGGGCTCCCGGCCCTGCCGGCCCCGCGGGTGACGCCGGGCCTGCCGGTCCTGCCGGCCCCGCGGGTGACGCCGGGCCTGCTGGTCCTGCCGGTCCCACCGGTGACGCGGGCCCTCCTGGCCCTGCGGCCGACGCCGGCCCGATCGGCCGCGTCGACCCCGCGGCGGCGCTGCCCACGGCGAGCCCGATCAAGCACGTGGTGGTGATCTTCGGCGAGAACATCTCGTTCGATCACTACTTCGGCACCTATCCCACCGCGCAGAACAACGCCGGCGAGACCTCGTTCAAGGCCGCCGCCGGCACCCCGGCGGTGAACAACCTGAGCACCCCGCTCGACCCGACGCACGGCTTCGTCCCCGTCACGGGGGCCGCGCTCCTCACGGCCAACCCCAACGCGACCAACGCCGCCAACGGCACCGGGGCCACCAACCCCTTCCGGCTCTCGCCCTCGCAGGCGGCGACGGAGGACATGGGGCACAACTACAAGCCGGAGCAGCAGGCGTTCGACAACAGCGCCATGGATCTCTTCCCCAAGTACACCGGCACCGCCGCCGCGCCCCCGGGGCTCTCGCCCAACCAGCCGCCCAACACCGGATCGGTGATGGCCTACTTCGACGGCAACACGGTGACCGCGCTGTGGAACTACGCGCAGCTCTACGCGCTCAACGACAACACCTGGACGACCACCTTCGGCCCCTCGACGCCCGGCGCCATCAACCTCGTCTCCGGGCAGACCAACGGCCTCGGCACCACCAACAAGGCGCCCAGCACGATGTCGACCAGCCACGTGACCCCGGACGGGAACGGCGGCTACACGCTGATCGGGGACGCCGACCCCTACGGGGACGTCTGCTCGACCGCGGCCGATCAGGTGACCTTCGCGGGGAAGAACATCGGTGACCTGCTCAACGCCAAGGGCGTGAGCTGGGGCTTCTTCGAGGGCGGCTTCGACCTCGACCTCACCAACCCCAACGGCACCACCGGCTGCGCGCGGGAGACCAACCAGACGGTGCCGAACGGGGCGTACACCTCGCTCGACTACATCCCCCACCACCAGCCCTTCCAGTACTACGCCACCACGGCCAACCTCACCCACGCGCGCCCGAGCTCGGTCACCGCGATCGGGAGCAGCCTGGAGGACGACGGCAAGACGGCGGAGCCGGCCAACCACCAGTACGACAGCCACGACTTCTTCGACGCGGTGCGCGCGGGCAATTTCCCGGCGGTCAACTATCTCAAGGCGCCGGGCTACCAGGACGGGCACGCGGGGTACTCCGACCCGGTGGACGAGCAGGCGTTCATCATCAGCGTGGTCAACGCGGTCGCCGAGAGCCCCGAGTGGGCCACCACGGCGATCGTCATCCTCTACGACGACTCCGACGGCTGGTACGACCACCAGGCGCCCCCGATCGTCAACCCCTCGACCGGCGTGGCCGACGCGCTCAACGGAGCGAGCCTGTGCAACAGCGGCGCGCAGCAGAACGGGGCCGCCCCGGCGACACCGCTGCTGGGCACCGCCGGCATGCCCGCGCTCGGGCGCTGCGGCTACGGGACGCGCATCCCGCTGCTGGTGCTCTCGCCGTTCGCGAAGAGCAACTACGTCGACCACACCCTGCTGGACCAGAGCTCGGTGCTCCGCTTCGTCGAGGACAACTGGCTCCAGGGCCAGCGCGTCCAGCCGGGCGGCTCGTTCGAGACCATCGCCGGCGACCTGCAGAACATGTTCACCTTCGCGAGCCCCGACGGCGGTCTGTAGTTGATCGATCGGAGGCGGTTTCTCCTCGGCGCCGCGGCGCTCGCGCCGTGGTCCTGCCAGCGCTGCGCGTGCTCGCCCAGGGGCTCGCTGCGTGGCGCCACGTCCGCCTCCGGCGCGGTTCGCCCGCCCTCTCCACGACACCCCACCTCGCTCGCCCATTTCGTCGACGCGCTCCCGGTCCCGGCCGTCCTCCCACCGGACGGCTGGCGCGTGGATCCCGAGGATCCACGCGCGCGGGTCGCCTACCACCGCATCGTCATGCGGGAGACCGAGGTCTGCGTGCACCGCGATCTGCCGCCGGTGCGGATGTGGAGCTACGGCGGCAGCGTGCCAGGCCCCACCCTGGAGACCCGCAGCGGCCGCGGGCTCCTGGTGGAGTGGGTCAACGAGCTGCCGGCGCGGCACTTCCTGCCCATCGACCCGGGCCTGTGTGGCAAGGGTCCGCCGCCGCCCGAGGTGCGCGCTGCGGTTCACGTCCACGGGGCCAGGGTGCGTCCGGAGAGCGACGGGAACCCCGACGACTGGTTCGTGCCGGGGAACGCCAGGATCTCCCACTATCCCAACCGACAGGACGCGGCGCTGCTCTGGTACCACGACCATGCCATGGGCATCTCCCGCCTCAACCAGTATGCGGGGCTGTTCGGGCTCTTCGTCATCCGCGACGACGAGGAGGACGCGCTGGACCTGCCGCGCGGCCCGCACGAGGTGCCGCTGGTGATCTGCGACCGGCTCTTCACCGCCGAGGGCCAGCTCCGTTACCCGGTGTCCAGCATGCCCGACGCGCCCTGGGTGCCCGAGGTCTACGGGGACGCGCTGCTGGTGAACGGCACGCTCTATCCCTACCTGGACGTGGAGCCGCGCCGCTATCGCCTCCGCGTGCTCAACGCCTCCAACGCACGCTTCTATTACCTGTCCCTCGCCGGCGGGCGGCGCTTCCACCAGATCGGCACCGATCAAGGCCTCCTGCCGGCGCCCGTCGAGGTGGACTCCGTGACCCTGGCGCCGGCGGAGCGGGCCGATCTGATCGTCGACTTCAGCGCTGCTGCCGGCCAGCGGGTGGTGCTCAAGAGTCAGGCGCTGGAGCTGATGGAGTTCCGGGTCGGCCCCGGCCGAGGGGTGGGGGCGGCGCCGCTGCCGGCCCGGCTGCGCCCGATCGCCGCCATCCCGCCGGCCGCGGCGGTGAAGACCCGCCGGTTGACGCTCAACCAGTACCAGGACCCGAAGACGCACATGATGCTCATGCTGCTCAACGGGACCCGCTGGCGTGATCCGGTGACGGAGACGCCGGAGCTGGACAGCGTCGAGATCTGGGAGCTGGTCAACGTCACCGAGGACACCCACCCCATTCACCTGCACCTGGTGCGCTTCCAGGTCCTCGATCGCCAGGGCTTCGACGTGGACGAGCTGCTCGCCTCGGGCACGCTGAGCCTCCACGGGCAGCGGGTGCCGCCCTCTCCGGCGGAGGCGGGGTGGAAGGACACCGTGCGCGCGGACGCGGGGCTCGTCACCCGCATCGTCATCCGCTTCGAGGGCTACCTGGGCCGGTACGCCTGGCACTGCCACGTGCTCGAGCACGAGGCCAACGAGATGATGCGGCCCTTCCAGGTGGTGGCGGCGCGAGGGTAGCGACCCTCAGAGCGGTCGGCGGGTCGCGAAGAGATCCCCCGGGCCGACCGGCTGGAGCCACGTCGGGTCGATCTGCAGCGGCGCTCCGAACGTGCCGGCGATCACCGCGTCCTCCCCGGCGACCCCGATGCCCGTCCCGGCGCTGCTGAGGCCCTGAAACCCCCCGTAGTTGATGCCGGTGGTACCGAACACCAGCGTGCGCACGAGCGAGCCCTGTCCATCGACCCTCGCCGCGAATGCGCCCGGTGGGGTGAGCGGGGGCAGCGCCCCTTGCCCGGAGGAGGGCGGACCCTGGTAGGCGCCGGTGATCAGCGCGCCCCCGCCCGTGGCGGCCGTGATCGCGCCGAGCTGGGTGCCGGCGAGCAGCGTCAGCCACTGCGGCGTGCCGTCCCCCGAGATCTGGAGCAGGAAGCCGCCCGTCTCCGCGGGCGGGGTGGAGGGCGGCGGGAGGTTGCCTGCGGTGATCGCGCCGCCGTAATTGCCTCCGAGGAGGACGTCGCCGCTCGGGTCGACCGCGAGCGCGACCACCTCCGAGGTGCCTTCGCCGCCGAGCTGGAGCGCCCAGGTCACCTCGCCCCGGGGCGTCAGCTTGGCGACGTATCCGCTGGTCCCTGCCGAGGTGAAGCTGCCGCTGCCGATCACCAGCGAGCCCCGGTCGACGCCGCCCACGAAGACGTTCCCGGCGCCGTCGAAGGCGACGGCGCTGACGGCGTTCCCCTGGCCGCCGAAGGCCTGGCTGAAGACGAAGCCCCCGTCCTGGTCCAGCTCCGCGACGAAGCTGGTGTCGGCCGTCTCCGCCGCGGCGAAGAGCGGCGGTCCGCCGAAGCCGAGCGTGCCGGAGAAGCTGCCGCCGAGGGCGATGTTGCCTGCCCCGTCGACCGCGACGCCGGCGGGCGTCGAGTCTCCCGCGCCGCTCGGGCCCCCGTCGTCCGCGCTGAACTGCTTCACCCAGACCGGGTGGCCGCCGGCGCCCAGCCTGGCGACGAAGACGTCGCTGCTCAGCGCCGTGAGCGGGCCCGTGCCGAAGTCGACGCTGGTGGTGAACCCGCCCGCGACGATCACGTCACCGTCGGGCTCGAAGGCGACGCCCGTCGCGGTCTGGCCGCCGCTGTTGCCCCCCGTGACCCCCCACGCCACCTGGCCGTCGGGGTCGAGCCGCCCGACGAACGCGTTGTCGAGGCTGGCGGCGCCCGGGAGGGCCACGTCCCCGAGATTGAGCTGCGAGACGAAGTTGCCCGCCAGGGCCACCGCGCCCGCTGGGTCGACCGCCAGGAGGGTGAACGCCGCGCCGCTCGGGTCGCTGAAGGCCGCAGTCCACTCGGCATCCGGTGCCTCCGCGCCCGAGGAGCACGCGCAGAGCAGGGGAGCGGCGCCGAAGAGAAAGGTCCACCTGGGAAGGGAGCGCAGCATCGGTGATGGGGATTCGGTGGCGGCGAGGCGGACCGCCCATTTGGGAAAGCGTCCAATCCGCGGCGCGGCCACCGCCCTCGACAGAGCCCGTGGCCGGCGCGAGACCGGGACGATGTGGCGTCGGCGTGGCGGCACTGCCCAGGTCCGCTCTGTGTGGATTCCTGGCGCGACGATGGAGAATTGGTGCTGGGGCACCGCCCCCCATTCCCGCACCCGCGGCGCGGTGATAGCCCGGTTCTACCATGCGTACCTTTCGGCTTGTTGAGGGCGTCGCCGGCGTCACCCTGCTGCTCGTTGCCGCTGCTTGCGGCAACACCGCGACCGGCGGGCTCGCGGGTGGCTTCGGTGGGGGCAGTACCGGCGCGGGCGCCAGCACCGGTAGCAGCAAGGGGGGCGCCGGCGGGGCGACCGCGTCCTCGAACGGGGGCGCGACGGCGTCGACGAGCAGCTCCTCGAGCGGGACGGGGACCGCGTCGACGAGCAGCTCCTCGAGCGGGACGGGGACCGCGTCGACGAGCAGCTCCTCGAGCGGGACGGGGACCGCGTCGACGAGCAGCTCGTCAGGTGGGGTGGGCGGTGCCTCGACGAGCACCTCGTCAGGCGGGGTGGGCGGCGCTGCGGCGAGCAGCTCGTCGGGCGGGGTAGGCGGCGCGTCCACGAGCACCTCCTCGGGCGCGGTCGACGGCGGGGCGGTCACCTTCGGCGGCCAGTGCAACGGCACGTCGACCGTGCTCACGGGGACGGTGTATGCGCCCAACGGGAAGGACCCGATCCCCAAGGTGCGCGTCTATGCCGCCATCCAGATCAACCCGTACCCGGCCAATTACTGCGACAAGTGCTCGGCGCCCATCGACCCGGCCTACGTGTCCACGGTCAGCGCGGCCGACGGCACGTTCTCGCTCAACCTCGACTTCGTCCCCGCGGGCGCGACGGTCGACTTCGCGATCCAGATCGGGCGCTTCCGCAAGCACACCCTCCTGCCCGTGACGGCCTGTCAGAGCCAGGTGGTCACCGCCGCTGCCGAGACGCTGCCCGGGAGCTCGACGGCCGGCGACATCCCCAAGATCGCGGTCTCGGCGGGCAACACCGATCACCTCGACACCGTGCTCACGGCGCTCGGCATCACCGAGTTCGACTGCTACGAGGGGCGCGCCAACCCCTACTATCCCTACGGTGGGAGCTGTACGGCGCTCTCGGCGGCGAGCAAGACGATCGCCGACGTGCTCCAGAACGCGACGCCCGGGGACCCGACCGCGATTACCTCGTACAACATGGCCTTCATCTCCTGTGCGCCGGGGGCCTACCAGCACTACATCTCGCCCCCGGACGGCGGCGCCGGCAACGACCAGGCGGCCATGACCACCAACACCAAGAGCTGGGTGGGCGCGGGCGGGCGCCTCTTCGTGACCGACACGGCGTACGACTACATCGCTCAGGCCTTCCCGCCCGACATCACCTGGGCGGGGGCCGCCGGCGCGCCGCAGCCGGTCGACGGCGCCAACGTCGGCTGCGCTCCGGCGGCGGGGACCACCTCGGCGCACGCCGTGCCTTACACCATCACGGTCGACGACCCGACGCTCTCCGCCTGGCTGAAGGTGGTCGGCTTCCCCGCGCCGGTGACGGTGCAGGGCTTCTACGAGCCCTGGTCGACGATGTCCTCGCTGGCGACCACGAGCACCCTGATCGCCAACGGGACGATGCCCATCGACCCCAAGATCACCGGCGGCGCCTGCACCACCGCGAACACCACCATGACCAACGTCCCGCTCACCGCCGAGTTCGACGTGCCGACCTGCGGCCGCGTGATCTTCAGCTCGTATCACACCTACACGGGCACCGGCGCCAGCGCGACGGCGGCCAACCAGAAGATCATGGAATACCTGATCTTCGACGCTGCTTA
>Ga0302283_1000952_pt1 | contig 24360 bp, 21 predicted proteins | sample III_Fen_E1_4_FD_198770 | JGI IMG/M metagenome (GOLD analysis project Ga0302283, IMG submission 198770) | Peat permafrost microbial communities from Stordalen Mire near Abisko, Sweden - III_Fen_E1_4 | ecosystem: Environmental > Terrestrial > Soil > Wetlands > Permafrost | place: Sweden: Abisko... | reverse complement strand
ATCCCGGTGCGGCGGCCGAGCGCGGCGTACAGCGAGTCGATCATCACGTTGCCGCAGAAGGCGAGGCGCTGGGGCGGGACCCCCTCGGCGAGGAGGTTCTCGGCGGCGTCACGGGACGGATACAGGAGGAGATCGGCGAGCTGATCGGTGAGCACGCGGTTGATCTCCTCGGGCATGGTCCAGTCGCGCGCCCGGAGCCCCGCCTCCACGTGCGCCACCGGCACGCCGAGCTTGGCCGCGGCCAGCGCCGCCGCGAGCGTGCTGGTGACGTCGCCGACCACCACGACGAGCGAGGGGCGGTGCCGGGCGAGGTCGGCCTCGACGCCGATGAGCGCGGCCGCGGTCTGCTCGGCGTGCGAGCCGCCGCCCGAGGTCAGCGTGACGTCCGGCGCCGGGAGGCCGAGGTCCCGGAAGAAGACGGCGCTCATGGAGGGATCGAAGTGCTGGCCGGTGTGGATGAGCCGCAGCGCGAGCCCGCGCCCGTCGAGCGCGCGCCGGACGGGGGCGATCTTCATGAAGTTGGGACGGGTGCCGGCGACGAGAGCGATCATGGACGCTACCCCCGCGACGCCGCGCAGGGGGCACGGTCGCTCGAAGGCTATGATGTCGTGAAGCTCACAAGGGTTGGGCGGCGCGAGAGCGCTCGGGCGTTCCCCCAGAGAACGGGGGTCGAGCCCCAATTGACGCGCCCGTCAGGGGGGCGGCAGCAACCCGGTGCGCACCAGGTAAGCGAGGTAGCGCTGGAACGTCTCCGCGGTGACCGACGCGCCGCGCGAGGCTTCGGTCCCGAGCATGCGCTCGGTGTTGGCGCAGTCGACGACGACCTGGCTCCGCAAGTAGCCGACCTCGTAGGCGGAGGGGCCATGCGCGGGAGGCGCGAGCAGCGGGAGGAAGCCGAACAGGTCGCCGTCCGGCCCGGCGCGACGGATGGCCGCGAGCCAGTCATCGAGCGGGCGCTCGGCGACGGCATACCCAAAGTCGCGCAGCCAGGCGACGAGCGTCCGCCAGCGCACCGGCGCGGGATCGGGATAATGGTAGTCGAGCCCGATCGCGGCGGGCCGGCCCGCCAGCGCCACCATGGTACGGGCGACGACGTCGACGGGCGCGATCGAGACGAGCCAGTCGCGCTCGTGGGTGATGCCGAGGCGCACCGCGGCGCGCAGGCACGCGAAGACGAAGTCGCCGCTGGTCTTGTAGACGCCCGACACGCTGTCGCCGCTGATGAACGCGGGCCGGTGGATCGAGGCCGGCAGGCCGCGGGCCCGCGCCTCCTGGACGAGCTTCTCGGCGACCCACTTGGACTGGGTGTAGCCGATGGGGTGCCGCGCGCAGTCGTCGAGATCGACGTCCTCGCGCAGCACCGGCGCGGCGAAGTCGCCCGCGGAGAGGACCACGCCCAGCGTCGACAGGTGGTGGAGGGGCTTGCGGCGCTGCGTCGCGCAGAGGCGCAGCGCCTCGCGGGTGCCGACGACGTTGGAGCCACGCAGGGCGTCGTAGGGGAAGAGCCAGTTGGGGACGGCGCCGCAGTGGTAGACCTCGTCAACCGTTGCGGCGAGCGCGTCGAAGGCGGGCGGGGCGAGGCCGAAGCAGCGCTTGCCGAGGTCGCCCACCACGGGGAGCACGCGACGCTCGGCGTCAGGGTGGGTGAGCTCGTAGCGCGCCAGTGACCCGAGGAGGCGTTCGCGGCCCGCGGCGACGTCGGCCGCGCGCACGAGGCAGTGGACCTCGGCGCGGGTGGCCCGCAGGAGCTCGGCGAGCACGAACGCGCCGACGAAGCCGGTCGCGCCGGTCAGGAACACCGCCCGCGGCGGCGAGGTCGACGGGAGCGCGGCGGGCAGCCGGTCGGGGCGGATGAAGGGCTCGAGCACCGCTTCGGCCGGGAGGTCCGACAGTCCGCGCTCGGCGTTCGCACGCTGTCGCAGCAGGACCGAGAGCCAGGCGCGCTGCTCCTCCGGCGGGAGCGCGGCGACGAGGGTGCGCAGGTCGGTCATCGCCCCTCCCCCGCGCCGACCCCGGTCGCGATCGGGACGACGCCGAAGGCTTGCCCCTCCTCGAGCCGGCGCAGCGCCTCGCCCGTGACGGCCTCGCGCAGCGCGACCGAGGCCACGGGCACGGCGTGGCCGACGCGTCGCCGCAGGCGGCCGAGCCCCAGCGCGAGCCAGGCGCCGCCGGCGAAGAACGCGCCGAGGGACGCCGGGGCGCGCAGCCAGAGCTGGATCGACGCGGCGGCCGTGTGGAGCGCCGCGTAGCGCATCGCCTGCTCGAAGCGCTCGGGCGTGCGGGCGTCGGCCGCGCGATTGGTGCGGAGCGGATCGCGGGACGCGGCCTCGTCGCGCTCGAGCTCGGCGACCAGGGCGCGGGCGTGGTCGGCGATCGTCCGTGCGGCCTCGTCGGAGCGGCCCTCGACCTCGGCGACGGCGGCGGCGAAGCCTTCGAGCACCAGGTCACGACCGCCGCTCAGCACCGCGAGGCGCGGCGCGTCGAACGGGGGCAGGGGCGCTTCGAGGTCGAAGAGCAGGCGTGCCCGCGGGTCGGCGACGAGGCCGCGGCGCTGGGCGCGACCGCGGCCGAGCGCCTGGAGCTGCAGCCCGAGCACGTACTGGTTCACCGCCGTCGAGCCGTCGAAGAGGCTGACCACCATGCCGTCGCGGAGCGCCTTCTGAAAGATCGCCGCCTCCCCCTCGCGGAGGTAGTGGCGCGCGCCGAGCACCACCGCGAGGTCGCGCACGGCCGCGTCGGCGCTCGTCGGGACCCAGTACTTGACCACCGCGGACATGACGCTGACCTGCTCCGGCGCGACGTGGATGCCGCGCATCGCGGTGAGGGCCACGCAGTCGGCGAGGAGCAGATCGGCGAACGCGCCGGCGATCCGGCCGCGCACCTCGGCGATGTCCAGCGCGGTGGCGCCGTAGAGCTGCCGCGCGCGGGCGAAGCGGAGGGTGACGCGCAGCGCGGTGTCGGCGGCGCCCAGCGAGAAGCCGGCGCAGAGCGATCGCGTGACGTACAGCCCGCGCAGCAGCGTGTCGAGACCCGAGCCGAGCGAGCCGATGCGCGCGCTCGCGGGGATCATGCAGCGGTCGAAGCGGAGGGCGCACAGGTCCAGCCCGCGCACGCCGAGGGTGCGGATCTTGGGCAGGAGAGCGGACGAGCCCTCCGCGAGCGCCGACCTCTCGACGAGGAACAGTCCGAGCTCGCGCCCCCCGTCGACAGGGACGGCGGCGAGCACCGCGAGCGCCCACGCGCGGGAGCCGTTGTTGGTCAGCCACTTGGTGCCCGTCAGCTCGTAGCCCCCGGGCACCGGGCGGGCCTCCACCTCGCTGGCCGCGGTGTCGGCGCCGTGGGCCTCCTCCGTGAGCGCGAGCCCAGCGAGGCCACCGCCCAGGACCGCCGCCGCGAGCCGGGCCTTCTGGTCATCGCTGCCTGCGAGCCAGGTGAACATGCTCCCGAGCAGGGTGGTGCCCAGCACGTTCGCGACCACCACATCCCGCCGCGCCAGCGCGCGCACCACGTGGTAGAGTTCCTCGAAGGAGCGGAGCCGGCCGCCGAGGGGAGCGGGGACCGCGTACGCGTGGACCCCGTGCTCGCGCACGACCCCGAGCAGCTCTTCGGGGAACTGCTCCGCTTCGTCCAGCTCGAGGGCGCGGACCCAGGGGATGCGGCTGCGCGGATCGGCCGGGTCGCCGAGGTAGCGCTCGAGCGCCTCGGCGGCTTCGCAGGGTGCGGGCAGAGCCATGGTTCTTCAGCTCTCCGACTCGAGCAGCGCCACCAGCAGATCGGTGACCTGCCCACCGTCGAGCGCTTCGGCGCGGGGTGCGGCGTCTTCGGGCTCGAGCTGGCGGGCAAGGCTGGCCGCGATCGCCCGGAGGCTGGACGTGCCCCGCAGCAGCGACGCCAGGGGCAAGGACACGCCGATGCCGCGCTCCAGATCGCCGTGCAGCGCCACGCCGGTGAGCGAGTCGATGCCGAGCTGCTCGACGGGCGCGAGGGGATCCACCGCCCCCCGCTCCACCCCCGTGGCAGCCGCGAGCCGGGCTACCAGGTACTCTTCGAGGAGCGCCGAGCGCGACGTCACGTCGAGGGCCACCAGCGTCGCGCGATCGGGCAGCGCCCCCGCCTCTTCGCCCGCCGCCTGCCAGACGTGCAGCGCCCCGAGATCGTCGCGCAGGTAGTGGTCGCGGCACGCACGGCGCTGCAGCTTGCCGCTCGACGTCTTGGGCAGCGCGCCTGGCGCGAGCAGCACCACCGCGGCGAGCGAGAGCTCGTGCTCACGGGCCACGGCGGCGCGGACCGCCGCGACCACGGCAGCGAAGTCCGCTCCGCCGCGACGCGTGTCCACCTCGAGCGCAACGACCGCGCCCTCGTCGCCGGCCGCGTCGAGCCCGAAGGCGGCGATGCAACCGGGGCGTGCAGCAGGGTGCGCCCGCTCGGCGGTCAGCTCGATATCCTGCGGGTAGTGGTTGCGCCCGCGCACGATGACCAGATCCTTGAGACGGCCGGTCACGAAGAGCTGCCCCTCGTGGACGAACCCCAGGTCGCCCGTGCGCAGGAAGGGTACGCCCTCGCCCGTCGACGGCACGGCGCCGAAAGTCGCCCGGGTCTCGTCCGGGAGGTTCCAGTAGCCGCCGGTCACGCTGGGGCCGCGGAGCCACACCTCGCCTACCTGCGCGTCGCCGAGGCGGACACGAGTGCTCGGATCCACGATCGCGAGCTCGTGCCCCGGGAGCGGCTCGCCGCAGCCGACCAGCGCCTTGCCGTCGCCTGCGGCATCGGTGAAACGCACCTGATCGCGCCGGAGCGCGTCGGCGTCGACGTGGAGGGTGACCGGCTGCCGACCGAGCTGCCCGCCGGTGACGATCAGCGTCGCCTCCGCCAGGCCATAGGCCGGGTAGTGCGCCTCGGGGGCGAAGCCATAGGGGCCGAACGCCGCCGAGAACCGCGCCAGGCTCTCGGCGCGGACGGGCTCGGCGCCGTTGCAGGCGAGGCGCCACGAGCGGAGATCGAGCCCCTCGCGCTCGGAGGGGGGGATCTTGCGGACGCACAGGTCGAGCGCGAAGTTGGGGAACGGGCTGGTGGTGCCATGAAAGTGCGTGATGGCACGCAGCCACCGCGCGGGGCGCTGGAGGAACGCCACCGGCGAGAGCAGCACCCCGAGCAGACCGCCGAAGATCGGCTGGAGGATCCCGCCGATCAGCCCCATGTCGTGGTAGCTCGGCACCCAGCACACGTAGACGCTGTCGCGATCGTGGCGCGCGAGCCGGTGGATCTCGGCCGAGTTCACCAGCAGGTTCCGATGACTGACGACGACGCCGCGCGGGGCGCTGGTGCTGCCGGACGTGTACTGGAGGAGGGCCGTGTCGGCAGCGTCGAGGTCGGGCGCGCTCCACGCGGCGCCTTCGTCGAGCGCGTCCGTCGCGATCCAGCACAGCGAAGCGAGCTCCGGCGCCTGCTCGGTGAGGCTGCCGGCCATGTCCTTGAACGCCCCGACGGTGAGCACGAAGCGCGCCCCCGCGTCCCGAGCGATGGCCGTGAGGCGAGCCAGCGAGCGGCTCAGGTGCGCGAGGTCCGGCGGGTACGCCGGGACCGCTATGACACCGGCGAACAGTGCGCCGAAGAACCCGACGACGAAATCGAGCCCCGGCGGATAGAGCAAGATCGCTCGCTCGCCGGCGGCCCCCGCGGCCTGCAAGGTCGCGGCGACGGCCCGCGCTCGGCGCTCGACCTCGGCGTAGGTGAGCGAGTCGACGGGGCCGTCGATCTCGCCGGTGCCGAGGAAATGGTAGGCGGTCCGGTCACCTTCGCGCTCGGCGCGCTGGCGCACCAGGTCGACCAGGGTTGCTGCTGTGGGGATGGGCATCGTTCCGTCGTCACTGCATACCCGACCCTGCCACGGTTTGTCATCCACCCCACGCGACTATCCGTAGGTACCCATGAATGGTCGGCAATCCCCGGGGATTCCGCAGCTCAGAACGCCGCCACTCCCCTGACCTTCGCCCCGTGCGGCGGGAGCTGCGCGGTCTGGAGGATGACCACCGGGTGGAACCCCGGCGTCCCCGGCGTGCCGACGTGGCAGCTCTTGCAGCGGAGCCTCGAGCCGTCGGCGGCGACGAACTTCACCATCACGAGGCTCATCCACTCGTTGGCCTTCACCGTGGTGCGGGGGTCGCCGAGGATCTTGGCGATCGGGCGGCCCTGCTCGTCCGTGTGGCACGAGCTGCACTTCATGGGCGAACCGTCGGCCGGCTTGATCGCGGCCATGAGCTCGGTGCTCATCCAGTTGGCGATCTCCTTGCTGGGGGTCGACTTCAGGAAGTCGCGCGGGGGCTGCCCCTCGACCTTGGCCGCGTGGCAGTGGGTGCAGTCGACGCCGAGCATGTCGGCGACCCGGGACATGCTGTAGTACATGTCCTGATCGCAGCGCGCGTTGCGGAGGATTCCCGAGAGCGGGGCGTGCGGCAGCGGCGGCGATCCTTCGCAGACGTCGTGCTCGACGCCCGCCGGCGCCGGCGCCGGAGGGGCGGGAGGAGGCTGCGAGCGCGCGCCGCACGCGGCGGTGAGGAGCGCACCCGCGCAGAGCGACCAGATTCGACGGGTCCGCATGGGCAGCCGAAGGTAGCAGGCGGCGCTGCCGAATCGCCAACACTACGCCCCGGTGCCGCCCGGATCCCACACCGAGATCGCAAGGTGTGCGTCGCGGCGGCGGGCATCCGCAGGGTGCGCGTCGAGCACCTCTGAAGCGCGGAGGGGCGGCCATCCAGGTTGACGCCCTGGTTTGTTCAGCGGATAGGTCTTCCGGCCTCCCGTGAGCAAGAGCGCCGTCATCATCATCGGGACTCGCCCCGAGGCCATCAAGATGGCGCCCCTGGTGCGGGCCCTTCAGGCGTCCGGCGACCTTCGTCCCATCGTCGTCTCGACCGGCCAGCACCGCGAGCTGCTCGAGAGCGCCCTGCGCCCCCTCGAGCTCGTGCCCGACCACGATCTCGAGATCATGGTGCCCCACCAGACGCCGAGCGGCGTCGCCGCCCGGGTGCTCGAGCTGCTTCCGCCGCTGCTCGATCGCCTGCGCCCGGACGTGCTCCTGGTGCAGGGCGACACCACCACGGCGTTCGCCGCCGCGCTCGCGGCCTACTACCAGCGCATCCCCGTGGGCCACGTCGAGGCGGGGCTCCGCACCTACGATCACCGCCACCCCTTCCCGGAGGAGGCGAACCGCCAGCTCGTCGATCGCCTCTCGACCTGGTGCTTCGCGCCCACCACGCTGGCGCGCGACAACCTGCTCGCCGAGCGCATCGCCGCTCCCCGCGTGGTGCTCACCGGCAACACCGCGGTCGACTCGCTGCTGTGGGCCGTGGGCAAGACCGCCGTGCGCTGTCCGGCGCAGACCGTGCTGATCACGCTGCACCGGCGCGAGTCGTTCGGCGAGCCCCTGCGCGACATCGTCCTCGCCCTGCGCGACTTCCTCGACGAGACCCCCGACGCCTGCGCCCTCTGGCCGCTGCACCCCAACCCCAACGTCGCCCGCGTCTGCGACGAGCTGCTGGGCTCTTCCCCACGCGTCGTCCGCGTGCCCCCGATGGACTACCTGAGCTTCACCGGCGTGCTGGCGAGCTGCCGCTTCGTGCTCACCGACTCCGGCGGCATCCAGGAGGAGGCGCCCTCGCTCGGCAAGGTCGTGCTCATCGCCCGCGAGACGACCGAGCGGCCCGAGGCGCTCGAAGGCGGGATGAACCGCCTGGTCGGGCGCAGCCGCGCCGGCGTGCGCGAGGCGCTCGCCGCCGCCTGGCGCGAGGCGCCCTACCAGGGCCCGCTCCCCGCGCCCAACCCCTTCGGCGACGGGCGCGCATCCGAGCGCATCGTGGAGGCGCTGGCGAAGGGAGAGCCCGCCTCGTGAAGGCGCGGGTCCAGGAGGGGGGACCGTCCCCCACCCTCCTCGTCGTCTTTTACGCCAACCCGGATCGGTATCCGCCGACCCGCAACGCCATCCTCCTGTTCCGCGAGCGTTTTCGCGTCCACCTCGTCTGCCGCAACAACGCCGACCCCGCGAGCACGACCTGGCCCGACGACGTGCGGGTCGAGCGCGTCGGGGCGCCCGCCTCCGATCGAGAGAAAGCCACGGCCCCCGCCGCGGCGAAGACCCTCGAATACCTCGCCTTCGTCCGGGCCGTGCGGCGCGCTCTCTCGGCCGATCGCCCCCGCGTCGTCTACGCCTACGAGCCGCACGCCCTCTCCGCGCTGGCGCTCGCCGGCTGCCGCGCCCCAATCGTCTATCACCGCCACGAGAGCGAAGAGGAGGGTTCGTTCCCCTGGCGCTCGCTCCAGACCTGGATCCTGGCGCTCGCGCGCCACCAGGCGCGGCGGACCTCGCTCGTCGTCTTCCCCGAGCAGCGGCGCGCCGAGACGTACCAGCGCCTCGCGGGCGATCCGCGCCCGGTGCTCCTGGTGCCGAACTTCCCGCTCCTGTCGGCGTTCCCGCCGCCGTCGCCCTGGCCTGCCATCCTCGATGCGCGCTGGCGGGAGAGGGTGGTGCTCTATCGCGGCGCGATCGGCCGAGACAACGGCATCTTGCAGATGGTGCGCGCCCTCCCGCACCTCGATCCGGGCATCTCGCTCCGGCTCTGCGGCGGCGCGACGCCGGAGTTCGAGCGAGAGATCCAGACCCTCGCGGCCGGGCTCGGGGTCGCCTCTCGGGTCCGCTACGACGGCTTCGTCCCCTTCGATCGGCTCAACCGCGAGACCGTCGCGGCCGCGGCGGGCATGGTGCTCTACCAGCAGATCCACGCGAACAACGAGTTCAACGTCAGCGCGACCAACAAGCTCTACGAGTACGCGGCCTGCGGCGTGCCCGTGGTGATGCCGGGCTCGCGCGGGTACCGCGACTTCTTCGCTGGCGAGAGCTGGGTAGAGCACGCCGACCCCGCCGACCCCGCTTCGGTGGCGGCGGCTCTCCAGCGGCTCTTCGCCGATCGCGGGCGCTACGAGGAGCGCTGCCAGGCGGCGCGGCGCGCGTTCGAGGTGCGCTTCAACTTCGACGCGGTCTTCGCGCCCCTGCTCGATCGCGTCGTCGCCCTCGCCGGCGACGGCTGAAGGGGGCCGTCGCCCCGCATCCGATCAGAGCTGGCGCGCGGCAGCCGCAATGAGCCCTGCCGCGGGCACGAGCAGGAGCTGCGCAGCCAGCGTGCCCGCCAGCCGGCTCCCGAGCAGGCCCACCACGGAGCGGCGGAACTGGGCGTCCGAGGCCCGTCCCTCGACCACATCGTCGGTGAGCACGGCGAGCCAGGGGTCGACGAGGAGGAACAGCAGAATCGTCGCGACGCCGTTCACGACCGCCGACAGGCTACCTGCGGTCGAACGCAGGTCGGGCGCCAGGTACGCGGCATAGGTGGCAGCGAACACGCCGACGGTCCAGGCCGCCGTGGCTGCCCCATTCAACAGGAGGACGCCGAGGGGGGCCCCGGTTCGCGGTCCAAGGACCGTCACGTTCGTGCGCGAGGGGACAGTGACGCTCGCGCGGAGGACGCCCAATCCTTGCGGCGAGAGGGCGGCGAACAGGAGCCGCGGGAGCGAACGACGGCGGGCCAGCGCGCGCACCCCGTGGGTGAACAGTCGCTGTGCCGTCGGAGTCAGCAGCGCGCCGACGATGGTGGCCAGCGACGCCGCGAGGAGCAGCCACCGGAGGTCGCTCAGGGCGCCGGCGGTCGCGCCGGCGAGCACGTTGCGCTCGATCCGCTTGGTGAGGATGGGCAACTGGAAGGTGTTCGCGGTCCGCGACACGAGGACGAACGCGTTGAAGAGCGTGAACGCGAGCGCGATGCGCCGCGTCCGCACGCCCGCGATGCGCGCGGAGTACGCGAGCGTCCCGATCAGGTTGATCGCGAAAGTCGAGGCGAAGAGTGTCGCGAGCTGGACGTCCATGGCTTTGCCGTTCCGGGACAGGGGGGTCACCGCCCCCCGACGATCCCTACGCCCTGTTGCTGCCCAGATCCCACACCAGCGCGCGCAGCAGCTCGGCCACGCTCCAGGCCTGAGCGACGCAGCCGGCCGGCACGTGCGGCGCGTCCCCCGCGGCAATCTCCGGCACCTGCCCCACCGCCAGCGCGTTGCCGGCCGCGGAGGCGACCAGCCCCTCCAGCTCGGCCCGATCGACCCCCTGCCGCAACGCGGCCCGCACGTAGGCGCCGAGCAGCCAGGGCCACACCGTGCCCTGGTGGTAGGCGCCGTCGCGGGTGACGACGCCGCCCACGTAGCGCCCGACGTAGCCAGGCTGACCGGGCGCCAGCGTGCGCAGCCCGGCCGGCGTGACCAGGTCCCGCCGCGCCCGCTGCACCACCGCGGCGGCCTGCTCGGCGGTGAACGACTCGGGATCGACCGAGAGCGCCAGCACGGCATTGGGGCGCACCGAGGCGTCGTGAAAGGCTCCTGCGCCCTCCGGCGCCGCGGAGACCACGTCGTAGGGATAGCCGGTCTCGGCACACCAGAAGCGCGCCCGAAACCCGGCGCGGGCGCGCTCCCGCTCGGCGGCAGCCCGGGTGTAGAGCGCGACGTCGCCGGCCGCGCGGGCGAGGTGCGCCAGCGTGTCGCAGCCGCGGGCCCACAGGGCGGTGAGCTCGACGGGGCACCCCGCGCGCGAGGTGACCGCCCGCCCGTCGACGCGGGCGTCCATCCAGGTCAGCGAGTCGCCGGGCTTGCCGGCGGCGAAGAGGCCCTCCGCGGTGATGTGGATGCCGTCGCGGGTGCCGCGCAGCGCCGCCTCGAAGGCGTCGCGGAGCGCGAGGATCAGCTCGTCGGTGACGAAGGGGTGGCCCTCGCCGAGGGCGTCGGCGACGTGCCGCGCCGCCTCGAAGAGCCAGAGGGTGGCGTCGGCGCTGTGGAACTCGGGGGCCTCGCCGGCGTCGGGGAGGCGGTTGGGGACCAGGCCGTCGGCCATGGATCCGATCATCTCGCGGAGGATGCGCAGGGCGCCGTCGACCTTGCCGGGCACCAGGTAGAGCCCGGGCAGGGCGATGAGCGTGTCGCGGCCCCACACCTCGAACCACGGGTAGCCGGCGATGACGCCGGGGCGGTGGGCGAGATCGGCGCGGAAGGCGTCGGCGGCGAGGGTGAGGCGGCGCACCAGCAGCGAGGGGCCCTCTCCACGGGCGCCGGAGGAGGGGCGGCTGGTCGCCGGATCCTCGGCGAGGAGGGCGGCGCGGGCGGCCTCGAGCAGGGCGGCGGGCTCACCGGAGGGGAGCTTGTCGATGGACACCACCAGGAAGCGGGGGGCGTCGTCGAGGGGGATCTCGAAGACGCCGGGCGTCCACAGGTCCTCCAGGTAGTCGAGCCCGCGATCGCGCTCGCCGAGGTACTCGAAGCGGCGCCACCAGTCCGGCGATCCCACGAAGGTGCCCTCGTAGCGGAAGCAGACGCGCGGCAGGTCCTTCTTGGGCTGGACGCGCATCTCGCCGGCGCGCAGCTCGACGCGCTGGAGCATCCCGCCGTGCTCGCGGAGCAGGTGGTGGAAGCTGCGGGCCGCGAGGAGGGGGCGGAGGGTCAAGAGGAGCGGGGCCGCGGGCTCGCCGGAGCCCTCGCGGAAGGCGTAGCGCAGCACCACCGCGTTCTCGCCGCGCACCAGGGCGAGGGTCACCTCGAGCTTGCCGCCGGCGACGCCGTAGGTCCAGCGAGGGAGCGGGTCCTGATCGAAGCGCTCGAGGTAGAACGGGCTGGTCTCGGGGTCGACGCCGGGGAACTGGTGCTTGCCCAGCTCCCACTTGGGGCGGCTCGACGGGCGTGACGACGGGGCGCCGGCGCTGACGATGCGGGTGACCGAGGCGTCGACGTGCGAGAGGAACACGTGCCGCCCGCGCGGCGGATCGAGGGCCGCCACCAGCAGCCCGTGGTAGCGCCGGGTGTGCATGCCGGCGAGGGTCGAGCTGGCGTAGGCGCCGGCCCCGTTGGTGTGCAGCCACTCCAGCCGGGCGCGCTTGAGATCGCGCTCGACGGCGACGGCGGGCCAGGGCGACGGGCCGGCCGGCCCGGCGGCGCCGAGGTGGAGGACGACCGGGGGGGAGGAATCGCGAAGGGCCTCGTTCATCGGGCGGGGTACCCGGCATCGAGCGCGGCCTCGGCGGCTTCTCGCATCGGGTCGAGGGGCGGGGTCTGCCCTGTCCACAGGGAGATCGCCAGCGCCGCCTGCCGCACCAGCATCCCCAGGCCGTTCACCGCGGTGAGCCCGCGCGCCTGGGCCTCGGCGAGGAAGGGCGTGAGCCGCGGGTTGTAGACCACGTCGTAGGCGACCGCGTGGGCGGGGAGGCCGCTCCAGGGGACGATGCGGACCACGTCGTCGCCGGGATCGCCGCCGAGCATCCCGGCGCTGGTCGCCTGGATGACGCAGTCGGCGTGGGCCACCAGCTCGCTCCACTGGAGGCGGAGCGCCTGGGAGAGCTTGCCGGTGGGCGCCGCCTCGTCGACGGCGGGCCAGGGCGCGGTGAGGGCGCCGAGCGCGCGGGCCCGCTCGGCGCCGGGCGCGTCGAACATGGTCTCGGTGTTGGTCCAGGAGCGCGAGGTCATGGAGACGAGCGCGAAGCCGAGCTGGCGACAGGCGACCAGCGCCGCCATCCCCGCACCCCCGCCCCCGATGATCGCCGCGCGCCCGCGGGGCCGGGTGCCCAGGACCACGTCGAGGTCACGGGCCAGCGCCTCGGCGTCGGTGTTGTGGGCGACGACGCGGCCGCCGGCGAGGGCGAGCACGTTGGCGGCGCCGGCCTCCTCGGCGGTGTCGGCGCGGACGTCGGCCAGATCGAGCACCGCGCGCTTGTAGGGGATGGTGACGTTGCAGCCCGCGAGCACGCCGGTGCGGAGCTCGTCGACCATGCGCGCCAGCCCCGCGGCGCCGGGGACGTCGATGGCGGTGTACACGTGGGGCAGGCCCAGCGACGTGAACGCCGCGGTGCACATCGCCGGCGAGACCGAGTGGCGGACCGGGTGGCCGAGCAGCGAGAAGCGGAGCCGCTTGCTCATGGTGCACCTCCAGCGGGTGGGGTTTGCGGGGGTTCGGGGGCAGCCCTCGACGCGGCGGCGGGCGGGGGCGCGATCTCGATCACCCGCGCGGTGAAGTCGCCGCGCTGAACGCGGACCCGGACCAGCGCGCCCGGGGCGAGCTCGGCGGGGTCGAGGACGGGGCGGCCGGAGGGGCCCAGGGCGATCGCATAGCCCCGGCCGAGCACGGCCAGAGGCGAGAGCGCGTCGAGGCGGCCAGCGGCCTCGGCGAGGCGGCCGCGCAGGGCGGCGGCGCGGCGGCGCATGGCGGCGGCGAGGCGAGCCTGGAGGGGGCCGAGCTCGGCGCGGGCCGAGGCCACCACGGCGCTGGGATGACGGGCGAGGAGGCGTCGCTCCAGCCTCGCCCCCTCGGCGCGCTGCTCGACCAGCCGGCGCCGCACGGCCCCCGCCATGCGCTCGCGCGTGTCGTCGAGGAACTGCCGGCGCTGCCCGAGGACGCGATCCGCCGTGCCCAGCCGGGCCGTGAGCCGCGCGGCGCTGGCGCGGTCGCGATCGAGACGCTGCGCGATGGCGCGGGCGAGGCGAGCGCGCAGGTGCGCGATGGCGTCGGCGCGGGCCTCGGCGTCGGGCACCAGCAGCTCCGCCGCCTGCGAGGGGGTGGAGGCGCGGGCGTCGGCGACCAGATCGGTGAGGGTGATGTCGATCTCGTGGCCGACGGCGCTCACCACCGGCACCCGCGAGGCGGCGACCTGACGCGCCAGCGCCTCGTCGTTGAAGGCCGCCAGATCGTCCGCCGAGCCGCCGCCGCGCCCGAGGATGATCACCTCCACCTCCGGCACGCGGGCGAGGAGCGCCAGGGCCCGGGCCATGCGCTGCGGCGCGTCCGGGCCTTGGACCGGGGCGCGGGCCAGGAGGATGCGGACCCCGCCGCGCCGGAACGCGACCTTGATGATGTCGTGGATGGCCGCCCCGTCGCCGCTGGTGACCACCCCGATCACCCGGGCCTCCGCCGGCAGCGCCCGCTTGCGCTCGGGCGCGAAGAGCCCCTCGGCCTGGAGCTTCTCCTTGAGCTGGACGAGCGCCTCGAGCAGGGCGCCCCGCCCCGCCGGCCGCGCCAGGTCGGCGGTGAACTGGAGTCGCCCGCGCGGCGCATACACGGTGGCGCGGCCGACCAGCACCACCCGGGCGCCCTCGGCCAGCAGCTTCCGCGACCGGGCAGGGGCGGTGCGGTACATGACGCAGTCGATCGACGCCTCTTCGCGCTCGTCCTTGAGGGAGAAGTAGGCGTGGCCGCTGGCCACCTCCTTGAGCCCGGAGATCTCGCCCTCGACGTTGACGTCGGCGGTGCCGCCCTCGACGAGGCGCTTGAGGCGGCGATCGAGCTCACCGACGGAGATGACGGTGGGACCCGCGGCGACGGGGGGAGCGGGCGGGGCAGGCAGCACCGGGAGCGGCGGGGCCCCCTCGGCGAGGGCGTAGAATGGCAGCTGGGACGGAGGCGGGCGGCGCTGCACGATGGACCAGCACTATCCCGGCTCGGGGCCGAGGGAAAGGGCACGGAGGCGCGCGGGGCGCCTCCGACGGATCAGCCTCGAGCTCGGCCGATCGAGGGCAGAGCCCCTCGCAATCAGCCCTTGAGGTTCTGAAGCGCGAAGTCCCAGTTCACGAGGCTCTTGAAGAAGGTCTCGACATACTTGGGGCGGAGGTTGCGGTAATCGATGTAGTACGCGTGCTCCCAGACATCGATGGTGAGGAGCGCCTTCTGCCCGTGCTTCATCGGCAGATCGGCGTTCGCCGTCTTGGTGACCGCGAGCTTGCCCTGGTCGAGGACGAGCCACGCCCAGCCGCTGCCGAACTGGGTCACCGCGGCGGTGGAGAGGGCCTCGGTGAGCTTGTCGAGCGAGCCGAAGTCGCGGGTGATGGCGTCGGCGAGCTCGCCGGTGGGGGCGCCGCCGCCCGCGGGCTTCATGCAGGACCAGTAGAACGTGTGGTTCCAGATCTGCGCGGCGTTGTTGAAGACGCCGCCGTCGCTGCCCTTGATGATCTCCTCGAGGCTCTGCGACGCCTCGGGCTTGCCCTCGAGCAGCTTGTTCAGGTTGTTGACGTAGGCCGCGTGGTGCTTGCCATGGTGGTACTCGAGGGTCTCGGCGCTGATGTGGGGCGCGAGAGCGCTCTTGTCGTAGGGGAGCGCGGGAAGCGTGAATGCCATCGGGAGTGTCCTTTTCTTGCGTTGTGTGTCGAAATTGTCGGGAGCGCTGTCGGGCTCTTCCCGGGAGGTGGGGGGCCCCACGTCGTCTGGCAAGCCATGGGCCATCAGCCAGGGGCCAGGCGCGAGAGGGCGATCACTCCATCGAGCGAATCGTCGGCACCGGCGGGTTGCTCCCCCGCTGGGCACGCGTGGCCCCGTCGAGGATGCGCACGTCGAGGCCCATGGCCTCCTTCAACAGGCCGGCCTTGGCGCGCACCGTCCACTCTTCCAGCTCGCGGTCGGGCGCCCCGGTGACCTCGAGCACGAGGGTGTCGCCCTCGACGCGCCCGGCGACGTCGGTGACCTTGCCGCGGTGCTCCCGGTCGAGCGCGTCGGCGAGACGGAGGATGGAGGCCATCGCCTTCACCTTGCCGCGATCCTCGCGCGTCAGGGCCCGGAAGTTGTCGTGGTCGAGCTGGGGCGTGCTCTTCCGGTGATAGCGGGCGACGTTGGCCACGATGGCGCGCTCGGTGGCCGCGAGCCCCATCAGGTCGCTGTTGGCGATGAGATAGTAACTGTGCTTGTGGTGCCCCTCGTAGCGGACGAAGTCCCCCACGTCGTGGAGGAGGGCGGCCGCATGGAGGAGGATGCGGTCGCGCGGGCCGAGGCGGTGGCGGGCGGCCAGGTCGTCGAAGAGCTGCACCGCGAAGCGAGCCACCAGGGCGCCGTGGGCCTCGTCGAAGTGGAAGCGACGCCCGAGGCGGAGGCAGCCCTCGTCGAGGGCGGCGGCCTCGGCGGGGAAGTCCTCCGGGACGAAGTGGCGGCGGGCGAGGTCGACGAGGACGCCCTCTTTGAGGCCCACCCCGGGGGCCGAGATGCTGGTGCGGCGGAGCGCGCGGGCGATGCGGGCCAGGATGGTCGCCGCCGGGACGATGGTGTCGGCGCGGTCGGGGCGGAGGCCGTAGCGCGCGGCCCGCTCGTCGACGCTGCGGGCGCAGAGCTCGTCGAGGAGCTTCTCCATGCTGGCCACCTCGATGGCGCGCCCCTCCGCGAAGGCGCCCGGCACCGGGCAGAGATCGGCGAGCGTCTCGATGTTGCCGCCGGTGCCGATGAGCAGATCCACGTTGCCCGCGGCGAGCTCCAGGATCGAGGGCACCGCCTCGGCGAAGACGCGGTCGACGTACTCGTCGAGGAGGCTGCGGTGCTCGGCGTCGATGGGGCCGCGCCCCTCCAGGAACGCCTCCACCAGGCGGACCGTGCCGACCGGGAGCGACCGCGCGAACGCCGCCAGGGTCCGATCCCCGCCCGGCCCCGCCATGAGGGTCAGCTCGGTGGAGCCGCCCCCGATGTCGACGAGGACCACGCTGCGGTCCCGGAGGTCGAGGCGCTCGGCGACGGCGAGCTGGACGAGCCGCGCCTCCTCGGTCCCCTCGATGACGTCGACGTGGACGCCCGCCTCCCGCTCGGCGCGCTCGACGAAGAGGTCCCCGTTCTGCGCTTCCCGGGCGGCGCTGGTGGCGACGGCGCGGTAGCGGTCCACCTTGGCGCCGTCCATGGCGGCGCGGAAGCGGCGCAGGGCCTCGCAGGCGGCGCCGATCACGCCGGGCTCGATGAAGCCCTTGGTGAAGACGTCGTGCCCGAGCCGGACCGGCGCGCGGTCGGTGACGACGTCCCGGAACGCCGTGAAGCGGGGACCGTTGGGACCCATCGTGGGCGGATCCACCTCCACGATGCGGAGCCGCAGGGCGTTCGAACCGATGTCGATCGCTGCGAGGCGCGCCATTGGTGCAGCAGTAGCGAAGTGAGGCGGCGTTGGCTACTCTCCCGGCGGCCATGCGGACAGAGCGAGCGATTCTCCGGGCGGTCGGTGTCCTCTTGCTCCTCGGCGGCTGCGCTCCGGAGGAGGCCAAGGCGCCCAACCCGACCCGCTCCCTCGACGAGCGCCGCGCCCTCGAGGTCATCCGCCGCGCCCTCAAGAGCGAGGGCGTCGATCCCGCCCCCGGCCGGGACGAGCCCCTCGCCGGCACCAGCAAGACGCTCCACATCGACGTCGGGGTCCAGGGCCACGCCTACGGCATCGCCTACATCTCCGCCGAGGACGCCCAGGACCTCGGCGACGCCCTCCCCGCCGCCAACAAGAAGGAGGAGAAGCTCAAGCTGGTGCGCACCGGCGCCGACGGCGAGACCCACGTCGTCCTCCTTTTCCAGCAGAACTACCGCTACGACGACCTCACCGGCGCCGCCCACGAGCAGACCACCATCACCGCCGAGAGCGCCCTCGCCCGCGACGCGCAGGATTTCGTCACCCACGCCCGCTCGCAGAAGTACAAGTAGCCCATGGCGTCCCCCGCGGAGACCGTCCCCTACCCCCGGAGCGCGAAGACCGAGCGGCTCACCCGCCTCGAAGAGGGGCCGAGGAGCGCGCTCCTCGTCTGGGGCGGGGGCTTCCTGGTGCTCGGCATCGCCCTGGTCGGCGTCGGCGAGGCGGGCATGGGCTCCCCATTCCTGCTCTCGGGGCTCCTCAACATCGTCTACGGCATCCACACCTACGGCCGCCTCGGCCCCGAGGACGAGACCCCCGACGCCGAGACCGTCAGGCGCGCGGTGAGGTCGACCACCGCATGGACCGGCGGGCTGACCGCGCTCGGCGGGGCGCTGGTCGCCATCGACCACGTCATGACCGCCGGGACCCAGAGCGTGGGGGGCACCCTGGCCACCTACGGGGTCATGGCGGTGGGGGCCGTGCGACTGATCCGCGCTCAACGGCCGTCGAAGGTGAAGGCGAAGATTGAAAACCGGCGCCGCATGGACAAGAGTGCCGCGCCATGAACCGCCCCAGCCGCCAGCGCGCCAACCTGCTCGAGAAGATCGCCGCCAAACAGTCCCGTACCCCGGGCAAGCCCGGCAAGCGCGTCAAGGCGTGGCTCAAGTGGGCCGAGAAGTACAAGGCCGCCGCCGAGGGCACCGCCGCCCCCGCGCCCGCCGCGGTTTAGTCATTCGGTCATCCTGCGGGACGTTGGTCATCCTGCGGGACGCCCGAGAGCGTTCCGCGACCGGGTTTCCTGCGAAGCTAGGCGACGTCCGCTGCCTGTGTAGCCGTCCCCACCAAGCCACCTCACTCTGACCGCGCGATGCGGTTGCACGGCGCTCGCGTGCCGGTGCATCGTCGCGTGCGTGCGCTTGCTCTTGCTCGTCGCCGTGGCGCTCCTGGCCGCGTGCTCGCCGCGCGCTGCCGTTCCTGGGGCGGGTGCGAAGGCGGAGAGCTTCCGCATCGCCGACGGGGACTTCGATCGGGATCCGCGCACCGTTACAGGGGCCGCCGCGGCGCTCGATCTCGACGTCGCCGTGCGGGCGTTCGACGAGGCCTATGCGGGCGTCGAGGGTGCGCTGGGTCCGGATCGCCTGCCGGCCGCCGGTCGCATCGCCGCGGTGCGTGCTCGGCTCGCGGCGCGGGCGCTGTGGAGCCCGGAGGAGCTCGTCGAGGAGCTGGTGGCGCTGTTCCGGTGCCCCGACGGGCACCTGGCGTTCGGCTGGGACGGGCGCCTGCCGCTGCGGCTCGAGGCCTGGCCGCGCTTCCTCGGCGGCGGCGAGGCCCGCGGCGAGGAGGAGGCGGTGAGCCTCGTGCCGGGCGCGGTGCCCCGGCTGGTCGTGCGCACCTTCGACAGCGCGGCGGCGGCGGAGCTCGCGGCGCTGCCCGCCATCGCGCGATCGCTGCGACGGCTGCCGGCGTTCGTCGTCGACCTCCGGGGCAACGGGGGCGGGAACTTCGGCTATGCGGAGCGCTTCGTCCTGGAGCTGACCGACCGCACGCTGCGCCGGCTCGACGAGCGCGAGGTGGTGAGCGTCGCCGCGGCCGAAGGGCGGGCCAACAGCGCCCGCCGCCGGCTCGCCCTGGGCGAGGTGCCCGCCGCCGCCGAGCCCCTGTTCCGCGCCCACGTCGAGGCCCTCGAGTCCGCCGCGGCGGCGCTGCGCGCCCGCGGAGCCGGGCGCGTCGAGCGGGTGGCGACCGGCGGGGTGATCCGGGGGCGGGCGCCGGGGCCGCTCCGAGCCCGCGTGGTGATGCTCGTGGACGGCGGCTGCGCTTCGGCGTGCGAGATGGCGGTGGCGCTGGCGCGGCAGATCCCCGGGGTCATCGTCGCCGGCGAGAGCACCCGGGGAAGCATGGCGGCCGGCGAGATCGCGCTGTTTCGCCTGCCGCGGTCGGGCGTGACGATCTCGCTGGGGACGCGGGCCTTCCGGGACCCCCTGGGCGGCTTCGCCGAGACGCGGGGCTTCCTGCCGGACGTGCGTCTCTTCGGGGCCGACGCGGCCGCCCGCGCCGGGGCCCTGGCCCTGGAGCACGATCCCGTCGCGCCTTCGCGCGTTGAATCTCCCCTCCCGACGCGCGTATCCTCGTGGCAGTAACGGCGCCCCCGCCCGAGGAGCTTTTCATGTTCTATCGATCCGTCACCCCTGGCCTGCACTCGTCGTCCTCCGTCGCGCTCGCCCTCGTGGCCGCCGCCGCGATCAGCCTGGCGCCGCGGGTCGGCCACGCCCAGGGAGCCCCGCCGGCAGGCGATCCCGCCGCGCCCCCTCCTCCGGGCTACGCGCCCACCCCGCCGCCTCCGCCGGGCTATGCGCCCGCCGCGCCTCCGCAGGGCTACCCGCCCGCCGCGCCGCCGCAGGGCTATGCGCCGCAGCCGACGCAGCCGCCGCAGGGCTACGCGCCCCCGCCTCCGCAGGGCTACGCGCCCCCGCCTCCGCAGGGGTACGCGCCGCCTCCCGCCGGTGCCTATCCGCCGGGCTACGTGCCGCCCCCCGCCAACTACTACGCGCCCCCTGCTTCGCGCGGGCCGGTCACCATCACCGACTGGGACGACTCCCAGCCCGTCCCCCAGGGCTACCGCGTCTCCAGCAAGGTCCGCACGGGCCTGGTCGTCGGCGGCGCGGTGACGTTCGGCGTGCTCTACGGGATCACGCTGACGGAGGGCGTCATCGCCGGCAGCGTCGGCGGCTCGGCGCTCGGGGTCATCCCGATCGTGGGCCCCTTCGCGGTCATCCCCGGCGTCGGCACCGGGCCCGGCTCGGTCGCGGCCGACTTCTTCCTGGTCCTCGACGGGCTCGGGCAGGCGGCCGGCGTGGCGATGTTCGCCGCGGGCTTCGCGTCGCCTCGCAAGATCCTCGTCCGCAACGACATCTACGTGTCGGGCGTCACCCTCATGCCCAAGCCGATGACCTTCGGCAAGAACGGGGGCGGGCTCGGGTTGATGGGAGCGTTCTGATGAGCCGTCGCGCCGCGTCGATCGCCGCCGTCGTTTTCCTCGTCCCGGCCCTCGCCGCGGCGCAGCCGGCTCCTGCCGCTCCGGTCGTCGTACCCGCACCTGCCGTTCCGCCGGGGCTGATGCCCGTCTTTCCCCCGGGCGCCGTCGCTCCCGGTCCGCCGAACGCCTATGTGCCGCCCCCCGCCGGCTCCGTGGCGGTGACGGCGCCCCCGTCGGGCTATGCGCTCCCCTACCCCATTGCCAGCCCCTATCCGCCCTCCCCGCTCGACCTCGAGGCCCCCGGGATGGAGCTGCTCCTGCCCACCACGCTTTCCTTCGAGGAGGGGCAGACCGTGCCTCGCGGCTATGCGCTCAAGTCGCGCTCGCCGCGCTCGCTGCTGGTCGCGGGGACGCTCAGCTTCGGCACGGCGTACCTCGCCTCGCTCATCGGGGCGGCGACGGCGCTCACCGCGAACTCGACCAGCGGTACGTCGTACGCGCCGCTCTTCGTTCCGGTGATCGGCCCGTACATCGCCATTGGCACCGCGCAGGCCAGCGGTGCCGGCGCGGTCTGGCTGGTGCTCGACGGCCTGGCCCAGACGGGCGGGGCGACGCTCTTCGTCTACAGCCTGGTGGCGGAGGAGAAGTACCTGAGCCGCAAGGCGCGAGACACCGGCAGCGCGCTCGACGTGCTGGCGCACCCGGCGGTCTTCGTCGGGCCGCGGATGGGTGTGGCGCGCTGGGCGTTTTGACAGGTCCCGTCACAGGCCGGCGTTCGGCGGCCTGGCGGGCCCGGTGGGATCCCTGGCGGACGCGACCTCCAGCCTGGCGAACGCGACCTCCAGCCTGGCGAACGCGACCTCCAGCCTGGCGGGCCCGGTTGGATCCCTGGCGGACGCGACCTCCAGCCTGGCGAACGCGACCTCCAGCCTGGCGGACGCGACCTCCAGCCTGGCGGGCCCGGTTGGATCCCTGGCGAACGCGACCTCCAGCCTGGCGTGGCCGCCCATCGGCCAACTGAGGGTGTGACGGCAAGAGGGCTCCTGTCGCTGCGCCGGGCCCCCGCGAGACGGCCTGGACAACCTGACGGAGCGAGGCTGGCTCGTTGCGCTCCCCGTCCTCCCCCCCAGCAGGCACTACCGCCGCCTGTGCTAATCTCCCCGCCATGAACGCGCTGCCCGCTCGCCCTCCCCGGGTCACCGGTCTGCTCGAGCTGCGAGACTTCGGCCCCACCGGTCGCCGGCTCGGCACCGCCGCCGACTGCTACGAGGGCAGCCCCTGGGAGCTGCACCGGGGAGAGCTCTGGGAACAGATGGGAAGCAAGGACATCCACGCCATCGTCATGGCCCTGCTCACCGCCCTCTTCCGCACCCACGCCCGCCTCGGCGTCACCGTGATGACGGACGTCTACTGCGACCTCAGCGACGCCACGGAAGCGTCCATCCGAGCGCCGGACGTGGTCCTCGTCGGCGACCTCTCGGTGCCGCGCGACGCGAACTACCACGGCACTCCCATCCTCGCGGTCGAGATCCGTGGCACCCAGTCCAAGCGCTACCTCGAAGAGAAGGTGAGGCTCTACCTGGAACGCGGCTGGCCCTGCACCTGGATCGTCCATGCCGAGCGCCAGGAGGTGGAGGTCGTCCAGCCGGGCTCAGCGCCCGTGGTCTACCGCCGCGGCACCGACGTGCCGCTCGTGCCCGAGCTCGACAAGCACGGGCTCGCGGCCCTGCCCGTGGCGGCGTTCTTCGACGAGGAGGAGGCGGTCCGGTTCAACGACGGCTGGGTCGCGGCGCGTTCGCGGGCGGATGAGCGCCTGCACGAACGCGCACGCTCGGTGCTCGCCGTCCTCGACGCCCGCGGCCTCGCCGTCTCCGAGCCCCTCCGGGCTCGCATCCTCGCCTCGCGCGATCTCGAAGCGCTCGGCCGCTGGATCACCCTCGCGGCGACCGTCGCGTCCTCCGCGGACTTCACCGCGAAGCTCTGACCCTCACTTGTCCGCGCCCGCCGCGAGGAGCAGATCGACGATCTGCTTTGCCAGCGGCAGCGCGCGATCCTTCTGCGCGGCGCCGACCTGCGCCGTGTAGGAGCGGGCCAGCTCCAGGGCGCTCCGCGACGACTGCCCCTGCTTGTGGGGCTCCCCGACGACCTTCACGTCGGCGCCCCCGTCGAGCAGCATCTTCACGAACCAGACGTCGTGCTTGGTGATCGCCCAGAGCAGCGGTGACCAGCCGTCCTTGCTGCGGGCGTTGATGTTCGCCCCGGCGCCGATCAAGGCCCGCACCACGGACGGCCGGCACCAGCCGCGCGCCTCGGCGAGGAGGGGGGTGGCGCCGTCCGCATCGGGGAGGTTGACGGCCTTGCGCTCGGCGACGAGGGTCTCGACCCCCTCCTTGCAGAGGTGCCCGCGGAGCCCCTGGAGCAGGGGCGTCTGCCCCGCCTCGCCGCGCGCCTCGAGGTTGGCTCCGGCGGCGACGAGCGCCCGGAGGAGGACCACCCAGGCGGCCGTCTTGGCGCCGTGGGCGGCGAGGTGGACGGCGGTGGTGCCGCCGGTGAGCCGCACGTTGGGGTCCGCGCGAGCCGCGAGGACGGCGGTGGCCGCCTCGATCTGCTCGGCCTCGATGGCGGCGGAGAGCGCGGTGCGGCCCCGCACCACCACGTTGGGTTGCGCGCCCGCGCGGAGGAGCGTCTGCACCGCGGCGAGATCCCCGGCGGCGGCGGCCTGCTGGAGGCGGAGCGGCTCGAGCCACCACGGCTTGTCGCCGAGGGCGCGGAGGATCTCCTCGAGCGCCTGGATCGGCGCCGCCTCGATCGGCCCGCCGGCGACGAAGTCGGCGACCGCCTGCTGCTGCTCGGTGGCGCCCGTGTAGGGGTGATCGTCGTCGTAGGCGTCGGTCACCGTCGCCCACCGGAGCACGTCGCCGTCGAGGGTGGCGGTGTGCTCCTGGTCGTCGCTCTGCCAGCTGAAGGTGCGAGGGCTCATGCCCCCGCGAGCGTACCCTGCGAGGAGGCCCGCTTCTACGGCCTCGTCAGCACCATCACCACCTTGGAGGCCTTGAGATCCCGGAGGCCCACGCAGCTGGTGACCTTGCCGGCCTCCATGGTGAAGTTGCCGAGCGCGGGCTCTATCTTGGCGAACTCCACGCTGAGCCGGCCGCCGTCGTAGCGGGCCCGCAGGGGCGCGCCCCCCACCGAGGTCCACACCTCCTGGCAGGTGCCGCGGGCGCGCGGGTCGTAGGCCTTGCCGAGGGGGAGCACCGGGCGGATGCGATCCTCGACGGTGAAGACGCTGGGGTCGGGGGTGCCCCGGAGGACGAAGCGGGCCTCGCCGGTCTCGTAGCCCTGGGTGGGGAACTGGGCCGGCTTCTTCACGCGGAACTCCAGGTCGCTGCCGGCCGCGACCGCCTCGAGCTCGCGGCCGTTGCCGACCCAGGAGCCCACGAGCGCGTCCAGCGCGACCCGCGAGGCCCCCGCGTCCGCCGCGCGCGCCGAGGCGCTGCCCGCGGGGGCGCCCGCGTCGACGGGCGGACGGCGCGTCGTCCGGAAGAGCTCCGGCACCCCGGGCACGATGCCCACCGCCAGCGCCGCTCCCGCGCCGCCCGCGAGCAGCGCCGCGACGAGCAGCACCCACGGCCAACGCCGCCTCGGGGCTGCGTCGCCGGGGTCGGCCCGGCGGGCCTGCTCTCCCGCGGTGGGGAACACCGAGACCTCGCCCGAGGCCCGAGCGCCCAGCGCGGAGCCGTCGTCCATCCCGGGCTGCGAGGTGGTCGCCATGAGCGGGGCGCCGGCGCCGGTGGTGGCGTTGATGAGCGGGATCGGCGGGGTCATCCCCGGCGGGGACTGCCCGGAGAGCGCGGGGCCGGGGGTCTGCCCCCAGCGGGCGTCGCCGCCGTAGCCGAGGATGCGGTCGACGGCGGCGACCAGCTCCTCGCAGTTCTGGAAGCGCTGATCGCGCTCCTTGGAGCA
>Ga0302283_1000948_pt1 | contig 24396 bp, 18 predicted proteins | sample III_Fen_E1_4_FD_198770 | JGI IMG/M metagenome (GOLD analysis project Ga0302283, IMG submission 198770) | Peat permafrost microbial communities from Stordalen Mire near Abisko, Sweden - III_Fen_E1_4 | ecosystem: Environmental > Terrestrial > Soil > Wetlands > Permafrost | place: Sweden: Abisko... | reverse complement strand
TCCTCGGCCAGCTCGACGTCGAGCTCCTTCACCGACTGGACGATCCCGATACGTACGTCCACCGGACACGCTCCTCTCACCCGCTCGGCCACCCGGCCGGCTCCTACGAACGTTACAAGGTCGACGGTGCCCCTCCGGCCGGACGGCACACCCGTGGTGCACACTGGAGCCATGGACAGCAGCAGCGGCAGCGGCAGCGGCAGCGAGCGGACGAGGCGGTGGGCGTCGACCATGGCCGGGCACGCCCGGGCCGGTGTCCGGTCGGCCCACGCCGACTCGACGGCGGCGGCCGGCTCCGGTGGACCGGTGGCGCCGTTCGACCGCCGGCGGCGCGAGGAGGTCGAGGAGAGCCTGCTGGCGCCGGGCGCCACCCGGGCCGTGGGTCCGGGGAACCGCGACCGGCCCGAGGAGGCCGACCCCTGGCGGACCTGCTTCGAACGCGACCGCGACCGCATCCTGCACGCCACCGCCTTCCGGCGCCTGGCCGGCAAGACCCAGGTCTTCGTCTTCCCCGACGACCACCAGCGGACGCGGTTGACCCACGCCCTCGAGGTGGCCCAGGTGGCCACGGGCATCGCCCGGGCCTGCCGGCTGAACGTGGCCCTCACCGAGGCCATCGCCCTCGGCCACGACTGCGGCCACGGCCCGGGGGGACACGCCAGCGAGGACGCCCTGTCGCCCTACCTCGACGGCGGGTTCGACCATGCGCCGTGGGGCGCCGACGTGTCCCTGGCCGGCCTCAACCTCTGCCGGGAGACCCTCGACGGCATCCGCAACCACTCGTGGTCCCGGCCGGCGCCCTCGACCCCCGAGGGTGAGGTGGTGAGCTGGGCCGACCGCATCGCCTACGTCTGCCACGACTTCGAGGACGCCGTGGGCAGTGGGATCGTCACCCCCGACGTCCTCCCGGCCGTGGTCCGGGAGCGCTCGGGGGAGCGGCGCAGCCAGCAACTGGGCTCGTTCATCGACGCCATGGTGTCCACGGCCCTCGACACCGGCCGCATCGGCATGGGCGAGGACCTGGCCGAGTCGCTGGCCGCCTTCCGGGCCTGCAACTACGAGCACATCTACCTGCGCCCGAGCTCCGTGGCCCAGGGCGAGGCCGTGGTGGCCGTCCTCCAGGCACTGGTCGAGCACTACGGCGACCGCCCCAATCTCATCCCCGGCGCCGTCGAACGGGACGGCGGCCTGCGGGGGGGCGATCCCGGGGCGGTCCGGGCCGCCGTGGGCTACGTCGCCGGCATGACCGACCGGTTCGCCTTCGGCCAGGCCGTGGCCGTGCTGGGTTGGGACCCGGCCAAGCTCCCGACGGGGATCGGCGTCACCGGCCGGCACTGACCGGACGACCACCACCGTGACCAACCCGTAGTGTGGGGGCCATGGTGAGGATCCTGGCCCGGTGGGCATTCCGGACGGCCGTGCTGGTCGGCGTGTCACTGCTCGTCCAACGGCTCCTCGGGGCCCGGCGGGACGGCGCCACCCGGAGCATCCCGGTGGTGGCCCGGGCCGACTGGCCCCCGGTGCCCCCCGCCCCGGGGCACCTCCCCGGTCAGCTGCAGCGGTCCCCCAGCCACGGCTGATCGCCGTCGAGGGCGTAGAGGGCCACCGCCACACTGTCCTGCTCCGGCTTGGTGGCCTCGTTGGGCGGCACGCCGACGAGGAACCCCAGCCCGGCGTCCTGCGCCGCCGTATCCCAAGTGGGCTGGCTGAACTGGAAGGCCCCCATGTACAGACCGTTCGGGGAGACCGCTCCGTAGTCGCCGCCCGACTCGGCCTGGACCACGCACTGGAGGAACGGGTTGAGGGCCGGATCGGCCACGGATCCACCTCCGGGGGGCGCTGAGGGCGCCGGGGACGACGAGGGCCCGGGGGAAGTGGCCGACCGTGACACGACGGCCACGGCGGCGCTCCGGGCCGGCACCGACCGGGCCGCGGCACGCTGGGCGGCGGAAACGGCGGCGGCGGCGGCGGCCTGCTGGGCGGCGGCCTGTTGGGCCACGGCGATGGCCAGCTGCCCGGTGACCTGGGACTGCACCGACTGCAACTGCGACTCGGTGTGCTCGGACGCCGAGAGGGCCGCCGCCCGCAGGTCGGTGTCGGCCTGGTCCCGGGCCAGGCGCTGCTGCAGGACGGCCTGCTGGGTCTGGAGCGCCTGTTCGGCCGTGTGGAGCTGGTCGAGGGCCGTGGCGATGTTGCCCGAGGCGATGGTGGTGTACTCGTCGGCGGCCTGGGCCGACTCCTCGCTGCCGGCGAACAGTTCGGCGTCGGCCCCCGACGCCTTGGAGCCGTCGTTGATGTAGGCCAGGATGGCCTGGCGCCGGACCAGGTCCGTCCGGGTGCTGATGGCCTGCTGGTCCAGGGCCACCTGGTGGTCGACCGCGGCGACCTGCCCGGCGTCGGCGGCCAGGCGCTGCGACACCACCGAGACCTGCTGTTGGTCCGCCCCCACCTGGAGCTGCTCTTCGATGAGCTCCTGGGACACCGTGGTGGCCTGGGCCCGGAGATCGGACACCTGGTCGGCCCTGGCGGCGGACGGGAACAGGACCACCACGAGGGTGGTCGTCGCGACGAGCGTCGAAAGAAGTGCCGCCGGGAGCGTTCGCCGGCCGGGCACCCTTGCGTCTACCTTCGCCATCGGTGTGTACCGGGCGCGAAACACAATAGGAGGCGAATTTACCCCCGATCGCTCCGGACCACAACGTGAACACGTGCACAAGGACCTCCCGGCGAGGAGCCGGAGGGCTCAGGTGGCGGCGTTCTGCTCCACCACGGCGGGGACGTACCCGCCGTACTCGACGCCGTCGGACACCACCACGTTGAGCTTCGCCCCCCACCGGGCCAGCACGTCGTTGCGGTCGTAGGGGGCGGTCCACAAGCCCTGTTCCCACGCCGGGGACGTCGACCCGGGCGCCGACCCGGGCGCCGACCCGGGCGGCGTGTCGGGGATGAGCCCGCTGAACGTCTCGAAGGCCGACACGTCGGCGTCGATGTCCGAGGAGTTCAGGCTGTAGATGAGCTGGGACTGGTAGAGGCCCCGGCCCCGGAGGCTCCCGAGCGGGGGCGACGTGGTGTACGGGAAGGCGGCCAGGGCCCGGTTGGCCGCGTCGTAGTCGGACGGGCCCGTCGGCGACACGGTCGAGGCCCAGGCGTACTCCTCGGGGACCGAGGGGGACGGGGCACCCGGGGTGGGCGGGGCCCCGGGGGTGGTCACGAAGGTGGCGTGGACGCCTGCGGCGGCCAGGGCCTGGGGCTGGAGCACCGAGGACGGCACCATGAGCACCACGTTGTGGCCCCCACCGCCCTGGGAGGTGATGTCGCCGAGGGTGGCCGTGGCCACCGACGGGCCCGTCGTCGGGTCGTAGGTCACCGGGGCCAGCGGGGCGAACGCCGACCACAGGGCCTGGTCGTCGGCCGGTGTCGGGTCGTTGTCGTAGCAGAGGTGCTGGAGGTCCACCACCACCACCTCGTCGGGGTGGGCCCGCGCCCACGTGGCGATGGAGGCCAGGTCGGAGGCGAGGGGATCGCTGCTGAACAGGGTGTGGACGATGCGCCAGCCGGTCTGCGGGTTGCCGGTGTAGGCCACCCGGACGTCGAGGTAGCGCACCCCGGCGTCCAGCTGCCCGGGATAGTCGAGGTTCTGGGCCTCCGACCACCGCTTCACCAGGGCCGGCTCGCTGGCGAAGATCGGCTGGTAGCTGGTGCAGTCCGACCCGCTCTGGGTGTCGAAGGCCGACTGGTCCAGGTCGAACGTCCCCGAGTCGTGTGCCCCGGGGAGGGCCGTGCCGCTGAGGGGCGTGTCGGCGAACCCGGGATCCTTCGCCGTGATGCAGCCCATCCAGGCGGACGGCTCGGTGGTGGCACAGGTCCGGGCCACGGCCAGGGTCGGCCGGGAGCCGCCGGAGGTCGCCGAGCCACCCGAGCCACCCGAGCCACCCGAGCCACCCGAGCCACCCGAGCCACCCGAGCCGCCCGAGCCGCCCGAGCAGGCCACCAGCACCAGGGCCAGGGCCGCCGTGGCCGCGGCCGGCACCCAACGGACCGGGGGACGTCGCCGTCGCCCCCGTGTCGCCGTCACGCCCCCCTCCCCGAACACCGTCGTCGTCGGCCGACGCTCAGGTGCGGATGCTGTGGACGTCGCTGATCCCCGGTGCCGCCCGTAGGCCGTCGAGCACCTCCACCGGGACCAGGCGGTCGGTGGACAGCACCATCAGCGCGGTGTTCCCCGTGGCCGACGGTCCGACGGCCATCGAGGAGATCGACACGCCCGACTCCCCGATGATGGTCCCCACCACGCCGATCATGCCGGCCCGGTCGTCGTTGCGGACCACCAGCATGGCCGGGGCCGGGGGGACCTCGACGGTATGGTCGTCCACCATGACCAGGCGGGGCTCGGTCCGCGGTCCGGTGAGGGTGCCGGCCACCGAGTGGCCACCGCTGCGCAGGGTGATCAGGTTGACGTAGTCGTGGGCCGTCACCGTCGAGGTCTCGCGGACCTCGAGGCCCCGCTCGGCGGCCAGTTGCGGGGCGTTCACGAAGGACACCGGCTCCTCGGTCCCTTCGGCGAAGATCCCCTTCAGTGCCGACAGGGTGAGGATCCCGGTCCCCGACCCGGCCAGGCCACCCTGGTACTCGATGTCCAGCGAGGACGGCAGTCCGTCGTTCAGCCCCGACAGGATGCGGCCCAGCTGCTCGGCCAGGGCCATGAAGGGCCGGACCGTCTCGGAGACGTCGGTGGCCGAGACGTTGACGGCGAAGGGGACGAATTCCCCCGAGAGGGCCAGGATCACCTGCTCGGCGATGGTCACCCCGGCCTTGTCCTGGGCCTCGGTGGTCGACGCCCCGAGATGGGGAGCCACCACCACCGACGGCAGCTCGAAGAGCGGGGACTCGGTGGTGGGCTCCTTGGCGAAGACGTCGAGCCCGGCCCCCTGGACCCGGCCCGAGCGGATGGCGTCGGCCAGGGCCTCCTCGTCGACGATGCCTCCGCGCGCCGTGTTGATGATCCGGATCCCCGGCTTCACCTTGGCCAGCAGCTCCTTGCCGAACAGGCCCAGGGTCTCGGGGGTCTTGGGCAGGTGGATGGTCACGAAGTCGGACTGGGCCACCAGGTCCTCGATCGACAGCAGCTCGACGCCCATGTGGCGGGCCCGGTCCTCGGAGACGAAGGGGTCGTAGGCCACCAGTCGCATCCCGAAGGCCAACGCCCGCTGGGCCACCAGAGCGCCCACCCGGCCGAGGCCCACCACGCCGAGGGTCTTGCCGTGGAGCTCCACGCCGGTCCACTTCGACCGCTCCCACTTGCCGGCCACCAGGGCCGAGTGGGCCTGGGGGATGTTGCGGGCCTGGGCCAGCAGCAGGGCCATGGCCTGCTCGGCGGCCGACAGGATGTTCGACTGCGGGGCGTTCACCACCATGACCCCGCGGCTGGTGGCCACCGGCACGTCGACGTTGTCGAGCCCGATGCCCGCCCGGCCCACCACCACCAGGTCGGTCCCGGCAGCGAGCACGGCCGGGGTCACCGTGGTGGCCGACCGGATGATCAGGGCCTGGGCGCCGACCACGGCCTCCTCCAGCTCCTCGGGGGACAGACCCAGCCGGACGTCGACCTCGTGGCCGGCGTCGGCCAGCAGTTCGAGGCCTCGAGGGGCCAATTCTTCGGTTACGAGCACCCTAGCCACGGGGTTCCTTCCTCTCGGGCGCGTCCCCCGACACGCGGTCTGCCTTCTGTGCTGCGGTCCTGCGTGGTCCTGCGTCCCCCCCGGCCACCGTAGGCGCTACCGGGCCTCGCCGAAGAGCGAGGCCAGGCGGCCCACCCCTTCGACCAGGTCCTCGTCGCCCAGGGCGTAGGACAGCCGGAAGTACCCGGGCGCCCCGAAGGCCTCACCGGGGACCACGGCCACCCCGACCTCGTCGATGGCCAGCTCGGCCAGCCCGGCGCTGGTGGTGACCTGCCGCCCCCGGAGCTCACGACCGAGGAGCCCCTTCACCGACGGGAAGGCGTAGAAGGCCCCCTCGGGCACCGGGCACTCGACGCCGTCGATCTCGTTCAACAGGCGGTGGATGGTGCGCCGTCGCCGGTCGAAGGCCTGGCGCATCTCGCCCACCGCCACCAGGTCGCCCGACACCGCGGCCAGGGCGGCCCGCTGGGACACGTTGGCCACGTTGGAGGTCTCGTGGGACTGCAGGTTGGTGGCCGCCGTCACCACGTCGGCCGGGCCGATCAGCCAGCCCACCCGCCACCCGGTCATGGCGTACGTCTTGGCCACGCCGTTCACCACCACGCACCGGTCGGCCAACTCGGGCACGACCACCGGCATGGAGTGGTGGGTGACGCCGTCGTAGGTCAGGTGCTCGTAGATCTCGTCGGTGACCACCCACAGCCCGTGGCGGTCGGCCCACCGGCCGATGGCCTCGATCTCCTCGCGGGGGTAGACCGCCCCGGTCGGGTTGGAGGGCGACACGAACAGCAGGACCTTGGTCCGGGGGGTCAGGGCCGCCTCCAGCTGCTCCACCGAGGTCCGGTAACCGGTCGTCTCGTCGGTGGGGACGACCACCGTGACCCCGCCGGCCAGGGCGATCGCCTCGGGGTAGGTCGTCCAGTAGGGGGCCGGCACCAGCACCTCGTCGCCGGGGTCGCACAGGGCGGCGAAGGCGTTGGCGATGGCCTGCTTCCCACCGTTGGTGACGAGGACCCGGGAGGCCGGCACCTCGAACCCCGAGTCCCGCAGGGTCTTCGCGGCGATGGCCTCCCGCAGCGCCGGCAGGCCGGCCGTGGGCGAGTACTTGTGCGTCGCCGGGTCCCGGCACGCCTCGACGGCGGCCTCGACGATGTGGGCCGGCGTGGGGAAGTCGGGCTCACCGGCCCCGAACCCGATCACGCTCTCGCCCGCCGCCTGGAGGGCCTTGGCCTTGGCGTCGACGGCCAGGGTGGCCGACGGGGAGACGGCGGCGACGCGGGCGGAGATCCGGGTGGAGGTCACGCCCGGCACCCCCGGACGGCCGCCACGGGGAGCGCGGATTCGGAGCTGGGGGCCATGGGTGCCATGATTCCATATGTGACCGATACCCCCGACATCCGCATCCCCGCCCACCTGCTCCCCGCCGACGGGCGGTTCGGGGCGGGACCCTCCAAGGTGCGGCCCGAGGCCGTCGCCGCCCTGGCCGCCGCCGCACCCGGCTACCTCGGGACGAGCCACCGGCAGAAGACGGTGAAGTCCGTCGTGGGCAGCCTGCGCTCCGGGCTGGCCTCGCTGTTCTCGCTGCCCGACGGCTACGAGGTCGTGCTGGGCAACGGTGGGACCACGTGCTTCTGGGACGCCGCCACCTTCGGGCTCATCGACCGCAAGAGCCAGCACCTCAGCTTCGGGGAGTTCTCCTCCAAGTTCGCCACGGCGGCCTCGGCGGCCCCGCACCTCGAGGACCCCGAGATCATCACCTCCGAGGTCGGCACCCACCCGACGGCGGAGGCCCGCGACGACATCGATCTCTACGCCCTCACCCACAACGAGACCTCCACCGGCGTGGCCATGCCCATCGAACGCCCGGCCGGGGCCGGCGGTCTGGTGGCCGTGGACGCCACCTCGGCGGCGGGCGGCATCCGGGTCGACCCGGCCCAGTTCGACGCCTACTACTTCGCCCCGCAGAAGTGCTTCGGCTCGGACGGGGGGCTGTGGGTGGCCCTCCTCTCCCCCGCCGCCCTCGAGCGGGTGGCGGCCATCCACGACTCGGGACGGTGGATCCCGGCCTCGATGGACCTCACCATCGCCGTCGACAACTCCCGGCTCGACCAGACCTACAACACCCCGGCCCTGGCCACCCTGTTCCTCTTCGACGACCAGGTGCGCTGGTTCAACGAGCACGGAGGCCTGGAGTTCTCCGCCGGCCGCTCGGACCGCTCGTCGGAGATCCTCTACACGTGGGCCGACGCCTCCGAGTTCGCCACGCCGTTCGTCACCCGGGAACAGGACCGCAGCCCGGTGATCGGGACGATCGACCTGGCCGACACCATCGATGCCGCCGTCGTGGCCGCCGTGCTGCGGGCCAACGGCATCGTCGACACCGAGCCCTACCGGAAGCTCGGCCGCAACCAGTTGCGCATCGCCCTGTTCCCCTCCGTGGACCCCGACGACGTGGCCGCCCTGTGCGCCTGCATCACCCACGTGGTGGGGGCGCTGGCCGCCTGACCCCGGGGGTCCGGGCCCAGGCCCAGGTCCCGTCCCACCGGCCGACTGTTACAACGAGCCGCTCCATGTAACAATGGCGCCCGCCCGCTCACCGACCGGTGGCCGAGGGCGACAGGGAGGACACCATGGGGGATCGGCCGACCACCGGGACGACGGGTCGCGGGACCCACGCAGGGACCAGGCGGCGCGGGTGGCTACTGGCCGCGGCGCTGGCCGTCCTGGCCGCCGGCTGCTCCTCGGCCTCGGCGGGGTCCACCTCCCCGGCGCCGCCGACGTCGGGACCGGTCGCCCCGGCCATCACCGCCCCCGCCCCGTTCACCGGTCACGGGTCGGTCCTCCAGGCCTACGCCCTCGGCGCCACCCCCGGTCAGCACCTGGCCCTGGTGGACTCGGCCGGCCGGGTGACCGGCAGCGGGACGGTCGGGGCCCTCGGCGCCGTCATCGTCCGCGACCAGGTCCCGGGGAGCGGCTACACGTTCCGGGCGGCCGACGGGTCGAAGGAGCTCGGCTCCAAGCCCTTCGCCGTACTCCCGGCCCAGAGCACCCCGCCGGCCGGCGCCGACGTGGGCCAGGTCATGCACGTGGGCCTGAACTACATCACCATGCGCGACGGGGTGAAGCTGGCCGCCACGGTCCGGCTCCCGCTGGGCAAGACCTTGGCCGACGGACCCTTCCCCACGGTGATCGAGGACTCGGGCTACGCCATCGCCGCCCCCCACAGCCTGATCGACGCCGTGCTGGGCATCGACGGAGGCTCCGAGAACGACCCCCTGGTCCCCGACACGGCCACCGCGGTGGGCGGGGTGGTGGCTCCGCTCCTCGGGTTCGCCACGGTGAGCCTCCAGATGCGGGGCACGGGCTGTTCGGGCGGCGCCTTCGACCTCTTCGACCTGCCCACCACCTACGACGGCTACGACGCCGTGCAGATCGTGGGCTCGCAGTCGTGGGTGAAGAACCACAAGGTCGGGCTGGTGGGCATCTCCTTTTCGGGCATCTCGCAGCTCTTCGTGGCCGGCACCCACCCGCCGGACCTGGCGGCCGTGGCCCCCATGAGCCTGACCAACGACCTCTACGACACCGGGTTCCCCGGGGGCATCTTCAACGCCGGCTTCGCCGGATCGTGGTTGAACGCCCGCATCCAGGACGCCGAGGCCGCGCCCCAGGGAGGCCAGACCTGGGCCAAGACGCTCATCGCCGACGGCGACACGACCTGTCTGGCCAACCAGGCCCTGCACGACGAGACCCAGAACATCGCCGCCCTGCTGGCCGAGGCCGACCACCGGGTCCCCTCGATCTACGACCAGCGGGCCCCGGCCACCTGGGCGGCCAAGACGACCGTCCCGGTGTTCCTCTCGGGGGCCTTCCAGGACGAGCAGACCGGCGGGCAGTGGCCGGCCATCGTCTCGGCCCTGTCCAAGGACCCCGACGTGTGGGTGACCATGGTGAACGGCACCCACGTGGACTCGCTCGGGCCGGGCAGCATCTCGCGATGGACGGAGTTCCTCGACATCTTCGTGGCCGACGAGGTGCCCCAGGCGTCGCAGTCGGCCCTGATCACCACGTTGTCGCCCGTCCTGTACAACCTGCTGGCCGCCGCCGCCCCCAACGGTGAGGCACCCCTCCGCTTCCAGAACGCCCCCAACGTGGCCACGGCGCGGGCCGAATTCGAGAAGCAGACACCACGGGTGCGGATCCTCATGGACAACGGGGGGTCGGCCTCCGACCCCGGGGCCCTCCAGCCGCTGTGGGAGATCGACGCGAAGTCATGGCCGCCGCCCACCGGCGTGGCCACCACCTGGTACGCCGGCCCGGGCGGTACCCTCACCACCGCGCCGTCGTCGGCCTCGACCGCATCGTTCCGGCCCGATCCCTCGGCCCGGCCGGCCACCGACCTCCCGTCAGGCAACGTCTGGTCGGCTCTCCCCCCCTACGACTGGACCCCGGTGACCGGGAGCGAGGGGGTCGGCTTCATCTCGGCCCCCCTCACCCACGACGTGGTCGTGGCCGGCCCGGCCAGCATGGACCTGGAGCTCACCAGCACCGCGGCCGACACCGACCTCCAGGTGACGGTCTCGGAGGTTCGTCCGAACGGCCAGGAGCTCTTCTTGAACAGCGGCACCCTGCGGGCCAGCGACCGGACCCTCGATCCCACGCAGACCACCGCCGTCGACCCGGTGCCGACGTACCTGGCCTCGGAGGCCAAGCCCCTGCCGGCCGGCGTGGTCACCGAGGTGCGGGTGCCCATCCTGCCCTTCGCCTACGCCTTCCGGGCCGGGTCGCGCATCCGGGTGACCGTCAGCGCGCCGGGCGGTGACCGGCCGGCCTGGTCGTTCACCACGCCGGCCACCGACGGGAAGGTGACCGACACCCTGGCCCTGGGTGGCGTGCACCCCACGGCCCTGGTCATGGACGTGCTGCCCTCGGTGACGCCACCCGATCCCCAGCCCGCCTGCCCGTCGCTGCGGGGCGAGCCGTGCCGGACCTACGTGGCGGCGGGCAACGGGGGGTGACCCCACCGGCACCGTCGGCCGTCCGGACGGCCGACGGGGACACCCGTGACCGGTTGCTCGACGCCGCCGACACCGTCCTGGCCCGGGACGGGCTCGACGCCCCGCTCGGGGCCATCGCCGACGAGGCCGGCGTGACCCGCATGACCCTCTACCGGCAGATCGGGACCCGGGACCAGCTCCTGGTGGCCGTGCTGGTGCGGGCGGCCACCCGCGTGGCCGACGGGCTCACCGCCCTGCTGGGCGACCGGAGCCGGCCGTTCGCCGACCGGCTGGTCGACGCCATGGTGTCGGTCATCGTGTCGGTGCGGGATACGCCGGTGTTGGCCCGCTTCGCCACCGGGATCACCCCGGCCCAGGTGGAGGGGCTGGACACCGTCGAGCGGTTCCTCGACGCCGTGTGGGACCTTCTGCTCCCCACCTTCACCGACCCCGACGTCCGCCCGCTGCTCCGGGCCGACCCCGAGCGGGCACTCGACTGGACGCTCCGCCAGACCCTCCTGCAGGTGACCGTACGCAGCCGGTTCGGCGGCGACGAGGCGTCCCTCCGGACGGAGCTCCGGACGTTCCTCGTGCCGTCGGTCCTTCGGACCGACGTGACCGACCGGACCGACGTGACCGACTGAACCGGCGCCGCCGGCGCCACCGGGGCGCCGGGCCAACGGGCCACCGGGGCGGTCAGCCCCCCGAGATGTCCTGGACCCGCTGCTTGCCGGCGCTGACGAAGGGCATCATGGCCCGCAGCTCCCCACCGACCTGCTCGATCGGGTGGTCCAGCCCCTTCTGGCGCAGGGCCTGGTAGTTCGGGCGGCCGTTGCGGTTCTCGGCCACCCACTCGGCGGCGAAGGTGCCGTCCTGGATCTCCCCCAGGATGGCCTGCATCTCGGCCCGCACGGCGTCGTTGATGACCCGGGGGCCCCGGGTCAGGTCGCCGTACTCCGCGGTGTCCGAGATGGAGAAGCGCATGCCGCTGATCCCCTGCTCGTACATGAGGTCGACGATGAGCTTGAGCTCGTGCAGGCACTCGAAGTACGCCGACTCGGGCTGGTAGCCCGCACCCACCAGGGTCTCGTAGCCCGCCTGGACCAGGGCGGTCAGCCCGCCGCAGAGGACGACCTGCTCGCCGAACAGGTCGGTCTCGGTCTCCTCGGCGAAGGTGGTGTCGAGCACGCCGGCCCGGGTGGCCCCGATGGCGTGGGCGTAGGACAGGGCCAGGTCGTGGGCCTTGCCCGAGGGGTCGGCGCTGACCGCCACCAGCGACGGGACGCCGCCGCCCTCGGTGTAGGTCCGCCGCACCAGGTGACCGGGACCCTTGGGGGCCACCATGGCCACGTCGACGTCGGCCGGCGGGGCGATGAGGTCGAAGCGGATGTTGAAGCCGTGGGCGAACAGCAGGGCGTCGCCGGGCTGGAGGTTCGGGGCGATCTCGGCCTCGTAGACGGCGGCCTGCTCGGTGTCGGGCAGGAGGATCATGATCACGTCGGCCTCGGCCGAGGCGTCGGCCACCGACAGCACCCGGAGGCCCGCCTCCTCGGCCTTCTGCCGGGAGGACGAGCCCTCGCGCAGGCCCACCCGCACGTCGACCCCCGACTCCGACAGGTTGAGGGCGTGTGCGTGGCCCTGGGAGCCGTAGCCGATCACCGCCACCTTGCGCCCGCCGATGAGGCTGGGGTCTGCGTCCTTCTCGTAGTACAGCGTGGCCATCGTGATCAACCTGCCTTTTCCGTGTCGTGTGCCGAAGAGAAACCGAGGACCCGCCCGGACGGCGGTTCCGTCCGGGTGAGCTTAGGCAATGCCACCCGCCCCGTCCGTTGGAGCTCCACGATCCCGTAGGGACGGAGGAGCTCCTCGAAGTCGTCCACCTTGGCCGGGTCGCCGGCCAGCATGACGGTCAACCGGTCGTGGCCCACGTCGATGATCTTGCCCTCGAAGACGCCGACCAGCTGGATCACCTGGCCCCGGGTCTCCGGTCCCACCCCCACGGTGGCCAGGATCAGCTCGCGCTCCTTGGACGACTCCGGCGGCAGCTGGGTGATCGAGACCACGGGGATCAGCTTGTGGAGCTGCTGGACGATCTGCTCGAGGGGGGCGGAGGCCACGTCGACCACGATGGTGATCCGGCTGAACCGGGGGTCGTCGGACGGGGCCACGGCCAGCGAGAAGATGTTGTAGCCCCGCCGCGAGAAGAGCCCGGCCACCCGGGACAGCACGCCGGCCTTGTTCTCCACCAGCACGGACAGGGTGTGGTGGCGTTTGTCGGTTCCGTACACGGTCATCGACCTCCCTGGCCGAGCGAGGGATCGACGACGATGTCGTCGTTGGACTGGCCGGCGGCGACCATGGGGAAGACCTTCTCGAAGGCGTCGGTGCGGAAGTCGATGACCACGGGCCGGTCGTCCACGCTGTTGGCCTTGTCGATGGCCGGGGCCACGTCGCCGGGCGTCTCCACCCTGAGGCCCACGCAACCCATGGCCTCGGCCCACTGCACGTAGTCCGGCAGGTCGGGCGAGAGGTAGACCTCGGAGTAGCGCTCCTCATAGAACATCTCCTGCCACTGGCGCACCATGCCCAGGTAGGCGTTGTTGAGGATGGCGATCTTGACCGGGATCCGCTCGGAGGAGGCCGTGACCAGCTCCTGGGCGGTCATCTGGAAGCACCCGTCGCCGTCGACGGCCCACACCGTCTTGTCGGGACGGCCCACCTTGGCGCCGATGGCCGACGGCACGGCGAAGCCCATGGTGCCGAGCCCACCGGAGTTGACCCAGGTGTAGGGGTGGTCGAAGCGCCACCACTGCGAGGCGAACATCTGGTGCTGGCCCACGCCCGAGGCCACGATGGTGTCCTCCGGTGTGGCGTCCCGCAGGGTCTCCAGGACGAACTGGGGCTTGAGCGGGCCGTCGGTCGGGTCCTGGTGGTAGCCCAGGGGGAAGTCCCGCTGCCAGGCGCTGACCTGGTCGCGCCACGGGGCCAGGCCGGTGCGGGGGTGGGCCGCCGCCGGGGAACCGGGGACGGCCTCGGCCCCCGGGGGGGCGTCGGACGGCGAACCGCCCTTGCCCCCGACCGTGGCGTCGGAGTGGGGCAGGCCCAGGGCCTCGAGGGCCACCAGCAGCTCCTCGATGACCAGCCGGCAGTCGCCGGCGATGGCCACGTCGGCCCGGCGCACCTTGTGGTGCTCGGCCGGGTCGATGTCGACGTGGATGACCTTGGCCTCGGGGGCGAAGGCGTCGACCCGGCCGGTCACCCGGTCGTCGAAGCGGCTGCCCAGGGCGATCAGCAGATCGGAGCGCTGCATGGACGTGACCGCCGTGTAGTTGCCGTGCATGCCGGGCATGCCCAGGCACAGGGGATGGGAGTCGGGGAACGAGCCCCGGGCCATGAGGGTGGTGACCACGGGGATCCCGGTGCGCTCGGCCAGCTCCCGCAGGACCTCGGCGGCCCGGGCCTTCAGGATCCCCCCGCCGGCGTAGATGACCGGGCGCCGGGAGGCCAGCAGCAGTTCGGCGGCCTGGCGGACCAGGGCCGGGTCGCCGACCGTCACCGGCCGGTAGCCAGGCAGGTCCAGGTCCCCGGGGCCCGGCCAGTACCACTCCATCGAGGCGTTGGACACATCCTTGGGCATGTCGATGAGGACTGGGCCCGGGCGGCCCGTGGTGGCCACGTGGAAGGCCTCGGCCACCACCCGCGGGATGTCGGCGGGGTCGGTGATGAGCCAGTTGTGCTTGGTCACCCCCATGGTGATGCCGGTGATGTCGCTCTCCTGGAAAGCGTCGGTGCCGATGGCCGTGGTGGCCACCTGTCCGCTGACCACCACCAGCGGGGTGGAGTCCATGTAGGCGTCGGCCAGGGGGGTGACGATGTTGGTGGCGCCCGGCCCGCTGGTGACCATGGCCACCCCGGGCCGTCCCGTCACCTGGGCGTAGCCCTGGGCCATGTGACCGGCCCCCTGCTCGTGACGCACCAGGATGTGGCGGATCGACGAATCGATGATCGGGTCGTAGACCGGGAGGATGGCACCGCCCGGGAGCCCGAACATCACGTCGACGCGCTGCATCTCCAAGCTCTTGATCAGCGCCTGTGCTCCTGTCAGCTCCATCGGGTGCTCCTTGTCGTCCACTGCCGGTTCGTCCGCTGCTGGTTGCCTGCTGCCTATTGGCTGTTGCCTGCTGTCTGCTGCCTGTTGCCTGCTGTCTGCTGCCTGTCGTCCACCGCCGTCCCCCGCCCTGCCCGGCCCCACCGCGTCGGCCGTCCGGGCCGGGACATGAAAACGACCTCCCAGCTGGGAGGTCGGAGGGCGCACGCGGCGGATGTCGTCGCGTGCGCTACGAGACGAGTACCTGGCTGCTGTGGGAGGTGGTCGTCGGTGCCATGAGAGGTCCATTGTCGCACGATCCCCGGCCCGCGACAAGTGCACGGCCGGCCGGAGCCCGGCCCCCCTACGGCTCGGTGACCGCGCCCCGCTCGGCCCCGGTGACCAGCCGGGCGAACTTGGCCAGCACCCCGGTCGTGTAGCGGGGCTCGGGGTGCTTGAGGCCGGCCCGGCGGCGGGCCAGTTCGTCGTCGTCCACCAGCAGGTCGATGGTGTGGGCCTCCACGTCGATGACGATCCGGTCCCCGTCGGCGACCAGACCGATCGGGCCGCCGTCGACGGCCTCGGGGGCCACGTGGCCGATGCAGAAGCCGTGGGTACCGCCGGAGAAGCGGCCGTCGGTCACCAGCGCGCAGTCGCCGCCCCGGCCCACGCCCTTCATGGCCCCGGTCACGGCCAGCATCTCCCGCATACCCGGTCCGCCCTTGGGCCCCTCGTAGCGGATGACCACCACGGTCCCCGGTTCGATGGTCCCGGCCAGGATGGCCTCCATGGCCCGGTCCTCTCCGTCGAAGACCCGCGCTGTCCCGTCGAAGGTGAGGGTGTCGATCCCCGCCACCTTCACCACCGCCCCCTGGGGGGCCAGGGAGCCGCGCAGGACGGCGATGCCGCCCTGGGGGTTGATGGGGTCAGCCAGCACATGGACCACGTCGCCGTCAGGGGCGGGCGGGTCGAGGGCGGCCAGGTTCTCCGCCACCGTCCGCCCGGTGACGGTCAGGCAGTCGCCATGGAGCAGTCCGGCATCGAGCAGCTCGCGCATGACCACCGGCACACCGCCGATGCGGTCGAGGTCGCTCATGTGGTACTTCCCGTGGGGCTTGGTGTCGGCCAGGTGGGGCACCCGGGCGGCCACGGCGTTGAAGTCCTCGAGGGCCAGATCCACCCGGGCCTCGTTGGCGATGGCCAGCAGGTGGAGCACGGCGTTGGTCGATCCACCGAGGGCCATGACCACGGCGATGGCGTTCTCGAAGGCCTCCCTCGTCATGATGTGGCGGGGTCGGATGCCCCGGCGCAGCAGTTCGACCACGGCCTGGCCCGAGGCGTAGGCGGCGTCGTCGCGGCGGCGGTCGACGGCCGGGGCCGAGGAACTGCCGGGCAACGACATCCCGAGGGCCTCGGCCACCGAGGCCATGGTGTTGGCCGTGAACATCCCGGCGCACGAGCCCTCGGTGGGACAGGAGTTGTGCTCGATGAGGCTGAGCTCCTCGTCGGTCAGGGCGTCCACGGCGTGGGCCCCGACCGCCTCGAACACCGAGGTGATGTCCAGGGCCCGGTCACCCAGCCGCCCCGGGAGGATGGACCCGCCGTAGAGGAAGACGGCGGGAAGGTTGAGGCGGGCCGCGGCCATCAGCATGCCGGGCAGGGACTTGTCGCACCCGGCCAGGGTCACCAGGCCGTCGAAGCGCTCGGCGTGCATCACCGTCTCCACCGAGTCGGCGATGACCTCGCGGCTGACCAGCGACGCCCGCATGCCCTCGTGGCCCATGGAGATGCCGTCGGACACGGCGATGGTCACGAATTCGAAGGGGAAGCCTCCGGCGCTGCGCACCCCGACCTTGGCCCGTTTGGCCAGGCGGTCGAGCGGGAGATTGCACGGGGTCACCTCGTTCCACGACGAGGCCACGCCGATCTGGGGCTTGTCCCAGTCGTCGTCGGTCATGCCCACGGCCCGAAGCATGGCCCGGGCCGGGGCCCGGGTCGGCCCGTCGGTGACCTCGCCGCTGCGGGGCTTGATCCCGTGCAGCGGCTGCTCGGCCGGTTCGATGCGTCCCTCGTCGGTCATGCCCGCATGGTACGGCGTCGAGGGCCCGGGGTCGACCGTGGGCCGTGGACCACCGGCCCTGGGCCGGTGGGCCGGGGACCGGGGACGGCGGGCCGACCGGTCCCGGTCTGCCTACACTCACCCCGACGACGGGGAGGGAGGACCCATGGGACCACCGACGGGAGGACCGGGAGCGGCACGGGCCGAGCACCGGGGGTTCGACCACGTCACCATCGCCGTGGAGGACCTCGACGGGGCCCGCCGGTTCTTCGGCCTGCTGGGCTTCGAGGAGACGGCGGCGGTCGTGGTCTCGGGCGAGGAGATGTCGCGCTACATGGGCATCCCCGGCTGGGAGGCGGACCACGTCACCCTGGCCCTGCCCGGGGTGGCCAGCCACCAGGAGGTCCAGCTCCTCCGGTTCCACCATCCCCGGCCCCCGCCCCGCCCCGAGGAGGGCGACCTGGCCCGGCTGGGGTTCAACCACGTCTGCTTCGCCGTCGACGACCTCGACGCCACCCTGGCCACCCTGCGGGCCGCCGGCGTCCGGACCCGCAGCGGGATCCTCGAGTTCCACGACCGCCGGCTGGTCTTCCTGGTCGGACCGGGCGACGTCACCGTCGAACTGGCCGAGTGGGTCCTTCCGTCGGACTGACCGCCGCCGTCAGCTGGTGGCGCCGTTGATGACCGCGGTGGTCACCGCCCCGGTCTGGATACCCCACTTGGCCAGGATGGCCGCGTAGGTACCGTCGGCGATGAGGGTGTTGAGGGCCGAGGCCACGGGCAGGCTCAGACCACCGGACTTGGCCACGGCGAACCCGAGCGGGCCCACGTCGATGGGGGCCCCGGCCACGGCGAACCGGCCCGCCGACCGGGACACCACGTACTCGACCGAGGTCGACGACGTGAACCCGGCCTCGGCCCGGCCCGAGGCCACGGCGGCGGTCACGCCACCCAGACCGGCGAAGGCGAGGACCGTGACCGGGCAGGTCTTGCCCTGGGCCACGGCGGCCGCCTGGAAGGTACTGCCGGCAACCACGGCGAGGGTGGCCCCGCAGGTCGCGGCCAACGACGGGAAGGCCCGGCCGCTCCCGGACTTGACGAAGAACCCCTGACCGGCCCGGTAGTAGTCCACGAGGTCGACCTGGGACTGGAGGGCCTCGGTGTCGGCGATCGAGGCCGCACCCAGCTGGGCCGAGCCCGACACCACGGACGGGACGACCCGCGCCGACGGACCGTTCACCAGGACGACGCGCAGGCCCAGCACCTGGCCGATGGCCCGTACCAGGTCGGGCTCGAAGCCGACCAGGGCGCCCGAGGCGGAGAGGAACACCCCGGGAGGGTCGCCGGCACTGGTGGCCACCACCAGGCGTCCCGAGGCGGCCACCGACTTCGGCAGCATGGACGACACGCTGGGGTCCTCGGTCACCGACGGGATGGTGACCGTCGGCGGCGGGACCGCCGTGGTGGACGTGGTGGACGGGGTCGACGAGCTCCCCGAGCACGCCGCCAGCAGCAGGGACAGGCCCACCACCAGGACCGTGACGGCCCGTCGCTCGTTCTTCCGGCTGGCAAACTGCACGGGGCACCCCCTGGTAGGCCTCGGAGCGAAGCGGTCCAGTGTGCCATGCCGCCCTCGACCGCGTCGACCACCCGGCGACCACCCGGCGGGCGGGCCCGGGCGCCCCGGAGATACTCGTCGAAAGGGATCCGCCCAGGTCAGCGCCCCGCCGGACGCCGTGGTCTACCGTGGCCCGGTGGTCCCGGTCTCCTTCGACGACTTCTTCACCGCGTCGGCCTCGGTGGCCGGAGCCCTGATCGGCCTCCTCTTCGTGGCCATCTCCGTCTCCCCCCGGTGGGCCGGCGACGGGGCCACCGAGCACCAGGTCAAGGCCGGAGCGGCGTTCGCCGCACTGATCGGCCCCCTGGTGGTCTCCCTGGCCGCCCTGATCCCGGGCACCGGCCTGGCCACCGCCTGCATCATCGTGTCGGGCTCCGGCATCGTCTCGGCCATCGGCCTCGGGGCCTTCCTCGTCCGACGGCACACGGAACCGATCCGGGCCCGCCAGGTCGTCCTCCTGCTGGCCCTCGCCGCCCTCTACGTCCTGGTGCTGCTCGATGGCCTCCGGCTGCGGGACGACCCGGGGAACACGTCGGCGGTCTCCGGGCTGGCCACCCTGGTCATCATTCTCTTCGTGCTGGCCATCGCCCGGGCCTGGGAACTGGTGGGGGCGCCGGACACCGGACTGGTGTCGTCGATCACCGGTCGGTCCCGACGGGGCGGTGGTGGACCGGCCGCCGGTGGCGGGACGGCCACGGGCGGCGGACCGGCCACGGGCGGCGGACCGGCCGCCGGTGGCGGACCGGAGCAGGACGAACCGACCGCCGGCGGGTAGGGCGGGCGGGCGGACCGGGATACCCCGGACCAGGGGGTCCACCGGCCTACGATGGCGCTCTGGTGACCAGGCGATCCACTTCGACTTCCGCGTTCGGCGTCTCCCGACGGGAGAACCACGACGCCTCGCCCTTCTACGACCGGTTCACCCCGCCCGCACTGTCGGCCGACGCCCGACTGGGCACGCCGGCCGCCCTCGACACCCTGGTGGTCGGGGACTCGCGCTCGATGGACCGGGTGGCCGACAGCTCGGTGGCCCTGGTGGTCACCTCGCCTCCCTACTTCGCCGGCAAGGCCTACGAGGAGGCCCTGGGCCAGGGCGGCGTCCCGGCCACCTACCTCGAGTACCTCCAGATGCTCCGGGACGTGCTCGCCGAGTGCGTCCGGGTGCTGGAGCCCGGCGGGCGCATCGCCGTCAACGTGGCCAATCTCGGGCGGCGCCCCTACCGGTCGCTGTCGGCCGACGTCATCGGCATCCTCCAGGACGATCTCCGGCTGCTGCTCCGGGGCGAGATCGTCTGGCTCAAGCAACGGGGCTCGTCGGGCTCGTGCGCCTGGGGCAGCTTCCAGCGGCCGGGCAACCCCGTCCTGCGTGACCTGACCGAGCGGATCGTGGTGGCCTCCAAGGGCCGGTTCGACCGGTCGCTGTCCCCCGGCGAGCGCCACCGTGCCGACCACCCCTCGGAGGCCTCGATGACCCGCGAGGACTTCATGGAGAACACGCTCGACCTGTGGGAGATCCCGCCCGAGAGCGCCTCACGGGTCGGCCACCCGGCCCCGTTCCCCGTCGAGCTCCCGGCCCGTCTCATCGAGCTCTACACCTACCGGGGCGACCTGGTCCTCGACCCCTTCCTCGGGGCCGGGTCCACCGCGGTGGCCGCCGTGCGGTCGGGACGGCACTACGTGGGCTACGACACCGAACCGTCGTACGTAGCCCTGGCCGAGGCGCGGGTGGCCGACGAACGCCGGCACCTCGAGGCCGCCGGGGACGACCGGCGACCCGCACGGGTCGGCCTGCCCGCCGTTGCCCCAACTGCCGCCACTGCTGCCTCTGCCGCCACCCCGGAGGACGGCGCCGGGGATGCCCACGACCGGATGGTGGCCGAGGGCCGGTCGGCCAAGGAGATCGCCCGCCAGGTGATCGTGGCCGCCGGGTTCACCGATGTCGAGGACGGTCCCCGGTGCCCGGGGGGGTTCACCGTGGACTTCGCCGCCCGGGACGACGCCGGGGACCGGTGGCTGTTCGACGTGGCCGGGGGGTTCACCCGGCACCGCCCGGGCCTCGAGCGCCCGGACGTCCTGTGGAAGGCCATCGGGCGGGCCACCGTCCTCCGGTCAGAGGGCGACACGCCCCTGGTGCTCCTCACCACCGGGGTCCCGTCCCCGCGGAGCAGCGGTGCCGAGGCCCTGCGACGGGTGACCGGACCGGAGGAACCAGTCACCGGGGTGGTCGACATCGTCCCGGCGTCGGCGGCCGACGATCTCGGTCGCCTCCGCCTCGGGCGACCTGCGGGGGTGCCACACCGGATGCCGCCGGCGCACTGACGCCTCCTCGGCCGACCGGTCCACCGGCGCCCCGGCGGACCGGCTGTGGTACCGTCGGCCCCGCACAGTTGTACCTCCCGTGAGGGGAAGCCGGTGAGAGGCCGGCACTGGTCCGCAACCGTATGGAGGGCGCCACGGCGACCCCCCGAGTCGGGATACCTCACCGGGAGCGGAGTTCCCACCGTCGAGACACAAGGGCAGGGGCTCGGTCTGGCCCCGTGTGCACGGTGCCTCCCGGGCGGTCGCCCGGGAAGCGAGCACCATGTCCACCATCCACCGCCTCCGCCGGAACCTCCCGGCACTGTTGGCCACCGTCGTAGCCACCGTCGTAGCCGCCGGGAGCCTCCTCCTCGGGCCCGCCCCGGCCGGCGCCACCGACCTGGGACCGACGCTCCCCCAGACCGCCGTAGCCCAGGCCGCGGCGTCATGGCTGGCCCGCCAGCTGACCCCCCAGGGGTTCATCCCCTCGGTCGGCGCCCCGAACCAGCCCGACCTGTCGTCGACGGCCAACACCGTCCTGGCCCTGGCCGCCTCGGGCACCGACGCACCACGGGCGACGGCCGCCCTGTCCTACCTCGAGTCCGACGTCGACACCTACGTCTCCGTCGACGGCAGCGACGGGCCGGGCCAGCTGGCCCTGCTCGTCCTCGACGCCACGGCCCTCGGGGTCAGCCCGACCGACTTCGGCGGCACCGACCTGGTGAGCCGCCTCGAGGCCACCGAGCAGACCACCGGTGACGCCATCGGCCGGTTCGGGACCGACCTCCAGGTGGCGGACTACGCCGCCGGGCCCTACCAGCAGGGCCTGGCCCTGGCCGCGCTGAAGGCCGCCGGGGTCACCGCCGACGCCGACGCCATCAGCTACCTCCTGGGTCAACAGTGCAGCGACGGAGGATGGACCCTCCCCGACATCGCCACCAACCCGTGCGACGGCCAACCGGCCGACTACGCCGGCCCCGACACCAACACCACCTCGGTGGCCGTGGAGGGTCTCGTGGCCCAGGGCGCCCTGTCGGGATCGGCCGAGAACGACGCCCTCACCTTCCTCCAGACCGCCCAGGACCCCGACGCCGGCTGGGGCTACTACCCCGATCCGTCCCAGACGGCGGGGAATTCCGACCCCGACTCCACCTCGCTGGTCACCCAGGCCCTGGTGGCCCTGGGCCAGGACCCGACGGGCGCCACCTACACGGTGGAGGGGGCCACGCCGGTCAGCTACCTGCTCACCAACGTGGTCACCAGCGGACCCGACGTGGGAGCCGTCTCCTTCCCCGGCGGGGCCCCCGGGGCCGGCGACCTCCTGGCCACCTACCAGTCCATCCCGGCCCTGGTCGGGGTGGCCTTCCCCCTGGCGTCCACCCCGGCCCCCACGGTCACCGGCCTGGCCCCGGTGACCTCGGGCCCGGTCGCCGGTGGGACCGGCGTGGTCATCGACGGCACCAACCTCACGACGGCGGCGTCCGTCCGGTTCGGCACCACGCCGGCCACCTCGCTGACCGTCGAGGGGCCGACCTCGGTCTACGTGACCGCTCCGCCGGCGTCGGTGCCCGGGACGGTCGACGTCACGGTGACCACCTTCGGCGGCACCACGCCGACGTCGGCCGCCGACCGGTTCACCTACGTAGCCACGTCCGGCCCCTACACGCCGATCACCCCCACACGCGTCTGTGACACCCGGCCGGGCAACCCGTCGGGCCTGACGGGGCCGGCGGCACAGTGCAACGGCGCCGCCGACGCCGGCGAGACCATCGCCGCCGGCGGAACCCTCACGGTGGCGGTGGCCGGGTCCTTCAACGTCCCGGCCGACGCCCTGGCCGTCGTGGTCAACGTCACCGCCGTGCACCCGGCGGCCACCGGCTACCTCACGGTCTTCCCGGCGGGGACCGCCCGACCCGGGACCTCCAGCCTCAATTACCCGGCCGGTGGCGTGGTGCCCAACCTGGTGCAGATCGGCCTGGGCGCCACCGGGCAGCTGTCGGTGTTCTCCAACTCGCGCACCGACGTGGTCGTGGACCTCGAGGGCTACGTGGCCCCGACCACGGCCGGCGACTCCGGGGCCGGGCTGTACCAGCCGGTGGCCCTGCCGTCGCGGATCTGCGACACCCGGGCCGGCAACCCGTCCGGCCTCACCGGCGGGGCGTCCCAGTGCAACGGTGCCGGCAACCAGGGGGAGCGCCTCACGGCCGGCGGCACCCTGACCCTGCGGGTGGCCACCAACGGGGGTGTGCCCGTCGGGGCCCTGGCCGCGGTGGTCAACGTGACCGCCGCCGACCCCGCGTCCGCCGGCAACCTGACCGTCTACCCCGCCGGCGCCACCCAGCCGGTGGCCTCCAACGTCAATTACGCGGCGGGACAGAACGCCGCCAACCGGGTCATCACCCTGTTGTCGACCGGGACCACCCCGGGGGAGATCGACATCACGTCCACGGCGGCGGTCGACGTGATCGTCGACGTGTCGGGCTGGTACACGTCGGCGGGCGGGGTCGGTGCGGCCTTCACCCCCGAGCCCGTACCGGTCCGCATCTGTGACACCCGGCCGGGCAACCCGTCCGGCCTCTCGGGCACGGCCAACCAGTGCGACGGCACGACGATCAGCCCGTCGACCCCGGACACGGTCCAACTGGTCGGCCTGGCCGGCATCCCCGCCGACGCCACCGGGGTGGTGCTGAACGTGACGGCCATCCACCCCACGGAACGCACCTTCCTCAGGGTCTACCCGGGTCCGAACGTGCCGGTGATCTCCGACATCAACGCCACGGCCGGCAGCGTGGTGGGCAACCTCGTGGTCGTCACCCCCGGCCCCGGGGGAGCCGTCGCCGTGAGCAACGCCCAGGGGAGCACGGACGTCACCGTCGACGTGGTCGGGTGGTACTCGTGACCGCCGGCGGCGGGATGCGCCGGGCCGGTTGCCGGGCCGGTTGCCGGGTAGCCCGCCGGGCCGGTCGCCGGGCCGGTCGCCGGGTGGAGCGCACGGTGACGTGACCGCGGCGCGCTCCGTCCTCCGCCTGCTCGTGGCCGTGGCACTGATGACGGTCGGCCTGGCCGCCGTCGGGCTGTCGGCCTCGGTCGTCACGGGCGGCCCGGCGGCGGCCGACCCGGTGAGCTCGTGCACCTCCTCGAGTGGCGTGATCGTCGTGGTGGACCTCTCGCCGTGGGGCGGTGACGTCGAGCGGGGGTGCGACGCCCATCCGACCACCGGCTGGAACGCCCTGGTGGCCGCGGGGTTCTCGGTCGCCGGGACCAGCCAGTACCCCGACTCCTTCGTCTGCCGGATCTCCTACGGCGGTATCGCCGGACCGCCGGCCTCAGAGGATCCCTGCCTCGACACCCCGCCGGCCGGCGCCTCGTGGGGGTACTGGCACGCCGACGCCGGTCAGAGCACCTGGCAGTACAGCCAGGCGGGAGCGGCCACCTACTACCCCCCACCGGGGAGCGTCGACGCCTGGGAGTTCGGCGACCAGACGCCCCCGCCGCAGCTCCCACCGTTCCCCCCGAGCGACGTCCGGGCCACCAACCCCCCACCCCCGTCGACCACCCCGACGACCACCGCGGGCGGCGGATCGACGTCGCCGACGACATCGGCCACGACAACGACGATCTCGACCTCTCCCAGTGGTTCGTCGTCGACCGGGGCCACCGGC
>Ga0302283_1000932_pt1 | contig 24590 bp, 17 predicted proteins | sample III_Fen_E1_4_FD_198770 | JGI IMG/M metagenome (GOLD analysis project Ga0302283, IMG submission 198770) | Peat permafrost microbial communities from Stordalen Mire near Abisko, Sweden - III_Fen_E1_4 | ecosystem: Environmental > Terrestrial > Soil > Wetlands > Permafrost | place: Sweden: Abisko... | reverse complement strand
AAGGGCTGCTCGCCGACCACCGCGCCGATGATCGAGCGGTTGATGTAGCAGTTGCCGGCCGGGACCGCGGCGCGGACCTCCTGGGCGGTGCTCTCCAGCCGGCTGTGGACGCCGAGGGTGAGGCCGTAGCCGCTCGCCGCCAGCGCCTTGGCCGCCGCGACCAGACCGCCGGCCTTGTAGCGGACCACGTGCAGCACCGGCCCAAACACCTCGCGCTTGAGGAAATCCGCACGCGGGACCTCCGCCAGGATCGGGCCGAAGAAGCGCTCGCCGGGCGCGGCCAGACGCCGGACGATCTTCGCCTCCCGCGTCAGCCGCTCGGCGTGCGCCTCCAGCGCCGCCTTGGCCGGGTTGTCGATCACCGGGCCGATGTCGGTAGCCGGATCGGCCGGATCGCCGATCACCAGCGCGTCCATCGCCCCGGCGATCCCGTCGATCAGGGCGTCGGCTGTCTCTTCCGGCACGAACAGGATGCGCAGGGCCGAACAGCGCTGGCCGGCCGAGCCGAAGGCCGAGGCGACCGCGTCGTCGATCACCTGTTCGCGAAGCGCGGTGGTGTCAACGAACATGCCGTTGAGGCCGCCGGTCTCGGCGATGAACGGCACGATCCGACCGTCGCGGGCGGCGAGCCTACGGTTGATCGCCAACGCGGTGTCGGTTCCGCCGGTAAAGGCGACGCCGTCGCAGCCCTTGTGGGCGATCAGCGCCTGGCCGACCCGCTCGCCGTCGCCGGGAACCAGGGCCAGCAGCGCCGGATCGAGCCCCGCGCCGTGGAACAGCTTCACCGCCGCGGCGGCGATCGCCGGAGTTTGTTCCGCCGGCTTGGCCAGCACGGCGTTGCCGGCGGCCAGGGCCGCGGCGATCTGGCCGGTGAAGATCGACAGCGGGAAATTCCACGGGCTGATGGCCACGAAGACGCCCCGGCCGTGCAGTTCCAGGGAATTGCGCTCGCCGGCTGGGCCGGGCAGCGGTCGCGGGCCGGCGAACTCCCGCTCGGCGATGGCGGCGTAGAAGCGGCAGAAATCGGCCGCCTCGCGCACCTCGCCGACGCCGTCGGCCAGGGTCTTGCCGGCTTCCCGGGTCAGGCCCGCGACCAGGCGCGGCAGGTTCGCCTCCAGGGCGTCGGCCACGGCGCGCAGCACCCGGCCCCGGGCGACGCCGCCGGCGGCGTCCCAGGCAGGTTGCGCCGAGCCGGCGGCCGCGAAGGCTCGGTCGATGTCGGCGGCGGTGGCGTCGGCAGGCGCGGCGGGCGCCGGCGCGTCGGCGATGGCCCTGCCCAGTCGCGCCCGCTCGGCGGCGATGCTCAGATCGACCCCGGCGGCGCCGCGGCGCTCCGGCAGCAGGACGTCGCGGGGCTTGGGGATGCGCGGATGCGGGCCGGGATGCGCCCGTACCGCCGCCACCGGGTCACGCACCACCGCCTCGGGGGGCGTGTCTTCGTCGAGCAGGGCATGGACGAAGGAGGTGTTGGCGCCGTTCTCCAGCAGCCGGCGGACCAGATAGGGCAGCAGGTCCTCGTGCCCGCCCACCGGCGCATAGACCCTGAGCGGAAACGCCCCGTGCAGCTCGGCGTCGGCGGCGTAGAGCGCCTCGCCCATGCCGTGCAGCCGCTGGCGCTCGAAGGCGACGCCGCGGCGCGCGGCGATCCGCCGGACCGCCGCCAGTGTGTGGGCGTTGTGGGTGGCGAACTGCGGATAGAGGTCCGGCGAGGCGGCGATCAGCCGCTCGGCGCAGACCAGGTAGCCGAGGTCGGTGGCCGGCTTGGTGGTGAACACCGGATAGTCCGGCATGCCGGCCACCTGTGCGCGCTTGATCTCCGCGTCCCAATAGGCGCCCTTGACCAGCCGCACCATCAGCCGCCGGCCGCAGGATCTGGCCAGCGCCGCCACCCGGTCGATCACTTCAGGTCCGCGCTTCTGGTAGGCCTGGATGGCGAGGCCCAGTCCCTGCCAATCGCCCAGCTCCGGCTCGCGGATCAGCCGGTCGAGCAGCTTCAGCGACAGGGCCAGCCGGTCGGCCTCCTCGGCGTCCAGGGTCAGGTTGATGTCGGCCTCGGCGGCGCACAGCGCGATCCGCTTCAGCCGGGGATAAAGCTCGGCGAAGACGATGGCTTCCTTGGCGGCTTCGTAGCGCGGGTGCAGGGCCGACAGCTTCACCGACACACCGTGTCCGGCCTCCGGCCCGTGGCCGCCGGCCGCCTCGCCGACGGCGGTGATCGCGCCCAGATAGGCCGCTTCGTAGCGCTCGGCGTCGGCGTGGGTGCGCGCGCCCTCGCCCAGCATGTCGAAGGAACACATCAGCGAGCCGCGCGCCGCCCGGCCGAGCGCCGCCTCGATGGTTCGTCCGAGCACGAACTGCTCGCCCATGAAGCCGATGGCGGTGGCCACCGCCCGGCGGATCACCGGCTCGCCCAGCCGCCCAGCGAGGCGCTTCAGGAACCCCGGCAGGTCGCGCTTGGCCTCGTCGTCCACATCCACCAGTGCGCCGGTGAGCATCAGCCCCCACGTGCCGGCGTTGACGAACACGCTGTCGGAGCGGCCGAGGTGGCTGGCCCAGTCGGCCGAGCCGATCTTCTCGGCGATCAGCTTGTCGCGCGCCGCCTCGTCCGGCGTGCGCAGCAGCGCCTCCGCCAGGCACATCAGCGCCAGGCCCTCGGGCGTCGATAGCGCAAACTCCTGGAGAAAACTCTCGACCACGCCCTGGCGGCGGCCGTGCTTGCGGGCGCCCCGGACCAGTTCCACCGCCTCGGCCCGCACAGCTTCGGCGTCGGCGCCCAGGGGATCGGCGGCCAGAAGGCGCGCCAGCACCTGGGCCTCGTCCTCATATTTCCCGTCGTCGAGGCTGTCCCAGTCGGTGGCGCTCATCGGCGCGGCTTAGCACTTCCGGGCGCGGAGGGAAGTGTCAGTGGAACTGCAGGTGGGTGTGAGCGCCGAGGTCGGGCTGGCGGTGGGTGGCGTTGGCCTTGGCGATCTCCCAGGCGAACCGGAACGGGCCGTCCGCCGAGATCCACACCTCGGCCGCATCGCAGTCGAGGCACAGCAGGGTCAGGTCCGGATCGCCCTTGCCGCCCGGATGCCAGGCCGCCGCGACGGCGTTCCAGAACCGGTCCATCCGGTCCGGGTCGCGGGTTTCCCGAAGTCGCCCGGTCAGCGCCGCCTGCAACTCACGCTGCTGGAAGGCGAACAGCGCCGGTCGCCCGATGTCGGCGGCCCGGGCGAGGTCGGAGTCATGGCGGCAGAAGAACCACACCCGGCGGTGTTCGCGCTCGACATAGGCGGTCATCGGCCAAGCGCGCGGGCCGACAAGCTCAATGGCCAGCATGCCGACGCCGTGGCGTTCGATCTCATCCCAGAGCCGATGTTCGACGTCGGCGGGATTGGTGGACTGGTTGGGCATGCGCGGCCTCCTAGCGCCCCGGTACTCCAAACGGATGGGTCGGGAACGGGTTCCGGGCGCGCTGGAACCGCGCGGCGGTTAGCGCCCTTCGGTTGCCATGAAGTTGGCCTTAGGGGCCTATGGGACGTCGTCGATTCTCGGAGTGGTGCATGGCCAAGGCCACGACTTTTCTTTTCCTCGCCCTGTTGATGTCCGCCGCGGCGGGCGCCGCCTTCGCCTCGCCGGACGGTGTCTGGCAGACGATCTCCGACCAGGACGGCAAGCCACAGGCGCTGATCCGGGTGGAGACCGTCGGCGGCCAGGTTCGGGGGACGATCATCGGCGGCCCGCACGGCGAGGACCAGCACCGCACCTGCGATCGGTGCCCCGGTGATCGTCGCGGCAAGCCGATCACCGGCCTTGAGATCATGTGGGGCCTGAAGCCGGAGCCCGGCAATCCGCGAAAGTACACCGGCGGCAGGATCCTTGACCCAAGCAGCGGCAATATCTACGGCGCCGACCTCACCGAGAGCCCGGACGGTCGCACCCTGATGGTGCACGGCTATCTCGGCCTGTCGTTTCTCGGCCGCACCCAGACCTGGCACAGAGCGCAGTAGGGCCTGCTCCTCCCCTCAGTTCCGCTGAGGGGAGGTGTCGAAGCGAGCCCGCGAAGCAGGCGATGCGAGACGGAGGGGAGACGCGCACCGATCGTCGTGCAAGCCTTGCGGCACGGGTCCCCCCATCGTCGCGCATCGGTCGCTGAGCTCCCTCGCCAGCGACACTTCCCCCCGCGTTGCGGGGGGAAGAGCGGGACCTCAGTAGCCGTTGATCCGCGCGTAGCGGTCGCGGTGGTAGGACTGGCCGCCGAAGGTGGCTTCCGCCGCCCGGGCGCGCTTCAGGTAAAAGCCGGCGTCGTGGGCGTCGGTCATGCCGATGCCGCCGTGCATCTGGACCATCTCATTGGAGACCAGGTGCAGGGTGTCGCCGACCTTGGCCTTCGCCAGGCTGACCAGTTCCGGCACGTCGGGGCTGTCGTTGTCGATGGCGGCGAGGGCCGCCTCGACGCAGGAGCGCGCCAGTTCCAGATCGGTGAACATCTTCGCCGCCCGGTGCTGCAGGGCCTGGAACGAGCCGATCACCTGGCCGAACTGCACCCGGGTCTTCAGGTAGTCGAGGGTGGTGTCGAAGGCCTGGCTGGCGGAGCCCAGCATCTCGGCCGCGAGGCCGGCGCGGGCGCGGTCGAGCACCTTTTCCAGCAGCGGATAGCCCTTGTCGACCTCGCCCAACACCGCGTCGGCGCCCAGCGCGACATTGTCGAAGGTGACCACGGCGGCGCCGCGGCTGTCGGCCAGCTTCAGGGCCTTGCGCGACACGCCCTTGGCGTCGGCGGGGACCAGGAACAGGGTGATGCCGTCCTTGTCGCCGGTGGCGCCCGAGGTGCGGGCCGAGACGACGAACACCGCCGCCGCCATGCCCTCGAGCACGAAGGTCTTGGCGCCGGAGAGGGTGTAGCCGGCGCCGCTCTTGGCGGCGGTGACGGCGACCTTTTCCGGATTGTGGTGCGGGCCTTCGTCGACGGCCAGGGCGCCCACGGCTTCACCGGCGGCGATCTTCGGTAGCCAGGCTTCCTTCTGGGCGGTGCTGCCGCCAAGGATCAGGGCGCTGGCGGTGGCCAGCGCCGTGGCCAGCAGGGGCGAGGCGGTGAGCGTGCGGCCCAGCTCTTCGAGCACCAACCCCAGGCTCAGGTAGCCGAAATCGGATCCGCCGTATTCCTCGGGGATGATCACCCCGGTCCAGCCCATTTCCGCCATCTCGTTGAAGGCGGCCGGGTCGTAGCCCAGTGGGGCGCCGGAATCGCGCATCTTGCGGAAGGCCGAGACGGGAGACTTCTCCTGCGTCCAGGTCCGCGCCGCGTCGCGCAGCATGCTTTGTTCTTCGGTCAAAACGGCCATGAGTTTCTACTCCCTAATTCGAAGATGAGCCCAGCGGGTCCGGAAGGCCGAGGATCCGCTTGGAAATGATGTTGTTCTGGATTTCAAAGGACCCGCCGAAAATGGTCGTGGCCTTGCCGCCGAGCCATCCGCGGACGGAGGAAAGTTCGTCCGGCTTGAAGGCATCGCCCTCCCAGCCGAGGCCCTGGCTGCCCATGACCTCGATGATCAGCTCGGCCCGGTCCTGGCCGACCTTGGTGCCGGCGTTCTTCAGCACCGAGGTGGCGGTCGAGGGGCCCTGGTTGGAGCGGGACTCGGCCATCATCCGGAACGCGGTGAGCTGGAAGGCCTTGGCGTCCATCTCGTGCGCCACCACCCGCGAGCGGATGTCCGTGTCGGCGATCCGGCCGTCCTCGTCCGTGCCGATGTAGGTCTTGGCCAGGGTGGCCGGGGAGCCGCCGACGCCGAACATGCCGCCGCCGCCGCCGCCACTGCCGCCGCCGCCGATGCCGCTGCGTTCATGCTGCAGCAGCCGCTTGGCGATGGTCCAGCCGCCGTTCAGCGGCCCGACCAGGTTCTCCTTGGGCACCTTCACATCGGTGAAGAAGGTCTCGCAGAACGGCGAGGCGCCGGCGATCAGCTGGATCGGCCGCACTTCGACGCCCGGATCGTGCATGTCGATCAAGAGGAAGCTGATGCCCTCATGCTTCTTGGAGGTGTCGGTGCGCACCAGGCAAAAGCACATGTCGGCCCACTGGCCGCCGGAGGTCCAGATCTTCGAGCCGTTGACCAGGAAGTGGTCACCCTTGTCCTCGGCCTTGGTGCTGAGCGAGGCCAGGTCGGAGCCGGCGCCCGGCTCGGAGAAGCCCTGGCACCAGCGCACTTCCTGCCGGGCGATGGCGCGGATGTGCTTCTGCTTCTGATCTTCGTTGCCGTATTCCAAGAGGGTCGGGCCGAACATCATCGTGCCCATGCCGCCGATCGGGTTCCAGGCCCCGAGGCGGTTCATCTCCTGCTGCAGGATGCGCGCCTCGGCCGCCGAGAGGCCGCCGCCGCCATAGGCCTTGGGCCAGGTGGGAACGCCCCAGCCCTTCTCGCCCATGGCGTCGGTCCACGCCTTGATATCCGGGGCGTTGGGACTTGCGTCCTCGATGTACATCATGCCGCCCTTGCCCTTCAGCGAGGGCGGGAAGTTGGCCTCCAGCCAGGTCCGGGCTTCGGCGCGGAAGACTTCCGGATCGGGGCCGCCAGAGTCAGCCATGAAAATCGTCTCCTCAAGAATTCGGCTGCGCGGGTCCGCGCAGAGGGAAAGGTAATCGTCGTTTAGGTGGAATGGGTCATGTCGGGAAGCCCCAGGATACGCTTGGAGATGATGTTGTTCTGCACTTCCTGCGAGCCGCCGGCGATGGTGCCGGACTTGCTGCGCAGCATCACCTTGATCGCGGCCACCTCGGCCGGGGTGAAGCCGTCGCCACCCCAGCCGATCCCCTGATGGCCGAGGATCTCCACCGCCAGCTCCGCGCGCTCCTTGCGCAGGATGGTGCCGGCGTTCTTCATGATCGACGAGGTGGCCGAAGGGCCGCGGTTGGACTTGGCTTCCACCGCGATCCGCTCGCCGGTCAGCGCGTGGGCGCGGGTGTCCATCAGGTGGCTGGTGATCCGGGCGCGCAGGTCGGCGTCGGCCAGCCGGCCCTTGGCGTCGGTTCCGAGATAGGTCTTGGCCAGTACGTCGATGCTGGGGCCGGCCAGCTGGCCGGGTCCGGCTTGGCCCGGTCGGGCGGCCGAGCCGATCCCCTGGCGCTCGAACTGCAGCAGCCGCTTGGCGATGGTCCAGCCGCCGTTCAGCGGCCCGACCAGGTTCTCCTTGGGCACCTTCACGTCGGTGAAGAAGGTCTCGCAGAAAGGCGTGGTGTCGTTGATCAGCCGGATCGGCCTCGGCTCGACGCCCGGCGTCTTCATGTCGATCAGCAGGAAGCTGATGCCCTCATGCTTCTTGGCCTTGGGGTCGGTGCGGACCAGACAGAAGCACCAGTCGGCGAACTGCGCGCCGCTGGTCCAGATCTTCTGGCCGTTGACCAGATAGTGGTCGCCCTTGTCCTCGGCCCGGGTCTGCAGGGACGCCAGGTCCGACCCGGCGCCCGGCTCGGAGAAGCCCTGGCACCAGCGCAGCTCGCCCTTGACGATCGGCGGGATGTGCCGGCGCAGCTGCGCCTCGTTGCCGTACTCCAGCAGGGTCGGGCCGAACATGCCGACGCCCATGCCGCCGATCGGGTTGGGCGCGCCGATCCGGGCCAGCTCCGACTGGATGATCCGCGCCTCTGCCGGCTCCAGCCCAGCGCCGCCGTATTCGGTGGGCCAGGTGGGCGTGCCCCAGCCCTTCTCGCCCATCCGCTTGCGCCACAGCTCCTGATCGGCCGTGGGGGGCGCGGCGGCGCCGGCTTCCGGATCGACCGGCGCGGCGTCGGCGCGGCGCAGCGACGGCGGGCAGTTGGCCTCCAGCCAGGCCCGCACCTCGGCGCGGAAGGGTTCGAGATCGCCGCCGAAATCCGCCATCGCCCTATCTCGCCTGTTGCTGGTTCGCCGGGTCGGGCAGACCCAGGATGCGCTTGGAGATGATGTTGTTCTGCACCTCATAGGAGCCGCCGGCGATGGTGCCGGCCTTGCCGCGCAGCCAGACGCTGGTGATCTCCAACTCGTCCTTCTTGAAGTCGTCGCCGCCCCAGCCGAAGCCCTGGTGGCCGAGGATCTCCACCGCCAGCTCCGCCCCGTCGACGCGGACCTTGGAGCCGACGTTCTTCAGGATCGAACTGGTGGTCGAGGGGCCGCGATTGTTGCGGTTCTCCAGGCCGGCGCGCTGGCCGGTGAGGGCGAAGGCCTTGGCCTCCATCAGATGCTGGGTCAGCCGCGACCGCAGGTCGGCGTCGGCGAGGCGGCCGGTCTCGTCCAGGCCAACGTATTTGCGGGCCAGGGCGTCGAGGCTGCCGCCGGGCACGGTGGAGGCCTGCGCCCCGCCGGTCTGAGCGCCGGAGATGCCCTGCCGCTCGTGCTGCAGCAGCCTCTTGGCGATGGTCCAGCCGCCGTTCAGCGGCCCCATCAGGTTCTCCTTGGGCACCTTCACGTCGGTGAAGAAGGTTTCGCAGAAAGGCGTGGTGTCGTTGATCAGCCGGATCGGCCGGGCCTCGACGCCGGGCGAGCGCATGTCGATCAGCAGGAAGCTGATGCCCTCGTGCTTCTTGGCCTTCGGATCGGTGCGGACCAGGCAGAAGCACCAGTCGGCGTACTGGGCGCCGGAGGTCCAGATCTTCTGGCCGTTGACCAGGAAGTGGTCACCCTTGTCCTCGGCCCGGGTCTGCAAGCTGGCCAGGTCCGAGCCGGCGCCGGGTTCCGAATAGCCCTGGCACCAGCGCAGGTCGGCGCGGACGATCGGCGGGATATGCCGCTGCAGCTGCTCCTCGTTGCCGTATTCCAGCAGTGTCGGGCCGAACATGATCACGCCCATGCCGCCGATCGGATTGCGGGCGCCGATGCGGTTCATCTCCTCGGCCAGCACCCGAGCCTCGGCCGGCGACAGGCCGCCGCCGCCGTACTGGGCCGGCCAGGTCGGAACGCCCCAACCTTTCGCGCCCATCCGCTGGCGCCACAGCTCGACGTCGCCTTCAGGCTTGGCGGCGCCCATCATCGCCTCGGTGATCGCTTCCGGGTTTCGCCTGAGCGATTCCGGGAAGTTCTCCTCCAGCCAGGTGCGCGCCTGCTGCCGGAAGGCATCCAGTTCGGCGCCGCCGAAATCAGCCATGGTCCGTTCCTCCTTGCCGGCGGCTTATGCGCCGCCTGGCGCCCCCGTCACCTCACGTCGATTGGGTCGTGTCCGGCAGGCCCAGGATCCGCTTGGAGATGATGTTGCTCTGCACCTCCTGGGAGCCTCCGAAGATGGTGGTGGCCTTGCCGCCGAGCCAGCCGCGCACCGCCGAGCGTTCTTCGGCGGTGAAGTCGTCGCCGTCCCAGCCGAGGCCCTGGTGGCCCATGATCTCCAGGGTGAGCTCGGAGCGTTCCTGGCCGATCTGAGTGCCGGAGTTCTTCATCACCGAGGTGGTGGCGCTGGGGTTGAGGTTGCCGCGCGCCTCGGCCATCGCCCGCTGGATGGTGAGCGCATGGGCCTTGGCGTTGATCATGTGGGCCGACAGCCGCGAGCGCAGGTCGTTGTCGGCCAGCCGCCCCTTCTCATCGACGCCGACATACTTCTTGGCGATGTCGGCGATGCTGACCGCGCCGCCCATCATCCGGGCGCCGCCCTGGCCGGAGCGCTCGTGCTGCAGCAGTCGCTTGGCGATGGTCCAGCCGCCGTTCAGCGGGCCGACCATGTCGTTCTTCTCGGCCCGGGCGCCGGTGAAGAAGGTTTCGCACTGCCCCGAGGCGCCGCTGATCATCTTGATCGGACGGGCCTCGACCTTGCCGGGCTGGTGCATGTTTATCAGGATGAAGCTGATGCCCTCATGCTTCTTGGCCTTCGGGTCGGTGCGCACCAGGCAGAAGCACCAGTCGGCGAAGTGGGCGCCGGAGGTCCAGATTTTCTGGCCGTTGACCTCCCAGTGGTCGCCCTTGTCCTCGGCCTTGGTGGTGAGCGAGGCAAGGTCGGAGCCGGCGTTCGGCTCGGAGTAGCCCTGGCACCAGCGCAGCTCGCCGCGGACGATCGGCGGCAGGTGGCGGGCCTTCTGGTCGTCGGTGCCGTATTCCAGCAGGGTCGCGCCGAACATGCCGGGGCCCATGCCCTGGATCGGATTGGTCACCCCGATGCGGGCCATCTCCTGTTGCAGCACCCGGGCCTCGGCGGTCGAGAGGCCGCCGCCGCCGTATTCCTTCGGCCAGGTGGGTGTGCCCCAGCCCTTTTCGCCCATCCGCTTGCGCCACAGGTCCTGCTCGCCGGAGGGGCGGACACCCGCCTCCATCTGCTCCATGGTCAGGTCCGGCAGGCGGCGCACCGACTTCGGCGCATTCTCTTCCAGCCAGGCTCGCGCCTCGGCGCGGAAGGTCTCAAGGTCGCTTCCAAAATCAGCCACTTCAAATCTCCCTAGGCATCAAAATCCGGGGGTCGCCGCCGCCCTTCAAGTCGTCTTCGGATCGGGCAATCCTAGCACACGCTTGGACACCACATTCAGATTGATCTCCGACGAGCCGCCCTCGATGGAGTTGGCCTTGGCGCGCAGCCAGCTGCGCACGGTGGCCAGTTCCTCGCGCTCAAAGCCCTCGCCGTCCCAGCCGAGCCCGTTGGCGCCCATGCTTTCGATGATCAGCTCGGTGCGGTCCTGGGCGATCTTGGCCCCGGCGTACTTCATGATCGAGCTGGCGGCGGAGGGGCCTTGGTTGGACTTTGCCTCTTCGCCCGCGCGTCGCACGGTGAGCTGGAAGGCCTTGTTCTCCATCTTGTGATCGATCAGGCGCCTGCGCAGGTCCGCATCGGCCAGCCGGCCTGTGTCATCCAGTCCGACGTACTTTCTGGCGTAGTCCTCCACGGCCATCATCGCGGCCGGGCCGCCGATGTTGCCGCCGCCCAGCCCCGTCGAGATCGAGTCGCGTTCGAACTGCAACAGGCGCTTGCCGACGGTCCAGCCGCCGTTCAGGGGCCCCCATTGGTTCTCCTTCGGCACCTTCACGTCGGTGAAGAAGGTCTCGCAGAACGGGCTGGTGCCGTTGATCAGCAGGATCGGCCGCACCTCGACGCCGGGCGAGTGCATGTCGATCATCATGAAGCTGATGCCTTCGTGCTTCTTCGCCTTCGGGTCGGTGCGCACCAGGCAGTAGCACCAGTCGGCGTACTGGGCGCCGCTGGTCCAGATCTTCTGGCCGTTGATCAGCCAGTGGTCGCCTTTGTCCTCGGCCCGGGTCTGCAAGGAAGCGAGGTCGGAGCCGGCGCCGGGTTCGGAATAGCCCTGGCACCACCACACGTCGCCGCGGACGATGCCCGGCATGTGCTTTCGCTTCTGCTCTTCAGTGCCGTATTCCAGAAACGTCGGCCCGAACATCGAGACGCCCATGCCGCCGATGGGGTTGCGGGCGCCGATCTTGGCCATTTCCTCCTGGAGGACACGGGCTTCGGCCCGGGAAAGGCCGCCGCCCCAGGGCTTCGGCCAGGTGGGCGTGCCCCAGCCCTTGTCGCCCATGCGCTCGCGCCACAGCTTGGCGTCGGCGCTCTCCACCGCGCCGCCGGTCATCTTGGCCATCTGCGCCGCGAGGTTGCCCTTCAGGCTCTTGGGGAAGTTTTCTTCCAGCCAAGCCGCCGCCTCGGCCCGAAAGGCCTCGGCGTCACCGCCGAAATCCGCCATGACAATCCACTCCACGAACAAGCGTTCGAATTCGAAATATGTAATAGCCGCGCCGAAATTGCGCGCAAGCGTCGCCCGAGAGGCGTCAGCTCACTTTGAACTGTGGCGACGAGCGGCCAACAGGTCCACCCCAAAGTGCGAGAGTTCCGCCAGACCCAGCCCGCCACCGGCCGCGCTTGGGGTTCGCCGGTCGTCCCAACTCAGTACCGGCCATCCCAATGTGATCCTCGGCAATTGGCGTTGATAACGTGAGATAGGTCGGACTTGAGCCCAGTGTAGATCACGTCGTCAACCACCGGACGCCCACGTTCCCTCACAACCGGTACCGCAGCTTCCCAGAAATACGGCTTCTCGGGCGGACCATTGGGGAGGTCGGGACTGTAGGTCAGCTCCCGCGCCCTGAATCTCAAATAGAAGAGGATCGATCCGTCCTCTTGAGGTTCCGATCGCTCAATTTGGAAGGCCGCAGGCTCTCCGTCGTCAGAACCCGAGAACAATCCAAGTTCTTGCCAAGCAAACGGCGCCTTCCACGGGTTGCCGCGGTAAAGTCCGCGGGTCCGTCGCCACCAGTCGTTCTCGCAAAGACGATCCGATTTGATCCGCTGGATCAATCTCTCGCTCAGGTATGGTGCAAAGAGTTTCAAGAAATGGGGGGAGTCGATGCCGAACGGACGGCGACTGACGTCTAGCCTGTAGAGGCTCCGTATCATCGCGCCAGGCGTTTCGGAATAACGAGCCGGCCGGCTATCAGCCGGAGCCGCGAGACAAGCGATGAACCACCCAGCGCCGAGACATGCAGCAGCTTGGGCCCTCATCGCGCCTGGCTTCACTTCGGATCGGGCAGGCCCAGAACCCGCTTGGAAACAACGTTGAGGTTCACCTCCGAGGTGCCCCCTTCGATGGAGTTGGCCTTGGCTCTCAGCCAGCCGTGGGTGGCGGTGAGTTCGGCCGGCGAGAAGTCATCGCCCCCCCAGCCGAGGCCCTGGGCGCCCATCGTCTCGATCATCAGCTCCGAGCGCTCCTGGGCGAAGGTCGCGGCGGCGTATTTGATGATCGAGGTCGCCGCCGACGGGCCGTTGCTGGCCTTCGCCTCCGCGGCCACCCGGGCGATGGTGAGGTAGAAGGACTGGAAGTCCATCTTGTTGCGGGTGATCCGGCCGCGCAGGTCGGCGTCGGCGAGGGCGCCGCTGTCGTCGGTCCCCAGATAGGTCTTGGCCAGTTCGCCGAGGTCCCCCGCCGCGCCCCCCGCGCCGCCGCCGCCGCCGAAGCCGCCGGAGATGTTCTGCCGCTCGTACTGCAGCAGGCGCTTGGCGATGGTCCAGCCGGCGTTCAGCTGCCCGACCATGTTCTCCTTGGGGATCTTCACGTCGGTGAAGAAGGTCTCGCAGAACGGGCTCTCGCCGCTGATCAGCTGGATCGGCCGGGTCTCGACGCCGGGGCTCTGCATGTCGATCAGCACGAAGGAGATGCCGTCGTGCTTGCGGGCGGGATCGGTGCGCACCAGGCAGAAGCACCAGTCGGCCTTGTCGGCGTAGCTGGTCCAGATCTTCTGGCCGTTGATCAGCCAGTGGTCGCCCTTGTCCTCGCACTTGGTCTGCAGGGAGGCCAGGTCGGAGCCGGCGCCGGGTTCGGAATAGCCCTGGCACCAGCGGATCTCGCCCTGGATGATCTTCGGCAGATGTTCGGCCTTCTGCGCCTCGTTGCCGAACTCCATCAAGACCGGGCCCAGCATCCAGATGCCGAAGGCGACCACGGCCGGGCGGTAACCGCCGCGGGCCATCTCCTGCTCCAGCACCCGCGCCTGCTCGGGGGAAAGTCCGCCGCCACCGTATTGGGTGGGCCAGGTGGGCGTGGTCCAGCCCCGCGCGGCCATCCGCTTCATCCAGACGATCTGCGGGTCGTCGCTGCCGGCGAAGGCGCGGCCGCCCCACATCGCCTCGGGGTCGGTCTTGGCCCCGGCGCCGCGCAGTTCGGCTGGATAGTTGGCCTTCAGCCACGCGGCGACCTCGGTGCGGAAGGTCGTCAGATCGCCGCCGAAATCGGCCATGGAGGGGCTCCCGAACACGCGCCAAACAGGCGTTCGAATTCACCTTAGCGCGCCGCTCCGGCGGGGCAAGCGGCAAGCCGGCGTGGGCTTTCGCGGCGAAGCGCGGTATAAATGCTGCAGTCAGGCCGCGTTCAGTCGAAATTGGAACGGATTTCGGCGCCACAAAAGGGTTCGGCTCTGAAGAAGCCCGACGACCATCCCATCCCCGCGCCGATCCAGGCGATCGCCGCCCTGATCAAGGACGCGCCGCGCCGTTCGATGCGCTGGCTGCCGGAGCTGGGTCCCGCCGCGATGTCGGTGGCGCCCTGGGTGCTGGCGCTCGCCACAGCGGCGGCCGGGGTGATGCTGCTGTTCTCCAGCGCCGCGCCGTCGGACCCCGAGCGGTTCCTCTGGCTGGCGCGCTACACCCCGATCGTGCTGATCGAGATCAGCCACTTCCTCTCCAGCCTGATCGGCCTGGCGCTGGTGCTGCTGGCCTTCGGGCTCAGCCGCCGGGTGGACGCCGCCTGGGCCGCCAGCGTGCTGCTGCTGCCGGTGGCCGCCGTGCTGGCGCTGACCAAGGGCTTCGACTGGGAGGAATCCACCGTCCTGATGGCGGTTCTGTTCGGCCTGCTGCCGTTCCACGAGGCGTTCCCGAGGGCAGCGAGGCTGACCCGGATGGAAATTACGCCCGGCTGGATGCTGTCGGCGCTGGCGGCGGTGGTCGGGGCCGGGATCGCCGGCTATTGGACATTTCACAACGCCGACTACGCCAACGAGACCTGGGTGCAGGCCCTGGCCGAACAGGCGCCGCGGGCGATCCGCTCGTCGGTGGCCGCGGCGGTGCTGCTGCTGGGCATCGGCATCTGGCGGCTGCTGGCCACCCCGGCGACGCCCCGGGTGGTCGGCGAGGACGATCCGGACTTCCTTCGCGTGCGCTCCATCCTGGCCGCGGCCGACGTGGCCGAGCCAGGCTCGAACCTGGCGCTGCTCGGCGACAAGCGGTTCCTGTTCTCCACCTCCGGCCAATCGTTCCTGATGTTCGGCGTGCGCGGGCGCTCGTGGGTGTCGATGGGCCCGCCGGTGGGCCGCCGCGACGAGCGGACCGAGCTCTTCTGGCGCTTCCGGGAGTTGGCCGACGCCCACGCCGCCCGTCCGGGGTTCTACGCCCTCGGCCCCGACGATCTGCCCGACCTGGTCGACCTCGGCTTCTCGATCCAGAAGATCGGCGAGACCGCCACCGTGCCGATCGACAGCTTCTCCCTGGAGGGTCGCCGGCGGGGCAATCTGCGCCGCAGCTGGCGCAAGGCCGGCGAATGCGGCGCGTCGTTCGAGGTGATCGCCGCCCATGCGGCCGCGCCGCTGATGTGCCAGTTGAAACAGGTCTCCGACGACTGGCTGGGCCGCCACGCCGGGGCCGAGAAGAGCTTCTCCATGGGCGGCTTCGAGCCGGCCTACGCCGCCGAATTCCCGATCGCCGTGGTCAAGGTCGAGGACCAGATCGTCGCCTTCGCCACGCTCTGGACCACCGCCGGGCGCACCGCCTTTTCCATCGATCTGATGCGCTACAGCGACGCCGCGCCCAAGGACGTGATGGATTTCCTGTTCGTCGAGCTGCTGCAGTGGGGCGGCGAGCAGGGCTACGAGGCCTTCGACTTCGGCATGGCCCCGCTGGCCGGGCTCGAGGATCGGCCGCTGGCGCCGATCATGTCGCGCGTCGGCCGGCTGCTGTTCGAGCGCGGCGAGGAAATTTACAATTTCCGGGGCGTTCGGCGGTTCAAGGACAAATACGACCCGGTCTGGCAGCCGCGCTACATCGCCGCGGCGCGCAAGTGGGCGATCCCGATCCTGCTGGCTGACGTGGGCCTGCTGTCATCCGGCGGCATGGCCGGCCTCGCCCGCCGTGGCCGCAAGCTCGAGGACCGGTCGCTGGAGCCGCGGGAAGCGGCCTAGCGGTCCGCCGCCGAGGACTTTCATCCGTCCGTAAACGGCCAGAAACCCTTAAGAATCAGCTGCTTGGGTGGCTCAAGAGCGCTTGACCAGCCCCAGCAGCGCCGCCTCGTGCGCCAGCAGGACCATCACCCCGGCGGCGATGGTGAGCATCAATAGACGATACGGAATCAGCCGCGGTCCCCGACCGATGTTCGGCGGCCGCGCGCCCATCCAGCCGCAAAACGCGGCCAGCGCGGCGCAAATCGCGATCGCGCCCGTGGTGACCGCCAGATCCATCCGAGCGCTACTCCCCCGAGCGTTTTAACTTTTGCTTAACCGGGCCGGTTAACGACTCAAAGGCTGTTGAACGACGACACCCGACCCGTCCACAGCGTTCTGGCGGCGACTCTACATTTAGCGTCCGCCTTGCGTTTACACACTAGGAATCGGTGGTTAGCGTCCGAAGTCCGTGCTGGGAGTGCGATTCGATGACCGCGGGGGCTCCCCGAAGCGCAAGGCAGGTCGACCCGGCAAGCCGGGAACTGGCCGAAGACTTGGCGCGCCGATCCGGCCTGACACTCAATGAGTGGCTGGCCCGGCTGATGGCTGACGAAGGTCCCGAGGACGCCACCTCGCAGGACTATTTCGCCCAGGCCTCGGCCAACTATGTGCCCGTTCCCAGAACGCCGGCCGCGCCGCGCTACGAAACCGCCGGCCATCCCGCCGACGAGGTCGGGCGGGTGACCCAGGCGCTGGAACGTCTTTCCGACCGGATCGAGACCGCCGAGAGCCGTCAGGCGCTGGCCATCGCCGGGGTCGAGCGCTCTGTGCGCGAAGTGATCGCCCGGATCGACGCCGCCGAACGCGAACAGATGCAGGTCGCCGCCCGCTTCGAAGGGGTGGCGCAGGAAGTACAGGTCGAACAGGGCAAGCTGGCCGAGCGCCTGCGCCGGGCCGAGCTGGAGGGCCAGGGACCGCGCTCCGCCGAGGCGATCAAGGCGTTGGAAGGCGCGATCGGCAAGGTCGCCGGCCACGTCTACGAAACCGAACGCCGCTCGCGCGAAGCCATCAATGAGATCGGCGCCCGGGTCGAGCGCCTGGGCGGGTCCGAACAGCTGACCGCCAGCGCCATCCGCGAACTGCAGGCCGCTTGCGGGACCCTCGACGGTCGCCTGGGCGTGGTCGAACACGGCCCCGGCGACGGGGTCGCCGAGATCGCCGCCAGTCTCTCCGCCCGGGTCGAGGCCGTGCGCGAGGAACTGGCCGAACGCATCGCCGCCACCGCCGACGCTCGGTTTGACCGGGTCGAGCAGGCCCTGGCGCAGATGAGCGAGCATGTGCAGGCCGCAGAACAACGCAGCGCCAGCGCATTGGAGCGGATGGGCCGCGAAGTGCTGGATGTCGCCCAGAGCCTCAGCCGCCGGGTGCAGAACGTCGAGCACCGCGGCGCCGAGGCCGCCGACCGCACCGCCGCCGAGGTGTCGCGGATCGCCAACGCGGTGGAAGGCCGTCTGGCCCACGCCGATTCCATTCAGGCGCAGGCGCTGGAGAAGCTGGGCGGCGAGATCGCCCGGATCACCGAGCGCCTGGCCGACCGCATCGCCAGCGCCGAGCGTCGCTCGGCCCAGGCCATCGACGATGTCGGCGAACAGGTTTCCCGGGTCACCGAACGGATCGGCCAGCGGCACGAACGCTCGGTCGGCGAACTGGCCGACCGGATCCGCCAGAGCGAGGAGCGCACCGCCCGCCTGCTGGAGGACGCCCGTCAGAAGATCGACGCGCGCGTGGCCGAAACCCAAAGCCGGCTGGCCGAAGCTCAGGCGCGGCCCGCCGTCCAATACGAAGACCCGGACGACGCCCTGTTCGGCGACGCGCCGTTCCCGGCTTACGAGACGCCGCCGCCGGCCGAGCGCCCGTTCGCCCGGCCAGCCGCCGCCACGGCCTATGCGCCGACCCTGCGCCAGCCCCTCCCAACCTTCGAGGAAGAGGACTTCGACGCCGCAGCGGAGCTCACCGACCCTTTCGACGACGCGCCCCCGGCGCCTGAGGCGCCGGCGGCGCCTCCGCCCCCCGCCGCCATCGCCGCCCTCCCGGAGGTCGACCTCGAACCGGTGGATCTGGAACCCAACGTCGGCTTCGACATGGACGATGAGTTCGTCCAGCCCGCACCCGCCGGAGCCACGGCCGCATCCGAGCCGGAGGTCCTGGAGGACGCGCGAGACGCCGCGGAGCCCGCATGGCCCGCCGAAGAGGTTCTCGAAGAACACCCCGACGACGATCCCGAGCCGCAAGCACCGGCGGTGGAAGCCGTCGCGGAGCCGGCGGCGCCGCTGACCACCCGTGAAGTCATCGAGCGCGCCCGCGCCGCCGCCCGGGCGGCCAGCGAGCGCGAACGTCCGTCCAAGTCGCCGCGTACGCCCCTGCGCTCGGCCGACGAAGGCGTGCTCCAGGGCCTGGCGTTCGGTCAGGCCCGCAAGCGTCCGCCCAACCTCACCGGCGCCTTGATGGTCGCCAGCCTGCTGGCCGCGGTCAGCCTGTCAGCCGGCGGTTTCGTGGTCCTCGAAGGCCAACCCGGCGGCAAGCTGCCCAAGCGGGTGGCCGACGCCATCGCCCTGGTCCGCGGCGAGCACCCCGACGCCGACGCGCCGGCCCAGAACCAGCCGTCGATGGCCGCCCTGGCCATCGCGCCCAAGGGCGCGGACTCCCAGGCCTCCGCGGCCGACCTGACCGCGGCCTATTCGGCGGCGGTGGCCAAGATCGGCGCCGGCGAAGCCAGCGGCCTGATCTCGATCCGCCAGCTGGCCGACCAGGGCTACGCCCCGGCCCAGTTCTACCTCAGCACCCTCTACCAGGACGGCAAGGCCGGGCTGAAGAAGGACCCGGCGCAGGCGCGGCTGTGGACCGAGCGGGCCGCCGGTGGCGGCGACCGGGCGGCCATGCACAATCTGGCCCTGGACGACTATCAGGGCGTTGGCGCGCCGCGCGATCCGGCGGCCGCCGCCGAATGGTTCCGCCGCGCCGCCGATCTCGGCCTGGTGGACAGCCAGTTCAACCTGGCCGGCCTCTATGAGCACGGCGAAGGCGTGCCACAGAACGCCGCCGAGGCCTACAAGTGGTACCTGATCGCCGGTCACGCCGGCGACGCCGAGGCCAAGGCCGCCGCCCTGCGCCTGCGCGCCCAGCTGAGCCCGGAGGCCCGCGCCGTCGCCGAGCGCGCCGCCGCCGCCTTCACCCCGACCACGCCGCCGCCCGCCGCCACCCTCGGCTCGGCCGCCGGCGCCGGGTCCGCTGCCGCCGGCTCGCCCGACCTGGTCACCGCCCAGCGGGCGCTGAACCAGCTAGGCTACTACCAGGGCCCCACCGACGGGGTTTCCTCGCCGGCCCTGCACATGGCCATCGCCGCCTATCAGCGCGACCAGTCGCTGCCGGTCACCGGCGACGCCGACCCGGCCACCGTCGGCAAGCTGTCGGTCTACACCCGCTAAACTGGCGGCGCTGGACCGGTGGTGCGGCCATCCGCTATGTCGGCCGCATGGTCGATGCCGCCACCGCGCGCCGGCTGGCGCGAGCGTTGCCGGACACCACGGACGCCTCCACCGAGGCGGCGCTGCGGTTCGAAACCGGCGGCAAGGGTTTCGCCTGGTCGTTCATGGAACGCCTCGAGCCCAGGAAACCCCGCCAACCGCGCCTCGACATCCTGGCCGTCCGCTGCCCGCTGGAGACCAAGGACATGCTGGTTGAGTCCGCGCCGGACCGCTTCTTCGATGACGACCACTACCGCGGCTACCCGGCGGTGCTGGTGCGGCTGGCGGCGATCGACGAGGACGAACTGGCCGCCCTGCTGGATCGCGCCGCAACGCTGGTGAAGGCGCCGGCCAAGCGGCGAAAGTCGTGACTAATCTCAGTCGCCGCCCAACTGGTCCCAGCCGATCGCGTGGGCGCGGCGATCGCCCAGGGCGACCACCAGCGGGGCGCGGACGAACAGGCCGCTGAAAGCCACATCGCGCACGTTCAGCCCGCCCGCGTAGGCGCCGAAGGCCGGCAGCACCAGCCGCTCGCCGTCGGTGACGAAGCAGCGCCGCCGCACGCTGCCGCCGCGGCCCTTCACCTTGGCGCAGGGATGCAGGTGGCCGGCGACCTCGCCCGCGGCCGCGCCCTCCAGCGGCTCGTGCACCAGGCGCAGGCCGGCGACGGTCCACTCCGCCGCCACCACCCCCGGCAGAGCGCGCGGACCATCGGCGTCGTGGTTGCCGACCACCCAGATCAGCTCGGCGACGGCGGCGATAGCTGTGAGGGCCCGGATGTCCTCCGGCGCCAGCCGCGCCTCAGCCAAGCCGTCGTGGAAGGTGTCGCCTAGCAGCACAATCGCCCGGGGCAGCAGTTGGGCGGTCTCGGCGGTGAGCCGGGCCAGGGTGTCGCGGGTGTCGAAGGGCGGCAGCATCTGGCCCCGGGACGCATAGGCCGAGCCCTTTTCCAGGTGCAGGTCGGCGACGATCATCAGCCGCTCGGCCGCCAGCCAAAGGGCGCCCGAGGGCCTCAAGGTCAGCTCCGCGGCGCCCAGTCCGAGGGCGACGCCGCCGCAGGGGCTGGCGGCGAAGGCGTAGCGGGGGTTGGCCAGCGCGCTCATGCGGTCGCCTGGGCGATCAGGACGTCGGCGGCTTCCATCAGGATCATGTCGCGCGCGGCGCCGGGGGATGTCTGCTTGCCGATCTCCAGCATCATCGAGACCGAGAAGGGCGAAAGGTGATCCAGGGCGGCATGGCGGATGCGCCCCTTGATCCGGGCCAGCATCTGGCCGAGCCGCGCCACGTCGACCAGCCCCTTGGCCGCGTCGGCCCGGGCGCACTTCAGCAAGAGATGATCCGGCTGATGGCGACGCAGCACGTCATAGACCAGATCGGTGGAGAAGCTGACCTGGCGGCCGGATTTCTGGTCGCCGCGGAACCGCCGCTCGATCAGGCCGGAAATCAACGCACAGTTCTTGAAAGCGCCCTTCATCATCGAGCTTTCAGCCAGCCAGGATTCGAGATCGTCGCCAAGCATGTCCTCGGCGAAAAGTTCGCCCAGGTCCACCCGGTCCATGGGCTGCAGCGACCAGATGGTGACCGCATAGTCGTTGCAGACGAAACCCAGCGGCCCGACGCCCAGGCGCTCCAGCCGCCGGGTGAGCAGCATGGCCAGGGTGGTGTGCGCCAGCCGCCCCTCGAACGGGTAGGCGACCATGAAATGCCGCTTCCCGTGCGGGAAGGTCTCCAGCAGCATCTCGTCCTCGGCCGGGATCGCCGACTTGTCGCGCTGCACCTCCAGCCACTCGCGGGTGTCGTCCGGCAGCACGTCCCAATGGGCGCCGTCGCTCATCAGATGGCGGACCTTCGCCGCCAGGAAGGTGGAAAGGGCAAACTTCGAGCCGCCCCAGGACGGCATCTTGGCGTCCTCGCCGGGCGCGGGCCGGACCAGCACATCCGTGCCGGTAACGCCGACCAGCCGCCAGATCTGGCCGGCGAAGATGAACGTGTCGCCGGGCTCCAGCACCTCCAGATAGCCCTCCTCGACCTCGCCGATCTTGCGGCCAGGCGTTCCGCCTCGTTTGGAGGCGATCCGCACACTGAGCATGGCCGCGGCCGTGATCGCCCCGACGTTCATCCGGTGGCGCATCGCGGTCTCGGCGTTGCGCACGCGCCAGAGGCCGTCCAGCCCCTTCACGATCCGTTTGAACCGGTCGTAGGTCTTCAGCGCGTAGCCGCCGGTGGAGACGAAATCGATCACCTGCTCGAAGTCCTCCCAGGTGAGGTCGCGGTAGGGACCGGCGGTGCGGACCTCGTCGTAGAGCGCCAGGAGGTCGAAGGGCTCGGAGCAGGCGAGGCCCATGACGTGCTGGGCCAGCACGTCCAGCGCCCCTTCGCGCTCGGGCTCGCTATCGAGGGCGTTCTCGGCGATGGCTTCACGGGCCGCCTGGCACTCCAGCATCTCGAAGCGGTTGGCGGGCACGAACACGGCGTGGCTGGGTTCGTCCAGGCGGTGGTTGGCCCGGCCGATCCGCTGCACCATCCTTGAGGCGCCCTTCGGCGAGGCCAGCTGGATCACCAGGTCGACGTCGCCCCAGTCGATGCCGAGGTCGAGAGTCGAGGTGCAGACCACCGCGCGCAGCTCGCCCCGGGCCATGGCCGCCTCCACCCGCCGCCGCTGCTCGGCCGCCAGCGAGCCGTGGTGCAGGGCGATCGGCAGGCTGTCCTCGTTCAGCCGCCACAGCTCCTGGAAGGCGAATTCTGCCTGGAACCGGGTGTTGACGAAGATCAGCGCCGTGCGCGCGCCTTTGATCGCCTCATACACCTCCGGCATGGCGTGCTGGGCAGTGTGGCCGGCCCAGGGCACTTGGCCCTCAGACAACAGCACCTCCACGATCGGCGGCGCGCCGGGGGCGCCGTGGACCAGGTCAACGTCGTCCGCCGCGGTCGGGGTCAGCCAGCGCCGGATCACCTCCGGATCGTCGACGGTGGCCGATAGGCCCACCCGACGCAGGTTCGGCGCGAACTGCTGCAGCCGCGATAGCCCGAGCGCCAGCAGATCGCCGCGCTTGGACGGCCAGACCGCGTGCACCTCGTCGATGATCACGCACCGAAGGTCCTCGAAATACCGCCGCGCGCCCTCCCAGGCGCAGAACAGCGCCAGCTGCTCGGGCGTGGTCAGCAGCATGTCCGGCGGCTTCACCCGCTGGCGCGCCCGCCTGGCGATACCGGTGTCGCCGGTGCGCGATTCCGCCTTCACCGGCAGGCCCATCTGGAAGATCGGGGCCATCAGGTTGCGCTCGACGTCCACCGCCAGGGCCTTCAGCGGCGAGAGGTAGAGGGTGTGCACGCCGCGCGGGGTGTTCGAGGCCCCGCGCTCGGTGATCTCGATCAGGCTGGGCAGGAAGCCGGCCAGGGTCTTGCCGCCGCCGGTGGGGGCGATCAGCAGCGCATGCCGCCCCGCCCGCGCCCGCTCGACCATGGCCAGCTGGTGCGCCCGGGGCGACCACCCACGCGCCTCGAACCAATCGGCGAAGCGCGGCGGCAGGGCGGCAAGGGCGCGGCCGTCATCCATCCCCGCGCTATAACATGTTCCCGTTCTGTTTCGAGATGGTCTTGCTCCGAGATGGTCTTGCTCAGGGAGCGATGGCGAAGGTGAGGGCGAAGCTGGCGCTCGCCTCCACGGGCGCCGGTTTGAGATCGACCGGTACTTGAGGCCTTACGTCAAGCACGACACTGCGCGACCACAAGGGCGAGAAGTTAGCTTCGTCCTGTATGCCGTCCAGCCCGCGGGCGGCAGCGTCTTCCATCCGCACGATTGGGCCCAGCTTCAATCCCGAAGCCTCGGCGATGAGCGCGGCTTCACGCTTGGCCTTAGTTACGGCGTCCCTGACCGCGGCGTCGTGCAGGTTGGAGAAGTCCTGGACGTCCCACTCCGTGAAGCTTGCGTCCTGGGCGCCGAGTTGCGACGCCAGGGAGATCGCATCGCCAACCTTCGGCGCCGGTTCGACCTCCACCTTCGACTTCAGCGTTGCCACGAACCCGATCACGGCGCATGGGCCGGTGGAGAGCGCTGTCGGGGTGTCACCTGAATCGTCCGGTTTGCAATCCGGCCCGCGCGCCGGTGAGACGCCAAGGTCAGAAGACTCGATGTCGACGCGCTTGGTGTCTGCCAGTTTCGTCAGCGCGCCTTCGACCTTCGCGCGGATCTCCTGGAGAGCCTGCAGCGCGGCGACTTCACTCTTTCCTTCGCCGCGCACGGTATAGCCGAACGACCCATAGTCCGGCGGCTGGCTGGCTGATCCATTGCCGATCACCACGATCACTGGTTGCTTTGCGTCGGGCGTCTGGGCCGCGCCGACGGCCGGCCACGCCATCGCCGCGAGGATCGATACGACTAGCGCTTTCCGCATGATATGCCTCCCCGCAAGGTTGTATGATCTCACGGGGGAGACGTTGCGGATAGCTGAGTTCGAACGGCGCCCCTAGCTTTAGTCGAACACGTCCCCCGGATCGCCTTTCGGGGATGGGCCGAAGCGGTTGGGGCCGATAGTGCCTTCCAGGAAGCAGCATTCCACCAGCACCCAGATGGGCCCGGCGATGGGGATGAAGCCGAGGAACAGCCAGAACCAGGGCTTGTCCAAGTCGTGGCGGCGTTTCACCTGCAGCGCCAGGGTGGTCCAGACGATCACCACTGCGAGGACGACTTCCAGCAGCCCGATCATCAGCGCCACGCTGATGTCATGCGTTGACGACATCGCCTTCTGCAACCCGATCAGCGCCAGGATGAAGGTGACGTACCAGATCGTCCGGATCATCCGGTAGTCGCGCCGCTGCAGCCGGCCCTCGAAGCTGAACAGCAGCCTGAGGATGAAGCCGATGGTGGAGGCGGCGGCCGGTGAGTCTGGCGCCGCCGCGACCTCACGCGCTGGCGCCATTCGCGGCGCCGCATAGGCGGTCCGGACGGGTGCGGGCGCCACGCCCACACCCCGGCGGCCGAAAGTCGGTGCAGTCTGCATGCGCCGCGATCCCGGTTGATCTGCGGCCAAGAGCGCACGGCAGCGTTTCGAATTCGTGCACGCCGCGGCTGCGAAGCGCCGCGAAATCGCCATCAGTTCACTTTTTGTTTCGGGCGAATGGGCGTATCTGCCCTCTAGTGAACGCGCTTTCGCCCACCCTCGATCTCGCCCCTGCCCTGGTGGTCCTGCCAGGGCCACGGGCGGGGATCGCCGACGGCGGCGGGGCGCGGATGGTGCGGCCGCCCGACGCTCGCGAGCTGTTCGAGGCCGGGCCGGTGCTGCTGGCCCACGCCGGTATGACCGCCCGGCGGCTGATGCTCAACCCGCCGCCCCGCTCGGCCGGTCGGTTCGACGCTCTGGAGCTCTACGCCTTCGTCCGCCCGGCCACCTTCTGCGCCCCGTCGGCGGCGGGGCTGGCATTGGCGCTCGGCCTGCCGGAGCCCAAAGGCGCGGCCGAGCAGGCGGCGGCGCTGCGCGAGGTCTGC
>Ga0302283_1000930_pt1 | contig 24620 bp, 21 predicted proteins | sample III_Fen_E1_4_FD_198770 | JGI IMG/M metagenome (GOLD analysis project Ga0302283, IMG submission 198770) | Peat permafrost microbial communities from Stordalen Mire near Abisko, Sweden - III_Fen_E1_4 | ecosystem: Environmental > Terrestrial > Soil > Wetlands > Permafrost | place: Sweden: Abisko... | reverse complement strand
GATCACGGTGCGCCCCGTCGAGCGCCGCGGACATTCCCCGTGCGCTGGCCATCGACGGATGCGCCTCCTGACGATGGCTCCAGCCCTCGCCCGACCGACAACCCTCCAGCCGCGTGTCAAAGCGAGCCCTCGGGCATCGAAGGACGGAGGCGCGCGATGGTCGGAGGTACGGTGATCGCCGGCAAGTACCGGCTCGAGTCCCCGCTCGCTCGGGGGGGGATGGGCTCGGTCTGGACCGCGCGCCACGTCCTGCTCGGCACCCGCCTGGCGATCAAGTTCATCACGCCGCGCACCGCCGGCGCCGAGCGCGCCCGGAGGCGCTTCGAGCGCGAGGCGAGGACCGCCGCGCTGCTGCAGAGCAGGCACGTGGTGCGCATCCACGACTACGGGGTCGACGGGGAGACGCCGTATCTGGTGATGGAGCGGCTCGAAGGCGAGGATCTCGCCGCCCGGCTCGCCGCGCGAGGGCGGCTCTCGTTGCCCGAGACCGCGCGAATCGTCACCGAGGTGTCGCGGGCGCTGCGCCGAGCGGCGGAGGCGTCGATCGTCCACCGCGACCTCAAGCCCAGCAACGTCTTCCTGGCCCGCGAGGACGACGACGACGGCGGCGGGGGCGAGGTCGTCAAGGTGCTCGACTTCGGCGTCGCCAAGGCCCCGTGCCTCGACGGCGACGCGGCCGCGGACGGCACCGAGACCGGCTCGCTCCTCGGCTCGCCCCGGTACATGAGCCCCGAGCAGGTCCGGGACAGCGGCGCCGTCGATCCACGCAGCGACCTGTGGTCCCTGGCCGTGATCGCCTACCGCGCCATCACCGGCGCCGTCCCCTTCAGCGGGAGCGAGCCTGCCGAGGTCATCCTGCGGGTGTGCCGTTACCGGGCGGTGCCGCCCTCCGAGATCGCCCCCGAGCTCGGCCGCGACGTCGACGCCTTCTTCGCGCGCGCGCTGGCCCGCGATCCCGGGCACCGCTTCCAGACCGCGGGCGAGCTGGCCCAGGCCTTCGCCGCAGCCGCGGGCGAGGCCCCTCCTTGCCTGGCCAGCACCCCGCCTCCGCGCCTGCCGAGCGCCGCGTCGGAGCGGAGCCCGGCGTCGCGCGAATCGTTGCTGCGGCTGGCGGAGCTCGTCGCCCAGGGCACCCCGTGATGCGCAGATGCTGCAGGTCGATGCAGGTCGTGCGCGCCCGAGCATCGTCGTCACGCCGCGCGGAGCCGGGAGCAGAAGTTGCTAGCACCGGGGACCGAGAGCGAGGGAGGACCACACCATGAACGCACCGGGCAAGACGCTGAGGATCCGGGACATCATGACAGCGAACGTGATCACGCTGGTCGCCAGCACCTCCGTCGAGGACGCCGCGCGCAGCTTGACGTTCCACCACGTGAGCGGCGCGCCGGTGCTGGAGCACGGTCGCATCGTCGGGGTCGTGTCCAAGAGCGATCTGGTCGACCCGCGCCACCGCGCGTCGGCGACGGAGAAGCCCAGCGTGCGTGACGCCATGACCAAGGTGGTGCTGGCGGTGCGCCCCGGCGATCCGGCGATGCTGGCGGTGCGGTTGATGGTCAGCGAGAGCGTGCACCGCGCGGTGGTGGTCGACGATCACGGCAAGCTCGCCGGCATCGTGTCGCCCATGGACGTGCTGCGCGCGCTGGCGCGAGGCGACCGGGTCCAGGCGAACGACGCCGCCTTCGACGACCGCCAGGAGCGCCACGCCGAGCCGGCCACGGCGACCGAGTACGTGGACCTCACCCTGTTCGAGCTCCGCGACGACACCTAGCCCCGGCCGGCGCCCTCCGCTTCGCCGAGCCACTTGGCCAGCGTCTTCAGATCGATGCCCAGCCGCTCGGCGCAGCGGGTGCGGTGCCCCCCGAGCTGCTCGAGAGCCCACACGGCGTAGCGGCGCGTCAGCTCGCGCACCGGCATCACCGCGCCGTGGAAGGGAGAGCCCCCACCGCCCCTGTCGGCGACCATCGCCGGGGGGAGATCGATGACACCGATCTCGGCCGAGCGCGCCAGGAGGACCATGCGCTCGACGGCGTGGGCGACCTCGCGCACGTTGCCGGGCCAGCGGTACTCGACGAGGCGCGCGGCGGCCTCGGGCCCCAGGCGCTCGGCGGGGGAGCCCGGGTGGCGTGCCCGGGCCTCACCGAGGAAGTGCTCGAGGAGCGCCGGGATGTCCTCGCGCCGGTGGCGCAGGGGCGGCAGCGTGAGCGAGACGACGTCGAGGCGGTAGCGGAGATCCTCGCGGAAGGCGCCGGCGGCGACGCGCTCGTCGAGATCGCGGTGGGTCGCCGCGACGACGCGGAGATCGACCGCGCGCTCGCGGGAGGCGCCCACCGAGCGCACCACGCGGCGCTCCAGCACGTCGAGCAGCTTGGCCTGGAGCGCCGGGGACATCTCGCCGATCTCGTCCAGGAAGAGCGTGCCCCCGCTGGACTCGACGCAGAGGCCCTGGCGATCGCGGGTGGCGCCGGTGAACGCGCCCTTGACGTGGCCGAAGAGCTCGCTCTCCAGGAGAGGCGCCGGCAGGGCCGCGCAGTTGACGGTGACGAAGGGGCCCGAGGCGCGGTCGCTCCGCGCGTGGAGGATGCGCGCGAAGAGCCCCTTGCCCGTGCCGGTCTCGCCGAGGATGAGCACCGGCACGCCGGATGGCGCGACCCGCTCCACCCGATCGAAGACCTCGCGCATGGCCGTGCTGACGGCGACGACGCCCGACTCTGGCGGCCGCACGCGGAGCGCCGCGCGGAGCGCCGAGGCCTCGCGACGCACGCCCCGCTCGTCGATGGCTCGATCGAGGAACAGCGCCAGCTCGTCGAGCTTGAAGGGCTTGGTCAGGTAATGGCTCGCCCCCTTGCGGATCGACTCGACCGCCGAGTCGACGGCGCCGTAGGCCGTCATCACGATCACGGGCAGATCCGGGGAGACCCGGCGCGCCTCGGCGAGCAGCGCCAGGCCGTCGACGCGCGGCATGCGCAGATCGGTGACCAGCGCGTCGAAGCTCTCCTCGCGCAGCCGGAGCGCGGCCTCCTCGCTGGAGGCCACGGAGACCGCCTCGTAGCCGCGGTCGGCGAGGCCGTCCGCGAGCATCTCGGCCATGGCGCGCTCGTCGTCGACGACGAGGACGCGCGGGGCTCCGGCTTCACGCGGGGGCATGAGCGCTCCCCTCCGGCACGGGCAGGGCCAGGGTCGCCGTGGTGCCGCGCGGCGCCGCGGGGCCGAGCGCGATCGCGCCCCGGTGCATCTTGACGATCTCGCTGGCGATGGCGAGGCCGATGCCGGAGCCCACCCCCGGCTCCTTGGTGGTGAAGAACGGCGCCGTCGCCCGCGCCGCCGCCTCCGGGGTGATGCCCCTGCCGTCGTCGGTGACGGTGAAGATCACGCGGTCGCCCTCCCGCGCGACGGAGGCCGCGACGTGCCCGCCGCGGGCGCAGGCGTCGCAGGCGTTGAGGAGCAGGTTGACGAGCGCCTGCTGGAGCATCGGCACGTCGCCGCGGATCGCCGGCAGCTCCGAAGCCGGGAGCCGGGAGAGGGCGACCCCGGCGGCGGCGAAGCGGTGGGAGACCAGGGCGGCGGCCCCCTCGAGGACCGCGGTCGGCTGCACGTCCACGAGGGCCGGAGCGCCGCCGCGGACCACGTCGAGGAAGGCGCGGATGACCCGCTGGATGCGCGCGGTCTGATCGAGGATGGCGCGGGTCGCGCGGGCCGCGCGCGGGTCGCCCTCGACCCGGGGCAAGAGCTGCTCGGCGCGCCCCGCGATGACGCCGAGGGGCGTCGACACCTCGTGGGCGATGCCCATCGCGAGCGTGCCCAGCGTCGCGGCGCGGTTGGCGGTCTCGAGCTCGGCGTCGCGCTCGCGACCGAGCTCGGCCAGCGCGAGCTCGCGCTCGAGGATCAGGCTGCGCCGCTGCCGGCGCAGCGCCGCGGTGCCGAAGGCGAAGACCAGCCCGGCCGCGACGATCACCCCCAGGGCCAGCCGCAGCACCGCGCGCCGCTGCCGATCCCGGACGCGCTCGGCGCTGATGACCACCGCGACCGTCCAGCGGCCGAGCGGACCGGCGTCGACGCGCCCGAGCCCGGCGGCCGTGCGGCGGGGCCGGAGGCCGAGATCTGCCGCCTCGGCGTGCGACAGCCACACCGAGCTCTGCTCCGCCGCGATCGCGGCGCGCAGGGGCGCCGACTCGACCTCGGCGCCGTCGGACCCGCGGAGGTGCCCGTCGGGGTCGAGCAGCAGCAGCCGCGCCGCGCCCGGGCGCTCCAGCGACAGCGCGCCCTCGAGGAGCATCGCGGGCGTCGGCGCGTGGTCCCCCGCGGGTGCCACGAGGTGCGCGCGCAGCACCGCCGCCACGCTGGCGGCCAGCGTGGCTTGATCGGTCGCGAAGTCGTCGAGCGCGGAGTCCGTCTCGCGTTGCTGGTCCCACAGCTCCAGGAGCGCCACCGCCCCGACGGCGAGCACCATGAGCAGCACCAGCACGCGCGCCCCCGCAGAGGGGGCCACCCGCCCCATCACCCTCGCCCAGGCGCCGCCGCCAGGCTGCCGGGGTCCACGTTCCCGCCGCAGAGCAACACGCCGACGCGTTCGCCCGGGCGAGCGCGGTACGCGCCGGTGAGGAGCGCCCCCAGAGCCGCCGCGCCGCCGGGCTCCGCCGCGATCCGGAAGCGCGACCACAGCGCGCGCTGGGCGGCGCGGATCGCCTCGTCGGGGACGAGGGCGACCTGGTCGACGGCCTCGCGAGCGACGGCGAAAGCGAGCTCCCCGACGCGCCTGGCGCCGAGCGAGTCCGCGGCGATCGACTCCACCGGCACGTCGACGGGGCGCCCGGCAGCGAGGGCCGCGTGCAGGCAGCAGGAGCCCTCCGGCTCCACGCCCACGATCTTGACCCGGCCGGCCCAGAAGGCCGCGACGCCGGCGATGAGCCCCCCCCCGCCCACGGCGACGAGCACCGTGTCGAGCGGGGAGAGGCCGAGGCGCGCTTGATCCTCCTCCCACTCCAGCGCCACCGTGCCCGCGCCGGCCACGGTGGCGGCCCCCTCGAACGGGTGCACCAGGAGCGCGCCGCTCGACGCCGCGTGGCGATCGCACGCCGCCTGGGCGTCGGCGTAGCGCGCGCCGCCGATGACCACGGCGGCGCCCTGCTCCTCGATCGCCGCGACCTTCACCGGGGAGGAGATGTCGGGCACGAAGATCCGCGCCGGGTGCCCGAGCCTCCGTGCGGCGAGCGCCACCGCGACGCCGTGGTTGCCGCCGGACGCCGCGGTGACGCCGGCCTCGGGCACGGCGCGGGAGAGCAGGTTGTGGAACGCGCCCCGCGCCTTGAACGAGCCCGCGTGCTGGAGCAGCTCGAGCTTGAAGGTGAGCGCCGCGTCGCCGAAGGCGCCCGCCTCGGCGGCGAGGAGCGGCGTGCGCCGGACGTGGGCGGCGATGAGGCGATGGGCAGCTTCGATGTCGGGGGGGGTGACGGGCAGGGGCACGCGCAGAGACTACCGCACTCACCGCGCCGCGGCGGCGACAGTGCCGGTGGGCGGGACCGCATCGCGACCGATGGCGTGGAGGAGCCGGGCGCGGGCGACGCGGAGCTCGACCCGGGCGTTGACCAGATCGAGCGAGGCGCGGGTCAGCTCGGTCTCGGCGTCGGAGAGCTCGACGCTGATGGCGCGCCCGTTCTGGAAGAGCGAGCGGCGCACCCGGTACGACTCCTCGGACGCGGCGAGCGCGCGGCCGCTGGTCTCGATGGCCACCTCGGCGTCCTCGACGGCTTGCTCGGCCTGGATCACCTCGGTGCGCAGGCCGTCGAGGAGCTGGCTCTTCTGCGCCTCGATCTGGGCGCGCCGCGCGTCGACCTGCTTGCCCTGCGTCACGCCCACGCCGATGTCGTTGAGCGTCCAGGTGATCTGCCCGCCCACGGCCCAGCCCGCCTTGAAGTCCTGGGTGGGGGGGAAGACCCGCTGCTCGGGGTTGTCGTACGAGACCTGCCCGAGGCCGTCGAGGCGGGGGTAGGCGGCCGCGCGCGCCACCCGCCCCTGCTCCTTGAGCGACAGCACCGTCTCGTCGAGGGCGCGGATCTCGGGGCGCTGCGCGAGCGCGTCGGCGTAGAGCTTCTGCACGTCGCGCGGGGCGGCGAGCGGAGGCAACGCGGCCCGCACGTCCTCGCCCAGGGCGTAGGCGCGGGCGGGGTCGGGGTCGTGCATGGCGATGCGCACCGACTCCTCGCTGGTGCGCGCGAGGCCCTCCGCGCGCTGCACCAGGAGCTCGCTGCTGGCGACCTGGGCCTCCACCCGCAGCACGTCGGCCTTGGAGGTCGCCCCGGCGTCGAAGGCGTGGCGCACGTCGGAGTAGTGATCGCGCGCCTGGGCCAGCGCCTGGTGGGTGACGAAGGCCTGGAGCCGGGCGCGCACCCAGCCGTAGTAGGCGAGCCGCCCGTCGAGCGCCGCCTTGAGGCGCGCTGCTTCCTCGTTGAGCTCGGCGCTCCGGGCCGAGCGCGACGCGGCGGCGTGCGTCTGGGAGATGCGCAGGATGTAGTCGGAGACCGGGACGGTGAGGTTGGCGTGGAGGGTGGTCTGGTTGGAGAGGGCCGGGAGCGTGAAGGGGATGTTGATGATCTGGGTGCCCGCGGCGATCGGCCCGAGCGGCGCCGTCTGCGACACGGCCAGGAGGTTGCCGAGATCCGCGTCGGGGAGGGGCGAGAGCTTCAGGTAGCGCCCGGTCAGCGAGAGGCGGGGGAGGTACCCCACGATCGCCTGATCCACCGCCGCGTTCGCCGCGTCGAGCTCGGCGTGGCGCGCCTGGACGTCGAAGCTGGTGGCCGCGGCCCGGCTGGCCACCTCGTCGGCGGTGAGGCCGGCGTGCGGCGCGAAGAGCGCGCCGATGCGGGCGTCGAGGGCGGCGCTGCGGGCGTCGCCGGCGTCAGGGGCGGGCGGCGTCGTCGTTGGCGGCGTCTGGGCGCGGGCCGAGAGGGCGGCGAAGGTGAGCGCGAGGGCGGCGGCGAGGGGGCGAGCGGTGGTCTTCATGAGAGCAGTCTCCGTCAATGAGCGCCTTCGATTTTGACGCCGGGCTCGGGGCGCTTGAGCAAGAGGACCAGGAAGATGCCGGCGGCGAAGAGGGCGGCCACCATCAGGAAGCCGTCGTTGAACGCCTTGATGAGCGCCTGGAGCTGCACCCGCAAGGAGAGGATCGAGAGCGCGCTCTGGCCGGGATCGGGCAGGGTGGAGACGGCGCCCCGGAGCGCGGCGAGCTGCTCCTGGACGAGCGGGTTGTAGGGGTTGACCGACTCGCCGATCTGCGAGCTGTACACCGCGCTGGAGTTCTCCAGCGAGACGCTCATCCAGGCGGTGCCGATGGAGCCGCCCAGCTCGCGGGTGAGGTTGAACAGGCCGGTGGCGTTGCCGCGCTTGTCGGCCGAGAGGTCGGAGAGCGCCATCACCGAGAGCGGGATGAAGATGAAGCCCATCGCGAAGGCGCGGACCATCTGGGGCCGCGCCAGATCCCAGAAGCTCGCCTGGCTGGTGAGGTGACCGTTCATCCACAGGCTCAGGCACGCGGTGGCGATGCCGAAGGCGACGAGCATGCGGCCGTCGGCCTTGCCGGAGTACTTGCCGAGCAGGGGCATGAGCACGATCTGGATGAGGCCGGCGACCAGGAAGATCTTGCCGATGTCGAGCGCCGTGTAGCGCATCACCGCGCCGCAGTAGAGCGAGAACAGGTACGAGCCGGAGAAGAGCGCGATCCCGAGGAGGAAGTTGATCCCCGTCCCCGCGCTGTAGCTGCGGTTGGCGAAGACGCGGAGGTCGACCACGGGGTGCTCGGTCTCCAGCTCGTGGACGAAGAAGGTCACCAGCGCGATCGCCGCGACGGTGGCGATGACGAGGATCTCCTTGGAGTCCCAGCCCTCGCGGTTACCCTCCTCGAGCACGTACTGGAGCGACCCCATCCCCACCGCGAGCAGCCCGATGCCGAAGGTGTCGACGCGCACGTCGGGCCGCTGGTAGCCCGGCTCCTCGATGAAGCGCCACGCCAGCGTCGCGGCGAGGATGCCGACGGGGACGTTGACCAGGAAGATCCAGTGCCAGCTCGACACGTCGATGAGCCAGCCGCCCACCGTGGGCCCGAGGAGCGGGCCGGTGACCGCGCCGAGGCCGAAGATCCCGCCCGCCATCGAGTGCTCCTCGCGCGGGTAGCGGGCGAAGAGGATGCTCTGCGCCGTCGGGATGATGGCGCCGCCGCCCACGCCCTGGAGCACGCGGAAGGCCACCAGCGAGGGCAGGCTCCAGGCGGTGCCGCAGAGCACGCTGGCCACCGTGAAGAGCAGGATGGACCCGGTGAAGTAGCGCCGGTAGCCGAAGCGCCGCTGCAGCCAGCCGGTCATCGGGATGACCACGACGTTGGCCATCATGTAGCCGGTCGAGACCCAGCCGATCTGATCGAGCGGCGTGCCGAAGCTGGCGCGGATGTCGGTGAGCGCCACGTTGACGATGGAGATGTCGAGCATCGCCATGAGCGCGGCGCACATCACCGCGAGGGTGATGCCGACCTTGGATCCGGTGATGGTGGGGGAGCTCGCCGACATGACGCGCCTCAGCGGGTCCGGGTGGAGATGGAGACCTCGGCGCTCATCCCGGGGCGGAGCGCCACCGCGGGCGCGCTGTCGAAGCGCACCAGCACCGGGACGCGCTGCACGACCTTGACGAAGTTGCCCGAGGCGTTGTCCGGCGGCAGCAGCGCGAAGCGCGCGCCCGAGGCGCCGGCCATGCTCTCGACGTGCCCGGCGAAGCCGCGGCGGCCGTAGGTGTCGACGCGCACCTCCACGGGCTGGCCCGGGCGCATCTCGGCGAGCTGGTCCTCCTTGAAGTTGGCGACCACCCAGAGATCGTCGGGCGGCACCAGCGCCAGGAGGGGGCGCTCCGGGGAGATCATCTGGCCGGGCTCGACGGTGCGCCGCGAGACCACGCCGCGCGCGGGCGCCTTGATGGTGGTGTACGAGGCGTTGAGCTCGGACACCTGGAGCGAGGCCCGGGCCTGCGCCACGCGGGCCTCGCTCACGCCGACGGCGGCGCGGGCGGTGGCGAGCTGCTCCGGGCCGGTCTGGGCGGCGGCGAGCCGGCCCTGAGCTGCCTCGACCAGGCCCGCGGTGGTGGCCGCGCCGGCGTCGGCTCCGGCGAGGCGCGCGCGCGCCTGATCGAGGAGCGCGACCGCCTGATCGAAGGCGGCCCGACGGCCGTCGAGCTCGGCCGGGGAGATGGCGCCGTCGTGGTGGAGGGCGTCCGCGCGGCGGAGGTCGGTCTCGGCGAGCGCGCGCCGGGACTCGGCCGCTTTGATGTCGGCGCTCGCCTGGCGGCGCGACGCGCTGGTGGTCGCCCAGCCCGACGCCGCCTGCACCAGCGAGCCCTTGGCCTGCGAGAGGTTGGCGTCGATGGTCCGCTCGGTCAGCGCGAGCTGGGCGCGCGCCGAGGCCAGCGCCGCCTCCGCGGAGGCGAGATCGGCGCGGGCCCCGGCGAGCTTCGCCTGGTAGTCGGCGTCGTCGAGCTCGACCAGCACCTCGCCGGCCTCGACGAGCTGGTTGTCCTTCACCCGCACCGCCTTGACCTGCCCGGGGACGCGCGCCGCGACGCTGACGAGGTGGCCCTCGATCTGCGCGTCGTCCGTGGACTCGACGCCGACGCCGTGCAGGTACGCGCCGGCCCCCACCCCGGCCGCGAGGAGGACCAGCGCCGGGAGGAGGATGGTGGCGCGGCGGGTCTTCTTCACCGCGGGGGCCGCCGCGGTGGGGGCGGTGGCCGGGAGCATGGAAGTCTCATCGAACGTGGTCGCCATGTGCGGCCGCTCATCACGCGGTGTGCCATCGGTCGCTTTCCAGCGAACGCAGCCCGCACCCGAGGAGGTGTCGCCGTCCGGCGTCGGGTTTCCGGTGATCCTGTCGGCCTTCCGACAGGCGATCCGCTCGCGCGACGACTATGATCCCCGGGTGAGCGAGCCTCCCCCCGACGGCACGGCGCTGGCAACGGACCCTGTCGTGTCCACCCCCGGCTATCAGGCCGTCCGCGCGTTCCACACCCGCGCGACGACCAACGAGTGGGTGCGCATCCGGCCGATGCGCACCGCGCCGTCGATGGTCGTCATCCCCACGCTCCTCTTCCTGGCCGGCTTCCCGCGCGAGCGGGTCGCGATGGTTCTCCTCATCCAGGCGGGGCTCTTCGTCCACCAGCTCGCCGTGGCGGCGCGCTCCCGGCGCACTGGCATCGAGCAGCGGGCCCTCTTCGTCTCGCACCTGATCCTGACGACCGGCCACGGCGTCATCGTCACGCTCACCGGCGGGCTGGCGAGCCCGATCTGGCCGGGGCTCGTCGGCACCACCCTGGGGACCTTCCTGGTGTTCGGCCGGGAGGTGGAGAGCACGATTGCCGGGGCCTACGCCGCCGTCCTCGTCGTGCTGATCGCGCTCCTGCCCGCCGGGCTCTGCGGGCCCGCCCTCCCCCGGCCTTACCACGTGGCGCTCGCCGCCTGGTCGATCCTCTTCACGCTGTTCCTCATGCGCCTCACCACGGTCTCGCTCAGCGACGCCTACCAGCGCGTCGGCGAGACCCTGGATCGCACCCGCGAGGACATGATCGTCGCCGGGGTGGCCCGCGCCCGGAGCCTGGAGTGCATCGGCTCCAAGGTCGCTCACGAGCTGAAGAACCCGCTGGCGGCGGTGAAGGGGCTGGTGCAGCTCCTCGCCCGCAGCGCCGCCGACGAGCGCTCGCAGGAGCGGCTCGCGGTCGTCGCCGGGGAGGTCTCGCGGATGGAGGCCATCCTCCGCGACTACCTCACCTTCGCCCGGCCGCTGGACGATCTGCGCCCCGAGGCGGTCGACATCGGCGCCATCGCCGACGACGTCCTCGCCGTGCTCGAGGCGCGCGCCGAGACCGCCGGGGTGACCCTGCGGCGGAGTGGCGGGCCGGTGGTCGCCACCGGCGATCCGCGCCGGCTCAAGGAGGCGCTCCTCAACCTGATCGCCAACGCGCTGGAGGCGACGCCGCGCCAGGGCTCGGTCGACGTCACCGTCTCCGGCGGCGCGCGCGAGGCGGTCATCGTCGTGCGCGACACCGGCAAGGGCCTCCGGCCCGAGGACCTCGCCCGGCTGGGGACCCCGTTCTTCACCCTGCGCGAGGGCGGCACCGGGCTCGGGGTGGTCCTGGCGCGCGCCGCCATCCGCCAGCACGGCGGCGAGCTGCGCTTCGAGAGCGAGGTCGGCCGCGGCACCGTGGCGACCGTCCGCATCCCCGCGAGCCCCCGCAGCGAGGCGGGCGCCCATGGGTAGGGTCCTGGTGGTCGACGACGAGCCGGCGGTGCTCTTCACCCTCAAGGAGGTGCTCGCCGAGCGCGGGCACGAGCCGATCACCGCCGCGAACGGGCGCGACGCGCTGGCGCGGCTCGACGGCGTCGAGGCGGTGGTCACCGACCTGTCGATGCCCGGGATGAGCGGCCTCGAGCTGCTGGCCGCCATCCGCGAGCGGGACGGGGCGCTGCCGGTGGTGCTCCTCACCGCCCACGGCTCGGAGAAGGTCGCGGTGAGCGCGATGAAGGCCGGCGCCTACGACTACGCCACCAAGCCCTTCGACATCGACGAGCTGATCCTGGTGGTCGAGCGCGCCCTGGAGACCCGCTCGCTGCGCAGCGCCACCCGGATGCTCGCGGCCGAGCACGCCATCGGCAAGCGCATCGTGGGGACGAGCGCGCCCATGCGGCGGCTGCTCGACGCCATCGCGCGCATCGCCGACAAGGACGTGACCGTGCTGGTGCGCGGCGAGACCGGCACCGGCAAGGAGCTGGTCGCCTCGCTCCTCCACGCCGAGAGCCACCGCGCCGGCAAGCCCCTGGTGCGCTTCAACTGCGCGGCCATCCCCGGCGAGCTGGCCGAGGCCGAGCTCTTCGGCCACGCCCGCGGCGCCTTCACCGGCGCCCAGGGGGCTCGGCGCGGCTTCTTCGCCGAGGCCGACGGCGGCACGCTGGTCCTCGACGAGGTGGGCGAGCTGGCGCTCGGCGTGCAAGCCAAGCTCCTCCGCGCCCTCCAGGAGGGCGAGATCCAGCCGGTCGGCTCGGGGCGCGTCGAGCGCGTCGACGTCCGCCTCGTCGCCAGCACCAACCGCGACCTCGCCGCCGAGGTCGCCGCCGGCCGCTTCCGCGAGGACCTCTACTACCGCCTTGCCGTGATCGAGCTGTGGGTGCCCCCGCTGCGCGAGCGCTCCAGCGACATCCCCGCCCTCGCCGAGGAGATGGCCCGGCGCTACGGCGAGAAGTTCGGCCTCCCCGGCGCGCGCCTCACCCCCGATCTGGTCGTGCGGCTCGCCGCGGCGGCCTGGCCGGGCAACGTGCGGCAGCTCGAGAACACCGTGGCCCGCCTGGTGGCGATGGCGAGCAGCCCGGAGATCGACGGCGCCGCGCTCGAGGTCTCCGGGGGACCCGTGAGCGGGCCCACCGCCGAGGCCGAGGCCCTCGGGCTGAGCTTGCGCGAGCAGGTCGAGGCCTTCGAGCGCGCCCTCATCGCCCGGGCGCTCGTCGCCGCCCACGGCAACCAGAGCGAGGCGGCGCGCCGGCTGCAGACCAGCCGGGTGACGCTCGTCGACAAGATCAAGAAGCACGGTATCGGATAGCCAGCGTGGTCGCGGAGCGTCCGCCTTCACTTCCTCGGGCTCCGTCGTGCTCGCGTCGCGTCCAGCTTCACTTGCTCGGAATCCGTCGTGCTCGCGTCGCGTCCAGCTTCACTTCCCCACGCCCCGGCTCACTTCCGTGGAGACCCGCGTGCTCGCCGGCCCTCTAATGCGCTGAGCCGGCCGCCCGCTTCTCGCCGAGGGTCTTGAGGAGGCGCTGGTAGCCGACCGAGAGCGAGAAATCGTTGCCCTTGATGGGATCGGTGGGCACGTCGCCGCTGGCGACCGCGGGGGCCGAGCCCTTGCCCTCGACCACCACCTGGGCGCCGCCGGCGAGCCCTCCGTTCTCCGCGGGCAGGTGACCCTCGAGGTCGCGCTCGCGGACGATCTGGCCGGGGGGCACCGGCACCGCGGACTGGATGAGGACGTCGGGCTTGATGCCCTCGGCCTGGATGGAGCGGCCGCTGGGCGTGTAGTAGCGCATGGTGGTGAGGCGCATCCCGGCGCCGCCGGGGAGCTCGTAGATGGTCTGGACGGAGCCTTTGCCGAAGGTGGGCGAGCCCACGATGGTCGCCCGGTGGCTGTCCTGGAGGGCGCCGGCGACGAGCTCGGCCGAGCTCGCCGAGTACTCGTTCACCAGCGCGACGATGGGCAGGGTCGCGAAGGCGCCCCCGTCGTGGGCGAGGACCTCGTCGATGACCCGGCCGCGGTGGCGCGTGGTGTAGATGACGCCGGAGGAGAGGAACTCGTCGGCGACGCCCTCGGCCTCGTCGACGAGGCCGCCCGGGTTGTTGCGCATGTCGAGGATCACGCCCTGGAGCTCCCCCCCCGCCTCTGCCCGGAGGTTGCCGGCGACGCGCACCAGCTCCTGGTGGGTCCCCTCCTGGAACTGCTTGATGCGCACGTAGGCGATGTCCCCCGCGAGGCGCTTCGCGGTCACGCTGTGCACGTGGATCTCCTCGCGGACGAGGTCGAAGGTGAGCGGATCGGGCACGCCCTGCCGGCGCACGGTCATCGCCACCTTGGCCCCGGGGGGGCCGCGCATCAGGGTGACCAGCTTGTCGATGCGCTCGCCCCGCATGGGCTTGCCGTCGATGGCGATGATCTGATCGCCGGGGAGGATGCCGGCGCGCGCCGCCGGGGAGCCCTCGATCGGGGCGATCACGGTGATGTAGTCGTTGCGGAAGTCGACCTCGACCCCGACCCCGCCGAACTTGCCGGCCGTCTCGCCCTGGAACAGCGCGAACTCCTCGGGCGAGAGGTACGCCGAGTGGGGGTCCAGCTCGGCGACCATGCCCTTGAGGGCGCCCTCGGTCAGCTTGGCCCGCTGGGTCGGCTCGACGTACTGGTTCTCGACGATGACGAGCACGCGGGCGAGCTGATCGAGCGGGGAGTACGGGCTCGCCCCCGGGGTGTTCGCGTGCGCGAAGTGCGAGGTCGCCGCGCCACCCGCGAACGCGGCGGCCACCAGCAGCGCGGTCCGGGGCCACCCCGATAGAGGCTTCATCGGCCCACGATAGCAGGATCGGCCAGCAATTCTTGCGTCCGCGGCGCCCGCCTCCGGTGCCGCTGGACAGCACGATTCGGACGCCCGACCGGCACCCTCCGCCCAAGGACCTGCCGGTTGGTTTGTCCAAAGCGGGGTGTTCGGTTATCTTCGCGCGTCTGACCGTGGGTCCCGCCCTCGTTTTCAAGCTCATTGCCGTGTCTCGATGGGGGCTCCGCCCCGCCCTCACGATGGGGGCTCCGCCCCGCCCTCACGATGGGGGCTCCGCCCCCAAACCCCGGCGGAGGGACTTCGGGAGGGTTCGTTTGACCCAGATCCCCGGCCCTTTCGGGCTCCTCTAGAGCGCCGAGCATGGCCAACCCCACCGATCGCGAGCTCGTCGAACAGACCAAGGCCGGAGACTCTCTGGCGTTTGGAATGCTGGTCCGCCGTTACCAGCGGCGCATCTTCCGGCTGGCGTTCCACCTGGTGCGCTCCGGCGCGGAGGCAGAGGACGTGACGCAGGACACCTTCGTGCGGGCCTACCAGGCCATCCACCGCTTCGACGGGCGGAGCGAGCCGTTCACCTGGCTCTACCGCATCGCGGTGAACCTCTCGCTCAACTCGCTGCGCTCGCGCAAGGTCACCCGGGATTCGACCCCCTCGGACGACCCGCGCATCGAGGCCCTGCTCACGGAGACGCGGCCCAGCCAGGGGCGCGATCCCGCGACCGCCACCCAGGAGAAACAGATGGCCGCGGCGCTCTGCGATGGGATCGACGCGCTCTCGGATACGTTGCGGACGACCCTCATCCTCGTGTGTATCGACGGCCTCGCCCACGAAGATGCGTCCAAGGTGCTCGGTTGCCCGGAGGGCACCGTGGCCTGGAGGGTGCACGAAGCTCGACGCAAGCTGCGCGAGTACCTCGCCTCGCGCGGCTTCGGAGAGGAGGCGTGATGAACCTCGGCGACAAGCAACGTGTCGATTCCCTGCTGGCGCGCTGGCCGGCCCCGCTGCCCGGTGGCTCCGGGAGCGAGCTGGACCAGGAGCGCCGGTGGGAGGAGCGCGCCGACGCGATCGTGAAGGCGGCGCTCGAGAAAAAGGGCCCCCCGGGAGACGCGCTCGACGCGCTGCTGGGGAGCCCGGCCCTCGCGCCCGAGCCGGGCGAGGCGGGCGTGCTGCTTCTGTCAGGAGAAAAGAAGATGGCCGAAGAGAAGGAACCGGGTGCTTCGTCCATCGACGAGGGGGCTTCGACGCGGCCCCCGGCGTCCACGGCGAGCCCCCCGACCGAGCGCAAGCGCACCAGCTTGAAGGAGATCGCGGCGCGGGCCAGCCAGTCCGGGGCTCGCCTGAGCACCCCCGCGCCCCCGTCGGTCGCGCCGTCGCGGCCCTCTCCAGCGCCGAGCCTGCGTCCGGTCGAGGCCGGCAAGGAGGACTCCGGGGTGATCAACCTCGACGTCGTCCGCTCTTCAGTGACCGCGCAGCAGGTGGCAGCCGCCGAGAAGGCCAGGCCGGGCCAGGCCGGGCTCTTCGACGACGAGAAGGCCGTGGAGCCCGCGGCGAGCGCCCCCGAGGCGCCGGCGGCCACCGCGGCGGCGGGGACCAAGGTCGTTCCGCTCACCGCGGTCCCGGCCAAGAAGAGCAACGCGGGCGCGATCGCCGGAGCGGTCATCGCCGTGCTGGGCCTGGCGGCGGCGTTCGCGATCGTCAACCGGAAGCAGCCGGACGCTCCCCCCGCCGCTCCGATCGCGGCCGACGTTCGCCCCGCCGGGAACGCGATCCCCTCGGCAGCTCCCTCGGTAGCCCCCTCGGCGGCACCCCAGGCGACCGCCACGGCGGCGTCGACCGAGCCGGCGCCCACCCCCAGCGCCAGCGAGAGCCCCGACGCCAGGCCTGCGCCGGCCGGTCCGGGTCGGGTCGGCCCCGGCGCGGTGGCCGCCGTCCCCGGAGCCGCCGCGGTCACCGCACCGGCATCCGGCGGCAACGCACCTGTGGACCCCAAGGCCGCCGACAAGGGCGCGCCGGCTGCGGGCACTCCGCCCGGCGATCTCCAGAGCGAGATCGCCAAGGCCGCCGGCGCTCCCAGGGACGGCGACAAGAACGGACCGGTCGCCCCCATCCCGGAGCCTGCCGCGGGCGGTGCCAGGAACCAGAACATCCCCGAGCAGCCGTCGCAGGGGTCGGTCCAGGCGGCCGTCGGCGCGGTGATGGGCGGCGCCAAGGGCTGCGTGGCCGGCGCCGACGACATCTCCCGCGCCCAGGTGACGTTCTCGTCGTCGGGGCAGGTGAGCAACGTCAGCGTCACCGGCTGGGCCGCCGCCCATGGAAAATCGGGCTGCGTTCAGGCGGCTCTCAAGGGTGCCAAGGTCGGGCCGTTCTCCAAGTCGACCTTCACCGTTCCCGTATCGATCAGGCCCTGAACGCTCGAACTCGGTTGACAGGAGCGGGGGCACAGATAGACTCCGCGCCCCCATGGTTTCTGCAACACAGCAATCTTCCCGTATCCGCCGCCGCAAGGCCCGGAAGTGCGGTACGCAGCGCAAGCGCGACGAGCGCGCGCACGGCACGCCGGCGTTCGCCGTCCACCCCGAGGGCTACAACGCGCAGGCCCCCGACGCCAAGCCCGCCGCGAAAAAGTAGTTCCGACCCAATCAGGAGTGCCTCATGGCCAACCACGCATCTGCCGTCAAGCGCAACCGCCAGCGCATCAAGAGGACCGATCGCAACCGCGCCGCCAAGAGCGAGCTGCGCACCGGGCTGAAGAAGGCCCGCTCCGCCCTCGTCGCCAAGCCGGCCGAGGCCAGCGGGCTGGTCAAGGCCGCGGTGAGCTCGCTCGACCGCGCCGCGTCCAAGGGCACCATCCCGGCAAAGCGCGCGTCGCGCGTCAAGGGCCGGCTCGCCGCCGCCCTGCACAAGGCCAAGGCCGCCTAGTCACGCTGGAGAACGTTGGTCATCCTGGGGAACGCCCAAGAGCGTTCCCCGACGGGCCAACGTGGGGAGCAATCGATCGCTCCCTGCTCCCTTACCGGGATCCTTCCTGACACCCCGCGCCGAGCTTCGGCGGCGGGGTGCTTGTGTTTCTCGCGCCGGCAGCTCTAGGTATCCGCCCAGGTGAGGCCGTCGGCGACGTCGACGAGCAAGGGCACGTCGAAGGCGTGGACGGTTTCCATCGCGTGCTTGATCCGGAGCTTGGCGTCCTCGACGAGGGCCTCGGGCACCTCGAAGGCCAGCTCGTCGTGGACGGTGAGGACCATGCGCGCCCCCGGCACCACCGGCTCGGCGAGGTGCACCATCGCCATCTTGAGCAGGTCCGCGGCGGTCCCCTGGATGGGGGTGTTCTGGGCGACGCGCTCGGCGTAGGCGCGGCGCTGCCGATCGGTGTGGCGCAGGTCGGAGACGTTGCGACGCCGTCCGAAGAGGGTGTGCACGACCTCGGTGCGGCGCGCCTCGGCCAGGGTCTTCTCCATGAAGGCACGCACGCCCTGGTAGCGCTCGAAGTACGCGTCGATGAAGCGGGCCGCCTCGGCGCGCGGGACACCCATCCGCCGGGCGAGCGCGCTCTCCCCCATCCCGTAGATCACCCCGAAGTTGATGGTCTTGCTGCGGCCCCGCATCTCGGCGGTCACGCCGGCGGCGTCGACGCCGAAGATCTCCATCGCGGTGCGCACGTGGACGTCCTGCCCGCTGCGGAAGGCGTCGACGAGGACCGGGTCCTGCGACAGGTGCGCCAGCACCCGCAGCTCGATCTGGGAGTAGTCCGCGCTCACCAGCCGCTGCCCCGGGGGCGCCACGAACGCTCGCCGGATGAGCTTGCCCAGCGCGGTGCGGATGGGGATGTTCTGCAGGTTGGGATCCTGCGACGAGATGCGCCCGGTGGCCGCGACGGCCTGGCTCCACTTGGTGTGGATCCGCCCTGTCTCGGGGTGTACCAGCCGCGGTAGCGCGTCCACGTAGGTGCCCTTGAGCTTGGCGATGGCGCGGTGCTCGAGGATGAGGCCGGGGAGCGGGTGCTCGTCGGCGAGCGCCTCGAGCACCTCGGCGTCGGTGGAGCGGCCGGTCTTGGTCTTCTTGGTCGCCTTGAGGCCGAGATCGTCGAAGAGCACCGTCTCCAGCTGCTTCGGCGAGGCCAGGTTGAAGTCCTGCCCCGCGGCCAGCTTCGCCCGCTCCTCGAGCGAGGCGAGCTCCGTCACCATCTCCTTGCCGAGGGCGTCGAGCGCCGCGGGATCGATGAGCACCCCGGTGCGCTCCATCCCCGCCAGCACGTGCGAGAGGGGCAGCTCGAGCTGGGCGAGCAGGCCATCGAGGCCGTCCGCGCGCAGCCGCGGCGCCAGGCGGGCATCGAGCAACAGGGGCACCTCGGCGAAGCTCCCCGCGCGGGCCGCGGCCTCGCCGACCTCGAGCTCCTCGAAGGTCCGCGCCGCGAGGCCGCGCTTGCGGGGGCCGCCCTCGAGCGGCGCGAGCTTCACGCCCGCGTCCCGCTCGGCGACCGCATCCACAGTGTGCTCGGCCTCGGGATCGAGGAGATAGCTGGCCAGCATCGTGTCCATGGCCGCGCCCGCGAGCGTCATCCCGTGCTGCGCGAGCACGACCTCGCTGTACTTGAGATCGTGGCCGACCTTGGCGACCGCCGCGTCGGCGAGGAGCGGCCCGAGCGCCGACTGCACCGCCGCGAGCCCGAGCTGGACCGGCGCGCCGAGGTAGCGGTGACCGAGCGGCAGGTACGCTGTCCGGCCGGGGGCCGCCGCCAGCGCGATCCCGACCGGGTGCGCGCGCATGGCCTCCGGCGAGGTGCCCAGCACCGCCAGCGAGAGCCTCCCCGCCGTGCGCGCGTCGGCGGCGAAGCGCGCGAGGGCGTCGGCCGTGAGCAGGGTCTCGCACGACGCGCTGAGCGTCACCGCCTCGACGGCGGGCGCGGGCAAGGCCTTGAGGAAGCGCGTGAACCCGAGCTCGCCGAAGAGGGCGCGCAGGCGCTCGTGGTCCGGGGCCTCGTAGCGGAGGGTCTCCAGATCGAAGGGGATCTGGGAGTCCGTACGCAGCGTCACCAGCTCGCGCGAGACGCGCGCGTCCGCCTCGTGGTCGCGGAGCGACTCGCGGATCTTCACCTTCTTGACCTGGTCGAGGCCGGCGTAGATCGCGTCGAGGGTGCCGAACTGGGCGAGCAGCTCGGCCGCCGTCTTCAGCCCGACGCCCGGCACGCCGGGGACGTTGTCGGAAGCGTCGCCCACCAGCGCCAGCAGATCGCGGAGCTGGGCGGGGGGCACGCCGAACTTGGCGATGACCTCGGGCTCGCCGTACACGCGGTCGCGCATGGCGTCCCAGAGCATCACCCGTTCGTCGTCGACGAGCTGCATCAGGTCCTTGTCGCTCGAGGCGATGACCACGCCGAGCCCCTTCTCGCGGGCGCGCGCCACGGCGACGGCGATCAGGTCGTCGGCCTCGAGCCCGTCGGCGATGAAGATGGGGATGCGGTACGCCTCGACGAACTCCCGGCTGCGCCTCATCTGCACCACCAGATCCTCGGGCGGCGCGGGCCGGTGCGCCTTGTAGCGCGCGTCGATCGCGGTGCGCACGCGGGGCCCGGGCGAGTCCATGGCGACGCCGAGGTACACCGGCCGGCGCTCCTCGATGAGCCGCTGGAGCATCGCCACCGTGCCGTAGGTCGCGTGCGTCGGCTCGCCGCCGGGGCTCGAGAGCGGCGCGATGGCGTGGTAGGCGCGGAAGAGGTAGCCGGAGAAGTCGATCAGGTAGAGCACGTCGCGCGCCCCGGCGGGCGGGAGCGCGGTGGGACGCGAGGACATCGGCGACGTCTAGCACGGGTCCTCGACGCTGGTGGGGCTCGCCTCGCGCGCGAGTCTGCGTTATCGCCAGGTGGCCGTGCCGCAGCTCGCTCCCCCCACCCTCTTCGCCCTCCTGGCCAGCCTCGCGCTGGCGAGCGCCGGCTGCGACGCCCGCGCCCGTGCGGACACGCCCGACGCGGCGCCGCCGCCCCCGGCCTCCGCGTCCGTCGCGCGCCCTCCGCCCGCTCCGCCCTCCGCGTCGGCGGCGGCCGAGAAGGGCGAGCTCAGCCTGCTCAAGCTGGTCTTCACCTCGGAGGTGAAGAGCAAGGAGCCGGCGGACGTCCTCAAGTCGGCGACGCCCGGGCAGCGCGTGTGGGCGCACCTGACCGTGCGCAACCGTGGCCCGGCGCCGCGCACCCTCACGCTCGTCTTCAAGGTCAACGGCAAGGAGCGCTCCAGGGTCGATCTCAAGGTCGTGCCCTCGTGGTCGTTTCGCACCTGGGGCTACACCACCCTGCGCGCCGAGGACCTGGGCGGCCTCACCCTCGAGGTCGTGGACGACTCGGGCGCCACGTTCGCCACCGGCGCGCTCCCCATCCGGGCCGCCGACGAGGCGAAGCCTCAGAAGCACGCGCCGCTCCCGCTCGACGAGTAACGGCCCCAGAGAGACCCCACCATGCCCCTCCGCGACTCCGACGTGGTCTTCATCACCGGCGCGTCCTCCGGCTTCGGCGCCGCGGTCGCCCGGCGCTTCGCGGGCGCCGGCACGCGCCTCGTCCTCGCCGCCCGTCGCGACGACCGGCTGGAGGCGCTCGCCGCCGAGCTCACCGTCCCCGCGCTCGTCCTCCCGCTCGACGTGCGCGATCGCGCCGCGGTCGAGCGCGCGGTCGCCGGGCTGCCGGCCGAGTTCGCCGCCGTCTCCGTGCTCGTCAACAGCGCGGGCGGCGCCTTCGGGCTCGAGCCGGCGCCGCAGGCCGACCTCGACGACTGGGAGGCGATGGTCGACACCAACTGCAAGGGCCTGATGTTCGTCACCCGCGCCCTGCTCCCGGGCATGGTGGCGCGCGATCGGGGCCACGTGATCAACCTCGGCTCGGTCGCCGGCAGCTACCCCTACCCGGGCGGCAACGTCTACGGCGCCACCAAGGCCTTCGTCGAGCAGCTCTCCCTCAACCTGCGGGCCGACCTCGCGGGCAAGCGCGTCCGCGTCACCAACATCGAGCCGGGCATGGCCGAGACCGAGTTCTCCCTGGTGCGCTTCAGGGGCGACGAGGCCCGCGCGAGCGCGCTCTACCAGGGCTTCTCTCCGCTCACCGCCGCCGACGTCGCCGAGGCCATCTTCTGGTGCGCGTCGCTGCCCGAGCACGTCAACGTGAACCGCCTCGAGCTGATGAGCGTGATGCAGTCGTTCGCCGGCTTCTCGGTCAAGCGCGCGCCCTGATCGTCCCGCGGAGCACGCGAGCGCGCTCCGCCGGCGTCACTTGTGCTCCGGGGGGATGGCCACGAAGTGGGTGGTCCCCTCGCGGTAGACGAGCACGAGGTGGGTCCCCCGGGCGTCCTTCTCCAGCGCCTTCTTCACGTCCTCGGGCGAACGCGCGGGGCTCCTGTCGATCTCCTCGATCACGTCGCCCGGGCGCAGCCCCGCCTCCGCGGCGCGGCTCCCCGGCTGCACTCCCATGACCACCACGCCGCTGGTGTTCTCGGGGACGTCGAGGCGTCGCGCCAGGTCGGGCGTGAGCGGCCCGACCTGCAACCCCATCGCGCCCGCTGCCGAGGAGGCGGCCCCGGGCTTGCGCTCCTCGGTCGGCATCTCGCCCAGCGTCGTGTTCACCTCGCGCCGCGCCCCGTTGCGGAGCACCTTGAGCCGCACGGCGGTCCCCGGGCTGAGCTCGCCGATCTGCATCCGCAAGCCGCGGCTGTCCGCCGTGGGCTTGCCGTCGATCTCCACCACCACGTCGCCGCGGGCGAGCCCCGCCTTGGCGGCCGGGCTGCCCTCGGTCACGTCCGCGACCAGCGCCCCGCCCTGCGTCGAGAGCCCGAGCGCGGTGGCCATCGCCGGGGTCACGTCCTGCGCCACGACGCCCAGCCACCCGCGGATGACCCGCCCGTGCTCCTCGATCTGGAGCATCACCTCGCGCGCCAGGTTGGACGGCACCGAGAAGCCGATCCCCTGGTTGCCACGCGCGCCGCCGCTGGTGGCGATGGCGGTGTTGATGCCGATGACCTGCCCCTCGACGTTGACGAGCGCCCCGCCCGAGTTGCCCGGGTTGATGGCCGCGTCGGTCTGGATGAAGTCCTCGTAGTCGACGATCCCCACGTTGCCGCGGCCCTTGGCGCTGATGACCCCCATGGTGACCGTCTGCCCGAGCCCGAGCGGATCGCCGATGGCGAGCGCGAAGTCGCCCACCCGCACCCGCGAGGAGTCGCCGAGCTCGGCGAACGGGAAGCCGTCGCCGGGGATCCGCAGCACCGCGATGTCCGTCTTGGGATCCTGCCCGATGATCTTCGCCTCCAGCTCCCGCCGGTCCGGCAGCGAGACGCGCACCTCGCTGGCGCCCTGCACCACGTGGCTGTTGGTGAGCACGTAGCCGTCGCCCGAGACGAGCACGCCCGAGCCGAGGCTCATCTCGCGCATTTCCCGGGGGAGCTGGCCGCGCCCGAAGAGGTCGCGGAGGAGCGGATCGTTGAAGAGGGGCGCCTGCTCGGGCGTCGCGGGCCGGATCACCCGCGTCGAGGAGATGTTGACCACCGTCCGGGCCACGCGCTCGACCACCGGCGCGAAGCCGCCCTCGAGGGTCAGCCCGGAGACCCCCACGCTGGCGGGGGGCTCGGGCACCGGCGCGGGGGGCGCGACGTCGAGCCCAGCCGCCCGGTCGAGGTGCGCCAGCCGCTTGCAGCCGGCGAGCGCGAACAGCGCGAGGAGCGCGAGGCGGAGCGAGCGTTGGTGGAGCATGCGACGGGGCTCGCCCATCACGTTCCGTGCCTCGCGCGGTGCGCGCCCGGTGCGTGTCTTGCCGACGCCGCGGGGGTGGCCCGGTGCTGTGCGCTCCTCGTCGCCCTGCCGCTGGGGCTGCTCGCCGCCTGCCGGACCGTCGGCTCGCAGATCGCGGTCCCTGCCGATCTCTCCCCGCCCCCCGAGGCGCTCCTCGAGCCCCCCTCGATGGGTGCCACGCCCGCCGAGCCGCGCTTCGTCGGAGCCCTGGTCGCCTACGCCGCCGCCGTGCGCGAGCTGCCCTCCCACGTGGGCGCGGACGCGGACCTTCACCAGCGGGAGGCGCTGCGGCTCCTCGCCGGCGCGGTCGCGCTCCTGCCCGCACGACCGGAGCTACGCCAGCCCGCCTACCGGGTGGCGACCGATCTCCGCGTCACCGCCGCGCGCATGGCCACCGAGCTCGTGATGGAGCCCCGCGCACAGATCGCGCAGGCGAAGGGAGCGCTGGCGGGCCTGGCGACGTTCCTGCTCGGCGTCGTCGCCCGCGATCGACCGCCGGACGTGCGGGCTCGCGTGCAGGCCTTCGCGGCGGCGGTGCACGACGTCGACGCGGACCGGACCGACCCCGACCGGGCGCGCCTTCATGCCGCGCTCCTGGCGGCCCTCGACGCGCTCGAGGCGACGCTCTCCTCTACGGCTCCACGATGACCACGCGGGTGAAGGTCTGGTCGGGCTCCAGCCGGTACGAGCCCTCGAACGGGTGCGGGGGGGCGCCGCCCCACTCCTCGGGTGAGAGCATCGAGAAGTAGAGCTCATCCGGTCCGCGCCGGTACACGTGGTAGATGCGGCCCGGCGCCTTGCGGAAATTGCACCGTGCGCGGTGGAGCTCCGCCGCGAACGCGGCCTCGGCCAGGATGGCGCGCGCCTTCTCCTGGAGCGCGACGATCTGCCCCCGGATGATCTCCAGCCGGGCCGAGGTGACCAGGGAGATCGTCTCGTCGGCCCGCGCGATCTCCTCGGCGAGATCGACGAGCTGAAAGCGCGGCGCGAGCCGGCTCATCGGGTAGGGGGCGTCGCGCGTCGCGAGCTGGGTGCTCGGCGCCGGGGCGGGTCCGGTGAGCTCGTTCTGCCGATCGTCTGCCATCGCCGAGGAGAGTCTTGCTCAGGTCGGGCGCGGCGTCACGGCGCGGCGTCCTGGCAGCAGCGGAACCCCTCTTCGTAGCCGTAGTCGTCCTCCTTGTGGAAGCCGACGGTGGGCCGGCAGCGACCGCGCACCGGGCCCCACCAGCCCCCCTTGAGGCCGCTCCGGTTGGGCGGCTTCTCCTTGGGCCGGAACACCCACTCGTTGATGTTCCCGTTCAGATCGTAGACGCCGAAGGGCGAGACGCACTCGGCCAGCGATCCGGTGGGCAGGCGCTGGTCCAGCTTGGCCAGCTCGGCCTTGCACTCGGGCTTCTTCAGGCACGAATCGTAGTGGAGGAGCTTGTGCTCGCGCTTGCGGTACGGCCGGTCGATGTTGCAGCGGGTCGCGTCGCGCACGTAGCCGTAGGTGTAGGGGAGCATCTGCTCGCCCTCGCAGGCGAAGTTGAACTCGTCCTCGGTGCAGAGCCGCTTGCCGATGGTCTCGCACTCCTTGCGCGCGTCGGTCCACGAGATGAGCAGGCTCGGCAGCTCCCCCTTGCGGTTCGGCCACTCGTAGCGATCCATGCAGAAGCGCAGCGGCCGGCGCTGCTTCGACAGGCACTCGGTGGGCTCCTTGTAGCGGAGGCAGCGCTCGCTCACGGTGCTCTTGCCGACGTCCTCGCCCCTGGCG
>Ga0302283_1000907_pt1 | contig 24850 bp, 20 predicted proteins | sample III_Fen_E1_4_FD_198770 | JGI IMG/M metagenome (GOLD analysis project Ga0302283, IMG submission 198770) | Peat permafrost microbial communities from Stordalen Mire near Abisko, Sweden - III_Fen_E1_4 | ecosystem: Environmental > Terrestrial > Soil > Wetlands > Permafrost | place: Sweden: Abisko... | reverse complement strand
GACCGGGGACACGCCGCGGGTCTACTGCGCGAGCCCACGCCGCACCGAGTTCGACTTCGTCGGGCGCCGCACGCCGCCGCCCAACGCGCCCGTCGTCTTCGTCAACAGCGACCGATACCCCGACGATCCGGCGCTGGCCTTGCCGCTCCTCCGTTGCGTCGACGCCGAGGAGGTCCCCGTCCTTCGGGGCGATCGCGTCATGGGTCACTACCGCATCCACGAGTGCACGGCCGACAGGGTCGGTGCGCTGTGACCCCGCCGCGCTCGCTCGTCTCGCGCCTCGTCGACTGGCAGATCCGTCGGCCCCTCGTGGCGCTGGGGATAGCGCTCGCCATCACGAGCGTCTTCGCCTTCTTTGCGTCCAAGCTCACGCTCCGCACGCGCTACGACGCGCTCCTGCCCGAGGACGCGCCGAGCGTCCAGGAGCTCCACCGCGTCGAGCAACGGTCCGCCGCGTCGCAGACGCTGCTCGTCGTCCTGGAGGGTCAGGACCGCGGCGCACTTCGACGCCTGGGCGACGCGCTCGTGCCCGCGCTGCTCGAGCTCGGACCCGCGGTCATCTCGAGCGCGGAGAGCGGTCCCCACGAGGCGCGCGCGTTTCTCTCGCCGCGCCTCGGCCTCTACATGGACCAGGCGGAGCTCGAGAAGCTCGATCGCGAGACCCAGGCGAGGTGGGACTACGAGGTGGCCCGGGCGACGGGCTCGCTGCTCGACGACGACGAGCCGCCGCCCCCGTTCGCCTGGAGCGCCCTCGAGGACCGCCTGCACGGCGCCTCGCACGACAGCACCGCGGTCCGCTTTCCAGAGGGCTACTACGAGAGGCGCGATGGCACGGCGCTGGTCGTCGTCGCGCGCTCGCCGATCGCCGGCGGCGACCTGGCGCGCACGGGGCCCGCGCTCGACCGCATCCACGCGGCCGTCGAGCACGCCCACGCGGCCAGCCCGGAGCTCGCGCGCATCGCGATCACGTACGCCGGGGATCTGCCGACCGGGTTCCGGGAGTACGGCGTCGTGTCCCGGGACCTGCTCAGCGTGGGGGCCACGGGCATCGCGCTCGTGCTCGCCGCCGTGGTCCTCTACTTTCTGCGCCTTCGCGCCGTGCTCGTCATGGCGATCACGATCGCGGTGGGCCTGACGTGGACCTTCGGGCTGACCGAGGTGGTCATCGGTCACCTGAACGTCGCGACGGCCTTCCTCGTGAGCATTGTCGCCGGCAACGGGATCAACGTCGGCATCCTCTACCAGGCGCGGTACTTCGAGGAGCGCCGCCGTGGTCTCGATGGTCACGCGGCGCTGCGCGCTGCCGTGCACGCGACGTGGAAGCCCACGGCGATCGCCGCGGGTGCGGCGGCCGCGTCGTACGGGTCCTTGCTCGTCACGGACTTCCGCGCGTTCCGCGACTTCGGCTTCATCGCGGCCGCCGGGATGCTCCTCTGCTGGATCGTCAAGACGCTGATGGTTCCCCCGCTGCTCGTCCTGTTCGATCGGGGGCCCGAGCCGCGGGCGGGCGGCTGGCTGGCGCGGCATGCGATGGGCTACGGGCGCGTCTTTGCCTGGCTCGTTCCCAGGGCGCCGGCCGCGTTCCTGGCCGTGGGTCTCGTGGTCGTCCTCGCGGGCGCCGTCTCCCTCGTCCGCTTCATCCAGCGCGACCCGATGGAGTACGACCTCCGAAAGACCGAGACGGACCGGTCGCAGACCGCCGATCTCCACCACGCCTGGGACGTCGCCCGCGACGTCCTCGGGTCGAGCCAGGGAGCGCTCGTCATCGCGACCGACTCGTCGGCCGAGGCGACCGAGGTGGCGGGCGCGCTCCGCGCTCGCTGGCAGCAGGCTCCCGCGGGGAGCAAGCCGTTCGTCGCCGTTCACACGCTGGCCGACCTCGTGCCGTCCGAGCAGGAGGCGAAGCTGCCGACGCTCGTGAAGATCGGGGCACGACTGTCGCGCGCGCACGAGCGCGGCTTCGTGCGCGAGGAGGACTGGGGCCGGATGCGCGACGTCCTGCCCACGGACGACGTGCGCCCGTTCGGGACGGCCGACGTTCCTGCCGCCGTGGCGGGCCCGTTCACCGACGAGAGCGGCGTTCGAGGCGCCCTGGTCTACATCGAGTCCGACCCGAGCGCGGGCGAAGACCTGCGTGGCCTCGTCCGGTTCGCGGACGCCTTCCGCGAGACACGCCTGGCCTCCGGGAAGGTCGTCCGCGGCTCCGGCAGCGCGGTCATCCTCGCAGACATGCTGCGCGCCGTGGTGCGTGACGTCCCGCGCGCCATCTCGCTCTCGTTCGCGCTCACCCTGGTCATGGTGTTCGCCGCGTTCCGCCGCGGGCGCTACCTCGCCGCCGTGCTCTTCACGCTCGCCGTCGGCTGCGGAGGCGTCGCCTGCTTCCTGGCGTTCGCGGACATCAAGCTCAACTTCCTGAACTTCGCCGCGCTGCCCATCACGTTCGGCATCGGCGTCGACTACGCGGTCAACGTCGCGCAGAGGTACGAGGCCGACAGGGACAAGAACATCCTCGAGGTCCTCCGCACGAGCGGCGGCGCCGTCGTCCTCTGCAGCCTGACGACGATGCTGGGGTACGTCGCGCTCGTGGGCTCCCACAACGCCGCCATCCGAGGGCTCGGCGCGATCGCCGCGGTCGGCGAGGCCAGCTGCCTGCTCGCCGCCGTGCTCGTGATGCCGTCGCTCTGGTTTCTCGTCGAGCGCTACGCCGTGCGAGGAGGCCTACCGAAGGCGCTCGAGCCCGTCCGGCCGCGGCGCTGATGGCGCCCTCGCCACCGGCGTCCCGGTGGGGTTTCTTCGGCCGGCAGCGAAACCGACCGGACGCTCACCCGTAGTGCGCCCGTCGAAGCAACTCCGCGCGCTCGCGTTCGAGCGTGACGGATCCGTACGCCCTTACTTCCAAGATCGAGAAGAAACAATGAACCGCACGGCTCTCGTCGCGTTACCCCTTGCGCTGGCATCTCTCCTCGGATGCAGCTCCAGCAGCCCCGCACCTGCGGGGGACACCGCACCGCCGGATGCCGCCTCGCAGACCCCGCCCCAGGGAGCAGCTGCGGTTCAAGCGTGGCTCGCCACCAAGGCCTACAAGGCCTGGCACTGCGAGAGCGCGGTGCACGCCGCTCGCAGCCCGTCTCCGCACGGGTTCAACCAGATCTGCTCGAACGACCTCATCGCCGCCAGCGCGTCGAGCACCGCTCCGTGGCCGGAGGGCGCGGCGGCGGTCAAGGAGCTCTATGCTGCCGAGACCGATACGACGCCCGTAGGCTACGCCGTCTATCTGAAGACGCAGGCCAGCAGCGCTGGCGGTGCCAACTGGTACTGGTACGAGCAGGTCCCCCTCAGCAGCCCGGTCCCGCACGACAGCACGGGCATCGTGGCCGACGGCCTCGGGACGAGCGGACCGGCGCAGACTATCTGCGTGAGCTGCCACTCGGCGGCGGGCTCGGACTCCGCGCACACGCCGTCGCCGGGCGGCCGGGACGACGTGTACACGCCCGTCGATTGATCGCGCAGCGCGCGACGGGATGTCGACTGCCGAAACGAGGCTGGGGCAGGAGCTGGTAGCGTGGAGCCATGGCGACGCGCTCCGGGGGCCCCGTTACTTCAGTCTCGCAAGCTCTTCTGTTCGCCCTGCTGGCCGCCTGCGATCCGCCGCCGGCGCCTCCCACCGCCGACGCTGCTCCGGTGGCCGCGCCTGCTCCCGCGCCCAGCGCGTCGCCAGCATCGCCGCCGACACCCGCCGCCGACTCGCCCCCACCGACCAGCGTGGCGGCCCAGCACATCCTGGTGGCCTACAAGGGGGCGAAGAACGCCCCGAAGACAGTGACCCGGTCCAAGGCCGACGCCCGCAAGCGTGCAGAGGAGGCGCTCGGGCGGGTTCGCGCGGGCGAGGACTTCACCGAGCTCGTGAAGGTCTACTCCGACGACCCCGGGGCCGCTGACCGGATGGGGAGCGTCGGGAAGTTCACGCGCGAGAAGATGGACAAGACCTTCAGCGACGCGGCATTTGCCCTGAAGGTGGACGAGGTTAGCGGGATCGTGGAGACCCCGTTCGGGTTCCACCTCATCAAGCGTAACCAGTAGCGTCAGCGGCCGGCAGAAGCCGGCCCGAGGGCAAGGATGACGGCGCTGGTGCGCGGGCCTTGTATCTGGTCCCCCGATGAGGCATGGTACGCGCCCTCGTTCGGCAGGATATCCTTTGGAGAGGTGACCGAGTGGCCGAAGGTACCCGCTTGCTAAGCGGGCGCGGGGCAAAACTCCGCCGCGGGTTCGAATCCCGCCCTCTCCGCTAGATTTTGCACTCGATGCGCAGCACGGGTGCTCGTGTTGTCGCGTGGTTGCCGTGGGGGATGAAGATGGCGCTCCGAGCGGGCCAGTCCAGCCTCGAGCGTGGCATGCGCTCGTTGCGCCGGATGCAGGAGCTCATCGATCACTCGCTGACCGTCGCGCGCGAATCGTCAGGGGTCGAGCTTCGTCCGGAACGGGTGCTCCTGCGGGAGCTGCTGGAGGAAGCCGCCTCCTTCGCGGCGTCCGCGGCCGAGGACAAGAAGATCGACATTCGGATCCGCCTGGAGCAGGAGCCCACGGTCGACCTGGACCTGCGTCTAGCCCGCTCCGCGCTCACCAACCTGGTCACCAACGCCGTCAAGTACTCCTGCGCGGGAAGCACCGTGGAGCTGCGGGGCACGAGCGCAGGAGGACGCGCCGTCATCGAGGTCGAGGATTGCTGCGGGGGGCTTCCTCCGGGGAAGGTCGAGGAAGCCTTTGCCCCATTCGTGCGGTTCCATAGCCGACAATCCGGCTTTGGCCTTGGCCTCGCCATCGCGAAGCAGGCCGCGGACGCACACGGAGGGACGATCCGTGTCCAGAACCTCCCGGGAAAGGGTTGCATCTTCGCCCTCGAATTCCCGCTCGTGAGCTCGGCAGCCGCGCCCGAGAAGTGATCGTCTCAGCGGACGAAGGCCCAGATCACGGCGCCGATGAGGACCGCGATGATGCCTACGGGGATCTTCCCGTACATGACGCCGATCCACCTCGAGTACCACCAGCCCGTGTGCTCGCCCTTGATGGCGGCCATGGTCGCATCGGGGGTTCCTCGAAATTGCTCCGGCCCTTGGTTGTTCATGAGATGCCCCTTTCCTTCGCGTTCGCTACAACCAGACCAGCCTAAGGCATTTGGCCGGCTGTGCGCGACGGTCGCGAGACACACCCGCGCGCTCGTGCTGGAAGAACGCTCCCTGGCGTCGAAGGAGCGCTCCCTGGCGTCGGAGGGACGCTCCCTGGCGTCGGAGGAGCGCGTCCTTGCGCCGAAGGGACGCTCCCTGGCGTCGAAGGAGCGCGCCCTTGCGCCGGAGGGACGCTCCCTGGCGTCGAAGGAGCGCGCCCTTGCGCCGGAAGGACGCTCCGTGGCGTCGAAGGAGCGCGCCCTTGCGCCGGAAGGACGCTCCCTGGCGTCGAAGGAGCGCGACCTTGCGCCGGAAGAACGCTCGCTTGCGTCGCAAGGGCCCGCCCCTGGGCGGGAAGAACGCTCGCTTGCGTCGCAAGGGCCCGCCCTCGCGCTGGAAGGACGCTCCCTTCCGACGTGGAGGCGCGATCCTGCGGCTCCAGGGAGCGTCCCTCGCACGCCAGGGCGCGCTGCTGCGTCGAAGGAGAGCGTTCCTTCGACCGCAGGGCTCGTCCCTGCGCTTGAAGAGAGCGTCGTTCAGGCGGAGGGACGCGCTCCTCCGCCGAAGACGCGCGATTCTTCCGCGCCAGGCAGCGACCCTGCCACGACAGTGCGCGCTGCGGCGTCCGAGGAGAGCATCCTTGTCACGGCTGGGGGCATTCCTTCGTCGAAGGAGCGCAGTGCTGCCACGCCAGCGGGCATCCCTTCGTCGAAGGAGCGCGTTTCTGCCACGGTAGAACGCGTCGGCTCGACCAAGGACCTCGAGGCTCCAGGACGAGGCCCTGCCCCTCCGCAGCGACGTCGCGTTCTTCCGCAAGAAGGACGCAACACCCGCTCGCCTGGCCCCGCGCTTCCGCAGCAGAGCCACCTTCCTCCGCTCTAAGGTCCGTCTCTCCCGGAGAAGCGCCCCGGATCCTGAGGGCCCGCACCTTCGCCCGCAGATTGGCTACCGTCGACGGAACGCCCATGCGACCCTTGCCTGGACGGCGTGTGCTGCACGCTCATCCATGAGCTCCCCCATCCTCGAACGCCTGGCGACGGTCTCGTCGCTTCCGGAGATGAGCGCCGCGAACCTGCGCCTTTTCCGCCAGCGTCAGGTCGAGGAGGCCGTGGCTACCCTGCGACCGGCGATGCCGTTCGGGGCGCTCGCCTGCGTCGCCGTTACCGTCGCGTGCGGGGCGACGGCGGGTCCGGGGGCATGGCTCGCCGGCGGCATCGTCACCGTGCTCATCCTGGCGTCGATCCCGCTCCTCGGCGTGCCGTGGGTCGCCGCCAGACCGCAGTGGATCATCGGCCTCGTCGGCGTCGCGCTCGCGGGTCTCGTCGGCGTTCTTTGCAGCGGGGCGGGGGGCTTTCTATCCCCCGTCATCACAGCGTTGTTTCTGCTGTGGCTCTTCGCGGCGATCGTCGCGCCCCTGACGCCTGCGCAGGCGGTCGCGCACGCCATGTCGCACCTCATCACGGTCGCGATCATCATCGTCGCCGCGTCCCCGACCCCAGGCTCACCCGCGGTCTTCCTCGTGGCGGGCGTGTGCGGCGTCGTCTTCTTGTGGGCGGGGCTCCGGCTCCGGGAGCGCGTGGCAGCCCAGGCCTTCCTTCTTCAACGCAGCCTCGACGCCGCGAACCTCGCGCTCGCGGGGATGAACGTCGAGCTCGAGCGTCGCGTCGAGGAGCAGGTCGCGAAGATTCGCACGCACGCCCACGACGTCGACGTCCTGAACGCGCAGCTCCAGCAGCGCGTCATCGACCGGTCGAGGGAGCTCGCCCTCGCCCTCGCGCGCGTCGCGGACCCCGCCCGCCGCGGCAGTCTCACGGCAGGCGCGGTGCTCAACGGCCGCGTGGAGCTCGTCCGCTGCCTCGATTCGGGAGGCATGGGAGAGGTGTTCGAGGGCTTCGATCGGCTGACACAGTCCAAGGTCGCCGTGAAGATGATCCTGGCCAAGAACCTCTCCGACGTCATGATCCTCCAGCGGTTCTTGACGGAGGCGCGCGCCGCAGCGGCCGTCCAGCACCCTGGCATCGCGCGCACGCTAGACATCGACGTGACGGAGCACGGCACCCTGTTCCACGTGATGGAGCTGCTCGAGGGGGAGACGCTCGCCGACTGGATGCAGCGAACGCCCCAGCGAAGCCTCGGGGCCATCGCGCGCGTGGGCAAGGTCCTCGCCGAGGCGCTCGCTGCCGTGCATGCGACGGGGGTGGTTCACCGTGACGTGAAGCCCTCGAACGTGATGCTGATCCCGGGGCCGCCCGGCGCCAAGCTCCTCGACTTCGGGATCGCCAAGCTCGCCGCCCTCCCCGATGCAGGTGCGGAGACCGAGGCGCAGACGATCCTGGGGACGCCGGCCTACATGGCCCCGGAGCAGGCGCTCGACTCGGCGAACGTCTCGTCGTCGGCCGACGTCTACAGCCTCGGCATCCTCCTTTACGAGGCCCTGACGGGACTCTTGCCCCACGACGGGACGGACGCTGCGCGATCGAAGCTCGCGCAGGTAGCGACTCCGCCGGTCGACCTGTCGGCGCGGCGGCCCGAGCTCCCCGCGCCCCTCGCCGCCCTCGTGATGCGCTGCATCGCCCGGGAACCCTCGGCGCGTCCTTCCGCGACGGACGTAGCGCATGGGCTCGCCCCGTTCACGGACGCCCGCGTCGCGATGCTCTCGTCGCCAGGCTCGATCGACGCGAACGCGCCCACGGCTCTCGACGGATCCTTGGATTGAGCAGAAGCGTCGACGTGCGAGCGAGCGGAGGTCGCGGGGGATTGGGGCTTACTTGGCGATGGTCGCGTCCTCGATGATGACGCCGTATGCGTAGCCGGCCCCGAAGTCCTTGTTCAGGTGGACCGGGCCGCTCACCACGACGACGTCGCCCACGTTCGCGGTGCCGAGCGTCGTCACGGTGAGGTCGTCGTCGCCCGTGGCCTTCGTGCCCGTGCCGTCGACGATGTGAAGCCAGTTCCGACCCAGGATGCCCGCGTTGTACTTCGTGACGCGACCCCGCACGGTCACCGAATTGTCCTTCAGCGTCGACTTGTTGGCGAACACCTGTGCGATGGTCCGGCCCGTCGCACCTGCCGCCTTCTCGACCGGGGCGTTGGAGACCGCGGAGGGCGGCGCTGCCGTCGGCGCCGCGGGTGCCGCGGCGGCCTGGCCGGCGAGGGTGCCGAAGAGGATCTCGTTGAAGGTCCGCTTCAGCGTGGGGCTCGCGAAGTTCGTCATCACCATCGCATCCACGATCGTGACGGGGTCCCCGACCGCGAGCTTCGTCTGGGGCACGGCCGCCCACCTATCGCCCGAGCTCGTCGCGATGCGAATGTACGTATAGCTGGCCGCGTCCATCGTCTCCGCGACGGTGCCGGTCGCCGAGGCCGTGCTCGCCGCGCGGGGAGCGCCCGTCGCCGCTGGCATGCTCGACGGCGCCGCGGCGGACTCCACGGCGTCGGGCTTCGCCTGGTTCTGGGTGCAAGCGAGGAGGCCGATCAGAACGAACGCCGCGTACGTGCTCTTTGCCTGGGTCATGGGGGTAGGCATGTCTAGCGCATGTGCGCCGTTCGCGCTGCCAATCGCGCTACCCGGTCGGGGCGGGGCGTCCGGGACCGCAAGGTCAGGGCACCGTTACCGTGGTCGTCTGCAGGTGGCGGTTGGCGGCGTAATCCGTCACCCGGAACCCGATCGCGTAGGCGCCCGCCGTGGCGGGACGCTGGACGAGCTGTAGCCTTGCTCGATCGCCCAGCGCGAGCGTCTGGGCGGAGGCCGTCCACGTCCCCTGGCCTTCGGAGTCCGTGGTCCTGACCTTCGGCGCGAACCGATCGTCCTCGTGAATCTGGATCTCGCCGGCGCGACCGCCGTCGGCGTAGTGGTAGAGGCCGACGACGGTGGACGCGCCGTGGGCCGGCACCTTGAGGTAGAGCACCACGTCGCTCCGGTTGGCCGCGACGCCGTGGGGGTGAAACGCTCCCGCGATCGAGACGACCTGGACGAGCTCGCCCGACTCGTCGGGGTAAGGCTCCTGCTCGATCATCGTCACCGGCAACACGGTCTGGCCGTCCGTGACGAAGGGCAACGTGCGCTTCCAGTCGAACGACAGCTCGTGGGTCGTGGGCGCGAGCGGGAGAACCGCGATCGACAGCAGCGTGAGGACCCCCTTCGCATCGGCCGTGCCGACGACGGCTGCCGCCTCGGCCACGTCGTCTCCGAGCACCGACGCGTGGATGTTGATCTTCTCCTTCCCCACGTCGGCGACGAAGGCGTCGACCCTGGGAGGTGTCTTGTCGGCTTCCGTGAAGTCCACGAACCCGTCGATGAGGCCCTGCCACCGCGGGTGCGTCGCCAGCTCCAGCGCCGCGTCCACGGCCTTCTTGTCCTTGGAGTGTCGCGGGAACGTGAGCGACATGCCGTGCGCGTGAGGCTTCCCTCTGCCGTGGAACCTGACGATCGTGGCGGCCTGCATGGCGTCCGCCACGCCGTTCGTCTCGCCGAGCAGCCGGGCGGCGCCCGTCGCGAAGTCGACCGCGTCGACTGTGGAGAAGGGCGAGCTCTCGCCGGTCTCCGCGCCGTACTCCTCCGCGGAGACGCGCGCCTTCGCGACCGGGAACCAGTCGGAGGGCGTCTTGCTCCTCTGCCGGATGCGATCGCCGAGCGCGTCGACCGACCCCGTGACGGCCTCGAGCTTCGACGTGTCGAACGCGGCGAGGGTGCAGAAGTCGATGGTCTTCGCTTGCCGGCAGGCGGCCTCGAAGCTCTTCACGACCTCCTTCGCGACGTCCTCTGGTGAGGCGTTCGTCGCCATGGCGCGGACCAGCGGTGCGTACGACCAGCCGTGGGCCGGCTCGACCTCCTCGGACCCGATGAACACGTCGGCGAGGTGGCGAAGCTCGTAGGCGACGCCGAGGTTCGCCATGAGGCACGCGTCGAAGCCGATGACGTCGAGCTTCTGCCGGCCCGCGGCCAAGAGCCCGCTCGCGATGCCGCGCCTCGCGTCCACGATGCTGAGCGGCTTGTCGTCGTTGGTGATGTCCCAGCCGAACCCGCGCGTCGCCCCGCCGTGGTCCCACAGGACGAGCGCGGTCTTCTTCGCCGGAAAGGTCGTGAGCCCCCACGTGATGAACCCCGCGAGCGCGTCCGGGTCTCCCGTGTTGGTCTCTCCGAGGTCCGCGATCGCGAGGACCTTGCCGCGATCGACGCGCAGCCGCTTGGTAGTGTTGAAATCGGGAAGGTTGATGAGGGGGGCGCGCGTGAAGCCGCGACCGTTCTTCGTCGCGGCCGCGCGGTCTATCTGGATGATGACGTTGACCGGACCGGTGCTCCCGACCTCCGCCATCTCGACGACATTCTCGATGGCGGCCTGCTCCAGATCGTCGTCCGCGGCCATGTAGACGAGCAGCGTCCACTCCGCGTCGGGGCTCCCGTGGACGACCGGCGAGCTGCCCGCGCAGGAAGCGGTGAGCCCGAGGAGGGCGAACGTCGCGAGCCGTCTGGCGCTGGTCATCGGGCACGGAGCATAGACGTGCGTGGAGCCAGTGTGTCTAATTGCGCCATCATGACGACGCCGACCCAGGCCTTCGAGCGAGCGCGCGATTCCCTCCTCCGCAACCGTGAGGACCTGGAGCGAGCGCGCGCCGAGTTCGCGTGGCCAGTGCTCGGCGAGTTCAACTGGGCGTGGGACTGGTTCGACGTCCTCGCCGCGAGAAACTCGGCCACGGCGCTCGTCCTCGTGAGCGAGGCTCACGGGGTCACGAAGGCCAGCTACGCCGAGCTCGCGGAGCGGTCCACGCGGCTCGCGCGCTGGCTCGAAGACCACGGCGTCGCGCGCGGCGACCGCGTGCTCGTGATGCTGACGAACGTGATGGCCCTGTGGGAGACGATGCTCGCGGCCATCAAGCTCGGCGCCGTGCTCATCCCCGCGACGACGCAGCTCACCGAGGGAGACGTCGAGGATCGCATCGTGCGAGGCGCGGTACGTCACATGGTGACGGACGCCGAGGGCGCGAGGAAGGTCAAGGACGCGGGACGCCTCCAGGTCCGGCTCGCCGTCGGCGGCGCGCCGGGCTTCACGCCGTACGACGACGCGCTCCAGGCGCCTGCCACGCTCGCCCGCGTCGCCACGCGCGCGAGCGACCCGCTGCTCCTCTATTTCACGTCCGGGACGACGGCGAAGCCCAAGCTCGTCCTTCACACCCACGAGAGCTACCCGGTCGGCCACCTGTCGACGATGTACTGGCTCGGGCTCCGCGAGGGTGACGTTCACCAGAACGTCAGCTCGCCGGGCTGGGCGAAGCACGCGTGGTCCTCGTTCTTCGCCCCCTGGAACGCGGGGGCGACCATCCTGGTCCACGACGCGCCGCGGTTCTCGGCCAAGCGCATGCTCGATGTCTTGCGGGAGCACGCGGTGAGCACGCTGTGCGCGCCGCCGACCGTCTGGCGAATGGTCATCCTGGAATCGCTCGGCGAGAGGCCCGCGGCGCTGCGGGAGCTCGCGAGCGCAGGCGAGCCCCTGAACCCGGAGGTCATCGAGACCGTGCGCGCCGCGTGGGGCATCACGCTCCGTGACGGCTACGGACAGACGGAGACGACCGCGCAGGTGGGCAACCCCCCGGGCCTGCCCGTGCGTCTCGGGTCGATGGGCAAGCCCCTCCCCGGTTACGACATCGTGCTCCTCGACCACCAGGGAAAGGAGGCCACCGAGGGCGAGGTCGCGCTCCGTCTCTCGCCGCGGCCCACCGGCCTCATGACCGCCTACCACGACGACGAGGAGCGCACGGGGGCCGCCATGGCCGGGGGCTACTACCGCACCGGTGACGAGGCGCTGCGCGACGAAGCGGGCTACATCCACTTCGTCGGGCGCGGCGACGACGTCTTCAAGAGCAGCGACTACCGGATAAGCCCGTTCGAGCTCGAGAGCGTTCTCCTCGAGCATGAGCTCGTCGCCGAGGCCGCCGTGGTGCCGAGCCCCGATCCGCTGCGGCTCGCGGTGCCGAAGGCCTTCGTGGTGCTGAAGCCAGGCACGGCCGAGTTGCGGGAGACAGCGCGCTCCATCTTCGACCTCTGCACGCAGCGGCTCGCCGCCTACAAGCGCGTGCGGCGCCTCGAGTTCGCCGCCCTCCCCAAGACCATCTCCGGCAAGATCCGACGGGTCGAGCTTCGCAAGCTCGAGGCCGCGCGCCGCGCGGCGAACGAGCGCGGCGAGCGGGAGTTCTGGCTCGAGGAGATGTAGCCCGGAGGCTTGCTCGCCCGCGAGCGCCGCCGTTCGTTGCGACGGTGCTTCGCGAGGGCGAGGATGTATGCTCGCGGCCGTTGCTTTGCGACGGGCGCAGGACCGGCGACTGCACGTTGCCGGCGAGCCTTACGCGCCGCCCCCGAGGAGGAGAGACCGATGTCACGCTCGACCCAGGCTGCCGCGCTGCTCGCTGTTCTCGTGGCCGCGTGCCATCGGCCACCGGCGCCTGCCGCCGCGCTGCCCACCTCGGGCACGGTCGCGACCGCGCAGGCCGAGCCGAGCTTCGCTGCACGGGCCGTCAGCCCCATCGCCGAGGCGACGCCGCTCCAGGTCGTCTCCGTGTTCGCGTACGAGCCGGGAGAACAGCTCATCAGCCCGGCTACCGAGATTGCGAGCTTCGTCGCTGATGCGCGCGTGAAGCAGGGCTACGGCCAGCAGGCGCTGCAGCCGCTCCTCGTCGCTCCCAAGCCGGTGAGCATCAAGGCCGACCGGCTGCTGGTCATCGCGTGGGGCAAGCGCTCCGAGTTTTCGCTCGAGCGCGTGAAGGAGGTCGGGCGCACTGCGATGCGCGAGACGTTGAAGATGGGTGTGGACGAGATGGCGTATGCCCCCATCGCGCGCGACCAGGGAGTGACGTCGATCGCCCCAGGCGATGTCGCCGCCGCGTTCGTCGAAGGGGCGCTTGGAGAGTACCTGACGGAGCGCGGCGTCGATCCGTCCGCGCTGCTGCGCTTGCGGCGTGTCACGTTCGAGGCGGGCCCGACCTTCGTAGACTCGGTCGCGAAGGCCATCCCGCGCGGCGTCGAAGCAGCCCGCGCCCACGCCTCGGACGTCGGTCGCTGAGGCTCTCCGTCGTTGCGGGCGGCGGCGTGAGCCTCAGCCCTTCTGGCGGGCCTTCAGGATCTGGAAGTAGCGGCGCGCCACGCCGGCGTCGCTCGCGGCCCGGATGACGCTGCCCTTGTGCTTCTTCAGGATCTTCTCGATGTAGAGCCGGTCGAAGATCTCGATCATGCTCTGACGCGCCCGCGTGAGCGGGAAGTCCCTGGCGAGCGCCTGCTCGACGAAGCGCGCGATCCCCGAGGTGTCCCCTGCTCCCCCGGCCGCGGCGTCGCCCTGGGCGAGGCTCGCGAGATCGCCGAGCGTGACGAGCCGCGTGATGGCCTGGCGAAGCTCGCGCACGTTGCCCGGCCACGTGTAGTCCTGCCAGCGCACGAGCTGCTCGGCCGTGAGCGTCTGCTCGTCCGCGCCGAGCTCGCGCCCCATGTGTCGCGCGAGAAACTCGATGTCGCCGCGTCTCCGGCGGAGCGGCGGCAGCTCGACCCGCGCGACGGCCAGGTGCTGGAGCAAGTCCTCGCGGAAGCGGCCGCTCTCGGTCTCGTGGTCGAGATCGCGACGCGTCGCGACGATGACCCGTACGTCGACCGGGACGCGGGCCCCGGCCCGGGTGACCTCCGCGCGCTCGAGCGCGCGCAAGAGCTTCGACTGGACGCCGACGTCGAGCTCCCCGATCTCGTCGAGCAAGAGCGTCCCCTGGTGCGCCTGCTCGAAGACCCCCTTCGACGCTCCGCCGAAGAGCTCCTCCTCGGCGCGCCCGGCCGGGGTCGCCGCGCAGTCGAAGACCACGAACGGTGCGCCTGCCCGCGCGCCCATCTCGTGCAGCGACTCGGCGAGCACCTCCTTCCCCGTGCCCGCCTCGCCCTCCACGATCACGGGTGCGCCCGAGGCGGCCAGACGCTCGCAGAGGGGGTAAAGCCGTCGCATCTCGGGGCTCGCGCCGAAGGTGCGGCCAAAGGAGGTCGCGCTGGAGGACGAGCTGGCCGAGGGGGCCGCGGGGCCGCTCGTGACCTGGAGCGCCGTCGCGCCGATGCGGACGACCGCGTCGGGGGCGAGGTATGCCTCGACGATCGGGACGCCGTCGATGAACGTGCCGTTCGTGGACCCGAGGTCCGTGACGCGAACCTTGCGGCCCGACGCGTCGATCTTCACGTGCCTCCGGGAGACCTCGCGATCGGAGAGCCTTATCCCGCAGGCGGGCCCCTGCCCGACGAGGATGGGCGTGGGCTGCGCGGGGTCGAGGGCGAACCGCTTGCCGCGGTCGGGGCCCTCGATGACGACGAGCGTGTACGCGTGGCCCTGCGACGGCAGCTCGAAGCGCGGCCGGTGCAGGGTGGAGGGGTCGTCGCGGCGGGGAGGGCCGTTGCTTTCCATGGAGCCTCTAGTTCGGTGCTTAAAACCGTGCCGCCAGGTCGATGCTGCGTGGTCCGAGGTGGAGGCCGAGCGCCGTCGCCTTCGGGCCGTCCGATGACGTCCACGGCCTCCAGAGAAAGACGATGCCGGCGGCCGCCGTCACCCCCGCCGCGGTCAAGGAAGCGTTGCAGAGCGCCTGGTTCGTCGACGCCCGGGTTCGTTCGCTCAGGTTGTCCGGGTTGTTCAGGACCTGGTGGTAGGCGCCGTTGGCGATCTCGCCGAACACGGCAGTGCCAGCCACGGCGAGCGCCGACACCCCGAAGAGGACGACGGCCGTCGTGGGAAACCCGTGGCCCGCGGCCGGCTGCTCGGGTGGAGGGACCACGGGCGGGACGGCGTGCGCGAGCGGGGCAGGCCGCGCCTCCACGGACCCGACCGTGATGAGGGCGCCCCGCGCGACGTTCACGGGCCAGCTCTTCTCTCCCTCGGGCAGGACCGCCGTGACGAGGTGCGCGCCCGGCTGGACGTGGGCGCGGACCGATCCCGACCTCCGGTCCAGGTGGTCTACGCTCACCTTGACGCCGGCCGGCACCACGATGTCGATGCTGCCGAGGGCGCGCGTCATCTCCTCGAGGTGGGCGCGCGCGGGAGCTACCGCGGTCTCCGCGAGGCCGCCGGACTGGATCGCGTCGTGGAGGTCGTCGGAGGCGCGCTCGAGGTTTCCAGCCCGCTCCCACGCGACCGACGCGTTGTACAAGGTGGGAGCACGCGGAGCGAGGCGGTAGGACTCCTCGAACAGCAGCGCCGCGGCAGGAAACTCTCTCCGGTCGAACGCGGAGGAGCCTTCGTTGAAGAACTTCGCGGCCCCCGCCTCGTCATCGGCGCGCGCGGCGGTAGGCGACAGGAAGAGCGCGGCGAGGAGCGCCGCGCAGGCCACCTTCCGCGCGAACGGCCTCACGGGTGACCCTTCGCTTCGAACGGGCTCCGCATCAGCACGCCGGGAGCCGCGGACGCAGGCGGTCGTGGAGGGACGCGCCCGGTGCCGGCCGTCCTCACCGGGGCGAGCCTCGGGGGAACGGTGGGCTCGTGGGAGGAGGCGCTCGAGCTCGCGCTCGGCTCAACGCTCGCGGCGGAGGGGATCGTCCGAGGGGGAGGCGTCAGGGGAGGCACCGACGCGGCACTCGGGAGCGCGCTCTCGGGCTCAGGCGGCGTCGAGCCGCCCACGGGTGCGCCGACGGTGCGTGATCCCACCCACACGACGCCGAGCGCCACGGTCAACGCCGCGACCCCGAGCCCGACGACCACCCGCCGCCCCGGGATCGTTGCCTGCGGGTGCGGGACCGAGGAGACGACCTCCACGGACGGCGCCGTCTCGTGTTGCTTCGGGCCCGGCTCGTCCGAGACCGTCACGACGTCCGGCAGGGGGACCGCGTCGCGGCTTGCGTCGATCAAGGTCGGCGCCCGCCCGATCCGGAGCTCTTCGAGGCGCTTTCGGCGCTGTCCGAGCTTCTCTTCGAGCAGCGGGGCGACGAAGGCCGCCACCTCCGACGTGTCGGCGAGGCCTCCCAGCGGCTTCGCGGCCGACGCGAGGAGACGGCGAAGCTCCGCTGCATTGGGGCAGCGCTCGTCGATGCTGATGGTGAGCGCCGACGCCAGCGCGCGGTCGAGCTCCTCGGGCAGGTCGGGCCTGACCGTGCGAAGCCGAGGGGGCTCCTCGGTCACGATCTTGAGCACCGTAGCGACCTCGTCGTCGGTGTTGTAGAGGCGGCGTCCCGCGAGGAGCTCCCAGAGCACCACCCCTGCCGCCCACACGTCGCACCGGCGATCGACGACGGCGGCGCGCGCCTGCTCGGGGGACATGTAGACGATCTTGCCCTTGATGAAGCCCGTCTTGGTGTGGCTGAGGCGGTTGGCGGCCTTGGCCACGCCGAAGTCCGCGAGGCGGCTATGGCCGTCGAGGCCCACGAGGACGTTCTGGGGGGAGAAGTCGCGGTGCACGATCCCGAGAGGGCGCCGGTCGTCGTCCTTGAGCTCGTGGGCCGCGTGGAGGCCCGCGAGGGCGTCGTCCACGATCCGCAGCGCGATGCGCGGCGGCAGGAGGCGCTCGCGTGCTCGGAGCGCGCGGGTGATGCCCGAGAGCGAGTCGCCCTCGATGTAGTCCATGACGAGGAACGTGCCCGCGGCATCCTCCCCGACGTCGATCACCGACACGACGTTCGGGTGGTGGATGCGCCCGGCGAGCTTCGCCTCCTCGACGAGATCGGCCATGAACTCGGGCACCTCGCGGAGGTGAGGGTGCATCAGCTTGAGGGCGAGCTGCCGCTTGAAGCCCCCGATGCCCTCGACGCACGCGATGTAGACCGTCGCCATGCCGCCGCTCGCGATGGGGAGCAGCACCTCGTACCTCCCGACCTTGGGAGGAAACGGCGCTCCCGCGGCGTTGGGGGTTATCGAGGGCGAGATGGCCATCGCGCGTCTCGCCTCAGGATACCACGGCCCACACGGGCGGCCCTCTTCCGGGAGCGCGGAGAGACCGTGTCAGAGGCGCACGTCGACGTAGACGCCGCGGCGGAGCTCCTGGAGCCAGAGCTTTCGCTGGCGCTCCATCGCTTCCCCGAGGGCGCGGTCCGACATGGCGTCCTTCACCTGATCGAACGGAGGTACCGTCGGCTGCTTGGCGAGCTGCACGATGAGGATGGCCTCGTTCCCGAAGCGAATCGGGTCTGCCACGTCCCCCTCCTTCATCGAGCGCACGGCCTCCTGGATGGGGCCCTGGAGCGCGTCGATCGGCTGGGGGCCGGTGGAGCCGCACGTCTGGCCGCCCCGCGTCTCGTCCGAGAACTGCTGGACGAGCTTGCAATAGTCCTCGCCGCCACGCGCGCGGGCGACGATCTCCTGCGCGAGCTTCATCCGCGCGTCGATGAGCGCCTTCGTGGAGCTCGGCGGGATGCGCATGGCGATGATGCGCACGTCGACCGGCTGCTGCGTCTGGTACTCCTTCACCCAGTGATCGTAGGACGTGCGCGCGTCCTGGTCGGTCACGTGGACCCGGCCGCGCACGCGCAGCTGGATGAGCTTTCCTTCGAGCACCTGGCGGCGGATCTCGTCGCGGTAGTCCTGCTCCGTGAGCCCCTGACGCTTGGCCTCCACGAGGAGCTCGTGAACGGCGATCTTGGCCTGCCCGGCGACGTTGCGCAGGGCGTTGTCGACCTCCTCGGGGGTGACCCCGAGGTGCGCCTGATCGGCCGCGTGCTCTTCGAGGCGGTCGTCGATCATCCGGTTCAAGAGCTCCCGGAACATCTCCGTCTCGTGGGCCGCCTGCTGCGCGGGGTCCTGCGTCGTCGCGATGATGCGGTAGAGGAAGGGCCTCGCCCGGTGGCGCAGGTCCGAAAGCAGAATTGGCCGCTCGCCAACGACGGCGACGACCCGCTCCACGATCGAGGCTTCCGCGGTCTTCGCGAAGACGCCAAGGGACGCCGCCCCGCACGTGAGCGCGAGAGCAGCGGACGACGCGAACCCCGCGCATGCCGCAATCGTCGTCTTGACCACGCCTCGGTTTCGCCGCGAACGTGGCGTGCTGGACCAGCGCCGTAACATGCGAAATACCCTATACTACCCGAAGCATAGGGTTGTCATGCTCGGGGGTAATCCGCCCGGGCAGGCTCTCGAAACGGCGGGAGCTTCCCAGGCGGCTCGGCATTTAGCGCTTGGAGTACTGGAAGCGCTTGCGGGCGCCCGGCTGACCGTACTTCTTCCGCTCCTTCTTGCGCGCGTCCCGCGTCAAGAAGCCGGCTCGCTTGAGCACGGTGCGCTTCTCGGGGTCGATCACGCAGAGGGCGCGGGAGATGCCGTGCCGCATCGCCTCGGCCTGCGCCGAGTGACCGCCGCCCTTGACGGTGGCGGTCACGTCGAACTGCTCGATGGCTTCGATGATCTCGAGCGACTGCCGCATGATCATGCGGCTCGTCTCACGCTCGAAGTAATCGTCGGCGGGGACGCCGTTGACGGTGACGACGCCCGAGCCGGGCTTGACCCAGCAGCGCGCGATCGCGGTCTTGCGTTTGCCGGTGGCGTAGGTGGCGGAAGCGGCGGCCATATTTATCTCAGATCTTTACGGTGAGCGGCTTGGGTTGCTGCGCGGCGTGCGGGTGATCCGGCGTCGCATAGACCTTGAGCTTGGTGATCATCTCGCGACCGAGGACGTTCTTGGGGAGCATCCCCTTGACCGCCTTCTCGATCGGGAACTCGGGCTTGCGAGCGAGCAGATGCCGGTAGCTCTCGGCCTTGAAGCCACCCGGGATGCCCGAGTGGTGGTTGTAGAACTTGTTGTCGAGCTTGTTGCCCGTGAGGCGGACCTTGTCCGCGTTCACGACGATCACGAAGTCCCCCGCGTCCTCGTGCGTCGTGAAGGTGGGCTTGTGCTTGCCACGGAGGATGTGAGCCACCTGGCTCGCGAGACGGCCGAGCGGCTTGTTGGTGGCATCCACCACGAACCAAACGCGGTCTTTCTGTGCTGTGACCTTGGTGGCGACGAAGGTTCGTTGAAGCGTGGACATGAGAGCTCCTGGCACCGACTCGGCTACGAAATCTGCGAACAATTGCCCCTGGAATTACGGGGGCGCGGAACTTACGAGGCGGCCGAGCCAGTGTCAAGAGCTAGGATCACTGCTCTCGCTCGGGGCCGGACCTCCCCTCTCTACTACCTCGTCCGCGGCGGCTACGGAAGCAGACTGCCGACGAGGCAGTGGTCCGGGGAAACCGCGACGGTTGCGGCCCCCAGGTCGAGGCCAACGAGGTCGAACGTGACGACGACAGGGGACGGTGGGCGGTGGGCGTCGGGCTCACAGAGCGCGCTCCCCAGCTTCCAGGCGAGGCTCAGCCGGGACGCAAGCCCTGGCTTGGCGATGGTGCCGTTTAGCTTTCCTTTGCGATCTCCAGCAGCTAGCGAGCCATCCACGACCCAGGCGTCCGGAGCCCCCGCGAGCTTGGCGTCCAGGCGGGCGTCCGTCGGACCCCGCGAGCCTTTGAGGCCATAGAGGGCGAGGTTGGCGGCCCCGTCCGTCGAGGTCGTGGTGGCCACGTCGACCTTGGCCTCGAGCTGGGTCGAGACATCGAAGGCCCCGCCGAAGAGGTCGCGCGGCAAGCCCAGGCGCGCGAGCGGCGAGCGTGGGATGGCGACCGCGACCGTGCTGCCCCCCTGGGCCGCCATGGACAGCTCGGCCGTCGCCCACGTCGGGTAGGCGGGGTCGAGCATCACCTTGACCCGGGAGGCGAGGGCGTCGCGGTTCAGCTCGGCACCCCAGGGGCCGAGGCTCGCGTGCGGGGTGTGGACCGTGACGGTCGGCGCGGTGATGGCAAAGCTGTCGCGGCCCGAGCCTCGCGCGTCCAGGGTGAGGTGCGCGTCCGACGCCTCGACCTGCGTGCCTTCGCCGAAGGGCTTCGCCCACACGACGTGCCCAGATCTCGCGGTGACCTCGTAGGTGTCCGTCCCGGGCTTCGAGCGCCAGGCGCTCAGGCGGTCGCCCACGTCGTCGACGGCGCCGGTCACCTTGAGCTCGAAGTCCGCGGCCTCGACGCGGCTCGAGTGGAGCCCGTCGATGTCCACCTCGGTGGCCGTCGCGGTCACGAACGGCAACGCCGGGACCGAGAGCTTGACCCCGTGGAGGACGAAGGTGAGCCCGTGGAGCCCGGCGCTCTGGGCGCTCAGCGTGACCCCCTGGCGCTCGGCCGCCGCAACGCACCGGGCGAGGAGAAGGCGCGGCAGCTCGTGGAGCCCGGCGAACCCGAGGCCGAGGACGGCGCCGGTGACGAGGGCCGCTCCGAGCCACGATTTACGCTTCGCCGGGCGAGCCGCGGGCACGCTCACGGCGGCCGGAGCGGAGGGAGGCGGGACGACGACCACGCGCGGGCCGACCACCACGTCGACGACCGGGACGGGGACCGGATTGGCGATCGTGTCGTTGCGCGACTCGGTGTCGAAGTCGAAGTGCGGCGGCTCCACCGTCGTGTCGGCCTCGAAGTCGAGGTGCGCCGGTCGCTTGAGCGGCAGAGGCACAAACTGGGCGTTCATCGGCGTGGGGATCGAGAGGCGATCGGCCTCGGCCTTCGCCTCGATCGCCACCTTGGGCTGCGAAAACGGGGTCGCCTGGGGAATCGACGGCTGCCACGGCTCCGCGACGGTGGGGCCCACCGGGAAGAAGCCGGGGACGGTCGCGAGGTCGCGCGCCACGAGAGCGGGGGAGGAGGCGGCGGTGGCGGCTTGCTCGGGGCGGTTCGCCGGAAACACCGCCGTGTCCTGCGGCGTGTCCCGCCGCGGCGGCTCCGACGGCGGCATCTGCGTTCGATCTTCGATCTCCTTGAGGCGCCGCTCCCGGAGCGCCAGGACCTCGCCCGCCAGCTTCTCGACCCACTCCCCCACGTCCGAGGCGGAGGCCGGCGCGATGCAGTCCTCGAGGGCGCGCGCCATGTCCCGCGCGGTCGCGAAGCGCTTGGACGGGTCGCGCTCGAGGCCGCGGAGCACGATCTCGTCGATCGCGGGAAGCAGGCTCGGCACGCGCGAGCTCGGGGCCTCGACCTTGTGCTTGAGCACGCGGTTGATCGTGTCGATGTCGTTCTTGCCGAGGAAGAGGCGCTCGCCCGTCAGAAGCTCCCAGTAGACGACGCTCGCCGCGTAGATGTCGGTGAGGCGCGTCACGTCCTTGTCGAAGATCTGCTCGGGCGACATGTAGGCGGGCTTGCCCTTCATCTGCCCCACGTCCGTCGACGCCTGCGTGCGCGCCGCGGCCTTCGCGATGCCGAAGTCGATGACGCGCGCGACGCCGTCGGTCCCTACGAGCACGTTCTGCGGCGAGACGTCGCGGTGAACGATCCCGAGCGGCTCTCCTCGTTCGTTCTTGGCTTCGTGCGCTGCGTGCAGCCCCTGGAGGATGCCCAGCATGATCGCGGTCGCGATGCGGCGCGGCACCCGGCCACCCTGCGCGACGCACGCGCGCGCGAGCTTCGCCAGGGACTCGCCCTGGACGTACTCCATGACGAGGTAGAGCAGGTTCTCGGAGGCGACGACGTCGATCGTCGCGACGACGTTCGGGTGGCGCACGCGCGCGGCGAGGCGCGCCTCGTCCACGAACATGCGCACGAACTCGGGCTCGTGGACGAACTGCGCGTTGAGCCGCTTGATGGCGACCGTGCGCGAGAAGCCGATGGCGCCGCGCAGTCTGCCGAAGTGGACCGTCGCCATCCCGCCGGACGCGATCTCCCCGTAGAGCGCGTAGCGCTCCCCGAGGTGCTCGCTTTTCGGCTCGCTGGCGTCGGGCATGAAATACGAGCTTACCAAGGTGCCCGCTCCGAAGGCGATTCCCTGCCGTCCGGGGGTCACGACGTTGGTGACAGGCGGTCCGGGCGCCGTGCTACTTCTGTGGGCCCACCAGGAAGGCCCGATGATCTCGTTTTCCCCCAGCGAAGACCAGAAGTTGATGCTCGATTCGGTCGCCCAGCTCGCGAAGGCGACCCTCCGGCCCCGGATCCGGGAGTTCGAGGCGGCCAGGGGCCTGCCGGAGGACGTGCGCAAGGCGGCCCACGAGATGGGTCTCGGCCTGGTCGCCATCCCGAGCGAGGTCGGCGGCGCGGGGCTGGGGCTCACGACGGCCGTGATCCTGGAGGAGGAGATCGCGTGGGGGGATCCCGGTGCGGCGTACGGGTTCGCCGGGCCCGGTGCCTTCGGGCGCGCAGTGGTAGAGCTCGGATCGAAGGAGCAGGCCACGCAGTACCTCGAGCCGTTCACGCAGCCGGACGCCTTCGGGCGCTTCGGGGCCGTTGCGTGGGGCGAGCCCAAGGCGGGGACCGATCGGGGCGGGCTCTGCACGCTCGCCAAGGCGGCCGCGGGCGGCGGCTGGGTGCTGGACGGCGAGAAGGCCTACGTCATCAACGCCGACCGGGCCGATCGGCTCGTCGTCTTCGCCCAGGTCGACCCGGACGCCGGCTGGAGCGGGATCGGGGCCTTCGTCGTGCGGCGGGACGCGCCGGGCGTCGAGATCCTGCCGCGCTCGACCACGCTCGGCCTGGACGTGGCGAGCTTCGGAGGCCTCAAGCTCACGCAGGTGCGCGTCGGCGCCGAGGCGCGGCTCGACGGCGGCGTCAGCGACGCGTCCGCCGGACCGCAGACGTTCAACGACGCGCTCGTGCGCTTCTTCGCGAAGGAGGCGCTCCTCGTCGCGGCCCGCGCGGTCGGCCTGTCGCGCGCGGCCTTCGAGGTCACGCGCGAATACTGCGACACCCGCGTCGCATTCGGTAAGGCTATCGGGCACTTCCAGGCGGTGGCCTTCACGCTCGCCGACCGGGCCATGGACGTGGAGGCCTCGCGCGCCCTCGTGTGGCGGGCGGCGTCGCTCTGGGACTCGGGGGCTCCCGCCGGCAAGGCGCTCCGCGCGTCGGCGAGCGCCATCTCCCACGCCCTCGAGGCCGCCATGCGGTGCGGGGACGACGCCGTCCAGCTCCACGGCGGCGCCGGCTTCATGCGCGACTACCCCGTCGAGAAATTCATGCGCGACGCCAAGCAGCTCCAGCTGTGCGCCATGACGGCGGAGCAAGCCGACCAGCTCGCCGCAGCCGTCGAGCTCGATCGCCCCCTCGACCCCGGCCTCGTGCTCCCCAGCGCCGAGACCCAGAACGCCTTCGTCTGACGCTCCTGCACCGCCGACACCCAACGGAAGACCCCGATGCCGATCGAATTCACCCTTTCCAAGCGTCAACAAGAGACCCGCGACGCCGTCCACTCGCTGGCCGAGAGCGTCATCCGCCCGCAGAGCCTCCAGTGGGACCGTGACCACGGGGTGCCCGTGGACTTCCTCCGCCGGCTCGCGATGCTGGCCGCCTCGATGGGCAGCCTGTCGACGGCCGCCGAGGCGATGACGACCGAGCGCAAGGGCTCGGACACGAGCTCGATCAACCGCAACACCCTCATCGGAGCCGAGGAGATGGCCTGGGGGGACGCGGGGCTCCTCCTCTGCCTGCCTGGGCCCGGTCTCGGCGCGCCGCCCGTGCGGGCGACCGGCACCCCCGAGCAGAAGGAGCGCTTCTTCGGGATCTTCAAGGACATGACCGAGGAGCTGCGCTGGGGCGCCTACGCCCTCACCGAGCCCGGGGCCGGCAGCGACGTCGCGAGCATCCGCACGAGCTGCCGCAAGGACGGCACGCACTGGGTCCTCAACGGGCGCAAGTGCTACATCACGAACGGGGCGCGCGCGTCGTGGAACGTCGTGTTCGCGACGGTCGATCCGACGCTCGGCCGGGCCGGGCAGCGGGCCTTCGTCGTCGAGAAGGGGACCGAAGGGTTCTCGGTCGGCAAGATCGAGGACAAGATGGGCCTGCGCTCGAGCGAGACGGCGGAGCTCGTGTTCGAGGACTGCCGTGTGCCGGCGGCGAACCTGCTCGGCGGCGAGGAGGCCTACCACACGAAGGAGGGCTTCATGACCGCCATGAAGACCTTCGACAACACGCGCCCCATCGTCGCCGCGATGGCCATCGGCATCGGCCGCGCGGCCTACGAGTACGCGCGCGACTTCGTGAAGGCGAACTACGTGATGACGCGCCCCATCCCGCGCTACGCCGCGATCGCCGAGCGCCTCGCCCGCGTCGTCCGTCAGCTCGACGCGGCGCGGATGCTCGCGTGGCGCGCGGCCTGGCTCGCGGACGAGCAGCAGCCGAACGCGAAGGAGGCGAGCATGTCGAAGGCCCTCGCCGGCCAGGCCGCGATCCGCGCGTGCATCGAGTCGATCGAGATCTGCGGCGCCGAGGGGACGATCGCCAAGGACCACCAGCTGCTCGAGAAGTGGTTCCGCGACATCAAGGTCTACGACATCTTCGAAGGCACGGGGCAGATCCAGCGGATCGTGATCTCCAAGCGCCTCCTCACGAACCTCAAATCGTTCTGACCTACACCCGGGGCCGGAACCTCGCGGCCTCGACCGCCAGGCAGCGGTCCATGACGACACGAATGCCGGCGGCCGCGAGCTTCTCGGCCGCCTCTTCGTGCTCGATGCCGCTCTGCATCCACACGACGGCGGGCCGCCTCTCGGGCGGGAGCGCGAGCACGTCTTCGGCGACGGCGGGCACGTGCTCGGGCCGTCGGAAGACGCACACCAGGTCGAACGGCGAAGGCACGCTCGCGAGCGTCGCGTAGGCGGGCTCGCCGAGGACCACGGCACCGGCGATCTTCGGGTTGACCGGAACGACGCGCACGCCGCGCGCCTGGAGGCTTGTCGGCACGGTGAAGGCCGGCTGGGACGGGTCCGC
>Ga0302283_1000902_pt1 | contig 24893 bp, 20 predicted proteins | sample III_Fen_E1_4_FD_198770 | JGI IMG/M metagenome (GOLD analysis project Ga0302283, IMG submission 198770) | Peat permafrost microbial communities from Stordalen Mire near Abisko, Sweden - III_Fen_E1_4 | ecosystem: Environmental > Terrestrial > Soil > Wetlands > Permafrost | place: Sweden: Abisko... | reverse complement strand
ATCGCACGACACACCCCCGCTCGCATCGCACGACCCGTCCCCGCGCGAATCGCGCGACCCGTCCGCCCTTGACGTTCAAGACGCCTCCAGGCGCCCGCCGCGTGAAGCGAGCACCCACGCGCCGCGCGCTACGATGCGGCTGCAGCTCCACAAGGAGTTCACCTTCGACGACGCGGCGCGATTGGCGCCCTACATGGCGGAACTAGGCATCAGCCATGCCTATGTCTCGCCGATCCTGAAAGCGCGCGCCGGCTCGATCCACGGCTACGACGTGATCGATCCGACGCGGGTGAACCCGGAACTCGGCGGCGAGGACGGGTTGCGGCGGCTGGTGGCGGCCCTGCGCCAGGCCGGCCTGGCGCTGATCGTGGACATCGTGCCGAACCACATGGCGGTGGACGGCGCCGACAACGCCTGGTGGCAGGACATCCTCGCGAACGGCCAGGCCAGCCGCTACGCTTGCTTCTTCGACATCGACTGGAATCCGCCCGACCCGGGCCTGCGCGGCAAGGTGCTGGCCCCGTTCCTCGGCCGCCCATACGGCGAGGCGCTCGCCGCAGGGGAACTGCAGCTCGACCGCGGCGGCGACCACCCGGTGCTGCGCTATTTCGACAACACGTATCCGATCGATCCACGCGACTTCGCCGAGATCACCGCTGCTCCCGGCGATGCTTACGATCCCGCTACCGAGGCGGGCCGTGCCCGGCTGCACCGCCTGCTGGAGCGCCAGCATTACCGGCTCGCCTGGTGGGGCGCGGCCGGCGACGAAATCAACTGGCGGCGCTTCTTCGACATCAATGGCCTCGCCGGCCTGCGCATCGAAGTGCCCGAGGTGTTCGAGGCGACGCACGCAACGCTGTTCCGTCTGTACGCCGAGGGTCTGGTGGACGGCGTGCGCGTCGATCACGTGGACGGGCTGTCCGATCCCCCCGGCTATTGCCGCAGCCTGCGGGCGCATCTGGACGCGCTCGACGCCAACCGGCCGGCGGATGCGCCGCCGGGGCCGGCCTATCTCGTGGTGGAGAAGATCCTGGGCGCGGGCGAGCGCCTGCCGCTGGATTGGGGCGTCGATGGCACCAGCGGCTACGACTTCATGGACGGCGTGACCGCGCTGCTGCACGACCCCGCCGGCGAGGCGCCGCTGGCCGCGCTTTGGGCTGACATCACGGGACGGCCGGCCGACTTCGAGTCGGAGGAGGTGGCGGCCCGGCAGGAAATCCTTGGGCGCAATTTTGCCGGCCAGCTCAATGCGACTGCGACTGCTTTGCATCGCGTGGCACGCATCGATCCGGCAACCCGCGACGTTACCCAGCCGGCGATCCGCCGCGCGCTGCTGGCGCTGGTCGCGCGGTTTCCGGTCTACCGGACCTACAATGCCGGCGAACGGCGCTCGCCGGGGGACGACGCTGCATTCCGCCGCGCGCTGGACGCCGCCAGGCAGGACAGCCCCGGCGCCGACCAAGCCGTGCTCGACTGCCTGGACCGCTGGTTGGGCGGGGAGGGGGGCGATGCGCCAGGCGCCGCGCTGCGCCGCGCCGCGGCGACGCGGTTCCAGCAGCTTACCGCGCCGGTGGCGGCGAAGGCGGTCGAGGACACCGCATTCTACCGCTACGGCAGATTGCTGTCCCGCAACGATGTCGGCTTCGACGTGGCCTGTTTCGGCTCTGGCGCCGAGACGTTTCACGCGGCGTGCCAGGAACGGCTGGCCACCTTCCCCGATGCGATGCTCGCCACCGCGACGCACGACCACAAGCGCGGCGAATTTGCGCGCGCGCGCCTGGCGGTGCTGAGCGAGATCCCGGAGGCCTGGGCCGAGGCGGTGCGCGGCTGGATGGCGCAAAACGAGCGCTATCGCCGTGACGGCGCGCCGTCGGCCGGCGACGAGATGATGCTGTATCAGATGATCGTCGGAGCATGGCCGCCGGACCTCGATCTGGACGACAGCGACGGCGTGCAGGACTACGCCGAGCGGCTGGCGACCTGGTTCCTCAAGTCGCAGCGCGAGGCCAAGCTGTTCACCGATTGGACCGTGCCGACGCAAGCCTATGAGGACGCGGCGCGCGACTTCCTGTTTGCGGTGCTGTGCGGGAACCGGGCCTTCCGGCAATCGGCCGCCCATGTCGTGCGCCGGATCGCCCCGGCCGGCGCCGTCAACGGGCTCGCGCAGTTGTTGTTAAAGAGCACCGCGCCCGGCGTGCCCGACACCTATCAGGGCACCGAGTTCTGGGATCTGAGCCTGGTTGATCCGGACAACCGCCGTCCGGTCGATTGGGACGCCCGCATTGCGGCGTTGCACGAAAACGCTGAGCCGGTGGCGCTTGCTGCGACCTGGCGCACCGGGCAGGTGAAGCAGGCGGTGACGGCCCGCACGCTGGCACTGCGGCGTGAGCGGCCGATGCTGTTTGCGCGTGGCGACTACGTCCCGCTGCGGCCGGAGGGGCCGCGCGCCGAGCATGTCGTCGCCTTTGCCCGCGTGCATGACGGGGCCGTCAGCCTGACCGTGGTGCCCCGCCTGCCTGCCTCGCTGCTCGGCGAGGGGGACGACATCCTGATCCGTGCCGCGGCCTGGGAAGGCACGGCGCTGATCCTACCCGCTTCATTGGCCGGACGGCGTGTTCAGGACGCGATCAGCGGCGCCGAGGTCGATTTGGCGCCAACGACAGAGGTCGCCGATCTGCTGCGCGCGTTTCCGGTCGCCTTGCTGGTGGCAGGCTGATCGTTTCTGGTTTGACAGTCGATTCCCTGTGAACCCGGGAGACCTTCATGTCCCCGAGCGTTGAACCTCGACCACCGCGCGGTTGTCGCGGGGGACATAGGGAGGACTGTTTGATGACCAAAAAGACGCAGGCGATTGCTCTGGCCGCCGCCGGCAATAGCCGGCAATCGGTCGGCATGGTCTAACCGCTGGCGCCGGTTCAGGATGGCAGAGCGCCCGGGAAGCGGCTAATCCTTGTCCGAGCTGCGGCATCGTGCGGCGTGCGAGCAAGCGGGGGGCGGGAGCACAATGCTGGAATTGATCAGGCGTCACGTTGCAACAGCCGCGCGGTTTCTGGCCTGCGTGCTTGCGCAGACGGCGATTCTGTCCGGCGCCGCGGAGGCGTCGCGGGACTGCCCGGGGACCTATCAATCGTCCTCGTTGAGCCAGCTTCCGGCGGCCGCCAGCGTTCAGATCCAGATCGTCAACCAGACCCCGACCAACCTTCGATTGGCGGAGCGCTTCGCAGCGGGCCTGAGCAGCGCCGGCGTCGCGGTCAATCCCCAGGGAAACGTGACGCTCAACCTTGTGTTTACCGTCGGCAGTGCCAGCGCCGCTGCCGGGCGTCCGTACCAGGATTTCGGTTGGGCGGACAATTTGGCAGAATCTGGGTCGGGGTTCGGACCTGGCACCACGCTGAACATGACCGCTCAGGTGACCGACACCACAACGGCGCAGATCGACTGGATCTCGTCGCTGAGCTGCACCATCCAGACCGACGACCTCGGGGCTCTGGCCGAATATCTGGGGGCCGTGGTTGGCCGGTCGCTCGGCCAGTCCACCGATAATGGCACGATCTAGCCTTGAGGGCGACCAGCCTGCCGCAAGCGATCTGCCGATACCGGATCAGCGAGCCTCCTCCCCGCGGGTCGATACGAACGACCAAACGTTGCAAAGCTTGCGCGGCGAAGGCATGACCTTAGCTCTGTTCGGCCCGCTCGCGCGCCAATCCTTCAAGCCTGATCAACGTCGTTGCGCGGGTTGGCATCCGCGGCTCACTCCATCTCGGTCTTGACTTACATGGCGGTCGGCCCCGACGCTGATTATCGGGCCAGCATGAGTGGCAAGGGGGATTCCGGATGATTACCCGTCGTGCGGCCATCGAGGCTGCTCTTGGCGCCGGTACCGCGGCCGTGCTCGGCGCTGTAAGCCCCGTCCTCGCCCAGGCTGCCGATCAGGTGGTGGCCGATCAGGTGGTGAAGGTCGGGATCGACCTCTCGCTGACCGGCGCCGACGCCGAATCGGCCGCCCGGATCAAGAACGGTGCGCTCCTGGCCATCGAGGAGGCCGCAGCGAAGCACGAGATCCCCGGCTACCGTATCGAGGCCGTCACATACGACGACGGCACCGCAACCGCCGGCCAATACGACCCCGCGCAGGCGGCGACCAACGCACGCAAGATGGTGTCCGATCATGACGTGGTGGCCGCTGTCGGTCCGCAGATGAGCGGTGCCGGCAAGGCGATGGCGCCGATCCTCAGCCAAGGCGGTCTTGCGATCATCACCCCTGCCTCGACCAACCCGGACATCACCGATCCGCGATTCGCCCCACAGTATCGGCCGGGCGGCAAGCCGGTCTATTTCCGCACTGTCACCACCGACACCTACCAGGGTCCGGGCCTCGCCAATTACTGGTCCGACACGCTGCATGTGAAAACGGTCTACATACTGGACGATGGGGGCGCTTTTGGCGTCGGGCTGGCGGACGCATTCCAGAAGCGCGCCGAGCAGAAGGGCATCAAGGTGCTCGGCCGCGACCGGCTGGACGCCAAGGCCGCCGACTACACCACCGTTCTGACCAAGATCAAATCGCTCAATCCCGACGCGCTGTATTTCGGCGGCGTGCTGCAAGCGGGCGTGAAGCTTGCCAAGCAGAGCTATGATATTATTCCGAAGGTTATCAAGGGCGGCGGCGACGGCATGATGGGACCGGAGATGCTGACCGCGGCCGGCTTCCCCGCCGCCGAGGGCTGGTACGTGACAATCGCCTCTCCGCATCTCACCGAGGATGACCGGATGGCGGATTGGATGAAGTCGTACAAGTCGCGATTCGGCGTGTCGCCGGACGATTACGCAATCACCGCGTACGACGCAGGCCTGGTCATCATCGACGCGATCAAGCGCGTGGCTGCCACGGGCAAGCTGGTGACCCGCGATGCGGTGCGCGATGCCATCCAGGTCGCCGATGTGAAGACGTTGCAAGGCGGCGTGTCGTTCGACGCGAACGGAGACCTGAAGGACCGCACGGTCAGCGTGTTCCACATCAAGCACGACCCGAGTTTTCCGGCCGACGACCTGGTGCACCAATACAGGTATCTCGGCGTCGCGCCGACGAGCTGAGCAGGCAGGATTTCGCTGCATGATGCGATGACAAATTTCGATCTGCTGCTGCAGCAGACGATCAACGGGCTAAGCCTTGGTGCCATGTACGCGCTGCTCGCGCTGGGCTTCACCCTGGTCTATGGCATCCTGGAGCTGATCAATTTTTCGCATTTCAACGTGTTCATGGTCGGCTCCTTCGTCGGGCTGTGGACGCTGCAGATGTTCGGTCTGTCCGGCCAGGACGTGATCCTGACCGGTCTGCCGCTGGCCGGCGTGCTGCTGGCGGCGTTCGCCGTGACGATGCTGGCCTCCGGCGCGCTCGGCGTGGCGATCGAGCGTCTGTGCCTGCGGCCGCTCCGCGACGTGAAGGGGCCGGCGGCTATGATCACCACGATCGGCGTCTCCACCATCCTGTTCAACGTGATCCTTCTGTCGGTGGGCGCGGACTCGAAAAATTATCCCAACCCGCTGCCGACGGTCCGGTTTCAGCTTGCCGGTGCGGTGCTCGACCTGCGCGTCATCCTGATCTGGATCGTCGCCCTGCTGCTGATGGCTGGGCTGTGGCTGTTCGTGCAACGCTCGCGTCTCGGCAAGGCGATGCGCGCCACCGCGCAGGACCCGGAGGCGGCGCGGATGATGGGCGTGAACGTGGACCGGGTGATCGTCATCGCCTTCTTCGCCGGTTCCGCGCTGGCCGGTGCGGGCGGGCTGATCTTCGGACTTTACTACAACTACACGAGTTTTCTCATCGGCTTCACCACCGGACTGCGGGCTTTCACCGCGGCGGTGCTCGGCGGCATCGGCAGCGTGCCGGGTGCCATGGCGGGCGGCGTGATCATCGGCCTGGTCGAGGCAATGGGCGGGCAATTCATCGCCACCGCCTGGACGGACGTGATCATCTTTTCGATTCTGGTGCTGGTGCTGGTGTTCCGTCCGACCGGACTGTTCGGCCGGCTGGCCCCCGTCAAGTCCTGAGCATGTCGCCTGCCGGTCTGGTTTCCGCCCTGGCGCGCCGCCTTGCCTGGATTTCGTTGGCAAGGCGCAGGCAGGGGCTGACCGGCCTTGTGCTGGTCGCGGCGCTGCTGTTCCCGCTGGTGCATGCCAACGACGCCGACATCGACAGCATGGCCAATGCGGCGGCTTACGCGACGCTGGCGCTCGGGCTGAACATCGTGGTGGGCTTCGCGGGGCTGCTCGACCTCGGCTACGCGGCGTTCTTCGCGATTGGCGCCTATACCTACGGGATTCTCAGTTCGTACCAACTCATGCCGCCATGGGGCGCGTTCTGGGAGCCGCTGCAAACGCTGGGCCTCGTCGCCAGGATGGCGGGGGAATCGGGCAGCGGCGACGTCGTGCATTTCACGCTGTCGTTCTGGCTGGCCCTGCCGCTGTCGGCGGCGGTGGCGGCGCTGTTCGGCGTGCTGTTCGGCGCGCCGACATTGCGGCTGAAGGGCGATTACCTCGCCATCGTAACGCTCGGCTTCGGCGAGATCGTGCCGATCGTGGTGCGCAACTGGTCGAGCCTGACCAACGGCGCCGCCGGGCTCAACGGCGTCGCCCCGCCCCGGATCGACGGCTACAGCTTCGGTGTCTCCGCCACGCCTTACTACTACGTCGCGGTGGCGATGGTGGCGTTGCTGATCTTCGTCAGCGTGCGACTGCGGGATTCGCGCATCGGCCGCGCCTGGATGGCGATCCGGGAGGACGAGATCGCCGCCGCCGCGATGGGCATCAACCTGCGGCGCTACAAGCTGCTCGCGTTTGCCATGGGCGCCGCGTTCGGCGGCATGACCGGCACGTTCTACGTCGCCAAGCTGCAGACCGCGACGCCGGAGATGTTCGGCTTCCCGGTCTCGGTGATGATCCTGGTCATGGTCGTGTTCGGCGGCGTCGGCAGCGTCTGGGGCGTGGTGCTGGGTGCTTTCGTCCTGCAACTGTTGCAGTCGTGGTGGCTGCAGGATTTGACCTTGTGGCTGCATGCGCTCGGCCGTCTGGTGGACAGCGGCTGGTTGCAGAGGGTCGATCTTGTGCCGTCGATCGAGCTGATCTTCGGCCTGATTCTCGTCGGGATGATGCTGTTCCGCCGCCAGGGATTGATCCAAGCGGTGCGTCCGGCCGCGGCGCTGACGTTCGAGCAGCAGCACGCGGAGCTGCGCCGCGGCGGCCTCGGCGATCTCAGGCTTCATGGGCTCGAAGGTCCTGGGCGCACCGGCGCCGTCGCGCTGGATGTCCGGGGCGTGACCGTCCGGTTCGGCGGCCTTGTTGCGCTGAACAGCGTCGATCTGGTGGTGCCGGACGGCGGCGTGGTGGCTGTGATCGGGCCGAACGGCTCCGGCAAATCGACGCTGTTCAACGTCATCACCGGCCTTGTGCATGCCGGCGAGGGGCGCATCGCGCTGTATGGCGGCGATATCACCGGCCTGCCGCCATACCATGTCCTGGCGCGGGGCATCGCGCGCACCTTCCAGAATCTGCGGCTGTTTCCCAACCTGAGCGTGATCGACAACGTGCTGGTCGGCCAGCACGCGCGGCTTAAGACCGGCCCGATCGCCGCCATTCTCCGGCCGCCCCGGACGCGCGCGGAGGAAAAGACGGCCCACGCCTGGGCGATGGAGATCATCGCGATCTTCGGCAACCGGCTTCTGCCGCGCATCGACCAGATGGTGGACGGGCTGTCCTACGCCAATCGCCGGCGCGTCGAGATTGCCCGCGCGCTGGCCTCGAATCCGCGTGTGCTGCTGCTTGATGAGCCGACCGCCGGGATGAACCCCGCGGAGACTCTGGAACTCGCCGAGCAGATCAAGAGCTTGAACGGGCTCGGTCTCACCGTGCTGCTGATCGAGCACAAGCTTGATGTCGTCACGACGCTTGCCGACACCGTCTATGTGCTCGACCATGGCGACGTGATTGCCGTCGGCAAACCGCACGACGTGCGGCGCAACGAAGCGGTGATCCGCGCCTATCTGGGCCGCAGGGCGTCGCAGGCCGCGGACGACCTGGCGGGAGACGTCCATGTTGCTTGAGTTCCGTGACGTGGACACGTACTACGGCGACCTGCATGTCCTGAAGCAGGTGAACTACGCGATCCGCGAGGGCGAAATCGTCTCCCTGCTCGGCGGCAACGCGTCCGGCAAATCCACCACGATGAAGACGATCATGGGCGTGGTGCGCCCCACGCGCGGTCAGGTGTTGTTCGACGGCCAGCCGATCGGGACGCTACCGACGGCGGAGCGCGTGCGGAGGGGCATCGCGCCGGTGCTGGAGGCACGCCGCCTGTTTCCGCGGATGACGGTGTTCGAGAACCTCGAAATGGGGGCGTATCTGCGCAAGCGCGGGCCGGCGTTCCAGCAGGACCTGGACCGTGTCTTCACGCTGTTCCCGCGCGTGCAGGAGCGGCGCAATCAGATCGCCGGTACGCTGTCCGGCGGCGAGCAGCAAATGGTGGCGATCGGCCGCGCGCTGATGGCGCGCCCGCGGCTGCTGTGCATGGACGAGCCGTCGATGGGGCTGTCGCCGATCTTCGTCGAGCAGGTGTTCGACATCATCCAGGCGATCAACCGTCAGGGCACGACAATCTTCATGGTGGAGCAAAACGCGAACATGGCGCTGTCGATCGCGCACCGGGCGTATGTGCTGCAGACCGGGCAGGTGGTGCTATCGGGCACGGCCGACGAACTGCGGCGGACGCCGATGATCCGGGAGGCATATCTTGGCGAGATGGCCATTCCGGTCGGTTGCCAAGAGAAGTTGCTGACCTGATTGCTCCCGGGCACGGCCGACGAATTGCGGCGAACGCCGATGATCCGAGAGCCATATCCTGGCGAGATGGCGATCCCCGAGGGTTGACCAAGGAGCCTGCTGACCTGATTGCAAGCGTAGGGTGGATAAGCGCTTGCGCCATCCACCATTGCCGCGAGCCGCACCGGACCGATGGATGGCGCTGTGGGGTGCCTTACGGCAACAGCGACCGCAGCGCCTCCAACTCATGCAGTGTCTCGGTCAGGATGGCGCGCAGCCGCTCGACCTCCTCCTGCTCTGCCCGTCCGCGGGATGGCGGACGCGCCGACGGCTCCGGTGGCGCGAACCCAGGCAGCATAGGCAACGCCGCCGCCTGGCTGTCCGCCTCGGGGTCGTCGTCGGCCTGGTCTTCGGCCGAAGGAGGCCCGATGTCGTCCGAGAGCCGCCCGCCGCCCTCACGCAACAACCGCTGCACGCCCTTGATCGTGTAGCCCTGGATGTAGAGAAGCTCCGAGATCCGCCGCAGCAGCGCGATGTCGTCCGGCCGGTAGTAGCGCCGCCCGCCGCCGCGCTTGAGCGGGCGGACCTGGCTGAACTTCGTCTCCCAGAAGCGCAGCACATGCTGTGGGATGTGAAGGTCGTCCGCTACTTCGCTGATCGTTCGAAAGGCGTTGGGCGCCTTCTTGAGCCGAGCCCGGCCGCCGGGATGGTCCGCATCCGCGTCGTGGGCGGCATCGCTCATTCGTCTTCCGCCGGTCCGCCGTACACCCCGCCGTTCACCTGCGCCTTCAGCACGTGGCTGGGCCGGAACACCAGCACCCGGCGCGGCAGGATCGGCACCTCCTGACCGGTCTTCGGGTTGCGACCGACGCGGCGGCCCTTCTGCCGTACGGAAAATGTGCCGAATCCGCTGATCTTGACGGTTTCCCCCGCCTCCAGCGTGGCGGCGATCTGGTCCAACAGCGTCTCCAGCAGCGCGGCCGAATCGTTCCGCGACAGACCGACCTGCGTGTAGATCGTTTCCGCAAGATGAGCCCGGGTGACGGTATGCATGGGGCAACGCTAGGCACCCGGCCCAGCGGCGTCAAGCAACAGCCGCGGAAAAACTCTCAGGATCAGCGCCTTGCGCCGCGCCGCGCAGCCGGCGTGCCAGCCATTACATGCGGACCAGCGCGGACCCCCAGGTGAGGCCGCCGCCGAGCGCCTCCAGCACCACAAGCTGGCCGGGCCGGATACGCCCGCCATGCCAAGCCTCTGCCAGCGCCAGCGGCACCGACGCTGCCGACGTGTTGGCATGGCGGTCCACCGTCACCACGACCCGCTCCGGCGGCAGGCCGAGCTTGCGGCCCATCGCATCGATGATGCGCAGATTGGCCTGGTGCGGCACCAACCAATCCACATCCGCGTTGGTAAGATCGTTGGCCGCCAGCGCCTCCGCCACCGCCTCGGCCAGCCGCGTCACCGCGTGGCGGAAGACTTCCCGCCCATTCATCACCAAGGTGCCCGGCTTGTCGCGCTGGCCGACCGCACCGTCGATGTAGAGGATGTCGCCCAGGCTTCCCTGCGCATGCAAATGCGTGGAGAGGATGCCACGATCGCTGCTGCGGTCGCCGGCACGCAGGAACACCGCGCCGGCGCCATCGCCGAACAGCACGCACGTGCCACGATCCCGCCAGTCGATGATGCGCGAATAGACCTCGCTGCCGATGACCAGCACGCCGCGCGCCTGGCCGGCACGGATCATGCTGTCGGCGACCGACAGCGCGTAGATGAAACCGGCGCATGCGGCAGAGATGTCGAAGCCGAAACCGCCCGGGACGCCCAGGGCAGACTGCACGCGCAACGCCGTCGCCGGAAACGCCTGGTCGGGGGTGGCCGTGGCAAGGATGATCCCGTCAACCTCGCCAGGTTCCGCGCCTGCGTCGGCCAGAGCGGCGCGCGCCGCCGCCGTGCCCATGAAGGCGCACGTCTCCTTCGGTCCGGCAATGTGGCGCTGGCAGATGCCGGTCCGGTCGCGGATCCAGTCATCGGAGGTTGCCACGGCAGCGGCCAGCTCGTCGTTCGTGACCACGCGTTCGGGGAGGTAGGCGCCCATGCCGGCCAAGATGGAGCGGGTCATCGTTGTCCTACCGTGCGGCGGCGAGGCGGGTCACCGGCGCGGCCTTCAGGTCCGCGATCCGAGCAGCGCCGTCGCGGATGCCGTCGTTAAAGTGGTGCACCACCATGTCCATGGCGACATCAAGCGCGTGGGCGAAGCCCTCGGCGTCGGTGCCACCGTGCGACTTCACCACGACGCCGTTGAGGCCCAGCATCACGGCGCCATTGTAGCGACGCGGGTCCAGCCATTCGCGCATCCGGTCGAGACCCGGCTTGGCGAGCAGATAGGCAACGCGGGAGGCCCAGGAGCTGTTGAACACCTGGCGCAGCAGGTCGCCGATCAGCTTCAGCGCGCCTTCGCCGGTCTTCAGCGCGACGTTGCCGGTGAACCCGTCGGTCACGATGACATCGGTGGTGCCGGCGGCGATGTCGTGGCCTTCGACGAAGCCATGGAACTGCGGCGCGAGATGGCTGGCGCGCAGCAGCTCGGCTGCCTGGCGCAGCGTGTCGTCGCCCTTCATCTCCTCCGAACCGACGTTGAGCAGCCCGATCGTCGGGGATGTCAGGCCGAGCACGGTGCGGGCGAACACGTCGCCCATGACCGCGAACTCCACCAGGTTGCGGGTATCGCAGGCGACGTTGGCGCCGAGATCCAGCATCACCACGTCGCCGCGCGCCGACGGGCCGATCGCCGCCATCGCCGGCCGGTCAATGCCCGGCAGCGTCTTGAGCACGATCTTGGACAGAGCGAGCAGCGCCCCGGTGTTGCCGGCGGAAACCACGCCTTCGGCCTCGCCGTTCGCCACCGCATCGATCGCCATGCGCATCGAGGACTGGCGGTTGCGCAGCGCCTGCGTCGGCTTCATGTCGCCGCTGATCGCGTCGGGCGCATGGCGCACTGTGCAGGCCGCCGCCGCGCGGCGATGGCGTGCCAGCAGCGGCGCGATCTTCGCCTCGTCGCCGACCAATAGGAAGCGGGCGCCGGGGTGGCGCTCGGCGGCGATGGCCAGCCCCTCGATCACTGCCGAAGGCGCCCGGTCGCCGCCCATGGCGTCCACCGCCAGCGGGAAGGTTGCGGTCACGGGATGCTCGCGGACAAGGTCAGGCAACTGTCATGGGAGGGCCTGCCGTCAGGCCCGGACCGCGCCCTTCAGAGGCTTGCCGGCGGCGACCACCTCGCGGCCGTCGTAGTGGCCGCAATGGCTGCAAACGTGATGCGGGCGCTTCAGCTCGCCGCAGTTCGGACACTCGGCATGCGCCTCGTGCGTCAGTGCCAGATGGCTGCGCCGCATGCCCTGACGGGAGGGCGAAGTCTTTCTCTTGGGAACAGCCATAGGACCGCGTAGCTCCGAACTGCAAGGCGCCGCACGGTGTGCCGCGGCGCGAAGGGATGGTCACAAATTGGAAATACCGTGAGCCGTGGCGTCTAGCAGACGACCAGCGGGGTCGCAAGGGAAGCGCGCGCCTGCCACGCAAGGTTAATGCCTTCGCTGCAATGCGGCGAGAGCGGCGAAGGCAGGCGGCGACGTATCCGCGGCGGTCGCGGGCAGGCTGGCCCCCGGCCGCCGCGGATACGGATCGAGCGCCAGCGCGAGCTGCTCGGCGGCGGTCTCGCCCAGGTCGAGCGTGGCGCCCTGGTAAGGAATCTCGTCCTCCTCCGCCTCCGGATCGAGGTCGTCGCTTTCTTCGCCTTCGGGGACGAAGCGAACCGCGAAGGCTTCCTCGATCGCCGACTCGAACGGGTCGAGCGAGACGACGCAGGTCTGCAGCACCCGGGCGCGGAGATGGCCGCGCGCGTGCACGGTTTCGCCGGGGCCGGCGCTGAGGCGGAAGCGGCAGGACAGCGCGAGCACCGCGGGGATCTGCATGCGTGCGGCCAGCGCTGCGCAGTGCGACGGGCTCGCCTCGACCGTAAGTTCCAGGCCGCCCGGACCGATGCTGTCCAGCGGCAGCGGACGGGAAAATGTGTCGGTCATTTCACCGCCTCCGCGGCCGGCAGGAAGGTTGCCTGGCCCGCTTCCAGCGTTGCCAAAGGCTGCGTCGCGAGATGCGCATCCTGGGCACGGGCCACGCGTGCCAGGGATGTCGCCGCGCCGGGCGGCTCGGCAGCGCCACCACGCCACACGTTGCGCGCCAGAGCCGCTGCGAGCGCCGAATCGTCGGACACATCCAACGCCCGCTCGTAGGCAAGCGCGCGGCCGTGAAACGCCTCCCACATGGCACGCACCCGTTTGCCGACCGACAGGTCGCTAACGCCGATCTCCCGCAGGCTGACATCCATATCGCTGAACATGGCGTCGAACACGGCCTGCGCCAATGCCGGTCCCGGCGGCGCCTCGCGGCGCAGACGGCGGATCAGCAGCGAGGCGTGCAGCCCGACCATGTCGAAGCGTCCGTCCAGCGTGTCCGGCACGCCGAGCGTGGTGTAGAGGTAAGGATCGCGCGCCGCTGCCACTACGGCATTATACAGCGTGAATCCGGCACGCTCCTGCGGCTTGTCGCGCCCGATGCCGAACCAACGTGCGATCGCGCCCATTCGCTCCCTGAACCTCTCCCTTAATTCCCCCCAAATCGAAGGGAACCTTCCCGAAATGGCGTCCCTAACGTGACGCTCAAGCGGGAGCCGTGTCGGCAAATTGTTGACAGCGCCTTGCTGCCGTGACACCCCGTCACGAACAGCGGGCCGTGCGGCATGGTCAAACCAGCGGCCGGGCCAGGCGTCAAGGACCATATCGCTTGCAGCCAAACCTTCTCTTCGAAGCATTCCGCCGCGTTTTGCCGCTGGCGGCACTTTGCCTGCTGCTGGGCCTTCTGCTCGGCGCCTGCAGCGTGTTTCAGTGGCCGCAGCAGGTGCGCGGCAACAAGGTCGACCCCGACCAGCTCAAGGAGCTGGTGCCCGGCACCTCCACCCGCGACGACGTGTCCGCGCTGATCGGCTCGCCCACTGCGCGGGCCACGTTCGATGACAACACCTGGCTCTACATTACCCAGGAGACCCGGCCGCGCGTCGCCCGGACGCTCGGGGTGGAGTCGCAGACCGTGGTGGTGATGAGCTTCAGCGAGCAGGGCGTGCTGCGGGACATCCGGACGCTGGACAAGGCGGACGCGCTGCCGGTGTCGATGGCATCGCAGACCACGCCCTCGCCGGGCACCGAGGCGTCGTTCATGCAGCAGTTGCTGGGCAATATCGGACGCTATAACCCCGGTGCCCTGGGCGGCGGCGGTATTGGCGGCCCGAGCGGACCCTCCGGCGGGGCGCCAGCCTCGGTGCACTAGCCCCCGGCGTCGTCTGCCATGCCGCTGTATCGTCTTTACAGGCCCAGTTGGATCTGCTCGATCCTGCGCGAGCGGTGGCGCGCGCGGCGGCCGGGCTGATGAGCTGGCATCCGCCGCATGGCTTCGGGCTGCGCGGCGTCTCCGCGGCGCTGGAGCTGTTCCACAGCGCAGCCGCCAGCCGCCACCGGCCGCCGTTCGGCATCGACCACGTGACGGTCGGCGGCGAGGCCGTGCCGGTGCGGGAGCAGGCGGTGCTGGCCACGCCGCTCTGCACGCTGCTGCGCTTCCTGAAGGAGGGCGTCGGCGAGCAGCCGCGCATCCTGGTGGTGGCCCCGATGTCGGGTCACTTCGCCACGCTGCTGCGCGGCGCGGTGCGCACGCTGCTGCCTGATTTGGATGTGTACATCACCGATTGGCATAACGTGCGCGACGTGCCAGCCGCCGAGGGCGCGTTCTGGCTCGACGACTATATCGACCACGTGCTGCGCTGCCTGATCGCGCTCGGGCCGGACTGCCACGTGCTGGCGGTGTGCCAGCCGGCGGTGCCGGTGCTGGCAGCCACGGCGCTGATGGCGGAGGAGGACCACCGCTGCCAGCCGCGCAGCATGACGCTGATGGCGGCGCCGATCGACACGCGGATCAACCCGACCGAGGTGAACGTCAAGGCGACCCGGCACTCACTGTCCTGGTTCGAGCGGCGGACCATCGCCACCGTGCCGGCGCGCTATCCGGGGCGGTTCCGGCGGGTCTATCCGGGGTTCCTGCAGCTCTCGGCGTTCATGGCGATGAACCCGGGGCGGCATGTGCGGGCGCACGTGGACCAGTACGCCAACCTGGTGAAAGGCGACGGCGACGGGGCCGCAGCGCACCGGCGGTTCTACGACGAATACCTGGCGGTGATGGACCTGCCGGCGGAGTTCTACCTGCAGACGCTGGCGAGCGTGTTCCAGCGCCACGACCTGCCGTTGGGGCGGATGGCGTGGCGGGGACGGCGGATCGATCCGGCGGCCATCCGGCGGACGACGCTTTTCACCGTGGAAGGCGAGCTGGACGATATCTGCGGGGTTGGACAGACGCGGGTGGCGCATGCGCTGTGTTCGTCGCTGCCGGCTGCGATGAAGGTTCACAATGAACAGAAGGGCGTGGGGCACTGCGGTGTGTTCCACGGGAGGCGGTGGTCGAACGAGACGTATCCGAAGCTGCGTGCGGTGATTGGGTGAGTTGAGATTTGGACGTGAGACCCAATGCGACCGGATCCTGCGGCGCTGGAACTCGCCTCGAGGGCTCAACGGCCTCTTGCAGGCGGCCAGGGCGCGTGCCCGCGGCTACCGCAGCGTCACCACCTTCGCCGCTGGGAGTCTTCTCCGAATTCACTTGAGGCGTCGAAGAACCTTTATGCTGCAACTCCCACGGCGGCGCGCACGACGCGCATGCTTACTTAGAGGGGCTGGGCGCTTCCGATGCTTTTTTCGCTGCCGTATTCCATGGCTCGTCGGCAGTCGGAATTCCGAACTGCAGGCTGTTCGCGGGCGGGCACTCGATGGCCGCTGCCTTGCAAAGGCGACTTACATCAACCTCGTATTCGCGTCGCGAGTAATCCCTGTCGCCGAAAAATCTTTCATAACCATAGTAATATGGGTAATAGTATTGTACCAAATATTTGAGTAAACCAGCCTTTATGTATTTCGCTTCCCACCAGTCCGAGCCGCCGAATATAACGCCCTGATATTCGACCGAGCTAATTATGGTACCTTTTAGCTCCGATCCAATGAATGTGGCACGTGAAATATTTGCGTCTGAAAGATCGACGTTTGACAAGTCAGCGTTAACAAAGCTTGTATCACTTAAGTCAAAATGGTTATTGTAGCTAACGGATTTGTTATCGTGGCGCACCCCCCTGAAGTAGGCGGCGATTCGTTCTGACATAAATACTTGCTCTTCTAACAAACTAGACCGTTCCTCTCTTAACTCATAAATGTCCTGTGGTGGCGAGTTATTAGTTATTTCCATTAACTTGCTATCATGTATCCATGTTGAGCAAAGACCACCTTGGAACTGCGCAAATTCCGGTATTGTATACTTATAACTATCCGTATAGCATTTACGCTCTAAAGATGCCTCCGTTATTACAAGTGTCTTTTCGACGTCGATTAGAGATTGTATATTGGAATTATCTACAACTTTGAATATGTCTCCATATAACTCCTTGAACTCGCCAATATCAGATATCTGACCAAGAATCCGTGTCGCGATACCGACCGCCTTTTGGCGAAGTTGTTCAGAGGCAAAGAAAGATGCCAGCCTCGGACCAACGGTCGTATCTGAATAGGATCTGCCTTTAGCCCCCTGAATAGAATTCAGGAACTCCCGCCAGTCGGCAGCCTCCTCCTTCCATCGCTCCTCTCGTATATTTTGAAAGCTAACGAACACAGTCACAACTACGGCGGCCATCGCCGCGAGGGGAGCCAGACCTGAAAACACGGTGTTGATCCGGGTCCATCGCTCTCTGCCGACTTCGACAGCTGCCCTGCGCGCCTCGCTGACCGATTTGATGGCGGATGCGGCCTTCTCAATAGCCTCAAGAGATCCATCCCGAGCTGCCAGGTTGGCTGCGGCTTGCTCGATCTTCGTTAGCTCATCATCCATCGCGTCATGCTCCCCCTTCCGGGCCGTTTACCCGCTGATGAGAGCTCTCGACGACAAATCCGCGTGTTCGGCTCGGTTCGTGGCAACCGTGCGCCGCCTTCGAATATCGCAGCTATTCATCGTTCCGCAACACGGATACCGCGAAGCAGTGTGGTGCATGATGGGGCTTTGCGCTCTGAAGCACTTCACACGAGCACCACCTGGCCCGCGACTCCGTTCGAACGGAGCGATCCGGCCAGGAACGAATGGCGCGATTGCCGGCCCATCGCTATGAGCGATGCTGCCGGTTGCGCCGATAAATCGCCGCCTCGGTTTCTACTGGTAGCCGGGGCCTTGCGCTTTACCCCAGCCGTCCGTGGCAGTGCTTGTACTTCTTCCCCGATCCGCACGGGCACGGCGCGTTGCGCGGGGTGTTGGCCCAGGTCGAGGGAAGCTGCGGGTCGGGCGCCTCCGAGCGCACAGGCCGCTGCACCGGGGGCGGGGGCGCCTCCTGCACGCCGCCGGCGGTTTCCAGCGCCATTTCCGGCTCGCGCGCGAACACCGGCGGCGGCTCCGGGTGGATCTCGACGTATTGCATGGGCTGCGGCTGCATCACCACCGGCTCAGCCGCCAGCTCGACCCGCGCCAGCAGCGAGGTCACCCGCTCCTTCAGCTCGTCCAGCATGGCGTTGAACAGCGCGAACGCCTCGGACTTGTATTCGTCCAGCGGGTTGCGCTGGCCATAGGCGCGCAGCCCGATGCCCTGCCGCAGATGATCCAGCGCGTACAGATGCTCTTTCCACACCGCGTCCATCGTCTGGATCAGCAGCGACTTCTCGATCATGCGCATCAGGTCGGGGCCGACATTGGCGGCCTTCGACGCCATCGCCCGGTCGGCGGCCTGCTCGATCCGCTCGCGCAGATGGCCTTCGTCGATGCCCTCCTCCCGGCCCCATTCCTCGATCGGCAGGTCGAGATTCAGCAGCCGGTTGGCATCGGCGGTCAGCTCCGCAAGCTGCCACTGTTCGGCGAACGCCTTGGACGGGATGCGCCGGGCGACCATGCCGCCGATGATCTCGGCGCGCATCTCGTCCACCGTCTCGGACACGTCGTCCGCCTTCATGAACTCCTTGCGCTGCGCATAGACTTCCTTGCGCTGCGCATTCATCACATCGTCATACCGCAGCACGTTCTTGCGGGTGTCGAAGTTGCGTGCTTCGACCTTCTTTTGCGCCTTCTCCAGCGCCTTGTTGATCCAGGGATGGACGATCGCCTCGCCGTCCTTCAGCCCGAGCCGCTTCAGCATCCCGCCCATCCGGTCGGAGCCGAAGATGCGCATCAAATCGTCTTCCAGCGACAGGAAGAAGTGCGATCGCCCCGGATCGCCCTGCCGGCCCGACCGGCCGCGCAACTGGTTGTCGATGCGCCGCGCCTCGTGCCGCTCGGTGCCGATCACGAACAGGCCGCCGGATTTTTTCACCCGCTCATGCGCGACATCGACCTCGGCGCGAATCGCCGCCTCGCGTTCGGCGCGCTGCGCCGGGTCGGTGATGCCGGCGAGTTCGATCTTGATCCGCATATCGACGTTGCCGCCGAGTTTGATGTCGGTGCCGCGGCCGGCCATGTTGGTTGCAATCGTAACCGCACCCGGCGCGCCGGCCTGCGCGATAATCGTCGCCTCCTGCTCGTGGAACCGCGCGTTCAGCACCGCGTGCGGAATGCGCTCCTTCTTCAGTATGCCGCTGAGCTGCTCGCTTTTCTCGATCGAGGTGGTGCCGACCAGCACCGGCTGCCCGGCCAGCCGGCTTTCCTCGATCAGCCTGGCCAGCGCGGCGTATTTCTCCGCCGCGGTGCGGTACACTTCGTCGTCCTCGTCCTTGCGGACGCACGGCACGTTGGTGGGAATGTCCACGACGTCGAGCTTGTAGATTTCGCCGAACTCGTCCGCCTCGGTCATTGCCGTGCCGGTCATGCCGGACAGCTTGGGATACAGGCGGAAGTAGTTCTGGAACGTGATCGAGGCGAAGGTCTGGTTCTCCGCCTGGACCTCCACGTGCTCCTTGGCTTCCAGCGCCTGGTGCAGGCCGTCGGAAAAGCGGCGGCCTTCCATCATGCGGCCGGTAAATTCGTCGATCAGGATGATCTTGCCCTGGCGGACAATGTAATCGACGTCGCGGGTGTACATTGTGTTCGCGCGCAGCGACTGATGCACGTGGTGCACGACGGAAACATTGAAAATGTCATACAGGTTGCCTTCGGTCAGCACCCCGGCCTGGCGCAGCATGTCCTCGACCTGCTCCGAGCCCTGCTCGGTCAGCGCAACAGTGTTGAATTTTTCGTCTTTCTCGTATGTCTCCGGGTCCTGCACCAACTCCTTCACCACCGCGTCCACCTGGCGGTACAGGTCGGAGCTGTCCTCGGCCGGGCCGGAGATGATCAGCGGCGTGCGCGCCTCGTCGATCAGGATGCTGTCCACCTCATCGACGATGGCAAAGCAGAAGTCGCGCTGGACCATGTCCTCCAGCCGGTACTTCATGTTGTCGCGCAGGTAATCGAACCCGAACTCGTTGTTGGTGCCGTAGGTGATGTCGGCCATGTAGGCGGCGCGGCGCTCGCTGTCCTCCAGCCCGTGCACGATCACCCCCACCTCCATGCCGAGGAAGCGGTAGATCTGCCCCATCCAGTCGGCGTCACGGCGTGCCAGGTAGTCGTTCACCGTGACGATGTGGACGCCCTTGCCGGCGAGCGCGTTGAGGTAGACCGCCAGGGTGGCGACCAGGGTCTTGCCTTCGCCGGTCTTCATCTCGGCGATCCGGCCATCGTGCAGAACCATGCCGCCGATGAGCTGCACGTCGAAATGCCGCTGGCCGAGGGTGCGCTTGGATGCCTCGCGCACCGCGGCGAACGCCTCGGGCATCAGGTCGTCGAGCGTCGCGCCCTCCGCCAGACGCTGCCGGAATTCGACGGTCTTGGCCCGCAGCGCCTCGTCCGACAGGGCGGCGAAGCGGGGCTCCAGGGCATTGATCTCCGGCACGCGGCGCTGATACGCCTTGAGCGAGCGGTCGTTGGACGTGCCGAAGATGGCGCGGGCGATCGAAGCGAACATGCAAAACCTTCCGGCGGTGGCCCCGACGGCCGGACGGGGCCGGAGCCAGGCACGGCTCAGATAAGACCCGGGCGAGCGCTGGTCAACGATGGCACCCAAAACGGGGCAGCCCTTGGTGTGTACCGGTGCCCTGTCCGCCGGCGTCCACGGCATGTCCGAAACGGTCGGCCTGGCAGGCTGTTGCCCGTCAGCGAAAGCTGTTAGTCGGTTCCGCATAGCCAATACGGGGTTGTGATGCTGTATTCCGCCAGGGCTTCGGCCCGCCTGACGTCTGCTTCCATGGCCGCGCTGGCCCTGTCCTGCGGCCTGGCGCTGGCCCAGGCCGCGCCGCCCGCCGCCGCGGCACCCGCCGCCGTGCAAGGGGACCCGGTGCTGGCCAAGGTGAACGGTCAGCCGATCCACCTCAGCGACCTGAAGGACGCCGCCCAGACCCTGCCGCCGAACGCGCGCGGCATGCCGGAGCAGGTGCTGTTCCCGATGCTGCTCGACCAGCTCATCGACGGCCGGGCGCTGCTGATCGAGGCGCGCAAGACCGGGCTCGACAAGGACCCCGAGGTGCTGCGCCAGACGAAGGCGGCCGCCGACCAGGTGCTGCAGAGCGCCATGCTGAGCAAGCAGGTCGGCCCGTCCATCACCGAGGCCGCCGTAAAGGCCCGCTACGACCAGGAGATCGCCGGCAAGCCGGGCGCCGAGGAGGTCCACGCAAAGCATATCCTGGTCGACAACGAAGCCGACGCGAAGAAGATCATCGCGGACCTCGGCAAGGGCGGGGACTTCGCCGCGCTGGCGAAGCAGTACAGCAAGGACACCACCGCGGCGGCGCAGGGCGGCGACCTCGGCTTCTTCAAGAAGGACGAGATGGTGCCGGAATTCGCCACCGCCGCGTTCGCGTTGCAGCCTGGCCAGGTGTCGCAGACGCCAGTGCATACCCAGTTCGGCTGGCACGTGATCCAGGTGATCGAGCGCCGCCAGGCTCCCGCCCCGACCTTCGAGCAGTCGCAGGACGAGCTGCGGCAAAAGCTGATCCATGAAGGGGTGAAGAAGGCGGTGGCCCAGGCCCGCGCCGACGTGACGGTGGAAAAATTCAACCCGGACGGCTCGCCGGTCCGCGCCACCGACCAGGCCGCACCGCCGGCGAAGTAGCCGGCAACCCCGCGTCCCGATCCTCAGCCTGGAGGCTAAACCGTGGCGGATGCCGTTTCGCCGCTGGCCGTTGCGTTGCCGGATCTTCCGCCGCTGGAGGGCGTCCGACTGGGCGCCGCCGCGGCGGGGATCCGTTACCAGGGCCGCACCGACGTCGTGATGCTGGAACTGGCGCCGAAGACCACGGTGGCCGGCGTGTTCACCAGCAACAAGTGCCCCGGCGCGCCGGTGGATTGGTGCCGGGCGGCGCTCAAGGGCGGGCGGGCGCGCGTCGTGGTGGTCAATGCCGGCAATGCCAACGTGTTCACCGGCGCGGCGGGGCGGGTGGCGTGTGCCGCCACCGCCGAAGCCGCGGCGGCGCTGGTCGGTTGCAAGGCGAAAGAGGTGTTCGTCGCCTCCACAGGGGTGATCGGCGAGGTCCTGCCGCATGACAGGCTGATCGCGGCGTTGCCCGCCTTACAAGAAGGGCTGCGGGCCGACGGCTGGGCGGATGCCGCGCGTGGCATCATGACCACCGACACGTTCCCCAAGGCGGCGACCCGGACGGCGCGGATCGGCGATGCGGCCGTGCGCATCACCGGCATCGCCAAGGGCAGCGGCATGATCGCGCCCGACATGGCGACGATGCTCAGCTTCGTGGCAACCGACGCGAAAATCCCGGCGGAGGCGCTTCACCGGCTCCTGAAGCGGAGCGTGGATGCGAGCTTCAACTGTACGACGGTCGATTCGGATACGTCCACGTCCGACACCGTGCTGCTGTTCGCCACCGGCCAGGCGAAACATCCGCGCGTGCCCGCCGAGGGCGGCAAGCTGCTCCGCGACTTCGCCCGCGCGCTGGACGAGGTGCTGCTCGACCTCGCGCTGATGGTGGCGCGCGACGGGGAGGGGGCGCAGAAGCTGGTGCGCATCGATGTGACCGGGGCGGTGACTTCCCGGTCCGCCAAGCGGATCGCCCTGTCGGTCGCGAACTCGCCGCTGGTGAAGACGGCGATCGCCGGCGAGGACGCCAATTGGGGGCGCATCGTCATGGCCGTGGGGAAAGCGGGCGAGCCCGCCGATCGCGACCGCCTGTCGATCGCCGTGGGCGGGGTGTGGATGGCCCGCGACGGCGGCGTGGTGCCGGGCTACGACGAGACGCCGGTGGTGGAACACATGCGCGGGCGGGAGATTGGCATCGCCATCGATCTCGGGCTGGGCAAGGGGCGCGCCACCGTGTGGACCTGCGACCTGACGCACGGCTATATCGACATCAACGGATCGTACCGGTCCTGATGATACGCCGGTCCTGATGATACGGCATCGCACTGGATTTCGCTGAGCGGCAGGGAGGCTGCCTGTGGGTCTGTGGGCCGCCGCGGCCGCCCTGGTCAGCACGCCGCTCGCAAGCGCGGAGATTCCCGGCCTGCTGAGCGGGATGGGTGTGATCAACACCGTCGCGGTCTTTGCCTACTCCAGTGCGCTCAATCGGGTCTCCGGCATCAAGTACCGCCGGCGCGCCGCCACGGCGTTCATCGCCGCATGGGCGGCGACGGCGATGGTGGTGCTCGCCTACGTCCTGCATTCATATTTTGATCTGCAGACTGGCGCCCTGGTGGATGCGGGGCTGTTGCTCTGGATACTGTCGTTTCCGGCCGTGCTGGTTCTGATCTATCTCGGCGCCCGCGACGCCGTGGGTCGGGGGACGTCGCCGTCCGAGCGGGACCCTGGCTTTTTGCATCGATTCGGGGTGGCGGATTTCGGCATCGAGGCGATCGATTGCGTGATACGGCGCGCTGTTCAATCCGGATGCCGGGTCACTACCCGTTCCTGGTGATCCACGATATCGACAGCCCAGGGTTGGCGGTGGCGGCCCGACTCGTCCAGGCCGGACTGCGGGCGGGCGAAGCGGTCATCTACCTCTCATTCTCGCGTCCGTACGACACGATCCGCCGCCAGATCGGCCGGGTCATGGCAGATCCTGATTTGCTCCGGAACCTTTGGATACTGGACTGTTATTCGCTGGTTTACATGCCGGAGGTCGTCAAGCCATGGGACGACCACGTGCGCTTCGCCGATCCCCGTGATCCGAGCGACGTGTATGCGCAGTATATGACGGCACTCAAGGCGTGCCGGGCGACATGCGACTCGGTGCGGTCGGTGTACGAGACGCTGTCCGACTTCATCAAGATCGCCGATGCCGACCTGGTGATGCATTATCTGCGGCGGGTTGTCGTGCTGGAGGAAACCCGTCATGTTCGATCGCTCTACCTATTCTGGGACGAAGCGATCCAGGGAACGATCGACCAGAAATACCTGCGCTGGTTCTTCAGTACCACCCTGGTGATGAGAAGGACGGGGCCGATGACCGCCGCGACAGGCATCTCCATGACGGTTGGGCGGGTGTTCCGCGATTCGGTCGAGCTGCAGTGGGGCGCCGATCTCAGATACGATGAGGCAGGTCTGTTCCAGGTATGCCGCGCGCGGGTCAGCGCCTTTGCACCGCTGGTGGCACGGCTGGGCTATGCGCCGGTCCCGTACGGCTTCCTGCCCGGCTTCCAGGGACCGGACCGCGCGAGACACGTGGTCAACTTCCTGTTCTTTATGGTCGCGATCGACCACGACACGCACCGGCCCGCGGTCCGCTATGAGGCCGACCTCGACGGGCAGTTCCATCATGGCTCCGACCTGCTCTACGCGCTGGGGCAGCGGGCGAAGGCGGCCGATCCCTCGCTGTTCCTGCCGGACCGTTTCGCCAGCTTCGGCGACGCCGAGGTGGCGGCCATCCTCACCGCCCCGGACGGCTGCGCGCCCGCCGACCTGCCGGGCCGCGCGCAACTGTTCCGCGCCTGCGCACGGCGGCTGATCGACCACCATGGCGGTGACGCGGCCGCGCTTCTGGACAGCGCCCATGGCCGGCTCGGCGGACCTGGCGGGCTGTTCGCCCTGCTGCGCCAGTTCGGGGCCTACGAGGACCCGCTGGGCAAGAAGGCGAATCTGCTGGTCAAGATCCTGATGCGTGAGGACCTTTTCCATCCGCTTGATCCTGAAGCAATCGACAGCGCCATCGACCCCGTCCTGATGACGATGGCGCTGCGCAGCGGCCTGGTCGTGTGCAAGGACGCCAGCGTTGCGACGGGGCTCGCCGCGGGAGCACAGCTCGATGGCTACCAAATTGCGGTGCTGCGCGATCTTACCCGGGATGCGATGCGCGCCGTGTCGGAGCAGTCAGGGGTCTCGCTGGACCGTATCGACGACCTGCTGTGGTCCTATGGTCGCAAGGCCCTGCGGCTTGCCACGCCGCTCGATCCCGAGGCGGCGGTGCACAGCGAACTCGATTCCAACGTGGACCTGACTGAGCTGACGCACTTCGTGACATTTCTGAACGGGCTGGACGAGGCCGCCGATCCTGCCTGGCGGAACGTCAGGCAGGTCAGCGGGCCGTTCACCCGATATTATTGACGCCGTCCGGCCACCCGCGCCGCGAGTGAGCCTGGACAGGTCCGGGTTCCGGTTCCGCCGGCCAGCCATCGGTATCGACCCCCGCCGGTTGAGTGGCGTCGGCACGTTCTTGCCGCCCAGCGCCGCCGTCCGAATGGCAAGGGTACCTGCGGCCGGTTGCGGCGGATCTGAAGCCTACGCAGCCTAATAGTATCCCATCGGACCCCAGGGACCCCAATCCAACGCACTTTGGTTCATCTCGGCGGTCATCTGCTGTTCGTCGGCGATGTGGTTCAGGAACACGTTCTCCCGGTAGCGGCCATAGGCGGCCTGATCGCCCATATACAGGCAGTTGCAGATCGTGGGGTCTGCGTACACGTAGGTCACCGTGTTGCCGTGCAGTTGGCGCACGAAC
>Ga0302283_1000901_pt1 | contig 24914 bp, 9 predicted proteins | sample III_Fen_E1_4_FD_198770 | JGI IMG/M metagenome (GOLD analysis project Ga0302283, IMG submission 198770) | Peat permafrost microbial communities from Stordalen Mire near Abisko, Sweden - III_Fen_E1_4 | ecosystem: Environmental > Terrestrial > Soil > Wetlands > Permafrost | place: Sweden: Abisko... | reverse complement strand
AACCAGCTTGCGATCCTTTACCTGGAGACGGCGAAGCAAGCCGCCGGGCGCGACACCAAGCGCAAGGTGGCGAGCGGCGGGTCGAAGGAGAAGAAGGTCGACACCCAGGCGCTCGAACTCGCGGCACTGGTGTGTTCCCAGGCGATCCGAAAAAACGCCAAGTACGCCTCGATTCACAACACCGCCGGCATGATCCAGGTCGAGCTCTCGAACCTGAACGGCGCCGTCTCCGAGTTCGACACCGCCCGGACCATCGAGCCCTCGTTCTACGAGGCTCAGATGAACTATGCGGCCGTGAACCTCCAGTTCCGCGGCTTCAAGCAGGCGGAGCAGGCATACCGCAAGGCGATCGAGATCCGCCCCAACGACTACGACGCCCACCTCGGGCTGGCGCTCGCCCTGCGAGGCGGGACGGACGACTCGAACTTCGATAAGAACGTCAAGGAGGCGAGCGACGAGCTGGCGAAAGCCAAGCAGCTCGCCCCCGATCGCGCCGAGACCTACTACAACGAGGCGATCCTCACCCAGGAGTACAAGGCGAAGTCCGGCAAGGGTGGCGACGCCGAGCTGCTCAACGCGAAGAAGCTCTTCGGCGACTTCATCGCGAAGGCGAGCGGGGCAGGTGAGTTCGGCGATGCGGTCAAGCGCTCCAAGGAGCGGATGGCCGAGATCGACCAGATCATCGAGTTCAACAAGCAATCCGAGAAGGACCGCAAGGCTTCCGAGGCCGATCTCAAGCAGAAGGCGGCCGAGACCGAGGCCAAGGGCGAGGAGCCCGCGCCGGCGGCCGAGGGCGAGAAGAAGGACGAGAAGAAGCCGGAGTGAGCATCGCTCGACTGCGCTGAAAGCCCCCCTTTCAGGCCGACTCGGCCGGGAAGGGGGGTTCTTCGTTGGAGGTTTGGAAATCGTACTGGGCGCGGGAACCTTGGGTTCTTTCTGCTGTCAGTCCACGCGAGCTGAAGGTTTCTCGGTCCGAGCAAGAGCAAGGGCCTCCGAACGAGCGTCCGTCCAAGCCTACGTCCAAGAATGCGTCACGGTCCGATCGATGCCGTTGACCAGAGCCCGTCACAGATAGTACAATCATACTGTAATAGCAGCGAAATGTTACGAGGAGGCTGGACATGAACAAGACGACCCGTTGGGGAGCGGTTGCGGTGGCTTCGTTGGGCGTGCTTCTCTTTGCGACGGAGGCGCTTGCCCAGGGCAAGGCCGGCGGCAAAAAGGAAGAGGGGTACGGCTACGACTTCTCCGACGACCCGCTCAACGCCGGCGGGTTCGGCCCGAACGACGCGACGATCCGCGTTCGTCCGGGACCTGTTCGCACCACCCTGATCCGGCCTCGGACCTCGTTCGTCCCCGAGATGCTCAAGTCGGTCGAGAACCTTTAGCCCCAGGCGGGCCAGGCCACTGGGTGGCTTGACCCAGGTTCCGGGGCATGCGGAAGCGGCCTCGCTTCACGTGCGCACCGCGTCTTTATCCTCCCCGCCGAGCGGGGAGAAAGCCGGCGATTGCCGGTCCTTCGAAGGGAAGGCTGCTCAGATGGAAGGCAAGCAAAAGGTCGCGCTGACATTCGCGCTCTACCAGAACGACGCGCTCGTGCGTCGCGAGACGGTGACGCAGGACATCGTCAAGGTCGGCAAGGACGCGAAGAGCCATCTGCGTGTCGACGACGAGCTCGCTTCGCGGATGCACGCGGTCATCGAGGTGGCGTCACCCGACGACATCACGCTCATCGATCTCGGCAACGAGCCCGGGACGATGGTCAACGGCGCCCGCGTCAACAAGTGCAAGATCAACCCGGGCGACCAGCTCCAGATCGGCGGTACCAAGATCGTCCTGGAGCGCGCTGAGCCGGTGGCCGTAGCGGCCGCCGCCGCCGTCGTGCCGCGAGCACCCGTCTCCAGCGCGGGGGCCCCCGCAGCCAACCCGTTCGGCGGTGGCGCGCCGGCGGCCAATCCGTTCGGCGGTGGCGCGCCGGCAGCCAACCCGTTCGGCGGCGGCGCGCCGGCGGCCAACCCGTTCGGGGGCAGCGACCCCTTCGCGTTCAACAACCCGTTTGCTCCGGCAGCGACCCCCTCCGCGGACGAGGTCCCCCACGATGCCCCCGAGGGGTCGTACACCTACACGCTCATCAAGAGCGCGCCGGACGTGCCGAGCGAGGAGGTCGAAGACATCCGCGCGTCGACGGTCGAGGTGATGATCCTCTGGGACACGATGGTCCTGCACGTGCAGCACCTCACCCCGCCGCGCTCGTTCTACGTCGGGGAGGAGCAAGGGAAGAACTTCACGTGCGACTACTTCATCCCCTCCGAGAAGCTCGGCACCACCCGGGCACCGATCGTGCTTGCGGATCGCGGCGGCTCGGTGAGCGTCGTGCTGCCGCAGCGTGCGACCGGCACCATCGAGATCGCCGGACAGCCGAAGCTGACGGTCCAGGAGGCGATTGATCAGGGCCGGACGCAACCGTGCGCTGAGCTCTCGGGCGCTCACCAGCTGCCGCTGCCTCCGGGCTCCAAGGTCAAGATCGAGCTCGGCGGACTGGTGTTCCAGGTCTCCTCGGGCAACGCGGGCCGTGTCGTCGCCGGCCACTTCCAGGTCGATACTCAGGGGCTGCTCTATACCGGCCTGTCTCTCGCCGTTCACGCAGGGCTGCTCGCGGCCATGGCGTTCTTCATGCCGCCGCTCGGGAGCACGGACGAGGACGGGATCTCGTCGGACCAGCAATACCTGATCCAGCAGTACCTCCAAGCAGCTGCCGAGAAGGAGATGGAGGAGAAGGAGACGGAGCAAGTCGCGGACAACGCCGCCGACAACAAGGAGGGCGGCACCGGCACGAGGGCCAAGGGTGAAGAGGGTTCGATGGGTAACCCGAACACCAAGCTCACCGGCAACCGCTACGGCGTACAGGGGCCCGCCGACAACGCAGATCCCCACATCGCACGGCAGGCGGCGCTCCGCGACGCCGCCGAGTTCGGAATGATCGGGCTGCTCAATTCCGGTGCCGGCGGCGATCCGAACGCGCCGACGGCTCCCTGGGGGCGCGACGACTCGCTCGGAAACGACCCGCTCTCTGCTCGCGGCAACATGTGGGGCAACGACATCGGCGAGTCCTTCGGCGCCGGCGGCCTCGGCCTTTCCGGTATCGGCGAGGGCGGTGGTGGTCGCGGTGAGGGCATCGGTCTCGGTGGCATCGGCACGCTCGGTCATGGCGCGGGCACGGGCACCGGGCAGGGCTTCGGGTCGGGGCACGGTCGCCTCGGTGGGTCCCACCGTGCGAAGCCGCCGTCTGTTCGCATGGGCGCGACCCAGGTCAGCGGACGTCTCCCGCCCGAGGTCATTCAGCGCATCGTCCGGCAGAACTTCGGTCGGTTCCGCCTCTGCTACGAGAATGGGCTGCGTAACAACCCGAACCTCCAGGGGCGCGTCTCGGTTCGCTTCGTCATCGGGCGCGACGGCGCGGTGTCCAACGTCGGCAACGGCGGCTCGGACATGCCGGATGGCGGCGTGGTCTCCTGCGTGGTGCGCGCGTTCTATGGGCTGTCGTTCCCGCAGCCGGAGGGTGGTATCGTCACGGTGACCTACCCGATCATGTTCGCCCCTGGAGGCTGAGCGCGGCAAGCCTCCATCCGGGCGGCCGCCGTCGCGACGGTCTCGCCGCCCGGGCGGGGCGAAATTCTGAGGTGATCGGAGCGGCCGGTCATCGTGTGGGGCGCAGGGGAGCGCTCGACGATGGGTCACGATGAGCACCCCGCCAGGCTGGCGCCTCGCGGGGTGCTGCTGTTCCATCGCCCTGCGGTGGCGGGACGCGAGACCTTCTCGGTTTGTTCCGCCGCTTTCCAGGTGGATGTGACCCGTCGCCCGTACCCCACTTTCAGCGGATCTCGGGCCTGGACTTCGGAGCGGCGGTCCGCCTATCCTCGCGACGCCGCGATCTTCCGTTCGCGCGTCGATTTGTGACGAATTTCGCTGGGATTCCGGGGCATATCGAGGTGCGGCCGGGAGCCGCCCCGTGAGGGGCTCCGTGAGAAAGGTGCAGAGGAGCATGAAGCTGGGCGCATTCGTAGTCTCGACCGCCCTCGTGGCGGCGAGCCTGCTCGGGACGGGCTGCAGCCGCAATCGACAGGAGGCCGTCATCCTCGCCAACAAGGGCGACCAGGAGGTGAAGCTCAACGTCGACGGCGCGATCAACTCGTTCGATCAGGCTACTCGGCTCGATCCGACCAACCATCGCCTCTTCCTCAAGCTGGGGCTGGCTTACAAAAAGAAGGAGGATTGGGACAAGGTTGCGTCGACGTTCGCGACCGCCGCACGGTTGGCGCCCAAGTTCGCCAACTACTGGCTCGAGCGCGGGTACGCGCTCGCCCAGCAGGCGCGCAAGAAGACGGTGAACTGGGAAGAGGCCAAGGAGCCGTTCCAGAAGTGCATCGAGGCCGATCCCAACTACGCCGAGTGCTACGAGGAGCTCGGCACGGTGTTCCTGTGGACCGACGACGAGCAGAAAGCGCTCGAAAATTTCAACAAGGCCGTGGAGCACGACCCTGCGAACATCGGGTACTACACCATGCTGGCGGGCCTCTACCTCGACCTCGGCTTCACCAAAGAGGCGGAGCAGGCGCTCACGGAGGCCAAGCGCTTCGTCAAGCCGGACGACAAGGCGCAGGCGAAGGCCGTCTACAACGTCCACATTCTTCTCGCCAAGGTCTACCAGGAGCGCGGCTCGCAGCCCGAGCAGGTCGCGGAGCTGGAGGCTGCCAAGGCAGTCGCCCCGACGGAGGGGCCGGAGGCCGTCACGATTCTTTACCAGCTCGGGAGCACGTACGCCGTCCTGACCCCTCCTCGTTCGGCGGAGGCGATCTCGATGCTGAAGGGCTTCAGTAGCCGCGCCTGCAAGGGCGCGAAGGCGGCGACGTACAAGAGCGAGTGCGAGCAATCACAGGCGCTCGTCAGCAAGCTCGGAGGGACGCTGCAGTGACGACGGTTGCGAGGTGACCGTTTGTGAAGGTGCGGGGCATGGGCCCCGACGCCGCGGGCGCGGGCCCGGGAGCCGGCCCGCCGAGCGGCGCCGCATGTGGTCGTGGACGAGGGTTTTCCCGGTGGCGCTCGTGGGCGCAATCGGGTTGGGCCGAGGGCCGAAAAAGCTATGGATCTTGCGCAGCGTCTGAATCATCTCGAGGCGGTTCGTGACTGGCAGGGGCTCGCCGAGGAGCTGGAGAAGGGCATCGCCTCGGAGACCGACGCGGCCGCCAAGGCGGCCCACCACCTGCGGCTCGGTCGGGTGCTCGAGGACAAGTTCCTCCACGCGGTCCGCGCGCTGAAGCATTTCCAGGATGCCTACAAGCTGAACCCTGCACTTGCCGGCGCGTTGCGGCAGGCGCGGGCGATTTACTGGAACCTGGGCAAGGTCAACATGGTGCAGAAGCTGCTCGAGCTTGAGCTCAAGAGCAGCACCGAGCACCCGGCAGCGACCGAGCTTTTGCTCGAACTCGGAGACGTTCTGAGCGACACCGGGGACCACGAGAAGGCCATGGCGGCCTACGCCCGCGCCCTCAGCGTGTCCGGGGGCGAGAGTGACGACGCCAGGGCCAGCCTCGCCGACGTTCAGGTCGACGCGTCGACCTGGGAGGCGCAGGTTGCCGGTATCGTCGAGCAAGCCGGCGTAGCGCCGACGGCAGTGGCGAGAGCCCGGCTCTTCATGCGTGGGGCGCGCCTCGCCAAGCGCTTTTCGCCCTCGGCGGCTGAGGGGCTCCTTGCGCAGGCATACGAGGCAGACCCCACCGACAAGCAGGCAGCGGCCCTTTTCGAGCAGCTCCTCGTGGACGAGGACCGCGCCCAGGCCATCGTGGAGGTCCAGCGGCGGGTGATCGGCAGCCTCTCCGGGCAGGCTCGCGGCGCGGTCGCGTTCCGGTACGGTGTCCGCTGGGCGACCCGCCACCAGAATCCGGAGCTCGGCGCGCAATTCTTTGAGGAGGCCCTCGAGAGCGACCCCGACAATGAGGGCGCTTTCGCCTATCTGCGGGACCTGTGGGGCACGAAGCAGAGCGACTGGGATCGAGTTGCCAAGCTCGCCGAGACGCTGGCTGACAGGACGATGGCCGTCGACGGGGGGTCGCCCTTCATGGTCGCCCAGGCCGGCCTGGTGCTTTGGCGTCAGGTTGGGAACCTGATGCGGGCGCGGACGTGGTTCGAAAAACTCGCGAGGATCGCGCCCGAGCACCCCAGCCTCCTCGCGTTCGAGGCGCAAATCGGGGAGAAGCTCGGCGCGTCGACTCCGACGCCGGTGCTGGAGGCGCCGCCGGAGGTCGCAGCCGCCGCGCTGGCGCCGCCGGATGTCGCTGTTAGCGAGCCGGTCGCCGAGGTGCTCGAGGCGGGACCGCCGGCTGCCTCCCCGCCCGCGTCTACCCCGGAACTGGTTTCACCCATCGGGTTGGCGCTCAGCGGCGAGCCCGTTGAGGCTGCCCCCGCAGTCGTGGCGGCGCATGCTGTTGCTCCTGCCGTCGTCGCGGCGCAGCCGGAGGCCCCGCCGAAGCCCGTGGTCAACATCGAGGAGCTCCTTGCCAAGGCGCAGAAGCAGGAGCAGGCGAAGCGGTACAACGAGTACGTCAAGACGCTCATCGAGCTCGCGGAGGGAGTGGATGAGCCCGGGGAGAAGATCGAGTACTACGCGAAGGCGGCGGAGCTCTACACCACCAAGTTCTCCAACGCCGCGGAGGCGGTGAAGTGCTTCGAGGCCATCCTGGCTCTGGATGGTGAGCACGCGCAGGCCATCGAGTTCCTCCGGCAGAGCTACGAGAAGCGTCGCGACTGGGAGAAGCTCATCGGCCTCATGCGCAAAGAGGCGGCGGCGATGCCGGAGGGCGGCGCCCGCGGGGCCAAGTTCCTGGAGATCGCCAAGCTTGCCACCGAGCGGGTCAAGAAGCCGGAAGTCTGCATCGAGCTCTGGAACGAGGTCATCGCCAACGACCCCGAGAATCACGAGGCGCTCAACGCGCTCGCGGGCCTGCACGAGCGTGCCAAGGACTGGACGGCGCTCGGCAGCGTGCTGCAGAAGCAGGTCGACAGCACCTTCGACCCGAAGGCGAAGGAGGCGCTCCTCGGCAAGCTAGGCGCGCTCTACGGCGAGCGGCTCAACGACGATGTCGCCGCTGTGGACGCGTGGCGGCAGCTCCTCGCGCTCAACCCGCAGGATCGCAAGGCCCAAGAAGCCCTCAAGAAGAAGTACCTCACCCTCGGCCGCTGGGACGATCTCGAGGTTTTCTACGCCGAGAGCGGCAAGTGGGACGAGTTCATCCGGGTCCTCGAGTCGCAGGAGGCGAAGGAGACCGACGATCAGGCGAAGATCAGCCTCCTGATGAAGATCGCCGAGCTCTGGATGGCCCAGAAAGGAAAGCCTGACCGGGCTTCCCGCGCCTACGAGAAGGTGCTGTCTCTCGACGCCAGACACCTGGCGGCCGCCGAGGCGCTGATCCCGCTCTACGAGCAGGCCGGCAACGCGAAGGGCCTTGCGGCCACCATCGAGGTCAAGCTCCTCCATGACCAGGACGACGCCACCAAGCTCGAGCTCTATCGCCGCGTCGCGGGTCTGTACGAGACCAAGCTCAAGGAGCCGCAGCAAGCGTTCGAGCGTTACCTCGCCGCGTTCGAGCTGGCGCCTGGCGACGCCCGCTGCATCGAGGACGTCGAGCGCGCTGCGCGTGCCACCGGCGGTTGGGCGGCGCTGATCGCCACCTACGGCCATGCGGTCACCCGCGCCGATGCCGCAGCCGAGCACGAGCTCGCCATCGGCCTCCGCCTCCGCCTCGGGCACGTGCTGCGCGACGAGGTTAATCAGGTCGACGAAGCGCTTGCCCAGTTCCGCGCGGTCTACGATTTCGACGGCGAGAACGTCGACGCCATCGGCGCGCTCGAGCAGCTCTACCGCGACACCGGTCGCTTCACCGACCTCCTCGGCATCTACGAGAAGAAGCGTGACCTGACGCCCGATCCGAAGGAGAGGCGCCCGATCCTCTACGCCATCGCCGTCCTCCACGAGAACGAGCTCAAGGACCCCTCCAGCGCCGTCACCACGTACCTCCAGGTGCTCGACGACGAGCGCATGGACGTGCAGGCGCTCGCGGCACTCGACAAGCTCTACCGCGCCCAGGAGAACTGGGAAGAGTACGCCGACGTGCTGCGCAAGCGCATCGAGATCACCGACGAGGAGCTGCTGCTCGTCGACCTCAAGTATCGCCTCGGTGTCACGCTCGAGAAGTACCTTCACAACGCTGCCGGCGCGCTCGACAACTACCGGGAGATTCTGCTGATCGACGCGGGCAACGACGCGGCTCGCGCAGAGCTCGAGGCCATGCTCACGCACGCCGATCTGCGGGCGGAGGCGGCCGGCATCCTCGAGGAGATTTACGAGTCGCGCGGTGACTGGGAGAAGCTCATCCATGCGCTCGAGATCCTCGCGGCGGCCGCGGAGGAGGTGAGCGGACGGGTGCGCTTGTTGCGCAAGGTCGCTCGCACGGCGGCGGCTAGCCTCAACGACCTCGATCGCGCGTTCGACGCCGAGGCTCGGGCGCTCAAGGATGATCCCGCCAATCTCGAGACGCGCACCGAGCTCGAAGAGCTGGCCGAGCGCGCCGCAGCGTGGGGCAAGCTCGACGTCATCTTCAGCGAGATCGCGGAGGGGATCAGCGACGCTCAGCTCGCGCGGGGCTACTGGATGCGCCTCGCGGCGATCGACGAGCGGCTCGGCAAGGTCGACGAGGCCGCGGCCAACTACCTGCGCGTGCTCGCGGTCGACCCTGCCGATCAGGAGGCGCTCGCCGCGACGGACGCGCTTTACACGCGAACCGAGCGGTGGAGCGATCTGATCGGTGTCTACCGTCGCCGCATCGAGCTGGCGGCGGACGGTCCGGAGCGCGAGAAGCTCTACGCACAGATGGCCGAGGTGTACGAGACCCGGCTGCAAAAACCCGAGGATGCCATCGCGGCGTACCTTGAGGTCCTCAGCAGCGACGAGGCGTCGACCGTGGCGCTCACCGCGCTCGACGGGTTGTTCACTCGCCAGGCGATGTGGGACAAGCTGGCGGATAACCTCGAGGCTCAGCTGCGGCTGGCGTACGACGAGGGCGAGCAGATCCGTCTCATGCTCAGGCTCGGCGCGCTGCGCGAGTCGAAGATGGCAATGATCGAGCCCGCGATCGAGATCTACAGCCAGATCCTGGAGCGCGAGCCCGCCAACGCCGACGCACTGGTCGCCTTGGAGCGCCTCGGGAAGGTCGCGGAGCACGAGCTCCCCATCGCCGAGATCCTGGAGCCGCTTTATCGCGCTTCGGGCGACTATGGAAAGCTCATCGGCGTCCACGAGGTGCAGGTGCGCCGCGCCGACGATCCGGCCCGTCGCGTCGAGCTGCTTCACCAGATCGCCACGCTTCACGAGGACGCGGGGAGCGATCTCTCCGCCGCCTTCGACACCTACGCCCGAGCCCTCGAGGAAGACCCCTCGGCGCTCGCGACGCAGGAAGGCTTCGACCGCCTCGCTCGCGCCACCGGTCGGTTCGCCGATCTGGCTCGGGTCTTCGAGACGCTCGCGTCGAAGCAGGCCGACACGGAGCTGGGGAGCCAGCTCTTCACGATGAGCGCCCGCGTCTACGAGGCGGACATCGGCGACCTCGATAGCGCCATCCGCCACTATCGGCGCGTGATCGAGATCGATCCCAAGAACCTGGCCGCCGCCGAGTCGCTGGAGCGGATCTTCCAGGGCGCCGAGCGCTACCAAGAGCTGTCCCAGGTTCTTCAGCAGAAGGCCGACATCCTCGACGAGCTGACGGAGAAGAAGGCCGCGCTCTTCCAGGCCGCCTCCATCGAGGAGGACGTCCTCGAGAAGCACGACCAGGCGATCGCCGTCTACGGCAAGATCCTCGATCTGGACGCCGAGGACCTCGGCGCCGTCGATGCGTTGATCAAGCTGTACCTCGCACTGTCGCGCTGGAGCGATCTGCTCGCAGTCTACGGTCGCAAGGCCGACCTGGTGAGCGATCCCCAGGAAAAGAAGCTGATCTACTACCAGATCGGCGCGGTCTACGAGCGGGAGCTCGGCGACGTCCCCCGTTCGATCGACACCTACCAGCGCGTCCTCGAGCTCGATCCGGACGACCTCCAGGCGCTCGGTCGCCTCGACGTGCTGTACCAGACGGCGCACAACTGGACCGAGCTGCTCAGCGTTCTCCAGCACGAGTCGGAGCTGGCCAACGATGCCGCCGAGGGCATCAGTTACCAGTACCGCATCGCGGAGCTCTACGAGAAGCACCTCGACGACACCACGCGCGCCATCGAGCTCTATCGGGATCTTCTCCAGCAGATGCCCGATCACCAGCCGACGCTCGAGGCGTTGGAGGGCATCAAGTCCGGCATCAAGGACCCGCTCGGCGCCGCGCTCGTCCTGGAGCCCATCTACGACGCCACGGGCGAGTGGAACAAGCTCATCAGCGTCCTCGAGGTCCAGGTCAAGGCAGCCGAGGATCCCTACCAGAGGGTGGAGCTGCTCCACCGGGTGGCGCGGCTGCAGGAGGAGATGCTCCAGGCGCACGGCGCTGCCTTCGAGACCTACGCGCGGGCGGTTCAGTGCGACATCGCCAACGAGGAGTCGCTCGGGAACCTCGAGCGGCTCGCGATGGTCGTGACCCGGTGGAAGGAGGTCAGCGTTCTCTACGATCAGGAGCTCGATAAGCTCGCGGAGGATGCCGGTCGCCTCGTCGAGGTGGGTCTGCGTCTCGCGCAGATTTTCGAGACGCAGCTCGAGGACGTGGAGAGCGCTGTGGCTCGCTACCGCCGCGTGCTCGCGGTTGACGCTGAGAATCACGCGGCGGTTTCGTCTCTCGACCGGCTCTTCACCATGACCGAGCGCTGGACCGAGCTCGTCGACATCCTCAAGCGTGAGGCCGAGATCGGGCAGAGCCCCGACGAGACCCTCGAGTTCAAGTATCGCCTTGGGCAGGTCTACCAGACGCGGCTCAACGATCTTCCGGCGGCGATCGCTGGCTACAAGGAGGTGCTGGCGGCGGCGCCTGAGCACCTGGCCACGCGGGAGGCGCTCGAGGGCCTCTTCGCGGCGGGCGTGAACCAGATCGAGATCGGGGAGATTCTCGAGCCGCTCTACCAGTCGTCCGGCGAGTGGGACAAGCTCGCTGGCGTGCTCGAGGCGGAGCTCGCCCACCTCACGGACGAGGCGGCGCGCCTTGCAATGTACTATCGCATCGCCGAGCTGCACGAAGAGCGCCTCGTCGCACTCGACGGCGCTCTCAACGCGTACCTGCGCGCGCTCAAGCAGTACCCGGCGGACGAGAAGACGTTGGAGGAGGTCGAGCGCCTCGCGGGCTCCAGCGACGGCGGCTGGGAACTGCTCGCCAACGCCTACGCCGACGTGCTCGGCGTCCACACCGGCAAGGCCGTGCAGACCTCGGTTGGCAAGCGCCTCGCGCGGGTCTTCGAGGATGAGCTCGGCGACGTCCAGAAGGCCGAGGAGACCTACCAGTACGTGCTCAGCGTGGAGCCGCTGGACACGGAGGCGCTCGCCAATCTCGACCGCATCTACAGCGCGCAAGAGCAATACCCCGAGCTGGCGCGCACGCTGGAGCAGCGCGTGCTGGCGCCGGCCGAGCCGTTCGAGCTGATCGAGCTCTACGGGCGCCTCGGTCAGGTCTACGAGGAGCGGCTCGTTGATCTCGACAGGGCCATCGTCGCCTTCCGACGCATCTTCGACGGGCTGGAGAAGACCAACGAGCTCGCGATCGCCGCCCTCGAGCGCGTCTACGGGCAGAAGGGTGCCTGGGCCGATCTCAAGGTCGTCCTCGATCGTGAGCTGGAGAACTCGGGCGGCGACGTGGCGGAGGCGGACATCCGCGCCAAGATGGCCTACCTGTTCGCCGACAGGCTCAACGACGTCCCCGCGGCGCTGGAGACCTGGCGCCGCGTGCTCGAGCTCCGCGGAGAGGATCAGGAGGCGCTCGCCGCGCTCGCCAACCTTTATGAGCGCGTCGAGCAGTGGGCCGAGCTGTGCGATGTTCTCGAGCGCCACTACGACATCGCTCCCGACGATCAGTCCCGCGTCGAGGTGCTCCTCCGGCGCGCCAAGCTGTTCAACGATCGCCTCGGGCGCGACGCGGCGGCGCTGGACGACTACAACCGCGTCCTCGACATCGAGTACGCCAACGTCCAGGCGCTCTACGCGATCGCCGATATCTGGCGCCGTCGCAACGATTCGCAGGAGATCGTCACCGCTCTACACCAGACGGTGGACCGCTCCGCGACCGTGCTGCCGGCTGAGAACCTGGTGGCGCTCTACCGCGAGCTCGGCACCATCTATCAGAGTGTCCTCGCCCAGCCGTACGACGCGATCGACGCGTGGCGGAAGCTCCTCGAGGTCGATCCGCGCGACTTCGAGGCGATGGCTGCCCTCGAGGGCCTGCTCCGCGCCGAGGAGCGCTGGACGGAGGTCATCGACGTCAAGATGCAGCGCGCCGAGGCCTACGAGGACGGAGCCGAGAAGATTCGTGAGTTCCTCGAGGTCGCGTCGATCTGGGAGAACCAGGTCGGCGAGCGCGATCGCGCGACCGCGGCGTACGAGAAGATCCTCGCGATCGACCCGACGCACGATCAAGCCTTCCATGCCCTGGACGAGCTCCACGACGCCGCCCACCGCAGCGAGCCTCTCATCGAGCTCTACCTGGCGCGCCTCGACACACGCGAGGACGTACACGAGAAGACCACCATCCTCCGCAAGGTGGCCAAGGTCTTCGAGGAGCAGCTGGAGGACAAGCCGCAGGCCTTCGACGCGCTGCTGACTGCGTTCGAAATGGACTACGCCGACATGGACGTGGTCCGCTACCTCGAGCGGATGACCCAGGCGACCAACCGGTGGCCGGAGCTCGTGGCCACGGTCAATGGCTGGCTGCAGCAGCAGACCGAGCCGCTGCCCAAGATCACGCTCTGCCTGCGCCTCGCCAAGTGGTACGCGGAGGACCTCGGCCGACCGGACTATGCCCAGCCGTACTACGGCCAGGTCCTCCAGCTCGATCCCAACAACGTCGCCGTGCTCCGGCTGATGGCGAGCTTCTGCAAGAAGCAGGGGCAGTGGCAGCAGCAGGGCCAGACGCTCCAGCAGGCGCTCAACGTCGCGGTCACCGATTACGACCGCAAGGAGATCCTCACCGAGATGGGTGAGGTGCTCGAGAAGCGCATGGGCGAGGTCGAGCAAGGGCTCGGGTACTACAAGCGCGCGCTCGACGTGGACACGCTCCACCTCCCGGCGCTCGAGGCGCTCGAGCGGATCTACGCCGACCGCGATCAGCCCACCGAGCTGGTCGACGTCCTCACGCGCAAGGCCAAAGCGCTCACGGAGCCCGAGCAGATCGCCGCCACCAAGCTGCGCTCCGGCGGGCTCTACGAGTCGACGCTCAACCAGGTCGAGAAGGCCGGTCAGGTCTACCGCGAGGTGCTCGAGATCGACGCCTCCAACCTGCTCGGCATGCGCGGCCTCGAACGCGTGTACACGCACACGGCGCAGTGGCCGGATCTCGTGCGCGTGCTCGAGATGCAGCTCGACGTGGTCACCACGGAGCGCGAACGCATCGACGTGCTGATGAAGATCGCCCGCATCCAGGAGGAGCAGTTCCTCAAGCCTGACCTGGCGGCGGTGCGGCTCGAGCAGGTCGTCGACATCGACCCCAACCACGAGGGGGCGCTCGACGGTCTCGAGCGCTGCTACCGCCGCCTCCGGCAGTGGCTCGAGCTGGTGAGCACCTACGATCGCCACATCAACGCGACGCACGATCGGCAGAAGAAGATCGACCTCTGGGGCTTCACCGCCAAGGTCTACGCCGAGGAGGTCCAGGACCTCGATCGCGCGATCGACGCGTACCTCAACATCGTCGGCCTCGAGGAGACCAACATCCCGGCCCTCGACGCGCTCGCCAAGCTGTACGAGAAGCAGGACGACGCGGCCAAGGCCATCGAGTTCATGACGCGGGTCGCCGACCTGACCGCCGACGGGCGGCAGCGCGTCGACATGTACTATCGCATCGGCAAGCAGCTCGACGAGAAGCTGGGGGACCGGGTTCAGGCTCAGGACCGCTTCGAGATGGCTCTCGATCTCGACCCGGCCCACCTGCCCACGCTCGCTGCGCTCCGGGTCATCGCCATCGACGGCGCGGACTGGGATCGCGCCGCTCGCTACCTCGACCAGGAGCAGATCAACACCGAGGCGCCGCGCGCCAGGGCCAAGCTCCTCGTCGAGCTCGGCAAGCTCCGCGACGAGATGCTCGGCGAGCACGCTCAGGCCGTGCAGGCCTACGAGCTGGCGCTCGCCAGCGACGCCGACAACGAGGACGCCGCCCTGCCGCTCGTCAACGAGTACGTGGCGACCGAGCAGTGGCAGCGCGCCGAGCCGCTGGCCGAGATGCTCGCCAAGAAGTCCGGCAAGCGCGAGCGCGCCGAGCAGCACCGGCTCCAGAACACCCTGGGCAAGGTGCTGTCCGCCGTCGGCAAGAACGAGGGTGCGCTCAAGGCGTACCAGACCGCGCTCCAGCTCGATCTCACCGACCAGGAGACCATCCGCGGCCTCGCGGACGTGTGCTTCAGGCTCGGCGACTGGGCCGGCGCTCTCACCAACTACCAGAAGGTGCTCACGGCCCTCGGTGAGGAGGAGACGGAGCAGCGCGCCAACGTCTACTACAAGCTCGGCCTCATCAAACAGAACCAGGGGCAGGCCAAGCAGGCGATCAACAACTTCGAGAAGGCCCTGGCCATCGAGCCCGCTCACCGCGAGACGCTCGACGCGATGGTCGCCGTCTACGAGGGGCTCAAGGACTGGAAGCAGGTCTGCAGCTACAAGCGGCAGATCCTCGACAACATCGTCGACGGCGGCGAGCGCTACCGGATGCTCCAGGACATCGCCAACGTCTGGATCGACCGGGAGAACAACCCCCCCAAGGGCCTCGAGGCGCTGGAGGAGGCGCTCGATCTCGAGCCCCAGGACCACAAGCTGCTCCACCGCTTGCTCGACCTCTACGGCAAGACCCACCAGTGGGAGCGGATGGTCGACATCCTGCAGCGCATCGCCGATCTCGAGATGCAGCCGGATCGCAAGAGCCGCTACCTCTACACGATGGCGCAGATCTATCGGGACAAGCTCGAGGATCAGATGCGCGCGGTCGACCTCTTCAACGAGGCGCTCGACCTCAACCCCGGCTACCTCGAGGCGTTCGAGCGCATCAACAAGATCCTCACCTCGCTCAAGGAGTGGAAGCAGCTCGAGCGCGCGTACCGAAAGATGCTCCACCGGGTTGCCGGCAAGGGCAACAACGACCTCGAGTACAGCCTCTGGCACGCGCTCGGTCTCATCTACCGCGACCGGCTGACCGACCAAGGCAACTCGATCGCCGCCTTCAAGATGGCGTCGCGGCTCAAGCCCGACGAGGCGCAGGAACACCTCATCCTCGCCGAGCTCTTCGAGGCTGGCGGTCAGGGCGAAGAGGCGATCGTCGAGTATCGCGAGATGCTCAAGATCGACGCGCTCAAGCTGGAGCCCTACCGCAAGCTCTACCAGCTCCAGCTCGAGAAGAAGTCGTACGACGAGGCCTGGTGCCTGGCCGCGGCACTCGCCTTCATGCACAAGGCCGATCCGGAGGAGACCCAGTTCTTCGAGGACTACCGGCCCAAGGGTCTGCCGACCGTGCGCGGGCGCCTCGACAACGAGCAGTGGGCCCGCAACCTCTTCCACGAAGAGGAGAACCTCTACATCGGCAAGATCTTCGAGATGATCGCTGCGGCGGCGCTCAAGGCGAAGATCGAGGATCTGAAGCAGAAGAAGCAGACGCCCGTGCTGGACGCGCGCTTCCGCCAGGATCCGGCCACGTCCACGGTGACGCTCGCGCGCACCTTCGGCTGGGCGGCGCAGGTGCTCGGGCTCCCGCAGTGCCCGCTCCTCTACGTGCGCAGCGACGTGCCGGGCGCGCTCGTCGCCGTGCCGAACGAGCCGCCGGCGTCGGTCGCCGGGCAGACCGTGCTCACCGGGTTCTCCACGCAGGATCTGCTCTTCCTCGTGGGCAAGCATCTGTCGATGTACCACCCGCAGCACTACATCAAGACGCTCTTCCCCACGGTGACCGAGCTGACGGTGCTCCTCTTCGCGGGTATCAAGATGGTGGCGCCGGACTCTCCTTCGCCGCCGGACATCGACAAGCAGATCGTCGTCACCGCCCAGACGCTGCGGGCCTTCATGCAGCCGATGCAGCTCGAAGGGCTGCGGATGGTGGTGAAGAAGTTCCTGGCCGAGGGCGCCAAGGCGAACATCAAGCGGTGGTGGCAGACGGTCGAGATCACCTCGGCGCGCGCAGGCCTGGTCCTTTGCGGGGATCTCGAGATCGCCAAGAAGATCATCGCTGCGGAGCCGCAGCAGCCCAGCGATCTGACCGTCCAGGAGAAGCTCAAGGAGCTCCTCCAGTTCTCGGTGTCCGAGCAGTATCACGCGCTCCGCGTGGCCCTGGGCATCACCATCGCCGTCGGGCAGTAGGGGACGAGGGGACCGCCCCCCTTCTCTGGTCCCGGGATGAGCCCCGTCCGCATCGAGCGGGCGGGGCTCGTCGCTTTCAGGCCCTCACCTCAGGCTCCGAGCCGGCGAGAAGGGCCACGGGGGCCCCTGTCGCGATCTCAGCCCTCGGTCTGCTGGAGCAGGCGGTCGATCTCGGGGGGGATGCACCCGTACGCTTCGGCGGCCGCAAGCAGCGCGGAGTTGTGCGGTAGCCCGAGGAGGAAGCTGCGCGCGTAGGGTGTGCCCTCCAGGCCCTTGAGCCGCCGCATCAGCGGGGCGATGCCCCGCGCCATGGCGTCGCGCGCGCCACGGAGATCGCCGACGTCGACGTAGGCGTCGTGGAGGAACAGGTAGATGGGCGCCTCGTTGAGCAGGCTGGGCGCTCCGGCTTCGACGAGCCGCGCGGCCTCGGCGGCGATCTCGACCGCCTGTTCCGCGTGCCCGAACAGCCGCTCGGCCTCAGCCCAGAACCCCAGCGCTACCGGGAGCACGTCGCGGTTCTCGGTGGAGCGGTACGCTTCTGCAGCGGTCTTGAGCAGCGCCCGTGCCTTGGGTCGCGCGGCCGCGTCGCCGCGGAGCAGCTCGCAGCCGCGGTAGAACAGAACACCCAGCGTGGTGCGGTCGCGGACCACCCAGGTGCCGCTCGCCGCTTCGTCGGCGTTGGCGCGAGGCTCGGCCAGCTGGGCGTCGAGGCGACCGTCGCCACCGTAGGTGGCTGCCCAGCAGAGCAGGACCATCTGGCCATGCCGGACGGCGCCGGCGCTGCCGATCTCGTGGGCCTTGGCCAGGCCCACCGTGAGCTCGTGGAGCGCCTCCTCCCACGCTCCGATGGTGGTCAGCGCGAAGCCGACGTTCATGGTGAGGATGGCCTCCCGCTCCTGCAAGCCGGCGGCCCGCGCCGCTCGGGCCGCGCTGCGACGCGCCTCGAGCGCCGCAGCCACTTCTCCTCGCGTCTGGTGCACCACCGCGAGGGCCTGCCAGGCGTCCACGGCAGCCCACACGATCTGCCGTCGGTCGGCCAGATCGAGGAGGTGGACCGCCTCGCGCTCGGCCTGAGCGAGCCCGCCGCCGAAGGCGTAGCGATGCGCGAGCGTCGCGGAGCAGCGCGCCTCCTCGTCGACGAGGTCGAGGGCGCGCGCCCGTTCGCGCACGCGCGTGAGACGATCCTCGATGTCGCTCCCCGACGCGCAGGCGTCGTCATAGCGAGCCCGCGCGCCCAGGGTCTTGAGCTCGCTCGCCTCGTCGGTGACGTTCTCGCTCATGGCGCGGATGGCGGAGTCGCGCTCGCTGGCCCGCGCATCGAGGCGGCTGTAAGCCTCGTCGAGGAGCACGGCTCGAGCGAACGCGACCGGCTTGTCGACCGCGAACGTCAGCGCACGGTCGGCCATGGTCACCGCCTCGCGCAAGGAGTTGGTGGCCAGGGCGCGCCGCGCCGCCGCCTCCCAGTGATCGGCTGCCTCCTCGTGCCTGCCACCGAGATCGAAGTGCTGGGCCACCGTCGCGGAGTCTTCACCCATCGAGGCGAGCCAGCGGGCCGCGGACGCGTGGAGCTGCTTCTTCAGCTCTTCACCGACGGACGCGTAGGCGACGTCGCGCACCAGCGCGTGCTTGAAGAGGTACTCGCGCGTCCCGGCGAAGCGCGAGCCCGGGTGCTCTACCAAGAGCTCGGCCCCCACCAGCTTGCGCAGCGACGAGGCGGCGTCATCGACGCCCAGCCCGACCACACCAGCGTCCCACACGCTCATCCCGAACACGCTCGCGCGCACCACGGCGTCGCGCGCGGACTCCTCGAGCCCATCCAGGCTCACCTGGATGGCCGCCTCGATCGTCGGCGCGGTGCCCATGTCTCGCCCCGAGGCGACCACGCGGGCCAGCTCCTCGGCGAATAGCGGCGAGCCGGCGGCCTGCTGCGCCACCTGATCGAGGACCGCGTCCGTCGCGCCCGGGCCGATCATCGAGCGCGCGATCTCGCGCGTCGCGCGCCGGGCGATGGGCCGCAGCTCGACGCGGACGTGATCCCGGCCGACGAAGCGCTGGCCTTGGCTGCGCCAGAAAGCCGGCCGCATGAGCATCATCACGAAGAGCGGCTTGCCGCCGGCGCGGCCGAGGAGGTGGTCGATCCAGGCGATCGACTCCGGGTCGGACCATTGCGCGTCCTCGACGAGCAGCGCGCACGGCTCGGTCGCGCAGGCGCCGAGGACCAGCTCGGTCATCGATAGCCAGAGCGCGTCGCGCGCTCCCCGCGGGTCGATGCCTTCGGGGAAGGGCTGGTTGGCGAGGAGGCGGGCGAGCAAGCCGCCGTCCTGCCGGTGGAGCTTGCGCTCGGCCACGGCGGTCTCGGCCTGCTCCAGCGAGGCGCCCTTGGGCAAGCCCAGCAGCGATCGCAGGGCGTCCGTGGCCACGCCCAGCGCCTGCCCGCGGCCGTACGACTCGCATCGCATCACCATGAGCCGGGGCGCTCGGACCGATGGCGGACCCTCTGCCGCCTCTGCCCGCGTCTCCGGGCGTGCCAAGAGGCGCGCGATGAACTCGCGGCCGAGCCGGCTCTTGCCGATCCCCGGCGGCCCCGACACGGTGACCACCACCGGCGTCGCGTCCTCGACGCAGCGGTCGTACGCGCTGAGCGTCGAGATGAATTCGGCGTCGCGCCCCACGAAGGGGGCCATGGTGCCCGGATCGCGCCGCAGCCCCAGCCCGACGACCATGGCGATGCCGCGCGGGAGCATCTTGAACTGGAAGCGCCCTCGCGCGAGATCGGCCGTGTTTGCGTCGGCGAGCAGCCCCCCGGGGCCCGCCTCCCGCGCCAGGGCGGAGGCGTGGTCCACCACCTCGCCCGCGAACCGCACCCGGTCGACCCGCATCCGGCCCGTGGCGACGCCCACCCGCGCGCCGCGCGCCGCCAGCGTGAGCCCGAGCTCCAGCGCGCGTGAGCCCTCATCCCCGTACGCGCGCTGCACGCCGAGGTGGGCCACCAGCGAGTCGTCGCCGAGCGGGAGCGCGTCCGCGCCGTGCTCGCGGAGCCTCTCCAGCTCCCACGCCCGCTCTTCGCCGCGGGCGACGTGGAGCGCCACCAGCGTGGTCACCAGCCGCGTCCCCGTGCTGGTCAGCTCGACGCGGGGCTCGGCTGCCCGGGCGAGCCCGGGTAGGTTGACGTCGAGGAGCAGCTCGTCGACGGCAGCGGCCACTTCGCGCGCAGACGAAGGGCGCTCGTCGGGGTCGGACGAGAGCATCGCGTGGATTAGCCCGTCGAGCTTGGGTGGGACGTCGAGGAGGAGCTCCGACAGGCGTGGCGCAGGCGTGGTGACCAGGCGCGCCAGCGTGGCGATCGAGTTGGGCCCGATGTGCGGCGGGCGCCCCGCGATGAGCTCGAAGAGCGTCGCGCCGAGCGAGTAGATGTCGCTGCGGGCATCGGCCGAGCCGTCGCCGCGAGCTTGCTCCGGCGCCATGTAGGCGGGCGTGCCCACCACCGCCCCGGTACGGGTGAGCCGCACGTCGCTCGACGAGGCCACCCCGAAATCGACCAGCTTGGTCCGAGGCAGGTAGGCCGCCGACGACACCGCCCGCACCGCGGACTCGTCGAGCTCCGCTCCGGAGGGCCGGGACTTGGGGCCGCTCGCGGCCCCCTCCGACAGAGGCTCGCCGGAGCGCGGGCCCGGGCGGTCGGAGTGAACGTGATCGACGACGCCCGAGGTCGGTTGGGCATCGGCGCCGGGGGTGCCGCCGATCAGGAAAATGTTGGACGGCTTGATGTCGCGGTGGACGACGCCTGCGTCATGGGCCGCGCCGAGCGCGTGGGCGACCTGCCGCCCGACCTCCAGCGACTGCCGCAGCGTCAGCGGCGCGCGCCGCTGGCGGGCCTGCAAGTCCTCACCCTCCAGCCATTCCATGGCGATGTACGGCGAGCCCACCTCGAGCCGGCGGCCCAGCCCGTCCGGGCAGGGCGTCTCCAGGGACCCGAACGCCACCACCCGCACGATGCCGGGGTGATCGAGCTCCGAGAGCACCTGACCCTCGCGCTCGAACCGCGCCTGCTCAGCCGCGTCGGCGCCGGCGGCCGAGATGACCTTGAGCGCGACGGCGATGGCCGTGACCGAGTCCTCGGCCCGGTAGACGATACCGGCCGCTCCTCGCCCGACCTCCCGCTCGATCCGGAAACGCCCAGCGACGAGCCCTGCGCCAGCCGGCTCGATCATGTCGGCCCTACGCCGCTGCTGTGGAGGGAGGGCCCCCCCATCGTCTCCATGCCCCGCAGGGTACGCCGGCCGGCGCGTTACGACCAGTGCCGATCGCAGGTCTGACACGACGCCTTGACGCACGAAACCAGGGTTTGTAGGGTTCGCGTCATGGCGCGCCATCGTGGTCTCCTCGTAGTCACCGTGCTTCTCATGCTGGGCGGCTACGCCTCGTGGGCCCTCAGCAAAAGCTGGGACGGCTGGGAGTACATTCTCGAGATCGTCGGCAAGGGCGACAACATGCCGATCGCCGGCCTCATTCCGATCATCTGCTTCTTCACGTACCTCTCGCTGGACGAGGCCTTCCGGCACGATCGTCTCATCAAGCAGGGCCGCGAGGACGAGATCCTCGACGAGATGTACAAGTAGCGGCGCCGCGTGCTCGACCGTGTCGCCGTCCACCAGACCCGGCTCCGCACGCCGGGGCTGGGCCTCGACGCCAAGGGCGTCGCGCTCGGCGCCAAGGGGATCGTCCTCCTCCCGTCCATCGACCGCCTGGTGGCCTTCCTCGCGCTCTACACGCGCCAGGGCTCGCTGGCGGACGTCCTCCGCTCCCTGTCGGTCGAGGTCGTCAAGTCCAAGCTCGGCGCGCGTGAGGTGACGCTCACCTTCGCCGCCGAGAGCAGCGATCGCCTCGACCGCATCGCCGAGGTGGCGCGGCTCGCCGGTGGCTACACCTTCACCGGCACCAGTCGTCACTTCGTCCAGTACCGCGACGCGGCGGCGCCCTTCGGCTACGACATCGGACAGATCACCCCCAGCGACGCGGCGCTCGCGCTCTACCACAACGCGTTCAGCCAGACGTACGACGTGGAGCGCAAGATCGAGGTGCGCGCCCTCCTCCTCCGGCTCGAGCCGCACGCCGATCCCTCCACCCACCGCGAGCCCGGCCCCCGCTGGATCGCCGCGGAGGCGGGGCTCGGGCCCGCGCTCATCCACTACTTCGTCCGCTCCGCCGTCGACGCCGAGGTGGGTGTCGCCGAGTGGCCGCCCGCGTCGAGCTTCGACGAGGCGCCGGTGGTCCGCTACCTCTTCCGCCTCCCGCAGATCCCGGAGCGCATGGGCCCCTTGCTGGCGAGCACGCCGGGCATCGGCGTCTTCCTCCCCGTCGCGCCTGGCGCGGCCGTCGAGATCGGCTTCCGCCACCCGGTCAACCTCCGCGCCTGCCCGGTCTTCGACGAGTCGGGCCTGGTGCTCTTCCGCGGCCGCGGCAACGACGTGCTCGAGCTTCCGCGCCTCCCCGCCCTCGGGGACATCAGCGCCTTCGCACGCGTCGAGCTGCGCCGAGAGGTCCTCGCCGCGCGCGCCCCCGAGGTCGGTCCCCGCGTCGACGCGGTCTCCATCGCCCTCCGCCTCATGCCCAGCACCGAGCCCTGGCGCGCCGTCACCGCGAGCTGGGTCAAGCTCGAGGAGATGCCGCTCCTCCGCCACATCGCCTACGCGCTGGGCCCCGAGACGCTGCGCAAGACCCGCATCGCCCTCACCCCGCAGGGCGCCTTCCTCCGCCATCCCACCGGCATCGAGGGGATCCCCGTGGGTGAGTTCTTCCGCGAGATCCGCGCCGGCCTCTACATCCCCGCCGGCTGGGACGCGGTCCCCGCGGTCGCGCCGGACGTGCTCTACCGCGCGCTCGGGTCGCCGTCGGGCCAGGTCATCTTCCTCTCGCGCGACGGCCGCGCCGTCGGCGTCCCCGGCGACGGCTTCGTCCCGCTGGAGATGGCGTTGCTCGAAGCGCAGGCATGGGCGCCGGTCTCGGCCATCTCCGACGGGCTCACCTCGGCGCTCGCCACCGCCCTGCCGGAGGTCTTCCTCGGCGGCGCCGGCATCCGCCCCCTGCGCGACGTCCCCTCGGTCGCCGCGCTCGAGACGACCGTCATGGTCCAGTCGCCTCCGCAGCTCGGCCCTCCCGGCGGTCAGCGCTCGCCATGAGCACGGACGACGCGGCTCTCGGCGAGCGCTGCGAAGAGCTCGCTCGCGGGGTCCTCGGGCCGCTCGTGCTCGGGGGCCCGGTGCATCCCGTGCGCCCGTTCGGTGGCCCGCTCGGCCTCCGGGTCGGCGTCGTCGCCAGCGAGCGGCGCGGCGTCACCGACGGCGACCTCGCCTCCCGCCTCGACGTCGCCCGCGTTCGCCGCGCCCGCCTGCTCGCCGCCGTCGACACCCTGCCGGACCTCGACGCCGGGGACTGGTCGGTCCTCGCCGCGCTCAACGATCTTCTCCAGCTCACCAACCACCACCTCGCCGGGCCGCTCACGCGCGGCCGCTACGCGCGCGTCCTCGCCAACCTCGAGTGGATGTGCGAGCGCATCCCGGCCCCGGCCGACGTGCTCTCCGCCCTGTCCCGCCACGCCACCTTCGCCCGCGCCCTCGAGCTCGCCCGCACCGACTCGACCGTCTCCTGGTGGACGGGCTCCGCGCGGTTCCGCGGCGAGGCGCCCCCCGCCCGCTTGCTCGCCTGGCGCGAGATCCGCCGCGTCCAGGTCGACGCGCGCCGGGTGCCCCTCGCCGAGATGCCCGCGGGGGTCACCGGCATCTCGCTCGCAGACTACGCCGACGTGCTCGCCCTCTGGCTCACCCGCACGCCGCTCACCGACCTCGCCACCGCGACGCGCCAGAGCCCGATGTTCGCCTGGTCCGCCTCCACGCTCGCCCTGGTCGCCACCGGCCCCGGCCGCATGCTGGCGTTCCGCGCCCTCGCCGCCGAGCCCCCCGACGCCGTCAACGCCGTGCTCTCCCGCGCAGCGCTCCAGGTGCCCGAGCCCTACGAGGAAGCGCGCCGCCTCGCCGTCGGCTTCGCCGAGCGCGCGGCGCGTGCCTTCCAGGAGCTCAAAAGCGAGAGCCCCCGCCCCCAGCCCCGCTGAATCCGTCTCCCCGGGGACCTCGCAGAGCATGTTCAGCAGCCGTCGCGAGCGCCCCGAGGCCAGGGAGGCCGAAGGAGGCGTACTCCTGTACGTCGACTGAGGCCGACGCACTCTCGTCGGAGGGCGGCGGGGTGCGTAGCAGGCTGATGAACATGCTCTCAGCAGCCCCCGCCGACGCGGCAGAGGGTCGAGCACTTGCCGCGGTTCTGCATGCACGCATTCATGGCGGGGGTGCTCGGGCAGACCCAGATCGCCTTGACGGCCTTGTCGCAGAACTGCGTCGACGCGGGCGCGGTCCTGTTCACGACCACGTTCTTGTTGACGTTGTTGCGCACGATCGTCGTGTTGTTGTTGATGATCGTGGGCGCGGGCGCGTTCGCGTTGGCCTGCGCGGCGTCGGCGTTGGCCTGCGCGGCGTCGGCCTCGGCCTGGGCCTGGGTGGCGCCGTCGGCGCTGGCGTTGGCGGTCGCGGTCTGGGCCTCCGCGGCGGCCTGCGCCGTCCTCCCGAGCTGGAGCATCGCCTGGTACTCGCGCTCGTGGCGCTCGGCCGCGGCGGCCTCCTTGGCGGGACGCTTCAGCTCGTCGGCGATCCCCTTGTCGAGGCGATTGACCAGGTCGCCGTAGCGGCTGTCGACCATGAGCGTCCCGTTGGCGTCCTTGGTCTCTCCCAGACCCGAGCTATCGACGTAGCGGATGCCCCACTGCGTCACCGAGTACTCCACGACGATGTGGACCGTCTCGTCCTTCTTCTGGAAGTGCGCGAAGATCCGCCCCTCCTCCTCCCGTTCCGGCGTGAACTTGCGGAGCTGGAGCGCCCGGACGAGCGCGGCGCGGATCTCCGACACCGGGTAGGACGCAGAGATCAGCTGGACGTGCGGCTCCTCGGCGGGGCGCAGCGGGTGGCTGCACGCGGAGGCGACGAGGAAGGTGAAGGGCACGAGGACGCGAACGCACCAACGCATGGGGCATACATGATCATGGAAAGTCGTCGGCGTCCACCGACCGTGGAATCCGCGGCGTGCCTACCGCCGCCGGCGGCGGGCCGCGACGATCGCCAGCCCGAGGCCCGCCAGCGCGAGCTCGCCGCCGTCGGCCTCGCCGACGACGCGGCAGCCGCACTTGCTCTTGCTCCCCGTCCCGCCCGAGCTGGCGCCCACCCCGGTGGTGCCGCCGCTGCCGCCGGCCCCGTTGCTGCCACCCGCGCCGCCGGTGCCGCCGCTCGCCGTGCCGCCGCTCGCCGTGCCGCCGCTC